>Ga0315276_10006285_pt1 | contig 10974 bp, 10 predicted proteins | sample YL17G05_0_MG_FD_204542 | JGI IMG/M metagenome (GOLD analysis project Ga0315276, IMG submission 204542) | Sediment microbial communities from Yellowstone Lake, YNP, Wyoming, USA - YL17G05_0 | ecosystem: Environmental > Aquatic > Freshwater > Lake > Sediment | place: USA: Wyoming | collected... | reverse complement strand
CCAGGTCACCGATCCGCTCGACGCGTTCGGCAACACCACCAAGGCGGTCACCAAGGGCTATGCGATCGCCTCGGCCGGCCTCGCGGCGGTCGTGCTGTTCGCCACCTACATCGAGGATCTGCGCGGGCTGGCCAGCGTGCAGACCAGCTTCGACCTCTCCAACACATCCGTGCTCGCCGGTCTCTTCATCGGAGCGATGGTGCCGTTCCTGTTCGCGTCGCTCGCGATGGAAGCGGTGGGCGTCGCGGGCGGGAAGGTCGTGGAAGAAGTGCGGCGCCAGTTCCGCGAGATCCCGGGTCTGATGGAAGGCACCGGCAAACCCGACTACCGCACCTGCGTGGACATCGTGACCGCTACCGCGCTGCGCCAGATGATCGCGCCCGCGCTGATCCCCGTCGCGGTGCCGCTGCTGGTCGGTTTCGTGCTCGGCGCCCAGGCGCTCGGCGGCCTGCTGATCGGCTCGATCGTCTCGGGCCTCTGCGTGGGGCTCTCGATGACTACCGGCGGCGCCGCCTGGGACAACGCCAAGAAGTACATCGAAGCGGGCGCCCACGGCGGCAAGGGTTCGGATGCGCACAAGGCGTCGGTGACGGGCGACACGGTCGGCGATCCGTACAAGGACACGGCGGGCCCGGCGATCAACCCGATGTTGAAGCTGATCAACATCGTCGCGCTGATCATCATTCCGTTCCTGGCGTAGCAAGATGAGTACGCAGGAGCCCGGTCGCCATCCGCGAGACCGGCTCCTGCGCGAACTCTCGCTCGCCGACGCCACGTTTCTGGTCGTGGCGTCGGTGATCGGTTCGGGGATCTTCCTCACCCCGGGTCGGATCGCCGATCTGCTGCCCCACGCCGGCCTCTTTCTCGCGGTCTGGGTGGTGGGCGGGCTGCTGTCGCTCGCGGGCGCGCTCGCGAACGCCGAACTCGGCGCGATGTTCCCCCACGCGGGCGGCGACTACGTCTACCTGCGCGAAGCGTTTCACCCGGTCGCCGGCTTCCTGGTGGGCTGGCTTTCGTTCTTTGTGATCCAAGCTGGTACTGTCGCGACGCTCGCGACTGGCTTCTCCGCCGGTCTCGCCGAATTGGTGCCGCTCTCGCCGTCGGAACAGATCGCGATTGCCGTGGTGCTGGTGCTCGGCACCTCGCTGCTGAACTACTACGGCGTGCGCCACGGCGCGCGCGCGAACAATGTGACGAGCTTCCTGAAGATCGCGGCGCTGGTGCTCTTCGTGGTGGCGGGCCTTGCGACCGGGCGTGGCGATGTCGCGCGACTTGCGACATCGGACCTGGGCAGCGACGCGATCGGATTCTCCGCCTTCGGCCTCGCGCTCTCGCCGGTGCTCTTCTCCTATCTCGGTTGGAACGCCTCGGTCTACGTCGCGAGCGAGATCCGCGACCCGGCGCGCAACGTGCCGCGCTCGCTCTTCGTCGGATTGGCGTTCGTGATCGCGATCTATCTCGCCGTGAACGCGCTCTACCTGTACGCGGTGCCGCTCTCCGAGCTGCGCCACTCGGCAAATGCGGGGGAGGGGACGGCCGCGGCGCTCTTTGGCCCGGTGAGCGGGACGCTCGTCGCAATGCTCGTGCTGATCTCGATCCTCGGCACGCTCAACGCGACGATCCTGGTCACGCCGCGCATCGCCTACGCGATGGCGCTCGACGGTCTCTTTTTCGCCGGTGTCGATCGCGTCCACGCCCGGCACAAGACACCCGCGACGGCGATTGGCGTGCTCGCCGCGGCGTCGCTGCTGCTGGTGGTGGTGCTGCGAAGCTTCCCGAGCGTGCTCGACTACACGACCTTCGCGATTCTGCTCGCCACGATCGGCGACACCGCAGCGCTCTACGCGCTGCGCCGGAAGGCGCCGGATCGACCCCGTCCGTATCGGGCCTGGGGCTACCCGATCGTGCCCGCGCTCTACATCCTCGCCAACGCGGCGATCGCGGTGAACATGCTGATCTACCGCCCGCGCGAGTGCGGCATCGGGCTGGCGACGCTGGCGCTCGGGCTGCCGTTCTACTGGTGGTTCACGCGGCGCCCGAATCCGGTCGCCACGGGTCCGGCGTAGTGCCACGAGGACGAGACGGGATCTCGAGCACCGCCTGCGGATCCTGCGCCCACGGCGCCGGGTCGTGCCCGAAGTAGAGTCGCGCGCCGGCTGCTTCGAGCGCGCGCAGGCGACGGTACGAGGCGAGCATCTCGTCGCGGTCGTGCACGACGGGCGGGAGCTGCATTGCTTCGAGGGCGCTGCGCAGGTAGCAGGCGTCGGCGGTGAGCACGACGTCGCCGCTCGCGAGTCGCACGCGCAGTGACTGGTGCCCCGGCGTGTGGCCGGGCGTCGGCACGCAGCAGACGCTGCCGTCGCCGAAGACGTCGTGCTCGCCGTCGACGAGTCGCCGCGCGTGGCCGAGGTCGTAGTCGCGCGGGTCGTAGTGGTTGCTGGCGCGCAGCTCGGGATCGGCGGCGGCTTCCCACTCGCGACGCTGTACCACGAGCGTCGCGTTCGGGAGCTGCTCGTTGCCGCCGACGTGGTCGAAGTGCAGGTGCGAGTTCACCAGCCACGCGACGCGCTCGGGATCGACGTCGAGCTTGCGCAGTCGCGCGGCCAGCTCCTGGCCGCGCTCGAAGTGGACGCGGTAGAGCCGCGCGAGGAAGCCGAGTCGTCCCTCGGCGTCCGTCTGGGTCGCGAGATGCAGGCCGGTGTCGAAGACCAGAGCGCCGGCCGGATGCAGCACCAGCCAGCTGGGTACGGGAACGCGGATCTTGCCCGTTTCGCCGACGAGGAAGAGCCCGAGATCTGCCTCGAGCCAGCCGCAGGGGAGCGCGAAGAGCCGGATCGACATCGCCGCGGACGGTAGCGTCCGCGAAGTACTAGGCTGCCGATCGGCAACTTCCCCCCGGATCCACGCTCTCGCTTGCCCGCTTCCCCTGGTTCCCATAGGTTGGGGCCAAGCCTCCCCCCGGAACACCCGCCATGACCGTCCGACACGATTTCCACAAGCTCAACCGGCTTCCGCCCTACCTGTTCGCGGAGGTGATCGCGCTGATGGCCGCTGCCCGCCGGCGCGGCGAGGACGTGATCGACCTGGGGATGGGCAACCCGGATCTCCCGACGCCCACCCATGTGGTCGACAAGATCTGCGAAGCCGCGCGCAACCCGCGCAACCACCGCTATTCCGCGAGCCGCGGGCTCCCGAATCTGCGCAGCGCGATCAGCGAGTGGTACCTGCGCCGCCACGCCATTGCGATCGATCCCGACCGCGAAGCGATCGCGGTGATCGGTTCCAAGGAGGGCTTTGCCCACTTCATCCTGATGACGATCGGGCCCGGCGACGTCGTGCTGTGCCCCGATCCTGCGTATCCCATCCATCAGTACGCGGTGATCATCGCGGGCGGCGACCTGCGCACGGTTCCGCTCACGCCCGACACCGACTTCATCGAGAGTCTCGAGGCTGCGATGAAGCGCACCTGGCCGAAGCCGAAGCTGCTGATCCTCTCGTTCCCGGCGAACCCGACGGGCCAGGTGGTGGACCGCGCCTTCTTCGAACGCGTGATCGAGTTCGCGCGCGACAACGACCTGATGGTGGTGCACGACTTCGCGTATGCCGAAGTCTGCTTCGACGGCTACCGGGCGCCGAGCATCCTCGAAGTGCCGGGCGCGCGCGACGTGGCAATCGAGTTCGGCTCGCTCTCGAAATCGCACTCGATGGCGGGCTGGCGCGTCGGGTTTGCGGCCGGCAACCCGGACATGATCCACGCGCTCGGGCGCATCAAGAGCTATCTCGACTACGGCATGCCCACGCCCATCCAGGTGGGCGCGATCGTCGCGCTGCGTGGGCCCCAGGATTGCGTCACCGAAGCGGTGCAGACCTATCGCGATCGCCGCGACGCGCTGATCGAGGGACTCGGGGCGCCTGGCGAAGGGCAGTGGAAGATCGAGAAGCCGCTCGCGACGATGTTCGTCTGGGCGCCGATCCCCGAGCCACTGCGCCAGCTCGGCTCGCTCGAGTTCGCCAAGCGGCTGATGACCGAGGCGAAGGTCGCCGTTTCTCCGGGGCTCGGCTTCGGCGAGGCGGGCGAGGGCTTCGTGCGCTTCGCGCTGGTGGAGAACCGCCACCGCATCCGGCAGGCCGTGCGCGGCATCCGCCGCTTTCTGCGGGAGGCGGGCGTGTGACCGCAAGCGAGCGAAGCGAGCGCGCTCTGAGGCGAAGCCGAGCGAAGCTCATCGGGCACGAGGGCATGGGCGTCGGGCTGATCGGCTTCGGCACGATCGGCACGGGCGTCGCGACGGTGTTGCAGCGCAACGCCGACGTGATCACCGCGCGGCTCGGCTTTCCGCTGCGACTCGTGCGCATCGCGGACCTCGACACCACGCGCGAGCGCGGCGTCGATCTGACGGGCGTCGTCTTCGACGCCGACGCGAACGCGCTGATCGACGATCCGAACGTGCACCTCGTGGTCGAGCTGATCGGCGGCATCGACGCCGCGCGCCGGCTGATCCTGCGCGCGCTCGAACGCGGCAAGCCGGTGGTCACGGCCAACAAGGCGCTGCTCGCACTGCACGGCAAGGAGATCTTCGAGGCGGCGCGGCGCGGCGGGGTAGACATCGCGTTCGAGGCGAGCGTCGGCGGCGGTATCCCGATCCTACGCGCGCTGCGCGAGGGACTCGCCGCGAACCGCATCGAGTCGGTGCACGGCATCATCAACGGCACCACCAACTACGTGCTCACCGAAATGGAGAAGGGCGGGGCGCCCTTCGAAGCGGTGCTGAAGCGCGCCCAGGAACTGGGCTACGCCGAACTCGACCCGAGCTTCGACGTCGACGGGATCGACGCCGCCTACAAGATCACGCTGCTCGCTTCGATGGCGTTCGGCGCCCAGCTGACCTTCAAGGAAGTCCCGACCGAAGGCATCCGCGACGTGACGCCGCTCGACCTCGAGAGCGCGCGGGACTTCGGCTACCGCGTGAAGCTGCTCGGCATCACCAAGCTGCGTCGAGATGACCGCGTGAACCCGCCGGATGGTCAGGCCGGAGGCGAGCGCATCGAGGTGCGCGTGCATCCGACGATGATCCCGGCCGAGTCGCTGCTCGCGAAGGTGGACGGCGCGATGAACGCGATCGCCGTACACGGCGATGCCGTGGGCCCGACGCTCTTCTACGGCGCGGGTGCGGGCGCGATGCCGACGGCGAGCGCGGTGGTTGCCGATCTCGTCGAGTTGGCCCGCGAGGTGCGGCGCGGCAGCGCCGGTCGCGTGGCACCGCTTTCGACGCTGCCCGAAGCGCTGGTGCCGAAACCGATCGTGCCGCTCGGCGAACTCTTCGGGCGCTCGTACCTGCGCTTCACCGTGCAGGATCGCCTGGGCGTGCTTGCGGCGATCGCCGGCGTGCTCGGCACGCACGGCATTTCGATCGAGTCGGTGAGCCAGAAGGGGCGCGGGCACACCCAGCCGAACGATCCGCAGGGCGCGCGCGGTTCGGTCCCGATCATCGTGTTCACACATCCGGCCTCCGAGGCGGCGGTCCGTACCGCTCTCGACTCGATCGACCAGCTTCCCGAGGTGACGGCCCGCACACGCCTGATCCGCATCGAGGAGGAGTTGTGAACGCAAAGCCCTCCGGATCATCGGGCCTGAAGCCCTCCTGCCGGGCGTGGTTCGAATCGCTCCATGATCCGTCCGAACGCTACGGCCTCGACGAGGTCGTCTACACCGCACGCGACGGCGGTCTGCTCCAAGTCGTCCACGACATGGACGAGTTGCGCAAGACGTCGGGCGACGAGTGGAAGCGGCTCTTCGAGATGCGCTCGCACCGCAACGAGTGGCCCTACGGCTCGGGCGTCTGGGGCAAGAAGGAGTGGGTGCTACCGGAGCTCGACAACGAGAACGTCGTGTCGATGTACGAAGGCCATTCGAACCTGTTCTGGGCGGAGCGCTACGGCCGCGAGATCGGCGTCGACGACCTCTGGATCAAGCAGTGCGGCAACTCGCACACGGGCTCCTTCAAGGACCTCGGCATGACGGTGCTGGTGTCGATGGTGAAGGAGATGATCGCGCGCGGGAAGTCGATCCCCGCGGTTGCGTGCGCCTCCACCGGCGACACCTCCGCCGCGCTTTCGGCCTACGCCGCGGCGGCCGGCATTCCCGCGATCGTGTTCCTGCCGCGCGGGAAGATCTCGGTGGCGCAGCTGATCCAGCCGGTGGCGAACGGCGCAATCGTGTTCGCGCTCGACACGGACTTCGACGGTTGCATGGAGATCGTGAAGCAGGTGGCCGAGAAGGACGGCATCTACCTCGCCAACTCGATGAACAGCCTCCGCATCGAAGGGCAGAAGACCGTCGGGGTCGAGATCGTTCAGCAGTTCGACTGGGAAGTGCCCGACTGGTTCGTGATCCCGGGCGGGAATCTCGGGAACGTGTCGGCGCTCGCGAAGGGCCTCGACATGATGCTCCAGCTGGGGCTGATCACGCGCAAGCCGCGCATCGTCTGCGCGCAGGCCCAGTCGGCGAACCCGCTCTACCTGTCGTACCTGCGCGATTTCCAGGTCTTCGAGCCGATCGCGGCGCGACCGACGCTCGCCTCGGCGATCCAGATCGGCAACCCGGTCTCGATCGCGAAGGCGATCGACGCGATCACGCGTTACGACGGCATCGTCGAGCAGGCCAGCGAGACGGAGCTGGCGGAAGCCTGCGCCCACGCCGACCGCACCGGCCTGTTCAATTGCCCGCACACGGGCGTCGCGCTCGCTGCCACCGCGAAGCTCGTACGGAGCGGCGTGATCCGGAAGAGCGATCGCGTGGTGGTGATCTCCACCGCGCACGGACTCAAGTTCGTCGACTTCAAGGTGAAGTATCACTCGATGACGCTCGAGGACATCGCTCCTGAGATCCCGAACCCGCCGATCGAGCTGCCCGCGCGCTACGAGACCGTGCGCGACGAGATGCTGAGGCAGATCGAACGGCGCTTCGGCAATTAGAACGTGTTCACCGGAATCATCGAGACGGTCGGGTGCGTCGCCAGGGTCGAGGCGCAGGGCGAGAAGACGCGACTCGCGATCGAGGCACCGGCCGTCACCGACGGCCTGCCGATCGGCGCGAGCGTCGCGGTGAACGGAACCTGTCTCACGGTGGTCGCCGTGAGCGCCAGCCAGGTGGTCTTCGAGGTCGTACGTGAGACGCTCGATCGCAGCTCGCTCGGCGACCTGCGCACCGGCTCGCGCGTGAACCTCGAACGCGCGATGCGCGCCGACGGTCGCCTCGACGGCCACATCGTGCAGGGTCATGTCGATGGCACCGGCCGCGTGCGAGCGATCGAACGCCACGGCGACGACGTGCGCTTCGCCGTGGACTGCGAGCCGGAATTCGCGGCGCTGCTGGTGCCGAAGGGCTCGATCGCGATCGACGGCGTGTCGCTGACGCTGGTGCAGGTCGGGGTCGCCGGGTTCGACGTCGCGCTGATCCCGCACACGCTCGTGGCCACGAACCTCGCCGACCGCCAGCCGGGCGATCGCGTGAATCTCGAGGCCGATGTGCTCGGGAAGTACGTGCAGAAGTACCTGGAACGCATCCATGGTGCCGTGGGGGAGCGCACGAGATGAGGACGCGGTTTGCGTTGGCGTTGCTGCTGGTGTGGGCCTCCGCGTGCGCCCGGGTGCCGGTCGACGTCGAGACGGATTCAGGCGAGCGGAACGCGAGCCTGAAGACATGGGCGTGGCTGCAGCGGCCGCCGGTGGCGCGCGGCGAAGCGGAGTTCGGGGCCGTGGAAGAGCGCGTGCGCCCGGCGGTCGAGCGCGAACTCGGCGCGCGGCGCTTTCGCAAGGTCGAACGCGAGCGGCCCAATTTCCTGATCACCTACTACGCAGCGATCGAAAAGCCGATCGCTGCGAATTCCATCACCTACGCCGCGGGCGTGCCGTTCGCCGCGCAGGTGGTGACGAGCTACGCGCGCGGCTCCCTCGTGATCGACGTGCTCGACGCCAGGACCGGCAAGCTGCTCTGGCGTGGCGCGGGGCGTCGCGTCTTCGATCCGAAACAGACCCCGGAGCAGCGCAGCGAGCGCATCGACGCCGCGGTCGCCTCGGTGCTCGACGAGTTCGCCCCGCTCTGAATCGAACCACGCACGCCGCAACACCAATGCGGCACAGAGGGAGACACTCGTGAACCGCACGCTCGACGTCGCTACGTCACTCTTCGCCACAGTGGCTCGCCTGGGAGGCGGACTGCGCGTCGAACGACTCGGCGCACGCCCCAAGAAGCCGCTCGAACTCTACGAGTTCGAGAGCTGCCCCTATTGTCGCAAGGTGCGCGAAGTGCTGACGGCGCTCGACCTCGACGCCGTCATCTACCCGTGTCCGAAGGGCGGCACGCGCTTCCGCAGCGTCGTGCGCGAACGGGGCGGCAAGGAGCAGTTCCCGTATCTCGTCGATCCGAACACCAGCAAGGCGATGTACGAGTCGAGCGACATCGTCCGCTATCTCTGCACGGAATACGGCAGTGGCTCGGTGCCGTGGCTCTACTCCGGCGGGCCGCTCTTCGACGCGACTTCGGCGCTCGCGAGTGCGTGGCGCCTGGGGGCAGGTATGCGCGCGTCGGCGTCGAATCCGCCGGCGCGGCCGCTCGAGCTGTGGAGCTTCGAGGCGTCGCCGTACTGCCGCATCGCGCGCGAGACGCTGTGCAGCATGGAGATCCCCTACCTACTGCACAACGTCGGCAAGAACAGCCCCAGCCGCGAGGCGTTCGTGGAGCGCTCGGGCAAGATGCAGGTGCCGTTCCTGGTGGATTCGAACACGGATGTGGAACTGTTCGAGTCGGCCGACATCGTCCGCTACCTGCACGCGACGTACGGGGCTCGGTAGTCCTTTGGACGGCGTGAAGCGGGGAGATCCGGAGCGAGCGCGCTAGTGCACGAAGCGGAAGAAGAGCGGCTCATCGAGAAGCTCCGCAAGATCGAAGCTCTCTTCGCGCGTGCCACGAGTGCGGGCGAGCGGACGGCGGCGGAAAATGCCCGCGATCGCATTCGGCAGCGGCTCGAGCAGCTCGAGAAGTCCGAGCGCGTCATCGAGTATCGGTTTTCGCTTCCGGATGCCTGGTCGAAGTCGCTCTTCATTGCGCTGCTGCGCCGCTACGGCATCGATCCCTATCGCTACTCCGGCCAGCGACGCACCACGGTCATGGCGCGGGTCACGCGCACCTTTGCGGACGAGGTGCTCTGGCCCGAGTACCAGCAGTTGAACGCCATGCTGCGCGCCCACCTCGAGTCGATCACGAAGCGGGTCATCGCGCAGGCGATCCACGGCGACCAGGCGGACGCCGAGGAGCGTCCTGGCCAGGGGCCGAAGGCGCGCCTCCCGCAAGGTTTCCTCGGCACGGAGTAGGCGGTCAGATTTTTCTTGAAATCCCGGAGCCATCCGCGCAACATGATCGTCGGAGCGGCGACCACCAGTCCAAGTACCGGGAAGAAGGCGTTCGCCCCGGGGCGTCAGGACGGAATCCTGGTCTCAGGAGCGCCAGCCTAGATTGTGGCGCCGCTCCACTCTTCCCCAATGCGAGCCGAGCAAGCCGGGCGATCGGCCGAGCGCTGTGCGGTCACGACAACCGCTCGAGGAACAGCGTTGCGATCCCGAGGAACGTGAAGAACGCCACCGCGTCCGTGGCGGTCGTGACGAGCACGCCAGAGCCCAGGGCCGGATCCTGCTTCAATGCCTTCAGCATCAGCGGCACCGCGGCGCCTGCGAGTCCAGCGACGGCCATGCTCGCCAGCATCGCGGTGAAGACGACGAGGCCGAAGATCGGCGAGCCGTCCCAATAGTACGCCACGAGCGCGCCCAGGCCGCCGGTGACGGCGCCGACCGCGATCCCGACCAGGAACTGCTTGCCGACCGCGCGCGCTCCGCTCGAGAATTCGGTCTCGCCGAGTGCGATACCGCGCGCGACGACGGTGAGCGCCTGGGTGCCGGCATTGCCCGCCATGCCAGCCACGACGGGCATGAAGATCGCGAGCGTCACCACTTGCTCGATGGTGTGCCGGAAGAGTCCGACCACGGACGCCGCAAGGAAGGCGGTGGCGAGATTCACCAGCATCCACGGCAGGCGCTTGCGCACCGAGAGTCCGACCGGAGAGAAGACGCGATCTTCCTCGTTGAGGCCGGCGAGGTTGTAGATGTCCTCGGTGGCTTCTTCGTGGATGACGTCGATCACGTCGTCCACGGTGATCAGGCCGACCATCTGGGCGTCCGCGTCGACGACGGGAACGGCGAGCAGGTTGTAGCGGGCGACGATACGCGCGACTTCTTCTTGATCGGTGTCGGTGCGCACGCTCACCGGTTCGCGGATCATCAGCTCGCCGCAGGGCCGATCGGGCGCCGACGTGACGAGTCGGCGGATCGGCACGACGCCCTGGAGCAGGCTCTCGTCATCGACGACGTAGAGGTAGAGGATCGCGTCGGTCTCGCCGCGACTGCCGCGCGCGCGGATGTGGTCGATCGCCTCCTGCGCCGTCATCTTGGCGTCGAGCGCGACGAAGTCAGTGGTCATCACGCGACCGGCGCTGTGTTCGGGATACAGCTCGGCCCTGCGCAGGTCGGCGCGGCGGTCCTCAGGGAGCAGCCCCACCACGGCGGTGCGTCGCTCTTCGGGCAGTTCGGCGACCAGGTGCACGATGTCGTCGACTTCGAGGCGCCCGAGCACGTCGGCGAGGCGGTCGTCGCCTACGGCCCCGACGACCTGCCGGAAGATGTCGGGCGGCAGTTCCGAGATCGTGCTCGCGGCGCGACGCTGCTGGAAGAGCAGGTCGACGACGGTGCTGGTCTCGTCCTGGCTGAGATTCGCGAGCAGCGGGCCTAGATCCGCTGCGTGGACGCGCGCGATGAGCCGCTCGGCGCGCGTCGTGAGACCGCTCGCCAGCAGACGGCGGAGGATGCGGGTGGTCAGCTCGGGAGTCGCCATCGCGCGCCTCGGCTCGCCCAGATCAGGCTCACCCA
>Ga0315276_10006282_pt1 | contig 10977 bp, 17 predicted proteins | sample YL17G05_0_MG_FD_204542 | JGI IMG/M metagenome (GOLD analysis project Ga0315276, IMG submission 204542) | Sediment microbial communities from Yellowstone Lake, YNP, Wyoming, USA - YL17G05_0 | ecosystem: Environmental > Aquatic > Freshwater > Lake > Sediment | place: USA: Wyoming | collected... | reverse complement strand
ACAGGAGTACGGTGACGCAACGGCTCAAGGGACTGTGCTTCCAGGTTCTGGTCGAAACAAGCGGCGACAAGGCCCAGGCTGCAGCAACGTTGGCGGGCGACCCCTCCCTCACGAGAACGGTCGAACTCAAGCTGATGGACTACTACGATCACCTCCTGGCCACGATCCAACCCTTCGCTACCGTGGATGAGGCCCTCCTCGACTGCAAGAAGCGATTCAAGAACCTACCGGATCGGCATTTCCGCTCAGTGGAGACATTGGTCCGACAGCACTTTTGTCAGAACAGACCAGCGTCCCTCTGATTAAGAAAAAGCTCCTGACATCTTTCCCCTATCCCAGAACTTGCCGCAAAGGATCTTGGCACGGGGGCACGTTATCCACACCCGACCAGATTCCCTTTTCTCACGATACCTTCCGCATCGGCAAAGAAGTGAACCTGGCAGTTGATGGTCCCTCCGTACAGTATAAGAGGCAGCAGGTGGTATTCGTCGGCCTGACCGGGCATGCGGTCGATCGCATAGTCCCACACCATCTCGGTCATGCCGTCTTCAACCTCGTGGGGATGGAGGTTCGGCGGGCCCAGTTCCAAGTACAGATCCGTAGTCTTCCCGCCAATCCACCTCTCGATCACATCGTTCCAGGTTTGGTAGGGACCGGCTGCGGTATGTGTCGACCGGTCTAGTGTGCAGCCTCCCGTCAACATCCACAAACAGCCCAGCATCATCGCAACCAGCTTCAACGAAGCCATAGACCCTCCCATTCTGTGTGACACCTTTCCCCCTGCCTATCAATTCCCTGGCGAAAGCGGCTCACTGGGGCGAATGCTAGGACACCCGATCAGCAACAAGTTGGGTCGGCGGACGCAGGATCGAATGCATCGTCGCGCACGTCCAGGATGAGTTCATAGGGAGCCATGGGGGAATAATTCGAGCGCAAGGCCACGCACTTCCCGACCACATTGGGTTGAGCGCTCCGCTCAATAAATGTCGCAAGACGGAGAAGATCCACCAATGGACCGCCGATCCACTGCTCAGTGATCTCCGTTTGATGCGAGGTTCCAATTTCAAGATTCATAGCCGGTCCGAACTGGGTATATTCCGACAGCCGATCATGCGCCGGATTGGACGCGTACGAGCGTATCTCGGCGGCGAACTTCCTCAACCCCGCCACCGACCCGACAATACGCCACTCTTTCGCAGCATCGTTCCGACCACAAAAAAACCCCAACTCGCGCCAAGCCCGACGCGTAGATTCGCTTGCCATGACGTGCTCCTATTTTCTAGCGTTTATTCTCAACATCCGTGAAGCGTATCTCGCAAACATGCCGGAACCGGCCTTGCACCCTTACCTTCATGTGGTCTGACCTCGTTGTTTCACTCGACACGTTTTCAACTTCACGTACGAAAACTAAAATATCCACATTAACTCAGGCTACTTTTCATCTGTCGTCCCGGATATCTCACGGGCGCGTTGTTCGCCATATCGCAGTTTCAGGAACCACTTAGTTACAATCGGATTGAACTCTAGAAGCAACGCCTCAGCCCCCCCCGCAACCGTAAGCTATTAGTTTGCCTGAAGAAAGCCGCCAATGTTTTCCGACGCCTCGCGAAGTTCACCCACGACACCATCGAGGTCTTGCCTGTATCTTTCACGAATGCTTGTGAGAACGACAACGACTAGTAGCACGATGATGAGGAGCGATGTGAAAAGCTGAATATATGCCCCAGTCTGGGCAAGCCCGCTAGCAGGTTTCAATGGAGAGATGTCCGAGGTCACTAAGGTGCTGAAACTAAAACCAATGAATTGAATTAATCCAGGTTCAGGCTGACCGATAAAGCTTCCTGGCAAAACTCGTTCAAGTCCCAGGTACTGAAGAGAGAACGCGATGGAAGTAAGAAATAATGCATACAAGAGCGACTCCGGAAAGTAGAGATCAAGCTTCCGGCTGTTGATTACCACGCGAAGGCGCTCACCCAAAAAATATAGACTCGTTGAGACCATGTACATCACAAGCAAGTTCTGCCCCAACTTTTATTTATATTCCGGAGAATTTTGATCAAGCCCCTCCGGTCTCTTTGCCATCGTAGTTTCTTTTGTGTAGCCCCAAACCTGACGAATAACGGCACTGACGTCCGCAAACACCGTTGATGGAGAAAATGCGACGCGGAATCTTCGAACGAAGTGCGCTACCAAATACACCCCCCAAAAACCCATACCGGCAACCACAAGTGGCGGGTTTGGGGCAAGACAGATTACAAAGGAGGAAATCACCGCTGCACTAGACAGAATGAAGCTAGTTCTAAACGTTGTAACTACTGAATGGACAGCCGGGGGGAAAGCGACGACCACAGCCCAGTTGCGGAAAAGAAAGCGTGGAATGATCCAGAAAACAATAGTAAATGGATATGCGACTATATACCCGACAAAGAGTATGACGCGGCGATTTCCAAGTACGAACCATAGAACAGAAATGGTACCTAATAGGATGAGGAACCTGAACTGCAGCGCAGAGTCGAGACCTGAAACTCGCGCCGCTAAATAGCTTCCAATATCGATCACAAATAGTTCAGCGAAGGCAACGCACCAAACGATGAGCGCTATGATTTCGCGCACCCATCGGACAGGCGCAGGCAGAATCAAGCTCTTCGTCGCATCTCCCTGCTTCTTATCCTGTGTTGCTGTGGAGTCAGGCATCGTTATTGATCAATCCTGAAAGATGTCACTACCTTATATCTCTGCTGGAACTACTAGAGCCTCATCGCAAGAGAGCCTCAGCAATCAGACTGGAGGCAAGTCTACTTCAAAGTCCATTAGGTATCCACCACCTCATTTCCTGGCTGCCAGAATGTTCAAGCCAGTCGCCCCCCATGGCTTCTAGGGGGCTAGAACGATCCTAACTGCGCACGGCCATTCGTGCTCTCCCTTCCAATTCGATGCTCAGCTAAGCAAGGGCGTGAGGAGCTTTTGACTACGGCCGTCGAGCGAGGCCCTTCTGAGGGCGCGCGCTCCGGGAGCAAAGAAAGACCCTCACGCCCTTGCGCCAAACCTTCTCGGGCCGCGCGTTGCGCGAGCACAGGATATCAACAGGCCGCCCTCCCCACATCCTTCCGAACTCGTCTGCCTCCCTCTTTGGTGGGGCAGCTTGGTCGATCCTCTAGTGCGTGCGTCGAACGAGATTCCAGATGATCCCTCCAAACTTGCTCGTTACCTCTTCAGGGATGGGGGCTGATTGATCTTCCACTGCGCGCGTCCAACGAGGGCCTTCTGAGGCTGCGCGTTGCGCGAGCACAGAAGATCATCAGCCTCCCTCCCCTTTCTTGCGGGTCCATCCCCGCATCCCCTGCCGGATCGAACCTCCCCGCATCGACCGCAACCCTCCCCCCTTCTTCCGAACCCCTCAATTTTCCTCACTTCTCTTCAGCCATTCCCCCTTCCCAACGTCGGCACTCCGGTTGCTCAAGCACTGGCTCGTCGGTGCTCAGGCAAGACGGCCTGAAAGGGGGTGATGCGGGGCCAGGGCCAACATGATCGTAAAGACATTTCACTTTTCACGTTTTACCAAAAGAAGGAGTGCCATCATGCAAAAGCCCTCGTCAGTCTCGTCAGGAAGCATCTCCCATGCCATTGTTGGACCCAATAAGGACATGAAGGAGGTCTATGTGCTCGGCGGGCTGGTCTTTGGCCTTGCCGTCGTCATCGGAGCCTTCTGGTTCTATTCCCAAGACTTGGCTGTCTCGTCGGCAACCAGCTCGAATGATCAGTTGACCGACAATCAGGTCACCACCTTGCTAAAGAACCAGAACCCGCCCAGCCCCCTCGGCGAACCGCTCACCAACACGGTCGCCGCCGGAACCACTGACACCGTCCACACGGACATCTACTTTGAAGTTGGGCGGAAGGGCCTCACGGACGAGGCCAAGTCGATCCTCGCGGCGCAGGCCGACATCCTCAAGAAGAATGGGGACTGGGGCCTGCTGATCCAGGGCTATACGGACCAACAAGGGTCCGCCAGCTACAACAAGAAGCTGGGCATGAAGCGGGCAGACACCGTGAAGACAGAACTCGTGAACGCGGGTGTCGCCGAGCACCAGATCAAGACGGTGAGCCTGGGTGAAGAGGGCGTGCTCTGCGTCGGGACGAGCGACGTCTGCCGCAATATGAACCGCCGGGTGCACTTGGAGATGCGCAAGATCGGTCAGGAACACATGATCGTGCCGACCCTGGCCACCCAGACCCCGGAGAGCCGCCTCCCATCCACTGGCGATGCCAGCGGAACCAATTCGTCCCTCCCCCTCATCGACCAGGCCTCCGGCAGCTAACCGGAGCATCATCTGTCCCTGGCGGAGACGACTCTCTCCGCCAGGGCCCGGTCAGTCGGCATGGACATCGCCACGGCCCATGTATAGACCGACGCCGAGGCTCACAGGGCACCATGGCCCGCTCACACAGCCGGTGCTATGCCGCTGAAGTTCTTAGTCACAGTGTGCCGCTACGGGGGTGATGGCACAGGCGGGTGGCCCTACGCTGAATGAACCGCTTCGTTGAGTTCACCTTGTATGACTTCGAGCAATTCCTCAAAATCCAGCGGCTTTCGCAGCACAGAGGAGACCCCCAACATGCGCGCTTCGTCGGTATAGGCTAAGATTCCATCCCCGCCGGTCATTGCGGCAATCTTGGCATGGGGAAATTCTCGTTGAATCTCCGAAATGAATGTGAGCCCGTCCTTCCTTGGTATCATGAGATCCGTGAGAATGAGATCGGTCTGGTGTGACTGGTACTGCGCCAATGCGTCAGCCCCGTCGCAGGCCTCGATCACTCCATGGCCTGCCTCTTCCAGGATCGATCTCAGCAGATGACTGACAATGCGTTCATCTTCAACCAGCAGGATTGTCGCCATGACAGCCCCCCTTCTCATGCCGTGCGGAGACGTTTTCATCGCTCCATCGTATACTCAGTAGGAAGAAGTAGGGCTTCTCGCACCGCATTCACGAGGTCGTTCATGGAGAATGGCTTGCGCAACGATCGTTGAGCTCCGAGTGTTTCAGCATCATCGAGGAAATCCAGCACCCCGACCCCCCCGGTGATCGCAATGAATCTGACGCCAGGATCCCGCCGCTTCAGCTCTCTAATGAGCGCCAACCCGTCCATTTCCGGCATCAAGATATCCGTCACAACTACCTCACACCGTACTCGTGTGTGCTGCTCAACCCCATCTCTTCCGTTCCAGGCCTCCGTGACCGCATGCCCGGCCATTTCGAGGGCATGGCGCAAGAGCGTTCTCACATCGCTGTCATCTTCCACCAGTAGAATGGATGCCATCTCCCCCTCGCTTCCTTCACTCACCTTGTACAAACCCCTTGCTCACCTATGGCTTCTTCAGGAATACCTTCTCGCACTTGTTCGCGAATACATCGGCAGCAAAGGGCTTTGCGATACAGTCGCTCGCACCGCTCTCGATCGCCGCTTGAAACGCACTGGAGTGAATCGCCGTGGACATCACGATCACTGGAATCTCAGGATGTCGCATCTGCAAATCCTCCAATACCGCAATGCCGTCGAGGACCGGAAGAAAGAGCTCCAGCAGCACCCCGTCGATAGTGCCCAGGCGCACTTCTCGTTCGATGCGCGAGAGTCCGGCATGACCGTTCGACTCGGTGACCACCTCAAACCCCATCGCCTCGAGCCGGTCCCACAACAGCACACGGATATCCACATCGTCATCGATCACGAGAATGCGTTTCCGCTTCATGCGCCTCCAGTTCGATGTCGTCCTGATACGCCGGGTCTCCGCCCCCTCGGAACAGTTCATCGTCCACCTCTCATCTCTCGTTGGTACGCAGGCATCACGTGTACCCCCATACCCGAGACCACGCGGACCGCTCCCGCTCCCCGCAGTTCCCGCTCCGCTCGTCGTTTCTCGGCCCATTCCATCAGCATCCACGAGGCCACCAGAATCAGCGTCAGAACGAGAACTGATTGCGTCGCCATCGTGATGAGATCCATAAGGATGTCGTGTGTCAGCATCGTGTCACTCCTTTCTGTGGTACGCCCTGGATCCGAAGGCCATCAGGAAGCGATGGCTGCATCCGGCACCGGAGCATGCTCGATTGTCTTGATATCAGTGTAGGTCGGGAGCGGCGGAGAAGGTACTGGACACATCCCTAGGGTCGAGGAGAGATATCCCTAGGGCAGAAGAGGGCACGCGAGGGGAGCATCGAACCGCGTTACGGGGGGATCAACCCGTGGGCAATGGCGTATTTGGTTAATTCCGCCGTCGTGTGGAGGTTCAACTGTTCCATGATCTGCGCTTTGTGATACTCCACCGTCTTGGCCGAGACGGTAAGGATCGTGGCAATCTCTTTGACTGCCCGGCCTTCCGCGACGAGCTGGAGGACCTCCCGCTGACGTGGCGTCAGCACGTCACGTTGAGGAGAAATATTGGAGGCCCCTTCGAGGATCGAGCGCACGAGATCTTTGGTAATGAGGGACGTGATGTAGTACTGCCCGTTCGACACGGCTTGAATCGCCTGGAGCAGTTCAGTGCCGGCCGATCGCTTCATCAAGAAGCCGGACGCGCCGGCAGCGAAGGCCTCCCTCACATAGGCCACGTCAGCATGCATCGTGAGGAAGATGATCTTGACGTCGGGCATCTCCTTTTTCAGCCGGCGCGCGGCGTCCAATCCGTTCAGCCAGGGCATCGAGATGTCCATCGTGACGATGTCCGGCTTCAGTTTCGGCGCCACCTCGAGGAGCGTTCGCCCGTCCTCCACCATACCCACGACCTCGCACTGGTCTTCAATCAGCCTCTTGAATCCTTCGAGCACCATGACGTGGTCGTCAACCAGCAGCACCCGCAATTTCTTCATGCCGCCCCCTTCGCCAGCGGCACCCACACTGCAACCTGAGTCCCCTGCCCCGGTTGAGACGTGATCTGGCAGGTCCCGTTCACCATGCGAACACGCTCGTGCATACTCACCAACCCCAGGCTCGTGCGGGAATCACGGATTCGCTCCGCGTCGAAACCCCTGCCATCGTCTCTGACCGACAATGTGATGCGGTCCTCTCCACCGGCCAACTCCACTTCAACCTGAGCAGCACCGGCGTGTTTCACCACATTGGCCAGACCTTCCTGAGCGACCCGGTAGAGACAGGTCGCAACGTCCTGAGGCAGCGCCGCCGGCACCATACGAGGGGTGAAGATCCCTTTGATGCCCGAGTGGGCAGCCACATCGTCCACCAACCGCTGCAGCGCCACAGGCAATCCCAAATCATCGAGGACCGAGGGATGGAATTGATAGGCGAGGTGGCGCACGTCATCCGACAGCTCGACGACCCGATCATGAATCGCCCGCAGTGCGCGACCGGACTGTTCGGGCGAGGACGATAACCGTTGCTCCAGCACCTCGACTTCGACCGCTAACATGGCCAGACGCTGATTGATGTCGTCGTGCAGCTCGCGCGAAATACGCCGGCGTTCCTCCTCTTGAACAACCAGCAGCCGGTCAGCCAAATCCCTGAGTTCTCCCTGGCTGCGCTCGATCACCAAACGGCTGGCCTCTAGAGATTCCTGCGCCTGCTTGCGTTCCATCACTTCAATCGACAAGGCCCTATTGGAGGCCACGAGGTCCCTGGTTCGTTCCTGGACTCGCGTCTCCAGCTCCTCCTGGGCAAGCCGCTGTGCATCAAATGTCTTAATGTGTTCGAAGTAGAAGAAGACAGGAACCCACATCACGAAAATGCCGATCAGGAGATTCGTGACTGCCGTCCAGCGGGGCATGCCTGGTAACGTCGGGCTATAGAACCAGCCCAAGAGGATCAGAACGGTGCAGAGACTTGCCACCGCAAGACACAACCGCCTGTGGGGGGACCAGAACGAAAACAGCACCACAATGCTGTAGAGCACCCCGTTGGCGACTCCAAGCGGCGAGTGGAGATCAAGGGCGAACAATGCCCCGGTAAGGAGAAGGATGAAGGAGATGAGCAGGAATTCCCATCGGCCTGGTGGAATCGTCATGCAGGAGCCTCGCTTGACGCATTATCGGGAGCGCAGGCGAGATATGCAAGACGGGGGAGCTAGAGCAGTTCCGTGCTGGCAAACTGCCCGATGCGGCAGGAGGAGAGGCACAGACAGTTCACGTTTGGGGACGCTATCATTGGCAGCCCCCAAGTCATTGGTTCGCCGACATGTCTGATTGTGTTATGAGCTTGTATTCTGGAGCCGCGATCCGGATTGAACGGACGACCTGCGGTTTACGAAGTTCAGCGAATCCTACCTCCAACAACCTAACCCCACAAGAAACCACAAACCAGGATGCTCCTGACATGGGGGCAGATGGGGATGATTTGTCCTGTTCTGGTAGCAGCGTGGTAGCAGATCAATAGATTTCATTTTCTTGAAGCCGTGCAAATCAGAAGGGAGCCATCCAGTCATATTGAATGACCGGAACAACGGAATGGAGGGCACCCTGTTCAAGCAGGAGAGCATAGTCTTTGGCGAGAGATTCGATTGCATCAATATAAGCATCCAATCCTGCATGGGTGGGAAACTTTTTCATTCAGCGCTTACTCGATGTGCGATGTGTTTGTTTGTGTAAATGCGAAGTCCCCTCTGGCTCTTAATAAGCGTCGATCTATGCTTAGTAATGAGTTGCTAGTTAATCACACTGCCGCCTGGCTTCGTTAACCGATCAAAGTCTCGATGACCGAATTGTTTCATATAGTTCTTGTGCGGGCAAGTGAGTCGACGACGGCTCACCACCTCTGGATGGTGCTCTATGACTTTTATCAAGTTATGGAGGGAGATGGTTCTCTTGTCCCGATCAACTAATCGTCGAATACCGATGGTCATATCGGTGATATAGGTCGCATGCATCCAGCCATAAAAAGCACTAGGCACTTGAAGGCGTGGATTGTCTTGGATCAGCTTCGTGACTTGTTGATAAACGAAACGCTTGAACACCAAATAAAATATTGAATTCTTAATTGCCTTGAACTGTCTTTTCCATTGTTTAAATTTGTTGGGTCATGCGCGAGTTGACAAAATAGGGGAAGGTGAAGGGGCAGGATTCATGACTGGTGGATGCGATGACACACGGAAAGTATATTCCTTAATTCCTTCTATTTTCACCAGCAGACCTGCGATTTAGCAGTTTGCTGTCCCTCACAATTACTTGATAAAACAAGTGGTCATGGGGGGGGCCTACCACCACGGACCTACCAGCATCATGAGCGCACAGAAACCACAATCAGCCCTCAATAGCCATGTGATCACGAGGTACCTTGCTGAAGAAGGCGGTAAAGGAACTGGGTATGCAAGCGTTAAACGGTCGAATCGCACTCAAGCGGGCTTAACGCTCCTCATGACAGCAAGGCGTTAATTCACTGTTACAATAACGAGCAAGGCATGCCACACCTCTTCCAAAAAGGCGAGCCGCGTTCAGCGAAGGCAGGGCCTCGCGCTGGGACACCAAGCAAGAGCACGCAGTCAGTCGGCCAGTTCTGCCGTGAGTTTTTGGAGACGCCGGAGTTCCAGGAAAGGTGGAAGAACTATACCCTCACCGTCCCGCTGGAAGCCATGGACGTGAGGCTCCTGCTGATCGCCTTCAACTATGCGGGCCGTCCGCGCGAGCGCGTTGAACTGACGGGGGGAAAGCGGTCCACTCGAACCGCAGGTGATTTTCCACATGCCCCTCAAAGAGCCTGAGAAATAGGCTCGCTGAGCGATGCCTAGTTGAAAGATCATCCACAACACTATCTTCGCTACGCGGCAACCCGTGTGATCCTGTCGGCCTGAGGGTGTACCACCTCTCCCTGGTATTCTGGTTTTTCTTGAGGCAGTCCGAGCATGGTCATCTCATGCAAACGGCGATTGGCTTCTATCGAAGGGTCAACGGCATGACCGCAGTTCACACACCTTCAGCCCCTCATCCACATGAGTCCTTCGGTATCTTCACAATCAAAAGTGGTCTTCCGTCATCAATCCCTGACAACGTGTGCAGTTCATAACGTGGCCCTCCTCTCGCTTCATGGGTAGGTTCCGAAGAAAGAATAGCGTCATGGGAGACAGGGCGAAAGACCCCAAAAAGAGGTACCTCGGAAGAGGAGTTTCAGGCCACGGCATTAAGAAATGTCCTGCTTACACGACACCTCCGGGAATGGGACCCTCGTGTTGGTGATTGGAATAGAGAGTGGGGTGTCTCCGGCCTGACGGGGTGGGCATGCGAATGTCTCGGCTTCTCCGCGCATATGCCGTCAACGAATCCTGTGCAGAATGGGGGGCGAGAGCGATGTTTAGCGAATTTGAGGCGACTAACTAGGGACAGGAAGTTCAAACAGGAAACGTGTACCCGCTAGGTACATGTTGATGCTGCCACTTACCGGAACAAGGCGGATCCAACACACTTCCATCAGATTGGTGCCCTGCTCTTTCCTCGCCTCTGAGTGCACTTGAATCTCAAATACCTGTCGTGGTTCCACTTCTTCAGGAAGCGAGAGTAACATGCCCCCGACGCTCTGATTGATCGAGTGTCCGTGCCCCTCTGAAAATTTCACAGTCCTGCTCTCCACAATCTTCGCCAGCTCGTAGGTGTATGTTCTCCTGCAGGGTACACGCTCGCTATCTCTTCGTTCATGTTGAAATGGCATATCTATCTCCCCGATTGTTGCAGATGCTCACACCAGACCCGTTAGATGCGATTCTGCTCCCAGGTCGGGGATATTTACAAACCCTCTTTCGTACGCCATGCAGCCAGTTCTACGGTCATGCCCTCAGCAAGGTGCTTCTAACCTATTGTTTAAATGCCGCTGTTTTTGTGGAGTGCCAGGGCTAACGTGGTCAATTCGAAGGTGGGCAGGTCATGGGCAGCTCACATGCTCCTTTTCTCCACTCTCACGAGGGTACCGGTTGCCAGCGGGGACGGGCGTGAACCTTGATTGTCAGAGGTGTAACCAAATCCAATCCATGACGAGAACGATGAG
>Ga0315276_10006281_pt1 | contig 10977 bp, 23 predicted proteins | sample YL17G05_0_MG_FD_204542 | JGI IMG/M metagenome (GOLD analysis project Ga0315276, IMG submission 204542) | Sediment microbial communities from Yellowstone Lake, YNP, Wyoming, USA - YL17G05_0 | ecosystem: Environmental > Aquatic > Freshwater > Lake > Sediment | place: USA: Wyoming | collected... | reverse complement strand
ACTATCGGTAACGGTAACGCTGAATCCCTCTATCCATATCTGAGGCGATGGGGAATCGCTATTCGCCTCGCCCTGGCAATTGGTGATAACGACATTATTGGAAATCGTGTCAATATGTATCCCGACATAATCCATAGGCGCGATTCCAACATTGTCGATTATGATGGCGTTCGATCCTCCGAGGATTTCAACTAGGGCGTCGGTTGCGTTCCCGCAATCATAAATCTTGCAATCCCTTATCGTCGGTCCTTGCCCCCAAACATCATAGAGGGAAATCGCCGTTCCATCGTTACCATTAAACTGGCAATTGGTTATGACCGGCCCTTGAGAGAATGTATCAGCGACAATCATCCGGCCAGTATAGGCCCGGTCATTGCCGAAAAAGGCCAGGTTCGCAAATTCGACGAACGCAATCCGCCCCGTACCGTGTAGAGTGAACATATCTATGTTCGCAGTCTTTAGGAGTATCGTGCTCCGTTGCGACGCCTCGCCCATGAGTTTGACGTCGCTCCGATTGATGATGATGCCGGTATCAATCTCATAAGTGCCAACCTTGATCCAGATTAGCCCGCCCGCGCCCCCGCTAACATTGGCTGGCAAATGGTCTATGCAATATTGGATGACATGGGCGGAATTTCTATCTGAGTATGCGACCTCGCTTATCTTGCAATCTTTTGCCAGCGTGTAGCCCCATCCATCTTGATAGACGATATAGGACGGCGAGAGCTCCAAAAGATTTGGAGCGCCCGGGGCTCTATCCATTGACGCGCTGATCCAGGAAAAGAGAACCATCACCATTGCCAGCGCTAGAACAACCGTGATGATTGCCGTTATGCTTTCCATGCCTCGGGAATCTCTCTTTAGCGTCAATGTTGAACCTCCAATCCTCGGAGGAATGAAATAAATAAAAGAGTTTGGTTAGCGTTTGCCCTTCGCTTTCTTGTGCTTACCGGAGTGCCTCTTTTCTGAGCCCTGAGAGCCCCCCATGACCGAGCCCGATATATCCATGAAATAGCCCATCATGGCTATTACCATGAACAAACCGATTATCGTCGGGACTAGAACCCAAACCATACCGGTTATCTCGAGCTCATCTATGCGGATCACGCCAACATACTCGTCGAGGTCCGCGCTGTTGGTGTCGTTCTCGAGCAAGTAGGTTATCGTCGCCTCAGGATTTGCTATGATTGCATCCTCATCATAGCTTGTCGAGGGTATCGAGCAAGTTACATAGACGCGCTCCGTTAGGCTCGGGGTAATCGCGTCCGAGGTCATTACAACCGGGGCATTCGTCCCGTCGTCTATCGTAATGGTTACCTCGAGGCGTTCGGTTGCTCCGACGGGATCACCCGCATACTGGTCCAGCTCGACATAGCACTCCCAAACCCAGGCGTCGGTATGCTGGAGTGCAACGAAGCTTTTGTTGTCTATCGTTACATTCCACAACTTGTCGCTTGAGGTTAGATAGATATGCGAGCTGGTTGTGTAGGTCGCCGGATCAATCGCTCTCGCTGGCATTCCGCTCAGGACCAACGCTAAGAGCGACGCGATTGCTATGACAGCTACTAGGTTTCTTCTCATCTTGATCCTCCCGTTAGGGAATAGAGAAGAAGTGCTAGCGCTTCTTCATTGCGAACGCGCCACCCATCATACCCATGAGCCCGCCCAATAGGCTAAAGACGAATATCAGGGGTATGAACAACCACATGAGGTCGATGACATCGCCCATCGCGCTATCCAACTCGGCGATAGCTACCGCCGGGACGGCAGCGATGGCGAGAGCCAGGACCGCCATGATGGCAATGGCCTTTTCTCCCTTTCCAATTTTCATTTCAATCCTCCTAGACACACACGCCCAACGGGCGAGTAACTAGAGGTATGTAGAGGCACGATACTTAACGCCTCGACAATAGGATATATATATCGTGGGGGAGGGCGCGTTCTCGTTCCTCTTATTATATCCTACTTACTTACCGTCGGTTGTTTGAGAAATAGAGATTGATCCCGCTCTAAGCTCCTGGTTCAACACTCGAGCTATTGATTTGCCCTTTCCCTCGCCCGTTTTCTGATGATACATGATGAGCGTCCAATCGAAAGTACCTCGTTGGTTCATATAGAGCGAGGGATTTTTCAAAACCTCCCCCCGAATCTCCTCGAGGCGTCGGCTATGATCCTGGTTCGCATACCGGTTTCGTTGCCGTCCTATATCATCTATGTATCTAGCGAGGCGTTGCCCCGCCCGCTCCCGTTTGAGCTTTCGGTACTCGTTAAAGAATTTCGCCGGGAGCTCGGGGAATCGGTGAACCGCTTTCATGTCCCAATAGGGGACATCCTCCCGCCCGTACTTCTTGAATTTGGGGCGGTATATCTCCGAGAACCCCCGCTCGATCCCCCGGGCCTCGATGACCGCCCAACATCTATGCCGGAATATGGCTATCTTATCAAGATACCAGATAAGGGGGACGGCGATAAGGATATTGAGGTTGCGCTCCCGTATCTGCATAGATGCTTTCGCCAGCGCCTTATTCGTGCTCGTTTGAAAGTCCCGGTTGAACCACGCCTCCCCGCCCTCGTCGAGTATGATGCTCCCGCCTTTCGGGGTAATGTCAACCTGGCGGAGGAAATCATCCGGATCATAGGCCATACGCTCGCGCCAATTCCTGAGGAAATCCTGAGGCGAGGTATAGAGCGCGTCCTGAATGAGGAATGTCGATTTGCCGACACCCTCCGGACCGCTCCCTATCGCCCAAAAGTCAAAATCGTGCGCCAGGAGCTTACGCTTGAATTGGCAAAACGCCTCATGGTAGTCCGTTAGCTCCAGTCCTCCTCTATGATTTTCTCTAAGTGCGTGCGTGATCCTTTCGATTTGCGAACTCTCGAGCGGAGTACGCCCATTTCATCATAGAGGTCTATCGTCAGTTGCTTGATGGCGTAAGTCCTGGTGATATTGTTCTTGATGGCGAGCGGTTGATCCCGGGGCGTTACCGGAAACTCCTTTTGTATGCGCTCGAAGATTCTTATGGGGGTGTCCTCCTCCCCTATGATGATGCCGGGCCATAGGATTGCCCCGCGCAAATGCTTAGGAAACCGGCGTTGCTTTTCTATCGTCGGTATGTCGGTCCAGAAATCCAGTACGGCGTCCTCATAGTATTCTCGCACGCCGTCCTTAGATGCCTCGAGCCCCAAGTTGATGAGCTTCTTAGTTATCGCCGTGAAATAGGTTTCCTTTTCCTTAGTCTTGAAATCCCCGCTCTCATCCCCCATAGCGTCCGCCCTCCCGCGCTTTCAGCGTCTTATGTATCGTGGCAACCCAATCCAGGAATTGCGAGCTGGTTATGTCGTCATAGTGCGTCAGTTGTTGCGTCGGGATCACGGACGCCGGCGGTAACGGCAAATGGTCATTCGCCCGCCAGCGTGCCTTAAAGAGTTGCTGGACGGAATCCGCTATCTTATCCATCCGGTCCGGCGGGAGGTTGAGCTCCATGCCTCGGAGGTATTGCTCGCACGCATGGAGCAACGAATCCGAGATTGTATCAAGCGGGCTCTTACGCCTTTGGTTGGTTTCGCTCATGGAGGATCATATCCCTTATCTCAGAATCGACCAGGACCGTACCGCTCCGGAGTTTGTCCAGACGGACCTTGACATTGGCCTTAGATAGGCGGTTGGTGTCCCGGATCAGGTCCACGACGCGCTTACTGAATAGCTCGCTGGCATACTTAACCGGTATCTCCGAGCTCAGGTATCCCTCGCTATGCGTGGCAAACTCTCGCACGCCCGTTATCCTCCGGTATAATCCCTCATGGACTATCAGCTCATATGGTCCTCGGCGCTCGAGCCTTTCCGTTGTCATATTGAGGCGGTTCTTGAGCATACTCCGGCCAGGATTGAACGGGTTAGGCGGGAGGCGTTTGTAGTTAATGTAAATCGTGATGATTGGGCGTCGGGCGACGGGATCATAGACGGGGGTTATCTTGAATTGCTCGAGCGCCCGCGTTTGCATTTGAGCTAAGTATTTCCTCCGTTGCCTCCATTTCATGCCATGCTTTCGGGCGTGCTCCTCGCATTGGACCAACCAGGCTTTCAGCGCTCCCTTTTGCAAATGAGCGCCATACCAGTTATCCCAAACATTGAACCAGTATCCAGCGCCCTCAACCCAGTATGCCCGCCCCTCGTTGGTTTCGACGCCCTCAGTAAATCGTATGTAGTCATGGAAAAGCAACCGCCATACAAATCTATGGAGTACGATGCCAGCAACTAGGGCGGTTATCAGGACCGCCCCGACAACCGTACCGTACATTGTTATCCACTCATTCAGCGCTTGCTTGCTCCCTATCGTGTGAATGAATCCCTGGATTAACCAGTTGGTTTGCACGAAATCATAAGCAAACCGCCAGTTGCCCCTGACCAAGTTGGACATGATCCAGGATAGTACCCATGCGACGAGGATGATAAGGATAAACCTCGAGCTGACGAAACGCCCAAACTTGAATCCTCTAGGATTGCTCTCCGAGTATAGAGGATGAGGCGTAACTTTCAGCTCGAGCGGTTCGATTGTATCCTCCAATCGTACCGTCTTTTTGGCGATAAGATGAGGGGCGACTTTTCGAGGCGTTTCCTCCGGGGGTTTCGACCTCTTTTCGGTATTCGCGGAGCTCGTTTTCTTATATACTGGCTCAGCTCGGGGCGGATTCTCCCCGCTAAGTTTTGCGAGCAACAAATCTAGCGGATCAATCTCAACCTCGGGATTCGTCATATTGCTTTCCCTCCTCCTCTTGACCGGGCGCTTTCGGCGCATAGTCCGGGCGTTGTATGAGCGTGTCCGCATGGCGTTGAACATCAACCGCGTCTATCATGGCGTGGACGGATTGCTCATTCGCCTCAACCGCCTTTTCAAGCGTCATAAGGTACTCCTCATAATCCAGGATCAGGGTATCGTAATACATGGAGAGCGGTATCATAACCTCGCCTGGGTTCGGCATGACGATTTTGACCGATTGGCCGATGATGTCCCGGGTATAGATGGGCTTGAGATAGTTACCGATGGGCTCGAACCCGTTGCACTTGATCCGGAGGTTGCGCCCGAGGACATCCCGGACCAATTCCTTAGGCACTAGCGCCCAACCCCAGGGACGCAACCGGCGAGCTTGAACAAATACCTCGCATATCTCGTTTTTCCAGATGATCCCACACGCTCGCCCCATGTCAGTATCATAATAATTCTGATCCCCGAGCGCGATAACCCGCCTGAGCGCCAAATCCCGGACATTGTGCTTAGCTACCTTCTTACGCTTTCGGAATAGGGCAACATGGGCGTCGTCCGCTCGTTCTATGAATGACTTTTTGCGCTGGAGTATCCAATTGAGGAGGAGCATTATTTCCGGCGCAAACGCCATCCAGACGAATATGATTATCATGCCCACGATTAGAAGCGGGAGCATCGAGCCAATATCTAGCCCCATGTCTTACCCCGTCTTTTGGCCTGGGCCTGATCCCCGCCCGCGTTTCATCATTTTGAAAGCGCGGGTTTGGCCTACCGCCTCGATTATCTTTTTCATATAGACCGCCAGGATAGCTACCGCCGTCAATGGCAATAGCCCGAAAACGAGTATCTGGAATATCCAGGCGCACAACCCGAGAAAATCGACCTCGAACGAGGACATGGTTACACCTTACCTATCAAACTAGCTCCCTGTTTGACCGGCGCTAACGCCCCTCCCATGCTCGCACTAGCGCGTTCCATATCGCCCAACACCATGTAGTGTATCGCTCCGAGTATCTTTATCTCCATGTAGAGCGGAGTAATGAAGATTGCCAGCGCAACGGCAATCATCAACATACCTATGAGGATTGCCCCATAATAGATTATCTTGTCAACGAGCCATTGGAGCGCTTTCCAAATCATCATACCAAGTTTGTAAAGCCAATTGCCTATGCCCTGGATGGCGTCGATTATCATTCCGAGGAAATGGTCAACCGCGTTTCGGATGAAATCTATATTGTGATAGAGCAACAAACTGATGCCCCCGGCAATGAGAACGACTCCCCAACCAGCGCCAACACCCGTCGCAACGAGTATCGCCCCGCCGACAATCATTATCACGCCGAGGACATCAACCCAATGCTTGTCCCACCATGATCCAACGCCGGACCAGAATCCTTTATGAGTAACTGGGACGAGCTCATCCGTTCGGTTATAAGTCGTATTGGCGAGAGCTACCGAGCAAAACGGAGAGAACCAGGCTTGTTGTTCCTTATACCCAGTATAGAGCGGTAGTCCGCTAGAGTAGGGCCTGAGAATCTCGAAATAGTTGGCGGGCGTCGTTGCCGGCGATTCTTGGTCATATTCGAGCATGATTTGAATACGCCCCGCATTTTGAACCTGGAGGAAAATCTCGAGGAGAACCCAACCAGAATAAGTAACTATCGTATTGCTTACCGGATTCCCGGCGATTATGACATCAATTGCAGATTTTGTATTCCAATAACTCGCACTCAATAGATGGATGGTCGTCCCTCCGGGCGAGCCCCAGGGTTGTATCGCATCGACTGTCAGATTGTAGATGAGCGGGGTACTGGAATTTTTCCTAAATTCCATGACGAAAGTGAACGCTCCCGTTGCGTTCGGTCCGCCAGCATTTGCCCTTAACCATTTATGCCAATGGATCACGGAATATTTTTCATAGTAATAGGACCAATCGCGGGAATTAGCGCCCAAACCCTCTTGAAATACGAATGACCAGCCGGCGTCCGCATTTATCGGATAATCTCTAAAGAGATTCTGATCCGGGGCAATGTTCCAGGCATAGGCAATATGGCTCGAGGTAATGTTATCTGAGCACAAATCGGACGGATTCCAATAGAATTGGAAAGGCACGCTGACTGGATAAACTGTATTGACCACGAATAGATAGAGCTCCGTCGTTTTGATTGGAGCAACGATTCGGACATAAGCTCGGTTCTCAGATACCCAGGAATCGTGGTCTATCGTCGTTGAAATAGGCTCGGGATAAACGGAATCTGTATGAGCGAAAAAGTTGGCAACATCGGCGCATTCCGCTTTCAATGAACCCGTATAATGGATAACGGGAGCTGATCCTAGACCGCCCCCGGAAAAGCTGAATGTCGAGCTCGTTACGGAATAGATTTCCAATGCGAGATAGACCGGGTAATCCGCCTCGACATCCGTTATATGGAGAGGCAATCGAACAACGAATTGGCTCGCTCCATTGGAGAGGAACGCGGAATCAAATTTCATAAGCGTCGCAACTGACAAATAGTTTCGTGTATCAATGCCAACCTCGTTGAGTTGCATTAAGGATTCTTGGATTGTCCCGCCAACGAAAATCCCCTCCGGGCGAGGATTCCAACTGTCGATATTGTAGGCGATAGTATCATTGGCGATATTGACAACCCCATCATTGTCATCCGTCGCGGGATCAAAGCTAACAACTTCTGAGATTACCTCTTGGGTTTGTGCGCTGACCAGGACGGGCAAAAACAATATTGCCACAATCGAAAAGACCAGGGACACGGTTGCTTTTCTAACTATTGCGTGCATATTTGATTCCTCCTATTCGGACGCCCCGAATGCTGATTATGAGGGCGACGGCAACCAGGAATACCTCGAGGAGCATTTACTCCCTCCGGTAGAGGCGGACGAATTGAATGCGAAACTCAGGACCGGTTAGCTCCTCGGCATCGAATCCCTCAGGCGGGAATCTAAGCGCCAGGATCAGCTCGCGGTACGCTTTTGATAAGACGCCCGCCTTTTCCTCGCGCTGGAGTTTGTGGTAGGGACTTACGATATGAGAGGGCATGGGGCATTTGCCCCCGCAATAGAGGTTTGCGAGGTCTTTAGAGCCCATGACCAAAACCTCGCCCTCGCGCATGGCGAGGAGCTTACTTTTGAGCGTCCCGTTGTTCGTCAACGCTCGTTTCCTCCGCGTCCTGATCCTGGAGCAATTCCTCGAGGATACCCGCGATTTTGGACGATTCCCCGCTCAGATAGCCCAGGCGATAGATGAGGATGAAACCAGCGAATACCGCCAGCGTTAATCCAATCGCTAGAAGCTCAGGCGAGCTAGTCATTAGAGGCATCCCATAAAAGGGAAAAGGCGATTATAAGATTATAAAGGTTTGTGTGTGCGTGCGTGGCATGATGCCATTTCCATTTCGTCAATGTCCTTATCGAGTTTCTTTTTGACTTGATGCAAGAACCCGACGAGGAAACCAACGCCAGTCATTAGGATCATGGCGAATATAGGAATCTCCATTTACTCCCTCCTGGGCGGGGGCGTATATGCGAGGCAATGCTGGCAATACAAATCATCCAGCGGGCTATCATTGATCCGGCATTTTCGCTCGCCTCGCCATAGGCAATCTCGCGCCTCCTCGATTGTTCTCATTTCTGATTGCCTCCCGAGCATTTAAATTGATAGCAAAATGCCTGGCCGTAACGAATACCGGCTATTTTGCCCCGAAAGCTCTTTGAGAATTGCTCAGGATATTCGATAAGTCTATGACAATTCCCGCAATGCACACTTTCCCCAGGTTTTAGCTTGCCGATTTGTATATGCCTCGCCCTCCGCTCCTGGACCACAACCAGGACGAATATCGGGAGGAGGAATACCGCCAGGAATAGGAAAAAGAAAACCCCCCAGGCGGAAAAGAGGATTCGGTCCGCAATCAATCTAGCCTGGATCATCTCAGGTCAGCTCCGCAATGCTGGCATTGGCTTACGAACCGCCCGACGAATTGCCCGCAATGCGAGCATTGAAACCGGACGGTCCGGAGCTTTCGGGCATGGATATACTGGAAAGGGGAAAAGGTTTCGAGGGCTCTAACCTCGGCGGTCATGCTTACCCCCTCGGTCCAACCGGCATTTGCAACGGGGGCATTCCTTAGGCTTTTCTATCCGGGATTCATAGACATACCCGCAACGGGGGCAATGTTGCTCAGGCATCCTTTCGCCTCCGGAATATGAACGGGCCATGATCCGCCTCGAGGCAAATGTAGAACCCGAGGATGGCGATACCCGCGCCCGCCATTGCGATTACCCCGCCCTGGAAACCCGTTACGACGAGTCCGAGCGTCAGGACCAGCAACCCCACATTCTTGAGCGTCGGTTTAGGCATGAGGGATTTGGTCATAGGCACAAATCCCCCCGGTCAACGCTGATATGACATTCGACTAGCCCGCCATGCTCGATTCGATCCCGGAGGACGCGGACGAGCATATCGACATAGAGGAAATCCTGGGGCTCGAAATACTCGTTGCCCTCCTTTCGCCAGGTCGCCCGAATCTTGAATGATTGAGGGACGGGGAGGTTGTGCATTCTACCGCCCCCGCTTGATCCCAATCAGGTCATTGACCGCCGTTGGCATTCGGCAATTCATACAGGTTAGATGCTCCTGGGTGTATTCATTCTTAGGCGTATGCTCCCATTTCGTTGTGGACCGGCAAACCTGACACCAACCGGACCAGTTTGATTTTGCGAGCATTACCAACCCCCCGGGGGAGCGCGGAGGTCCGCGAAATGATCCTCCAGGTTCGTCATAACGAGATTGAGGTCCGCCTTATCGTCGATGATCCCGAGGAGGTCCGTTATCCGGTTGAATATCTCCATTGCCGTAAGGCTCTCCTCGAGGAGCGGGTAATCATAGGTTTTCGGGCTCATTCTGTCGCCCCTGGGATTTTCTCGATTGCTCGTTCCAGCTCGCGGAGGATCAGCTTGAGCTCATTGTCCTTATGAGCATAGGCGTAATCCATTGCCGTTTGCCATGCCGTCCATGCGTTCTCAAACGCCTCATTCTTTTTTTCCGTTGCCATTTGGTTTCTCACCATAGTAGTAATCATCATAATCATATATAGACCTATCGAGGCGGAGAACGGCAATCGCCGGGTACGGAATCGTCCGTTTCCGTAGCCCCCTTCATTTCCGGTAAATCGCTCGGGGATTTTGCATCCCGGTTTCGTACCCTCCTCAGGCATTGTTTGACCGCCCCCGGCGTCGTGCCGAGCTCCCGGGCTATCGTCGCTATGCTCTTTTGAGCCCTCCTAGCGCTCAGGATTGACGCTGTACGCTCGAGGTCCGCCGGACGCCCTAGTATCTTACCCTCCGCCCTCGCACGCGCTAGACCGTCCTTAGTGCGCTCCCGGATCATGTCTAGCTCGAGCTCGGCGAACGCGCTAAGGACCGTCCGGAGGAAACGCCCCGTAGAGCTCGAGGTATTGATGGGTTGGTCAGTTGCGACGAGCGTAACCCCGGATTCGTCGAGCTCGGCAATGAGATTAGAGAAATGGGCGACGGAGCGCCCTATCCGGTCTATGCGTGTCGTCAAAATCACGCCAAACCGATTGGCTCGAGCATCCCCCCGCATTCGCTCGAGCTCCGGGCGCTCGGGCGTCGCCCCCGAGGCATAGTCAACATACTCCGAGAAAACCGTATATCCATGATCCAGGGCATAGGCTCGGAGCTTAAGGAGCTGGTTCTCCGGACGCTGATCCTTATCAGCTCGGGATACTCGCGCATAGAGGGCGATATTCATCACTTCTCCCCCTTGTCGTTGAGTACCCATCTGAGCGCGAACCATCGCCCTTCCGCGCGTTGTCTGTCCTTTTCATTTTCGGAGGTCATATAACTGTCAACTGCCAACTTGATGGCGGCTCGAATCTCCTCCTCCGTCCTCATGCCTACTCACTTCTCCCTTGGTTGCCATAGCGTTCCTCATTGGCTTCATCCAGGAGTTCCTTAAGGAGCTTCTTCTCCGTTTTTAGTTGGTCTATGAGCCCCAGGAGGCTTTTCCATTGGCTTTCGGTTGCCACTAACTTCTCGTCGCTCCGTTCCTCAGCCATCTACTCACTTCTCCCTTGGTTGCCGTACCCGTCGGAGTATGTCCTCAGTCTCAACGGGCGCATTAATGTCATCCGCCCAACTCACGCATACGAATGTCTTGGAATCCACCCTCGTCATGTGC
>Ga0315276_10006280_pt1 | contig 10977 bp, 10 predicted proteins | sample YL17G05_0_MG_FD_204542 | JGI IMG/M metagenome (GOLD analysis project Ga0315276, IMG submission 204542) | Sediment microbial communities from Yellowstone Lake, YNP, Wyoming, USA - YL17G05_0 | ecosystem: Environmental > Aquatic > Freshwater > Lake > Sediment | place: USA: Wyoming | collected... | reverse complement strand
GGGGTCTCTGCGCGCGGGCGGGTGGGGGCCCCGGCTCCCCCGGCCCCCGCCGGCCCCCGGGGGGGGGGGGGGGGGGCCACCGGGGGGGGGGGGGCAGGCCGCGACGCTCCGTCGCCCGCCCGCCCCGCCCGCCCGCTTGCGTCCTCACCGGCACGCCCAGGTAGTTGAGCATGCCCACCGCGTCCCAGTGCTGTGAGGAAAAGGGAGGGCGTGAGCGAGGGCGCAAGGGCGACAGCGGCCGCCACCTCTCTCCCCCTCCCCCTCTCTCACCAGCCACACGATGAGCAGCACCTCCCCGCCCCGATTGTCCAGCATGTCGCGCGCCACGACGGCGGGCTCTTTTTGGGTGAAGTTGTGGTTGAAGTGCGAGGGCGCAAGCTTCTTCGCAATCACATACGGAATCGCGGTGTTGATCGGGCGCACGCTTTTTGGCGTCGCCTCTTTCGTGTCGCCGTCCATGGCGTAGACGTAGGTCGGGGAGAGGACGCCGGGTGGCGCCGCCCCCTTTTCCGTAAAGTAGCGCATCAGCATGAGCCCGCGCGCGACGCCGACCTCGGAGAGGCACGGCGACGGGCCGCCCCCGACCGCGGCGTGCTCGCCGTGCCGGGTGAAGACGATCTGCTTGATGGCGCCGAGCGCGTTGGTGGCTGAGGGGTGTGGGGAGGGTGGGAGGCGGGTGGGCCGGGGCGGGACGGCGAGCAGGCCCTCGTCGCGCGGCGCGGCTTCTCTCTTTCTCCTGCTCCGTCTCCCTCCTTCATGTCCCTATCTCTCGCGCTCTCTCTCCACCGCGACCCGCCACCACCGACACCTTGGCTGTCCTCCGCGCCGTGCGCGCGCGCGACCGCCAGCGCCGCGGCGGCCAGCAGCAGCAGGATGCGCATGGCGGCGCGCGCGACCGGAACAAGGGGGCGGGCGCGGCGGGAGGGCGGACTCGGGCGCGAGAGTGGGGAGGCGCCTACCAATATGCCCACCACTAACAGCGCCCACAATCCGCCCCCTCGCCCACCCTAAGCCGCGAGACCCCCGGCCACCCGCGATTGCGTCGCCTGATCGATCGCGCGCGTCGCCATGCCCGGCGCGCCGCTCAAGGGCGCCAGATCGGTGGCCGATTCGGGCGCCCCCCTCCCCCCCGCGACTGCCCCTGCCGCCGCCGCCAAGGCGCGGGCGCCCGACGACGACGACTGCATGCCGCCTTCTGAGCCCGGATCGGTGACCGCGTCCCTGCGCGCGGCCGCGTGGCGCGCGGTGCACGGTCCCCCCCTTTCGGGCGCCGCGCACGACCGCCTGACCCGGCGCCAGTTTGCGTGGTGCACGGCCGCCACCTGGATCTCGTCCACGACGAGCGGCGCGCTCAACATGCTGCTGCTGCTGGCCAGCTTCAAGGCGGGGCACTCGGTCATGCAGACGGCCGTCATTTTTGCCGCGTTTCAAGGCGCGGGCGCGCTCGGCTCCATCGTGGCGGGCAACCTGATGGCCGTGCACGGCCTGCGCACCGTGTTGACCGCGTCCCTGGTCTTGCAGACGGTGGCGCAGGCCCTCTTTTTGCCGTTGCGGCACTCGCACAGCGACACGTACCCCGTGCCCGCCATGTCGCTCGCCGTCGCGACCGCGTACGGGTCGTGCATCCAGTTCCTCAACGGCCTCGCCCGCGTCGTGGCGCGGCTGGCGAGCAAGACGCTGCCGAGGCTGGCCGAGCCGCCGACGGCCAAGGCGGCGGGCGGCTCCGAGCGCGGCCTGCTCCTCAAGTCCGCCATCGTGACCGGCGGCCGCACCGCGGTGCGGGGGAGCGGGTTTCTGATCGGCGGCCTGATGCTCCAGTATTTGGGGTGAGGGGAGGAGAGGCAGGGTGGGCGGGGCTCGGCGTGCGGGCTCGGCGCGGGCCAACCCTCTCCCTCCTCCCCTCCTCTGCAGCTACACCAACGCTCTACTCCTGCTCACCGCGGTCATGCTGCCCGCGTGCGCCATCCCGCTGTTCACGGTGCCCGCGGTCGTGGGCGTGTCTCCCGGCGGCGCGGCGTGGCGCCCGGCGGCCCTCCTCCACTTTTCGCGCCCCATGTACGCCATCTCCGGCCTCCAACTCTTGCAAAACGCGGGCCAATACCTGTGGCTGCAAGTCCCCATCGCCCACCTGCTCCGCTCCAAGGACGCGCCCTTTGCGCTGTCGCACGTCGGCGTGTCGGGGCTCCTGTCGGCCGTCATGATCTATGAAGGCCTGCAACAGTCGGCCACGCTGCCCCTGCTCAAAGTGTTCGGGCAGGCGCCGCCGAGGACCAACAATTTGGTGGGGGAGGAGAGGGGGCGAGGAGGTGAGGGAGGAGAGCGCGCTCGCGCTCGCGCTCGCGCCCACCTCCCTCTCCTCCCCCTCTTTTCTAGGTCCTGGCCCTGTGGTGCGTCCTGGCCGCCATCGGCGCCACCCCGTTGATCGCGCTCAGCTTTGGCACGAGCCTGTTTGCGCTGCCGCCGCTGTTGGCACGCGCCGCGGTCCTCGCCCTCTTCCTCGCCGCCCTCTGGGTCATGATCTGCCCCACCCAAATCCTGTCGGTCATCGCGTCCTTTGTCTACCACCATTTCACCGACCGGGCCCGCACCGGGCCGACGTCGGGCTTCAACACCGCCGCGCAGGCGCTCGGCCGCGCGCTGGGGACACTGGCGTCGGGGGTCGTGTACGCGGCGCTGGGCGCGGACAAGACGCCCGCCGTCGGCTTTGGCGCGTGCGTCGTGCTCACCGCACTGACGAGCGCGGCGTGCGCGGCTGTCGCGGCGGCCGGTTTCCCGGGGTATGGGGTTGGGGGGGTGCCGTGCGGGCCATGCGTCACGTGCTTCAAAGGAGTTGAAGCGAGAGAGGACGCAGGCGCGGTCGCCGCGTGATGTGGGAGGGGCGTCGAGAGAGAGCTGCGCGGCAGGTTGAGAGCGGCGCGCGGTGCCCTCTCTATGCCGTCACTCCTCGACGCGCCTCGCGCGCTGCACGCGACGGCGCGGCGCCCCCTCGCGCGTCCCGCGGTCCAGACGCCGACCGCGGTCCAGACGCCGACCGCGGCGCCGCGCGCGGCGCGCATGCCGCGCGGTCGCGGCGCCCCCACGGGGCGACGTCCGCCACTCCATCTTCCTCGACACATGGTCTGCGCTCTCCTTGTGCTTCTACCGCTGCTGGCGCACGCAGCAGCCGCCGGAGCAAGCCCACGCACCACCCCAACCATCGCCCCCCCCACCGCCCCCCCGCTCGACGAGCTCGACGCCTGGTGGGCGCCCGACACCGTGGCCGACATGACACGGGCCGTGGTGCGGGTGCGCCCGGTGGGGCGCGGCCTGGCGCTGGACGACGCGGTCGGCGGCGTGGCGCCCGTCGCGGCAGGGGTGCTGCTCCGCAGGGGGGTGGGCGGCAACGCCACCTCCTCTACCCCTCGCCTCGTCATCACGACATGGCGCGGGGCCACTCCAGGGTTTACGCGGTACGCGCTCGACTGGGTCTCCGGCGAGCGCTCGGCCGCGACCCTGCTCTGGGCCGACCCCACGCGCCCGGTCGCCGTGCTGGCGCTGGACGAGGCGATTGATGAAGGGACGGGGGTGGAGCTGGCCGACGAGCGCTCCTTTGCCGGGCTGCAGGTCGACGACCCGGTCGCCACGGTCGGCCTCGCGGTCGACGGCCCCGACGGAGGCGCCGCGCCCGCCTCTCTGACCCCTGAATCCTGGTCTGCATTCACCAGCTACGTCTATGACAGACGCGCCCACCTTCCGCGCAACGAGGGCGCGTCCAGCGGCGTGCGCGGCGCGACGAGCCTCATGACGCGCGCCCTGCTGGCCCGCCCCAAGCTCGGCGCCGGCAACGCCGTGTTTGACGTCGCGGGGCGCCTGGTGGGGCTTGACATCCAGGACGACCTGACGGCGGCGGGGTTGACCGGGTGGGGGGCCGAGGCGCACGCGCTGCCGGCGGGGTATGTCGCCGACGCGGTGCTGGATGCGTTGCTGGTGTGGGAAGCCAAGCACGGCACTGGCACTGGCACTGGCACCACCACCCTCGCCCCGGCTCGGGGCGACCTGGGCGTCGCCTGGGTCGCCATCCCCCTCGGCGCGGCCGTCGCCCACCACCGCCTACCGCCCGCCCTGGCCCTGCGCCCAGTCGGCTTTGACGGCGCCGACGGTCCCGGCAGCGTGCCTCGTGTGCTCAAAGTGGGGGCTATCGACGCCGGGTCGCCCGCTGCCGGCGTGTTGCGCGCGGGCGACATTCTGGTGGCCGTCGACGGAGGCGCCACGCTCGGCGACGACGTGCGCGCGGTAGACGCTGCCTTGACATCTGCTCTGCGAGCCGGCCGCAATGCGTCGTTGGTCGTCGCTCGGGGCGGCGCGCGGCGCGACCTGTCGGCCGCGCCCGCGGACGCAGTCGCTGCGCGCCCCACGCGCGCGCTCACGTTCGGTGGGTGCACCTTTCAAGACGTCGGCATCGCCGCTGCCCGCCGCTTCCAACTCGGCGCCACCCCTGGCGCCCTCGTTGCCGCGTGCGTCGACCCCGCGCTCGCGCCCGTCGCCGCCATGCTCGCCCGCTCGACCGACATGCAGGCGCCAATGTTGCCGGTGCTGGTGACCAAGGTGGGTGGGGTCGATGTGCGCAACTTGGCCGAATTTGGGGTCGCCGCGCGGCGCGCGGTCGCCGCGGCGCGCGCCGCGGCGCCGAGCTCCTCTCGCCCGCTCCCCATCCCTTTTGCGTTTGTCGGCGCCCACGTCGGCAACTCGCGGGGGTACTCAATGGTGGACGCTGCCGCGCTGGCCAGGGACGGGGCGGCTGTTGTGGAGTGGGACATGAAGGGCGACGGTTCGTGGGGGCACGTTGGCGGCGAGGGAGGCGGCGACGACGATGCTGCTCCTCCCGCGACGCCCGCCGACGTCGTGCGACGCACGCCTGGACCCGCCAATCGGGCGCCTGCGGCGAGGGCGCCGCCCGACGACGGCCCGCTGCCCGCGCGGCGCCCCGGGTCGGCCCCCGGTTGGCCCACCCTGGGCTCCGCCAAGGGCGGCACCGTCGCCGGCGTGGAGAACGAGAACGGCGTCGCGACCGCCGTCGACAACTTGCCGCCTCTTGCCTCTCGCCCCGTGCTCGCAGCTCTGGCTGCGCTCCCGCGCGGCCCCCCTCGCTCGCTCCAATCCTCCGGCGCCTGGAACGCCACAACACTCGCCTCTTTTAAACTCTCCGTCGTGTCCATCAGCATGCAGGAGATGTGGCCCCTGGAAAACTATGGCGCCGCGCCCTCGTCGGCCGGGTCGGGGTTTGTCGTCGACCGCGCGCGCGGCATCCTGGCCACCAACGCCCACGTCGCGGGCGCGTTTGCGGGGGGGTGGGAGGTCACGTTTCTGGATGGGACGGTGTTGGAGGTAGGGTGGAGGAGAGAGGAGAGAGGAGGGCGGCGAACGGCGCCGACCGCGCGCCGACCGCGCGCCGACCGCGCGCCTCCTCCCTCCCCCTGCTCTAGGCACGGCCCATTTGGTACTCCAACGCCGAAGACATCGCCTTTCTCAAGGTCGACCCCACCCGCATGCCCGCGACCGCCACCGCCGTCACCCTGGGCTCCTGGACCAGCCTCGGCCCCGACACGCCGACGCGCGGCGCCGACTTCGCCCCCCTCGTCGCGGTCGGCAACCCCGCCCGCTTCCAGTTTGTGGCGGTGCAGGGCGCGTACATTGGGGGGAGTTATCGGACGAACGAAGCCATTGGGGGGACGCGGGAGAGGAATGTGGCTGGCGAGTTCAAGGTCGGAGGCGGGAGAGCGGGGGGAGAGGGGGCAAGGGTGGAGAGCCCTCGACCACCCGACCACCCCACTCTCTCCTAATCATAGGCCCTCATGCAGTCGGCCGGCGGCGCCAGCGGCAGCGCGTGCTTCGACGCGGCGGGCCGCGTCGTCGGCGCGCTGTTTGCCGGCGGCGAGACGGCCGACCCCCGGTTTGCGGGCGGGCTGTACAAGACCGAGGCCATCATGGTGGCGGCGGACTATGTGCGGGACGCGCTGGACGATGGAGTGAGAGGGCTGGTGGCGCCGGCGCGCGGGTCGACCGGGCTCGAGCTCGACCTGGTGCCGATTGCCGCGGCTGCCTCGTTTTACGGGTTGCCGCCCGAAGAAGTTGCCAAAATCAAGGAAGCAGCCACTTTTTACAACCGGCGGCCGCGGGACAAGGTCGTGCTCGTCACGGGGTATGAACCGGCCGCGCCGCCCGCCGCGCGCGCCGGCGCGCAGCCGGGCGACATCCTGCTCGCGCTCGACGGCGTCCCCCTGGCCGGCGACATGCGCGCGCTCGACCGCGCGGTGCACGCCTCGCTGGCGGGCAACCGCACGGTGGATGCGGTCTTGCTCCGCGGCGGAACGCGCGTCCCCGTCTCCCTGCCCATCGCCGACGTCTCCCCTCGCGTGCGCCGCTTTATCACGTGGTCGGGGGCCGTATTTCACGACGTCATGGACCGCACGCGGTACTATTATAGGGTGAGTGAGCAGAGGGAGAGGGAGGAGGAGAGGAGGGAGCGCAGACCCCACCCCACTCACCCCGCCCCCGTCTTTCAGATCCCCTACTCCACCCCCACCACCCCGGTCGGTGCCTTCATGTCGCACGCTGACGACGCGAGCGCGTGGCCGCGGTTTGGCCAGCACGAGAGGCGGTTTCAATCCAAGGCGGTGGTCACAGAGTTGAATGGGGAGCGCGTGGGCGGCTTGAGCGACCTCATGGCCATCGCTTGCGCGGTGCAGGCGACGGCGGACGCTGGCGCCGTCCCCGGGTCGGTCGTCGCGCGCGACGTGCAGGACGACGACGCGCCGGGCGGGGCGTCGTATGAAACCTGGTTTCAGCCTGGGTTGGCGGGCACGGGAGGCGTGCGCCTGTTCGAGTGGGACAGCGCCCGGCTCGAGTGGGGGGAGCGCGACGGGTGCGTCGCGGCGGCCGGTTGAGAGAGAGAGAGAGAGAGAGAGAGAGAGAGAGAGAGAGAGAGAGAGAGAGAGAGAGAGAGAGAGAGAGAGAGAGCGCTCTCTCTTGCGCCCGTCCGTGTTGTTGTCGCGAGTCTGAACGACCAAAATAGGGGCGCGTCCCGGGGCGGCATCTCGCGCGACTGCGGCCCTCTCTCTCCCTGGCAGTGGGCACAGCTTCCCCGCGCGGCGCGCGCGCGGGCTGTGGCGCGCCCAGGGCCAGAGGCCGCCCTGCCGCCACAGTCGCCGTGCCTCCGGGCCGCGCCCCCCCTTTGCGCGACACCCGCGCCCCAGTCGGACCCTCTCCCCGCGCCGGCCTGCCATGGCGCCGCGCATGCCGCGCGTCCGCGCCGCCGCGCTGGCCACCTTGTTCGCCGCCGCCACCCTCGCCACCGCGTCCTCGGCCATGTACGCGGTCGACGAGGCGGCGGCGTTGGACGACCAGGCGCTGGGCGCGCTGCGCGGCATGGACACGGCGTCCGCGCCCCCGCCGCCCGCCCCCGTCGCGCCCCCTACCGACGCCGTGGACGAGGTGGCGGCCTGGTTTGCGCCCGAGTTGGTCGACAGGCTGAAAGGAGCCATGGTCCGCGTGCAGCCGGCCGGCAGGTAGGAGAGGAGAAGGGGGAGGCGGAGAGAGGCGCGGCTCGCGTTGCCAGCCTCGGCGCGCGAGGCCGAATATGGGGCCGTCTCTGGAGAGGAGAGAGGATGGCGGGCCAACGTCCCACCTCCGCGCCGCCCTTTTCCTCCCTCCATCATAGAGGCCTGTTCATCGACGACGCCGCGTCCGGCGTCGCGTCCATCGCCAACGGCGTCCTGCTCGCCGACGGCGTGGGCGGCGCGGCTGACGGCGCGCACCGGTTTGTTGCGACGACGTGGCGCGCGGTCAACCCCGGTTTTGCCAACTGCACGGTGACGTTTAGCGATGGGGGGAAGGCGGTGGCAAGGCTGGTGCGCTATGATCCCGGGAGGCCGGTCGCGATCCTGGCGGTCGACGCCGCCGCGGTCGCGCTGCGCCCCGGCGTCGGCCTCGACGCCGACCCCGCCACCGCCGGCCTCCAAGTCGGCGACCCCCTGCTCGGCGTCGGCCTCGCCGAAGACGCGCCGACTATTGAAACCCCTGCCGACGCCTGGTCGACCTACGTGGGCTACGCGTACGACCTGCGCGCCCCCCTCCCGCGCGCCGAGGGCGCCGCGTCGCCCCTGCGCAACGTGCGGGCTCTGGTGGCGCGCTCGCTGATCACCAGGCCGTGGCTGGCTCCTGGTGCCGGCCTGTTTGACGTGGGCGGCAACCTCGTCGGCCTGGACATCGAGGGCGACCTGACGACCGCCGGCGTCGGCGGCAAAAAGGCCGAGACGCACACGCTGCCCGCAGTCTACGTGCGGGACGCGGTGCGGGATGCGGCGCTGGAGCTGGGAGGGGGGGTGCGGCCGCGGCGCGGCGACGTGGGGGCCGCATTGACCCTGGTAAGAGACGGAGAAAGGGGGAGGGAGGGTGGGTCGATCTGCCCCCGCCTCCTACCACACCCTCCCACCACCACCCTCTTTAGATCCCGGTCGGCATGGCGGTCCAGTATTACGCCCTGGACGCCGCGTCCGCGCGGTCCGCAACCCCCACCACCGCGACGACCGAGGACGGCGCTGGCACCGCGCCCAAGGTTATCAAGGTGGTGGGGCTGGACGTGGAGAGTACGAGTGCGGGGCTGCTGGCGCCGGGGGATGTTTTACTGGCCATCGACGGCGGCGCGCCGCTCGGCGACGACCTGCGCGCGGTCGACGTTCAGCTGACCAAGGCGTTGATGCGGGATGGCATTGCGATAATCACTGTGTCCCGAGAAGGCTCTTCTCTCGACATTCCCGTCCCGGTCGTCGACCTCGACGCCGCGCGCACGACCCGCGCCGCGACGTTTGCGGGGTGCACCTTTCAGGACGTGCCGCTGGCCGTCAAGCGCAAGTATCAGCAAACAGGAGCTGGTGCTGTGATGCTGACAACCTGCTCCGGCGCGGCCGCGGCCGAGGCTGCGGCCGTGGCCGAGTCGCGCGTCGCTGCCGCGCGCGCGACCGCCTACGCCAAGCCGCTCGGGCCGGCTGCTGCGTTGTTGGACAAAAACTGGATGAAATCTGTCCTCATCGACCCGGGCGCCCGCCTCGCCGTGGAGCAGGAGCAGTTTCTGGACGACGAGTCTGCGCTCGAGGTCGCCGTCGGCGGCCCCAAGCCCGCGCCGTCGCCGCTGCTCGCGACGCTGATGCGCACGCGCGATGTCCAAGCCCCCGTCACGCCCACTCTCATCACCGCTCTCGGCGGCGCGCGTGTCGCGTCGCTCGACGACCTGATCGCCGCGGCGCGCGCGGTCGGCGCGTTGGCGGCTGCGTCTGGCGCCCCCGCGTCCACTTCTGTCTCGTTCAAGGGCATTCACGCTGGGAGAGGGTCTTTTCAGATGGTGGACAAGTTGGATTTGCCGGCGTCGGCGGCGGGCGTGCGGGAGGTCAGGTACGACCGCGCGTCGCTCCAGTGGCTGCCGGTCGTGGGCGCTGGCGCGACCGCGGACGCGGTGCAGCAGACGGCGGCGCCTGCTGCCATGACGCTGCCTTCTGAGGCGGCCGAGATTGTCAACGCGCCGGCGCGCAAGGCGCCGGCGCCGGCGGCGGCCGCCGCGACCGCCGCTGCTGCCCCACCAACCCCTGGCGCCAACGCCCTTTCCGCCAAAGCGATCCAAGGCATGCTCAACCCCCAAAGCAGCGAGGACGACGGCTTGCGCATGAGCGCGGTCGATGGGGACGACGAGATCGACGCCGCGGTCGGTGCGGTCGAGGCCGCGGCGGCCGCGCAAGCCGAGGACGCCGCGGCGTCGTCCACCGACTCCCGCCCTGCCCCCGCCTCCTTACTGGCCTGGCTCGCGCTGGCAGCCAAAGCGCGCGGCCCTGTGCCCGTCCACTCGAGCCAGACATGGAGCGCGGAGCGCGTGGCCGCGTTCAAGCGGCAAGCGGTCACCATCACCATCTACGATTGGTACCCGCTGGAGCACAACACGGCGGCGAGCAAGGTAGGAGAGAAAAGCGAGGAGGAGGGAGTGGGGTGGCGCGGCGTCGCCCGACCCTCGTTCTTCTCACCCCCCGCGTCTCCTCTCTAGGCCACCGGCTCCGGCTTTGTCGTGGACGCCGCCGCCGGCATCATTGCCACCAACGCGCACGTCGCGGGCGCGACGGTGGGCGGGTGGGAGGTGCTGTTCTTCGATGGGTCGACCGCGCCGGTAGGAGATGGGGAGGAGAGAGGTGGTGGGAGGTGGTGGGAGGTGGTGGAGGTCGAGCGCTCACGGCCAATCCCTCTGCAGGCGCGCTCCATTTGGTACTCGCCGCAGGAGGTGAGAGAGAGAGGGAGGGTGGGGAGAGGCTGAGAGGTGGACGCGCGCGCGTCGCCGCCGCCCATCTCCCTCTCCCCTCCTCCTCCTTGCAGGACATCGCGTTTCTCAAGGTCGACCCCGCGGCCATTCCCTACCCCGACGCGGTCGCCCCGCTCGCGTCCTGGACCACGTTCCCGGTCGACCGCGCGGTCGCTGACGGCGACTTTGCCCCCGTGCTCGCCGTCGGGTCGCCAGGGAGCTATCCCTTTGCGTGAGTCAAAATGGGGTGGTGGAGGGTGGAGGACGGGCGATGGCGGCCGGCCGGCGCGGGCACTCGACACCCTTCCCTCGTTTCTTTTCTCTTTAGCACCATGCAGGGCGTCTACCTGGGCGAGTCGTACCGCGCCACGGACGACATCGGGGGCCTGCGCGCGCGCAACTACATCAAGCTCAAGACGCTGATTCAGGTAGGGAGGGAGGAGTGGCGGTGGAGGAGGGGGTTGGACGGGGCGGTCGCCTCGCGCGCCTGCTGCATCCCCCCGACGGCCAAGGAGATCGTCGCGCGCGCATGCCACGAGCTCCCGTTCGCCCACCCCCGCCCTCCTTCTGCAACAGTCTGCGGGCGGCGCCAGCGGCGGCCCCGTGTTCAACGGCAACGGGTCCATCATCGGCATCCACTTTGCCGGGGGGACCAACGACGA
>Ga0315276_10006276_pt1 | contig 10982 bp, 7 predicted proteins | sample YL17G05_0_MG_FD_204542 | JGI IMG/M metagenome (GOLD analysis project Ga0315276, IMG submission 204542) | Sediment microbial communities from Yellowstone Lake, YNP, Wyoming, USA - YL17G05_0 | ecosystem: Environmental > Aquatic > Freshwater > Lake > Sediment | place: USA: Wyoming | collected... | reverse complement strand
GCCTCGACGGCTTCGACGAGTTCCTACGGGAACTCAAACGCCCGAAATGACACTGGCGGTCGTCGCGCCGTAGCGCTGGGAGGTACATGACGTTCCGGACCATCGCGAAGGCGGACCGGAAGCGGCTGAATCGCGGCCCCCTGCCATTGCGCCGGGTCGAACGTCCAATTCACAAGATGTACGCGGTCACTCAGGCCGAAGCGCAAGGGCCTGGGATGTCAAGAACGGCGCGATTGTCGATCAGGGGATCGCTGGAGGGCGTGCCTGCTGGCGCCGAGTTCGGCCCCAGCCGCTTCGCGTACTGACGCAGCCGCTGCCGAAGCTCGGCGACCGTCGTCGCCCATTTCGGATCGCTTGCCAGATTTGTCGCCTCTCCCGGGTCCGCCACCATGTCGTACAGCTGTTCGCCCTGGCGTCCTTCGTCCCAGGACGTGTAGCGCCAGCGATCCGTGCGGACGCTGTACCCGTTCAGTTCGCCGCGCCGCACCTGCGTGAAGGCGGCGTCTTTGACGGTCCGGGCCGGGTCCGCGAGGACGGGCGCCAATGAGGTCCCCCCCAGATACGTCGGCGCGGCAAGCCCGACGATGTCGGCCAGCGTCGGATAGAGGTCGACCAGCTCGGCGAGCGCCAGGGTGCGGCGGCCGTTCCCCGCCTTCCCGGGCGCCGAGATGATGAGGGGGACGCGGGCCGATCGTTCGAAAAGACTCTGCTTCTGCCAGAGGCCATGATCGGCCAGGTGATAGCCGTGGTCGCTGGTGAAGACGACGATGGTCCGGTCCGCAAGGCCGAGGCGATCGAGCGCGTCGAGGACGCGGCCGACCTGCGCGTCCATGAAGGAAATCGACGCCCAGTAGGCCTGAATCGCCTGGCGCCGGAGCTCATCGGACATCTTGTCCTGCTCGGCCCTGGCGCTGGCGTACGCGAGGGCCGGCGTCCGTTGCCGGTCGTCGGCCGACAGCGCCGGTAGCTCAATGCGCTCGGCCGGGTAGAGGTCGAAGTACTTCTTCGGCGAGACGTACGGGGTATGCGGCCGGAAGTTGCCGACGGCGAGAAAGAACGGCCGGTCGCGGTACTGCTCGAGCAGCCCTATGGCCGCCGTTGCGATGAGCCCGTCGGTCTGTTCGAGATCGGACCCGTCCGCGGCGAGCCAGCTCACGACAGCGCCGTAGCTGCCGGGCACGAGCGAGAACACCTTGTGCTCCTCGGCCTTGTCGCGGCCGGCGGGATTGACGACGTAGTCCCACGACGGTGCGTCGTCGAGGCCGCTGGTGCCGATCTGGCCGGGCACCCCGTAGTGGTACAGCTTCCCGACGCGGGCCGCCACGTAGCCGTGCTGCTTGAAGAGTTGCGGCAGCGTCACCGTGTCGGGGATGAACTCCCGGAAGTGCGGGCCCGACGGGGCATCGGCCCCCACGCGCTGGGCGCGTGGGTTGGTGAGCACGCCCGTCGCGTCCGGTCGCCTGCCTGTGAGGAACGAACTGCGGCTCGGGCTGCAGAGCGGGAACTGGGCGTAGGCGCGTTCGAACGTGACGCCGCGCCGCGCGAGGCGGTCGATGTTGGGCGTCTGCACCTGCGGGTGGCCGTAGGCGCCCAGGTCAGCGTTCAGGTCATCGGCGATCAGGAACAGCACGTTCAGCCGCTCCGGCCGGGCGGGCTGGGCCTCGCCCTGCGCAGCAAGCGGAATCGCCGTGATTGCCGCGAAGAACAGTACCCGGGCGATCCTTGCCGGCATCGAGAGCGGTCTCTTCGTCGTCATGTGCGTGACGTCCTGTCCTGAGGGAATGCGCTTAGTCTGACAGGCACCATCGGCGTGTCAAGCGAATTGGCGCGGCGAATTGGCGCGGCGGGAACTCCGCGCGCAGGGGGATGCTCGGGATCACGCCTCACCAGCAGTGCGTACGGGGCGTCCGGCGGTCGCCGACACGACGACCGGGCGGACCTCCGGCGAGGCGCCTCTTCCGCGCGCCGATCACGGGTGCGCGCGAAAGGCAACGATGTCCTGGTCCTCGCTGATCGAAGACGTCTCGCGCCGAGGCGCCGTGCGACGCGGCCCACGGCGCCCCCTCGCTAGAAGCTGAAACGAACCCCAAGCTGGATCTCCCGCGGTTGATTGGCGACGTCGGTCACCTTGCCGAAGTCGATGCTGGCCGGGTTGGTGTTGACCGGGCCGAAGATCTGGAAGTCGAACGCATTCAGCGCCTCCAGGCGGACCTGGAGGGAGAAGCGGTTCCCGAACCTGAAGTTCTTGATGGCCGAGAAGTCCGTGATGTGCCTGCTCTGTTCGCGGAGACTGCCGAACATCGTCGGCAGTGTCCGATAGTGGGAGGCCAGCTGAATCCGACTGTCGGCTCGCTGCTTCACGGGATCGTCGACGCCGTTTGTCTGGACCGCGGCGTCATGCAGATAGAAGTTCGCGACGTCGAACACGGCAGTGTTCATCGCGTTCTTGTCGACCCTCCTCATGGTGAGACGGCCCAAGTCGCCGTCGTAGTAGATGTTGCCCCAGACGATCGGCTTACCAGTCGAGTACGAGTAGGTCCCTTGGATCTGCCATCCGCCGAGCAGCGCTTCGAGCGGAGCCGACCACCCCGAGCCGAACTTCCGGCCTCGGCCAAAGGGCAACTCGAGGATGCCGCTTCCCGCAATCCGGTGCGGAACACTCTGGCTGCCGATGGTCTCCTCGTACTCGGTGTCGCCGGGATTCAGCTTGCTGGTGCGTTCGCGGCCCCGCGAGAAGGAGTAATGCGCCAACACGCTGTAGCCCTTGGAGAACCTCTTCGCGACGGATAGACTCGCTCCCTGAAAATCGTACTCCCCTCGGTTGTACCACATGGTGATCGAATTGAAGTGCGGATAAGGAGTCAAGAGCCGGCTGACGGTGGTGGTGGCGCCGTTCAGCCCCGTCCCAGGCAAGAGGTTCCTGAACGGGTTCGGTACCGACCTGCCGAGAGCGTTGATCGTCGCCTGATCGCGCAGGGGCAACGTCGACAGATACTGGTTGGGGAGCGGAGCAAAGTCGTCCTGCGTCATCAGGCCGCGGCTGCGACTCCCCGCGTAGCGCGCCTCGAGGAGCAGGCGCCCGGGAAGCTCACGCTGGAGACTGAGCTCCCACCGTTGAACCTGCGGGTTCCTGAACTCCCGGTTGGACAGGAGATCGGCACCAAACCCCTGCTGACCGCCGGACCCGAGGGCAAGACCGAGATTCGTGCCCAGCCCCGCCGACGATCCCGTCGGCGTCTGGACACCTGTCGGGAAGGGATTGTTGAGATCGGCCTGGAACGTCAGGCCGCGATCCAGCGTGGGCACCATCGAGGTCGCGATGCTGTACCCCGCGGGATAGATCCCGAAGAGGCCGATCGGCATCGTAAAGAGGCCCCATCCTCCTCGGAACGACGTCTTCTCGTCGATCTTGAAGGCGAAGCCGAGCCTTGGCAGGATGTTGTTCAGGTCCGCCTTCCAGTATCCGCGGCTCCCATCCGGGCTGATGACGTTGCCCTGGGCGTCCGCGACGAACTGCAGCCCGCCCTTCACCTGGAACTGACTGGGGGAAAGCTCCGGAATCGGATTGGCCGCGTATGCGGCCTTCGCGGCCTCCTCGATCGGGCTCGGGCTCGTCGCGTCGAAAGCCCAGACGTTCCGGTTGTCACGCTCATAGGTCGGCAGTTCGACCTCGTACCGAAGGCCGAGGTTGAGGGTCAGCCGGTCGTTGACGCGCCAGTCATCCTGCACGAACATTCCGTGGTAGACCATCTGGTTCGCCATCGCCTCATTGCGATCGATACTTCCCGACGTCGGCATGCCCAGGAGCAGGGCCGCACGGTCCTGGCCGAACAAGTTCGGGGACGTATCGCTCTCCTTCGCGTAGGTCGCAGCGAAGGTGAACGTCCCACCGGCGAATCCGCGGTAGTCGCTGTTCGCCTGGTTCAGTCGGAACTCATAACCGGTCTTGACGCTGTGGCCGTTGAGCAGCTTTGTCAGCGTCGCCTGGAACATGTACACGTAGTTCGGCGTGTTCCAGCCCGTGGCTTGATTCGCCTGCGCGAGAGGCCGGAGGGAACCGACCTGGAAATGCGGAAGGTAATCCGGATTGCCGAGCGTATTGAGCACCGAGGTCGAGAACCCGAGATCGGCCGCGCTGGCATAGCCCAGGCTGTTCAGGCGCAGGATGTCATCGTAATAGGCGCCGCTGGCCCGGACGTTCAACAGCGTCTTGTCGTTCAGCACCGCGAGGTGGTCCAGGTTGACGGCTTGGGTCTGGCGTCTCGCGTAGGAGCCGGACGCGTCGGTATCCGTCCACCTGTTCCGTACGTTGTCGCGCCGGTAACGGATGTACCGGATGAACGAACGGTGGTTCGCGTTGAACTGATGATCGACGCGGATCGTCTCGGAATCGTAGTCGAGCACACGCGGATTCTCGGTGGTGAAGTTCTGCTCTCCGAGCGGGCCCTGAAAGGCCGTGTTGTTGGGCAAGGGAAGCAGGTTGACGTACTTGAGCGCGATCGGGTTGAGCCGGCTCTGCGGGATGATGTTGTTCGGGAACGGATCGCGCACCACCCTTCCGTTCGCGTCGAGCCGCGCCGTCAACGGATCGTAGATCCTGATCCCGGCCGCCAGCAGCTGGGAGAAGTCCCCGCGACGCTCGGCTTCGGATAGCGTGTTGAGCAGCAGGGCCTCGGGGACCGCGTCGCGAATGCGCTCGTACGCAAAGAAGAAGAACGTCTTGTCCCGGGCGATCGGTCCGCCGAGGGTGAAGGTGCCGCGGTGGTAGGTGATGTCGTCCTTCTGCTGGCCGGTACGCTGGCGGAAGTAGTCCTGGGCCGCTCGGGACTCATCGCGGTTGAAGTAGGACCCCGTCCCCCTGAGTTTGTTCGTCCCGCTCTTCAGCGACACGTTGACGTAGGCGCCCGCGTTGTGGCCCTGTTGCGCATCAACGCTGAACGTCTCCACCTTGAATTCCTGGACGGCATCCGCCGGCGGTGAAAAGCCGACGTCCTGCGCGCGGCTGTCACCAGATGAACCATTCGTTTTCGACACGGCGGTCATGTTGGGGGCGCCATCCAGCGTGAATTCGTTGGCCGCTCCGATACCGCTCACCGTCACGGCATTGAGGTTGCCGCCGTCGGCCGGCTTGGTGTTGAGGAGGTTGCCGTCGAACTGCACGCCAGGAGCCAACTGGACCAGCGTATACGCGACGCCGTTCCCGAGAGGCAACTCGGAGATGCGCCGGCCATCGACAACCTGACCGGCCGAGGCCGACCGCTGCTCGAGGAGCGGCGTCTCCGCCACGACCTCGACGACGACGGTCTCCGCACCGAGTTCGAGAGTCATGTCCAGCTCGAGACGGCTGCCGACGGACACACTGATGGTCCGCGTCGCACTCTTGAACCCCGGGGACTCGACGGTGACCCTGTAGCTCCCCGGCGACAGGTACAGCGCCTGCCAGACACCGCGCTCACTCGTCACGACCTTCTGGGCGGCGTTCGTGTCGACGTTGGTGACGGTGACCGTCGCGCCCACGATGACCCCGCCCAAGGGGTCCGTGATCCGCCCGAGCACCGATCCCCGGAATTCCTGTGCCCCTGCGACACTCGCGACCGCAACCAGTGTCAGGAACACCCAGGCCGCCGTCGATAGACTCCGTGTCATGGCATGCTCTCCCGTTCTTCGTGCGTCTCCACGTCCGAGCCCGGCCGTACCACCTCGACGGACAAGCCCGCCGGCCTCAGGTTCTCGATCACCGTTGCCGCCCAGGCACCCTGCGTCCGCGTCCAGCCCACGCCGGGGGCAGGGTCCCCAGGGGCGCCACTCGTGAAGGCCGAAGCCGCCGGAGGGTGCCGCCGGTCACGATCACCGGGATGCCCCGAAACGCCTCGAGTTCCCGACCGGTGGCGCTCGGCGGCTGCGAGGTCCTGAGGGGGGCTGGGGGACACGTTCATAAGCGGTATCTTTCGAAACGAAAGCATAATATGAGATTTTAAGAAATGCAAGAACCGTGAAGGAGCCTGTCCAGACGCCGGGCACTTGCCTTGCCAGCGCTTGCACTTTCAAGTATCGTAGCGCGTGGTGCGACCCCAAGCCGTGGGCCTGGCGCACCGGTTGGTCAGCAGCGATAACACGAAAAAATCGAAAGATATCGAAATTACTTGACCGCGCGGCGGCTCGCCGCGCGCCGCGAATCGCGAGCAACCGTACATCCAGACCCCGACATGCACATCCAGCTTGGCCTCATCGATTACGCGATCCTGCTGATCTACTTCGCTTTCGTGATCGGCATGGCCGCGTCCGGAGCCAAGTACGGCATCATGACCAGCCATTTCTACTGGGTGGGTGCCATCCCGGCGATGGTGTTCCTCGCGATCTTCATGATGCCCTTCTACTACGGGTCCCGGGCACGCTCGGTGCCGGAGTATCTGAAGCTGCGCTTCGATGAGAAGACGCGCGGTCTCAATGCCATTTCGTTCGCGCTGATGACCGTGTTCTCCTCGGGCATCTCGCTGCATGCGCTCGCCCGGCTGATGGAACGGCTGCTGGGCTGGAACTACGACGCGTGCATTGCGGTCAGCGCCTTCATCGTGCTGGTGTACATCTTCCTCGGTGGGCTGACGTCCGCCATCTACAACGAGGTGCTGCAGTTCTTCATGATCGTGCCGGGCTTTACACCCGTCGTGTTTCTCGCGTTGAAGGATGTCGGCGGCTGGCCGTCCCTGAAGGAGACACTGATGCCGGTGGCGACCGGGCACGGCGTTGCGCCTGGCACGTGGACACAGTCGTGGGCGCACCTGGGAAGCCCTGCGGACACCCCCAGGGGCATCGGCTGGTTCGGCATGGTGGCCGGCCTGGGCTTCGTCCTGTCGTTTGGCTACTGGTGCACGGATTTCCTCGTGGTGCAGCGCGCGATGGCGGCCCATTCCATGAGCGCCGCACGCCGCACGCCGTTGATCGCGGCCGTCCCGAAGATGCTGTTTCCCGCGCTCGTCATTGTGCCGGGCATGATCGCCATGGCGATGGACGCGGGCGGCGGTGGGTTCATTCCGTTGGGCAAGGACGGCACGCCTGACTACAATCACTCACGCCCAGGCCCGAAAGCGACCGTGAGCCGTGGTATCAACAACCCTTCACCGTGGGCATCCTTGTGTTGTCAGCCACGGTCGCGCTGAACCTGCTGTTCTGGTGAACCCTCAACCCTCTGACGCCATGAACTTCGACCTTCGGTTTCCCATCGGCCTCATGTTCAGCGTGTACGGCGCGCTGCTGGTGATCTTCGGCATCTCGACCTCCGGCCAGCCGATGTATGCGGAGCACTCACTGGGCATGAACATCAACCTCATCTGGGGAGCGGTGCAACTGGTCTTCGGGCTGGTGATGCTCGCAATGGCGCTACGCAGACAGAACCCATCATGAATGCGTCCGTGCCCTCCACCGCATCCGGACCCCGAGCCAGTCAACGCGCCGCCCAGGCCTTTGCCGACATGTGCGGTCACGCGCCGCGCTGGATCGCCTCGGCTCCGGGACGCGTCAATCTCATCGGCGAACACACCGATTACAACGATGGCTTCGTGCTGCCGATGGCCATCGAACATCGCACGGCGATTGCAGCACGCATCACCGACGACGGGATTGTCAGGCTGCACAGCGTGACGACGGGCGAGACCGCTTCGTTCGACATCGATCCCGACATGAGGCCCGGCGAGCCCGCGTGGGCGAACTACGTCAAAGGTGTCGTCGCTGGGTTTCTCCAGCGCGGTGCACGGATTCCGGGTTTCCAGGCCGTGATTGACTCGGACGTTCCGATCGGCAGCGGTCTCTCGAGCAGCGCTGCTCTGGAAGTCGCCACGGCAACACTGCTGGAAGGGATCAGCGCCACGTCGATTGACCCCGTTGACAAAGCGCTGCTGTGCCAGAAGGCGGAACATGACTTTGCCGGCGTGCCCTGCGGCATCATGGATCAGTTCATTTCCGCGCTCGGGCGTGAAGGCCATCTGCTCCTGCTCGACTGCCGCACGCGCAACACCGAACTCGTGCCGATGAGCGATCCGTCCGTGGCGCTGCTCATCATCAACACCAACGTGAAGCATCAGTTGTCCGGCGGTGAATACGCCGCACGCCGCGCGCAGTGCGAGCACGCCGCCGCCACGCTCGGCGCCACATCCTTGCGCGACGTGACCGCCGGACACCTGGACACACACAAGGCCACGTTGTCCGAGGTGGTCTACCGCCGCGCGCGCCATGTCATCGGCGAAATCGATCGGACCATTGAGGCCGGTCACCGGATCCGGGCACGTCATTGGGAACGGCTCGGCGAGCTGATGTACGCCAGTCATCGTTCGCTGCGCGACGATTATGAAGTGAGTTGCGTCGAACTGGATGCCGTGACGACGATCGCCGAGCAGATCGGTGTGAATGGCGGCGTCTATGGCTGCCGCATGACGGGCGCGGGTTTCGGCGGCTGCTGCGTGGCGTTGGTGCACGCCACCGCCGTGGAGCCTGTGTCCACGACTCTTGCGAACGAGTATCACCAGCGCACGGGTATCGCAGCGACCGTCTTTTCCTCCCGTCCCGCAGCCGGAGCGACCATCATCGAGACCACCCAAGAGAACTGATCTGTCATGTCGTTCCATGCTGACCAACATCCGCATCGCCGTTTCAATCCGTTGCGCGGCGACTGGGTGCTGGTGTCGCCCCACCGGACCGAGCGCCCGTGGCTGGGCCAGATGGAGAGAACGCCGCCGGACCATCGTCCACGGCACGACCCGACGTGCTACCTGTGCCCCGGCAGCCGGCGCGCCGGCGACCAGGTGAATCCGCACTACGAAGCCACGTTCGTGTTCGCCAACGACTTTCCTGCGCTGTGGCCGGAGACGACGGGAATCACCCGTCAGCCCGACGAGTTGCTGCGCGTCGACCCAGTGAGCGGAGAGTGCCGTGTCATCTGCTTCTCTCCGCGCCATGATGTGACGCTGGCGGAGATGTCCGTGCCCGATATCCGCACCGTCGTGGACGTCTGGGCGGCGCAGACTGCCGAACTAGGGAGCAAGTACCGTTGGGTGCAGGTCTTCGAGAACAAGGGGGCGGTGATGGGCTGCTCCAATCCGCACCCGCACGGCCAGATCTGGGCGAGCAGCTTCCTGCCGAATGAAATCGCCATCGAAGACCGTGAGCAGCGTAACTACGTGGCCACGCGGGGCTCGAATCTCCTGCTCGACTATGTCACGCGCGAGCTGGTCGACCGGACACGTGTCGTGGCGAGCAACCCGTACTGGGCTGCCGTGGTGCCGTTCTGGGCGGTCTGGCCGTACGAGGTCCTGCTGCTGCCAACGCGCCACGTGCAGCGCCTGCCCGACTTGATCGATGCCGAACGCACCAGCCTCGCGGCCGTGTTGCAGGCGCTGTTGACCCGTTACGACAATCTGTTCGAAACGTCCTTCCCCTACTCAATGGGCTGGCACGCTGCGCCCACGGGAGACGGGGACATGAGTCACTGGCAGCTGCACGCGCATTTCTATCCACCGCTGTTGCGCTCGGCCACGGTGAAGAAGTTCATGGTCGGCTATGAAATGCTGGCCGAGGAGCAGCGCGACCTGACGGCGGAACAGGCGGCCAGGCGTTTGCGCGAAGTGCCCGCCACACATTATCGGCACAGGTAACGTCGGGGGATTCTCTTGAAGGTGCTCGTCACTGGCGGAGCCGGATACATCGGCAGCATCACCACGGAACAGCTCGTCGCGCAAGGCCATGAGGTCGTGGTGTTTGACAATCTCTATCAGGGCCATCGCGCCGCCGTGCCTCCCAAGGCGGCGTTCGTGCCCGGCGACCTGGCGATCAAGGAGCACATCCGCGCCGCCATGGCCGAGCACCAGCCGGACGCCGTGATGCACTTCGCCGCCTACTCCCTCGTGGGCGAGTCCATGCAGAAGCCCTTCAAGTACCTCCAGGAGAACGTGAACAACGGCCTCAATCTCCTGGAAGCCATGTGCGCGCAGGGTGTCAAGAAGTTCATCCTGTCCTCCACCGCAAACCTCTTTGACCGGCCCGAGCGCATGCCCATCGCCGAAACCGAGCGCATCATCCCGGGCAGTCCGTATGGCGAGAGCAAGTTCATCATGGAACGGGCACTGCACTGGCTGGAGAAGACGCATGGGGTGAAATCCGCCTGCCTGCGTTACTTCAATGCCGCCGGGGCCAGCGAGGAACGGGGAGAGGATCACAATCCCGAGGCGCACCTCATCCCGCTGGTGCTCAAGGTGGCCCTGGGCCAGCGCGAGCGCATCAGCATCTTCGGCGGCGACTACCCCACGCCCGACGGCACCTGCGTGCGGGACTACATCCACGTCTGCGATCTGGCGCAGGCCCACATCCTGGCCCTGGCCGCGCTGGAGCAGGGCAGTCGAACCTACAACCTGGGCAACGGCCGGGGGTTCTCGGTGAAACAGGTCATCGAGACCGCCCGCGAGATCACCGGGCATCCCATCCCGGTCGAGATCGTTCCGCGGCGTGCCGGCGATTCCGCCGTGCTGGTCGCGTCCAGTGAGAAGATTCGCGCCGAACTCGGCTGGACACCCCGGTTTCCCGCTCTCACAGACATCATCGTCAGCGCGTGGAGGTGGCACCAAGCCCATCCTCACGGCTACGCCGATGCGAACAGCTGACGACGCGATTCCATGGAGAACGTCATGAAGGACATTCACGCCTTGCGCGTCGTGCTTGCCAGAAAGATCTGCCTGATTGGATTGATCGGCAGCATCTCCCTCTTGTCGGTTCACGCCGCACCGCCTCCTCGTTCGTTTGGCGTCTGGGATCGCGGTTCGTCCTTTGATCCCAAGGATCATCCCTTCCTGAAAGGGCTGGCGTTCAATGAGAAGTGGGCCGATGTCGAGAAACAGCCGGGCATCTTTGATTGGAGCACTCTGGATCAGGCCATGGACACGGCCATCCGGAGAAACCAGTTCATCTACCTCTCCTTGGGCGTGGGGCCGGACGCGCCA
>Ga0315276_10006275_pt1 | contig 10983 bp, 6 predicted proteins | sample YL17G05_0_MG_FD_204542 | JGI IMG/M metagenome (GOLD analysis project Ga0315276, IMG submission 204542) | Sediment microbial communities from Yellowstone Lake, YNP, Wyoming, USA - YL17G05_0 | ecosystem: Environmental > Aquatic > Freshwater > Lake > Sediment | place: USA: Wyoming | collected... | reverse complement strand
GGCGGGGATGCAGATGAGTTTCGGGAGACCGGGAGAATGGTGCTCGTCAGGTAAACGAATCTAGCGGAGGGCGTGGAGGTGCGGAGGGAGAACACCCCGAATCCTTTCCACCGCCACGTCCCTCCGCATATTGCTCACGTCTGACAAGACAGGCCGTGGCAAAACAATACGACGCAAGGTCCGCCGTCGAGGCGCTGGAGACCGCAAAGAGCGGCAGGAAGGAGATCTACGCCCCGACCGAAAAGATCAGGGTGATCGAGGTCGCGAATTTCCCCGCGCTGGGGAGACTGGCGGCCCTCCGGTTCATCGAATGGGCGCAGAAAAACCCGGGAGGTGTCATCTCCCTGCCGACGGGAAAGACTCCCGAACACTTCATCCGGTGGGTCACCCGCATCCTGGAGAGGTGGGAGACGAAGGAGACGCAATCTCTCCTCGAGGCCGGCGGCATCGACACCTCCCGCCCCCCTGATATGAAGAGCCTGCACTTTGTCCAGATCGACGAGTTCTATCCGATGGACGCGTCGCAGCATAACAGCTTTCACTACTATGTGAGCGAGTTCTACATCAAGGGGTTCGGACTCTCCGCCGAGAACGCATTGCTCATCAACGCAACGGCGCTCGGTCTCCCCGCGGGCAAGACCATGGCGGAAGTCTTTCCCGAAAACATTGTCGACCTCACCCTTCGTGTCCGCCATACCAGGTCCGACCTCGAGAAGCTTCAGAAGGACGTCATCAACCGGGTCGACGAATTCTGTATGGAATACGAGTCGAAGATACGGTCGATGGGGGGCATCGGATTCTTCCTCGGCGGGATCGGGCCCGACGGGCACATCGCCTTCAACGTTCGCGGTTCGAGCATATATTCTGTCACACGCCTGACGGGGACAAACTACGAGACACAGGCAGCTGCGGCGACCGATCTCGGCGGGATCGAGATCTCGCGCACGCGCCTGGTCATCACGATCGGCCTGGCCACCATCACGTTCAATCCGACGGGAACGGCGATCATCATCGCGGCGGGGGACGCGAAAGCGAGGATTGTGCAGCTGGCGGTGGAGAACACGAAGGGGCCGCAATATCCCGCGTCGGTCCTTCAGGATCTTCCCCACGCCCGGTTTTATCTCACGCATGGTGCCGCGAGCCTGCTGGTCGAGCGCCGGTTTGAGGACTTCTGCAAGGCAACGGAGGTCTCCGGCACCATGGTCGAGGACGGCGTGAGTGCGCTTGCACTGGCGAAGCACACTCCGCTTGAGGAACTGAGCGCGAAGGACTTTGCGGGGGACCGCTTTGCCCGGGAGCTTCTCCGCAAGAGCGGTAGAGAGCCTTCCGATCTTGCGGCGGAAACCCGGGAAAGCATCATCGGCAAGATCTCCAAAGGGCTGAGCCCGGTCTCGAACACGACGTTTCTGCATACCGAGCCCCATCACGACGACATCATGCTCGGGTACCTTGCCTACATCTATCATCTGGTGCGTGACCCGAGCAACCAGCACTATTTTGCCAACCTGACCTCGGGGTTCACCTCAGTCTCGAACCCCTATTTTCTCTCCCTGCTGCTGAAGCTCGAGGGATTTCTCGACAGCGGGACCCTTTTTGCGCTCCTCCAGTCGGGATACTTCGACGAAGACGGCAACATCAGCCGGATGGAGGACGTCTACCTCTACCTCGACGGTGCGGCGGCGGGCAGCCTGGAGATGAAAGACGAAGCGGAGGCGCACCGGCTGCTCCGCAACCTGATCGGACTGTATCAGACGCACGAGCTGGCGACCATCCGGAGCCGCGTCAAGGAGTTGATCGGCTACCTCCGGATGCAGTATGCGGGGGCGAAGGATCCCCAGCACATCCAACTCCTGAAAGGAATGGTCCGGGAGTGGGAGGTCGAGTTGCTATGGGCGTATGTGGGTATCGAGTCCTCGTCGGTCTTCCCGCTCCGTCTGGGGTTTTACACGGGCGATATCTTTTCTCAGGAGCCGGAAGTCAACAGAGACGTCCTCCCGATCACGGAGGTCATGAAGAAGGTGAAGCCGAACATTGTCTCCGTCGCCTTCGATCCGGAGGGGAGCGGGCCCGATACGCACTACAAGGCTCTGCAGGCGGTCAGCGAGGCGTTGAAGATCTACGAGAAAGAGAGCGGCGACAGGACCGTTCGCGTGTGGGGGTACCGCAACATCTGGTACCGGTACCGCATCGCAGAGGCAAACCTCATGGTGCCGGTCTCGCTCAACTCGCTCTCGATGATGCATACCGCGTTCATGAATTGTTTCGGATCCCAGAGTGCCGCCTCCTTCCCGAGCCATGACCACGACGGACCGTTTTCCCAGCTCGCTCAGCGCATCCAGGTGGAGCAGTACGGCATGATCAAGACATGCCTGGGGAAGGACTTCTTCCTGAAAAACGAGCACCCGCGCCTCCGGGCATCCCGCGGGATGATCTTTCTGAAGGAGATGGAGCTGGGAGAGTTTTACGAGATGGTGCGCGAGTTGAAGAAGCTGACGGAAGACCGGCATTGAAGCGCGCGGAGACCTCTGCCGGAACATGAAGAAGGCCCCGTCCTTGCGGACGGGGCCTTCGCTCATGAATCGTGACAGCGTTTCTCCCGCTTCAGCCCCGAAGGGGGGGGGAGTTCCTACGACACGTCCGCCTGTTTCTCCTCTTCCTTGTCCACATCCCCTTCCTTCTTCTCCGCGGTGACCCCGCTGAACTTCAATTCGCCGGTCTTCTTGTGTACCTTGACCTTGATCGTCGTCCCTTCGGGGTATTTTCCCTTCAACAGCTCCTCCGCGATCGGGTCTTCCAGGTATCGTTGCAGCGCCCGGCGCAGCGGACGGGCACCGAAGGCGGGATCATACCCCTTCTCGGCCAGCAGCTCTTTGGCGGCCTTCGTGAGCTCCACACTGACTCCCATTGTCACCATCCTCTTGGTCAGATCCCGCATCTGGATATCGACGATCTCCATAATGTGAGTCTTCTCGAGCTGATGGAAGATGATCGTGTCGTCGATGCGGTTCAGGAACTCCGGATTGAACACACGTTTGAGCGCCTCCTCGATCGTTGATTTCATCGCGCCGTAATCTTCCTTGGCCGATGGGGTGCCGAACCCGAACCCGCCGCTCCGTTTCAGATCCCGCGTGCCGATGTTCGAGGTCATGATCAGGATGGTGTTCTTGAAGTCCACCCGCCGTCCCAGACTGTCGGTCAGTATCCCGTCGTCCAGCACCTGGAGCAGGATGTTGAACACGTCGGGATGCGCTTTCTCGATCTCATCCAGGAGGACCACCGAGTAGGGTTTGCGACGGACCTTCTCGGTCAGCTGTCCTCCCTCTTCGTAGCCGACGTATCCCGGAGGAGCCCCGACCAGCCGCGACACCGCGAACTTCTCCATATATTCGCTCATGTCGATGCGGATCAGCGCGTCCTCAGAATCGAAGAGATAGCGGGCCAGCGCCTTCGCCATCTCGGTCTTGCCGACGCCGGTTGGACCGAGGAAAATGAACGATCCGATGGGACGCTTGGGATCCTTCAATCCGGCACGTGTCCGGCGGATCGCCTTCGTGAGCTTCACGAGAGCCTCCTCCTGCCCCACCACCTGATCTTGAAGGATCTTGTCCATCTGGAGGAGTTTCTGGCTTTCGGACTGCGCGATCTTGTTCACGGGGATGCCCGTCATCATGGCCACGACGTCCGCCATGTGTTCTTCGTTCACGTCGTGGACGGTATCCTGGGCCTTCAGCTCCCATTCGCGTTTTGCGATATCCAGGTCGCTCAAGAGCTTCTTCTCGAGGTCGCGCAGCCGGGCCGCTTCCTCGAAGTTCTGGTTCTTGACGACCTGGTTCTTGGACTGCTTGATCTTCTCGACCTCGCCCTCAAGATCCACGATCTCCTTCGGCACATGGATGTTCGCAAGGTGGACCCGAGAACCCGATTCGTCCAGGACGTCAATGGCCTTGTCGGGGAGGAACCGGTCGGTGATATACCGGTCGCTCAGCCTCACAGCCGCGTCGATGGATTTGTCGGTGTAGTGAACGCCGTGGTGCTCTTCGTACTTGTGCTTGATGTTTTTGAGGATCTGGATCGTCTCGTCGACCGTCGTGGGATCGACCATGATCTTCTGGAACCGGCGGTCAAGGGCGCCGTCCTTCTCAATGTACTGGCGGTATTCGTCAAGCGTCGTTGCTCCGATGCACTGGAGTTCACCCCGCGAGAGGGCGGGCTTGAACATGTTGGACGCGTCAAGGGAGCCCGAAGCCCCGCCGGCGCCGACGATCGTGTGGAGCTCGTCGATGAACAGGATCACGTCCTTCGCCTTTTCGAGTTCGTTCATCACCGCTTTCATGCGTTCTTCAAACTGGCCACGGTACTTGGTGCCGGCCACGAGAGCGGCAAGGTCAAGCGTGACGACCCGTTTGCCATGAAGGATCCTGCTGATCTTCTTCTGCACGATGCGCATCGCGAGCCCCTCCGCGATGGCCGTTTTGCCGACACCCGGTTCCCCGATAAGGACCGGGTTGTTCTTCTTCCGGCGACTCAGCACCTGGGCCACCCGTTCGATTTCCTTCTCTCGTCCGACGATCGGATCCAGCTTGTCTTCCGCCGCGAGCTTGGTCAGGTCGTGACCGAAATTGTCCAGCACGGGGGTTTTCGACTTCTCCTGCTTTTTCTCGGCAGACGGCTGGCTGTGCTGGGGCGACGAGGGCTTGCCGCTGATGATGTTGTCAAGCTCTCCGCGGACCACGTCGTAGTGAATATTGAACTGGTGCAGGATCTGGGCCGCGATGTTATCGTCGTCACGCAGAAGCGACAGGAGAAGATGCTCGGTACCGATCACGTCCGACTTGTAGAGCTTCGCTTCCAGGTAGGTGATTTTTAAAACCTTCTCGGCCTGCTTGGTCAGCGGGATGTTTCCGATGGTCAGCGTGCCTCCGGAGGTGCGGACCGTATCCTCGATCGCTTTCTTCAGCTTGTAGAGATCCACCCCCAGGTTGCGGAGGATCTTGACGGCGATGCCTTCCCCCTCCCGGATGACCCCCAGTAGCAGGTGCTCGGTGCCGATGTAGTCGTGGCCCAGCCGCAGTGCCTCTTCCCGGCTCAGCCGAATCACATCCTGTACTCTGTTCGAGAAATTGCCTTCCATCCGGGTTCCTTGGCTAAGTGGTTGGGAGAAACCGCCCGCGCTCTCTCTCTGGTACAACGCCCCCCCCCTTTATGTTGGTTCCTCAGGGGGGGGAGCGGGCAATCCTTTCCCCCCCTGAAATATAGAGATTCAGGGGGGGGAAGTCAACGTCAATTCATTCCGGTTCAATTCGCTACTTTCCGGGTCAAATTGGGCAAAAGGAGAGTGAGCAGGGGGGGGCTCCCATCGCAGCTGTCTTCTAACGACCCGGGGGAAAAAGCTGTCCGTGGTAATAGATGAGATAGATGCAGGTGAGAATCCAGAGGAGGCCGTTGGCGATGATCGGCATATCGGAGGTGAGTGCGTTAGTGGGATTTTCGCTCCGCTCGCCGGAGTGGATGAGGTAGAGATAGCGGAAAATACCGTAGATGACGAACACCGTGGTGTAGATCAGCTTGTCGGTACCGTAGGTCTCCGTTGTCCGCGGTGCGACGGTGTAGAGTGCGTAGGCGATCACCGCCCCGGCAGCGGCGATCGTAAGCATTTGATCCAGGAATTCCACCCGGTAGAGGTGCAGCACGCGCCGGGGGGCGGCCTGCCCGACGTCCTTAAAGTGCACCAGTTCGCCCCGTCGCTTGGCGAACCCGAGGAACAGCGAGATAAACATCGAGCAGAGCACGATCCAGCTCGACACCAGAACGCCGATCGCGTATGCTCCCCCGAGGACGCGGAGCATGAACCCCGCGGCGATGACGAAGACGTCCAGCAGCATCACGTCTTTGAGCTTGAACGAATAGGCCAGGTTCAGCGCGAAGTAGGTCCCGACCAGGAGGACGAAACGGCTCTCCATGCCGGCGCAGACAAGCACGTCGGCGGCGAGGAGAGCTGCAAGGAGGGCGAAGGCGCCGCCACGGGACAGGGCGCCGGAAGCGATGGGGCGGTACTTCTTCTCCGGATGCGCCCTGTCGGATTCCGCGTCAGTGATGTCGTTGATAATGTAGACCGCACTTGCCGTCAGGCAGAAGGCGACGAACGCCTGCACGCTTGTCAGGAACCTGTCGGCGACGAACAGTTCCCGGGCAAAAATGAGGGGGGCGAAAACCACTACGTTCTTGATCCAGTGCTTCGGACGAAGCAATGAGAGGACTGAGGCGAGCATCGGGAGTGGTGCCTGATGACGGAACGGTCGTGGTCCGTAATAGAATGAATGTGGTCAAACGGGGAGCCAAAATCAAGGGATCGCTCCTCTTGTGCCCCCCTGTTTTTTTTTGTACCATCGTGCATGCCCGTCCTCCTCCATTACGGTCCCCCGACCCGACCCGTCCCTTTTGACGAAAGAATCCGGCGTTCGCGCATGGAGGGGTGTCTGGTGATCGTGCCGACGAAGCGCCGGATCCGCCACCTGACCAGAGAGATCATGCGTCTGGCGCCCGGGGCGGTGGCACCCGCCCTTGCGCTTCATACGCTTGAATCTTTCTGCCGCTGCATGTACCCGGTTCTCCCGGGTGCCCGTTACATTGTCGGCGGACCGTCACGGACGCTCCTCTTCCAGGAATCGGTGAAGAGCGCAGCCCAGGGATTGCGCTACTTTGCCGTGCGCGCCGGGGGGGCGAATCTTCCGCGGGGGACGTTCGACCGGCTATTCGATGTGATCATCACTCTGAAGGAATCGGGCATCTATCCCGGAGCACTCGAGGATGAGCTCGCAGTCGAGGGTCCGGAGGACCGACCGAAACTTGCGGATGTCGCCACCGTGTACGCCGCGTATGAACGGGGGATGGAGGCGCTCGCCGTGGACGACCTTGAAGGCATGTACAGGCATCTCGCGACAGGTTGCTCGCGCGAACAGTTTCAGCACGCCTTCCGCACGCTCTTCCCTGATGTCGAGACGGTGTCGCTGGCCGGTTTCGATGAGTTCTCGCTCCCCGAGATCGGGATTCTCCGCAAGCTTTCCGCGGTCCCCGGGCTCTCGCTGATGATGATGTTCGACTTTCTGAAGGGAAATCCCGGGCTGTTCGGACACCTTGAGGAGAACTACCGTCTCCTGACCGAGTTGGGGTTCCGCGAGACACGCAGCGAGAATGACGCGTCCAGCGCCGCCTTCTTTTTCGGTTTCACGAAGAAGCCGGCCCCGGCGCGCGATGCCTCCGAACATCTGGCGCGTACGCTCTTCCGCCGCGATCAGGGGGCTCCCCCGGCAGACCTCTCCTCGCTGGTCACCGTCATGGCAGCCCGGAACAGGGTGCAAGAAGTTGAACTGATCTGCAAGCTGATCAAGCGTCTTGTCACCGAACGTCCCGGACGGGACATCGGCGCTGTGTGCGTCGCGCTTCACCGACCCCAGCTATACACAGACATCATGCGCGAGCAATTCGCCCGGTATGAAATACCGGTGAACATCACCGACCGGTACGAGCTGGCGCGATCTCCCCTGGTGGTGACGCTGCTCGGACTGCTGGCGCTCCCGTTGAGGGGATTCAGGCGGGAAGATGTCCTGCGTGTCATAGGTTCCCCGTCCATCGCGGTTCCGACCAACGACACAGCGTTCGATGCGGGGAACCTCTCCGCCGTCGCCTCGCGCGTGCGGGCGACGGCGGGGATCCGATCGTGGAATGACCGCCTCGAGCGTTCCGTTGCCTGGGCCGAAAGAACGCGTGCCGCATCGGCGGGCGAAGCCGAGACCCGACGTGCAGCGGACGACGTCCGGTCGTTCCGGAAGGGACAGAGCGATCTGGGGGCACTGGAGCGCCTTGCTCAGCCATTCATGGAGCCGATGACGGCGGCTGAATTTGAAGAGCGCTTTCTGACCCTTCTCGATCTGCTCTCCGTACCCCGCCTGTTGATCGATACGTCACTGCGGCAGCTTCCCGAGCTCATGGAGAAGGATATTCGCGCCTTCACCTCCCTCCGTGATGTCCTGCGAGAGATCACCGGGGTTGCCGGGGCGCTCGAGGGCTCCGGGGGGCGCTCCCCGCTTGCAGTGCATTATGACCGGCTCCGGGCCGCGATCGGCCGGGAGCGGTACAACATCCGGGAGCGGTTCGGCCGCGGCGTGTTGGTGACCTCGATTGAAGAGACGCGTGAACTTCCCGTCGACGTGATGATCGTTGCGGGACTGGTCGACGGCGAGTTCCCCTCGGCCTACCAGCCCGAGATCTTCCTGAGCGCCCGCCGGCGCAGAAAGCGGGAGCAGAGACACGTCTGGCAGAATCGCTACCTCTTCTACCAGGCCGTCACGAACTGGACGGAAGAGCTCTATCTCACCTATCCGTTCCGCGACGCCGGCATCGACCTCGTCCGCTCGTCTTTTGTGGACGCCCTCCAGAAATGCGCCCGGGTCCGTCTCTGGGACAGTGATGGGCGTATCCCCCTCGCGCATGACTTCGGTGCCCGGGAGGATTTCCTGCGGTCGTACGGGGCGGCGTCACTCACGTCGCCGGACGCCGCGCCTCCGGTTCCTCCGGGGCTTGAGGAGGAATGCGCCCTGGTTCTTCACGCGGCGGACGTGGAGCGGAGCCGCGCGATGAGCCACAGGCGCCGGGAGTACGAGGGCATCATCGGAGCGGATCCGGATGTCCAGCAGATCCTGTCGCGCATGAGCGAACGGGTCTTCTCCGTGAGCCAGCTGGAGACCTACGCGACATGTCCGTACCGGTTCTTTGCACGCACGTTGCTCAGGCTGGCATCGGTTGATGAGTTCGAGGAGGAACTCTCCGCTGCCGAAAAAGGCTCCGTGCTTCATGAAACGCTCTTTGAGTTCTTCCGGAGCCGGCGGGATCGCGGTCTGCCTCTCCTCTGCGACCTCACGGAGGATGAATTCGCCCGGGCGGCTGCGGAAGCGGTCGCGATTGCAGCGGCGAAGCTTGACGATCTCGATATTCCGGGTGTCTTCTGGGACATTGAGAAGGAACTCATCCTCGGAGGGCCAGGCGACGCCGGCATCGTGCGCCGTTTCCTGGAATTCGAGCGTGCGCGCACGGAGCCGGTCCGTCCGTCCTATTTCGAAGTGAGTTTTGGCGGGACTCCCGGGGGGGGGAGGGATTCCGAACTTACCCGCTCCGAGCCCGTTCCGATCGGCTCCTTCCGCCTCCGGGGAAAAGTCGACAGGATCGACACGGGCGACGGATTTTTCACGATTGTTGACTACAAGACCGGGAGGAACATCCCGGGTCTGAAGGAGATACGCGAAGGAATGAGTCTGCAGCTCCCCCTGTATCTCGATGCCGTGGAGGAGCTGATGCGTGACGGAGGACCACATGGTCTTGTCCCGGCGGGCGGCCTGTACTACCGGCTCCGCGAGGTGATCGAGCTCAGGCCGGGAGTCCTCGCCGATGAATTCCGCGGCAGGGCCTTTCCCGCGTCCGCACGGCACAGGCAGCTGGTCAGGGACCAGCGGGAACTTCGGGAGCTGATCGACGGGGCTCGCCGGACGGCGGAAACCCTGATCGGAAAGATGACGGCCGGGGAATTCCCCCTGACCAGGCCTGAGTTGATCACGACGGTATGCGCCACCTGCGAATTCCGGACCATGTGCCGGATCCAGACCATGCGCCATGTGCCACCCATTGCAACGGAGGGAGAATGACCCACGCCGAGCAACACAAGATGATCGTGGAGCTGACGGACCACGCACGGAAGATGAAACGGTATGATCAGGAAGAATACGCGATGTTTCTGAAGCGGGACAAGGACGACGAAGACCTCGATACGCTCTCTCAGAAGAAACTGATATCATTGTATGAACAGTTTGTCGGACCGTGGGAGGGCGCGCGATGAGGGGAGCCGTTGTCACGCGGTACGGCGGACCGGAGGTCATGGAGATCCGGGATATTCCCATTCCGCAGCTCAAGGCCGGGCAGATACTTGTGCGCGTCCGGGCCATCGGGCTCAATTTCGCCGATATCTTCGGCCGGCTCGGAGTCTATCCGCACACGCCGTCCCCCCCGTTTGTGCCGGGGCTAGAGTTCTCCGGGGATGTTGTCGCGGTGGCGCCGGATGTGACAAAATTCAGGGGACGCGAGCGGGTGATGGGTTACTCACGTCTGGGGAGCCACGCGGACTATGTGGCCCTCGGATGCCATTTCGCAACGGCCGTTCCCCCGTCGATGTCGTACCCGGAAGCGGCGGCCTTCCTCGCAACAGGGATGAGCGCGTATCACGGGATCGTTCGCCTGGCTAACCTCCGACGAGGGGAGAAGATCCTCATCCATGCGGCGGCGGGGGGCGTGGGACTGGCGGCGATCCAGATCGCACGCCGGATCGGTGCGGAGATATTCGCCACGGCGGGGACGGATGAAAAACTTCGGACCGCCGCCAAACACGGGGCGGATCATCTCATCAACTATCGGGACCAAGATTTCGCGGCCGAAGTCCGGCGGATGACCGGCGGCTACGGCGTCGACGTCGTGATGGATTCCGTGGGGGGCGAGGTCTACAAGAAGAGCTGGCAGCTCCTGGCGGGGATGGGGCGGTATGTCCTGTACGGGGTGTCTGCCGTGACGGGCAAGGGGGGCCTCAACCGCCTGAAGGCAGCAGCGACATTTTCGCTGATGCGGCCTCTTTTCCCCCCCTCCCTGATCAGCGCCAACAAAGGGATATTCGGGTTCAATCTCGGCACACTGACGGGGGTCGAAGGGTACTTCGCCGAAGCGGCGAAGGAGCTCCTTCGCTATCATGACGAGGGGTCCCTGAAACCTGTCATCGGCACCGTCTTCCCGTTCGAGCAGATCGTTGATGCCCACACGTTCCTCCAGACCCGCCAGTCCGTGGGGAAGGTCGTTGTGAATGTCGCCGTCTGATCAGAGGGCCGAAGGGGAGAGGCCCTTCTCTCCCGAGGTCGTCGTTGAAGCATACCGGCAGGGATTCTTTCCGAT
>Ga0315276_10006274_pt1 | contig 10984 bp, 11 predicted proteins | sample YL17G05_0_MG_FD_204542 | JGI IMG/M metagenome (GOLD analysis project Ga0315276, IMG submission 204542) | Sediment microbial communities from Yellowstone Lake, YNP, Wyoming, USA - YL17G05_0 | ecosystem: Environmental > Aquatic > Freshwater > Lake > Sediment | place: USA: Wyoming | collected... | reverse complement strand
GGAGATCTGGTCTCCTGGTCGCCGGGAGGTGAGTTCGTGACCGCTGCGGCGCTCGGGGGCGAGCCCTGTGGCCGGCTCCGTGTTCGCTCGTTCAGCCTGACGGTCCGTCAGCAGGCGCAGCGGCTCGACACGTTCTTCTGCGGCCGTCTCGTGAACTTCGGCCGTGATGCGTCGCTTCCGTACCTGTCCTACGTGGCGCAACATGCTTCTGCCGCGTCCATCACCGCGGTCGGCAACGGCTACCTTCACGGTCTGGTCGATGGCTTCGCGGCCCTGTCCGTGTCTCGTGCGGGTGATCTGCTGGTCGTGCCTGCCGGGCGGGCGTTCGAGCTCGGCACCGGGCCAGCTCGCGATCTCGCGCTGGTCTACGGCTCGCCCAGGCCCCACCATCCGATCCCGTTCGGCACCCCAGGCCACGGCTTGGCGGCCGAACGCGTGCTCTGCTGGAACGACGACGCCAGCCAGGCCTACGTCCTCGGGTCGGTGGACGGTGTTCGCGGCGTGTACTCGATCCCCGTCGGCCCCGGTCGCGATCCGAAGGTGCCTGTGCTGCTGACGGCCACCGGCGCGGTCCACGTGGCGGCGACGGCCGTCTCCGGAGGCGAGCTCGTCCTAGCGCTCGACGGGAGTCTCGCGTTGATCCGCGACGGCGAGCTCGCGTGGCTCGACCTACCCGACGGCGCGGCCCCGGTGGTCGGTCCGATCCTGTGGACGTCGTCGTTGGGATACTCGGGCCCATGAGGGTCGTCGTCGTCGGCGGGGGGCGGGTGGGGACCGCCGTCGCGGTCCTGCTCCGCGCAGCGGGGCACGACCTGGTGGCCGTCGCGGGCCGCGAGGTCACCCGGGAACGCGCCGCCGCCCACCTGCCCGGCGTGCCGGTGACGACCGCAGACGAGGCGGTGCCGCTGGGCGATCTCGTGCTGCTGGGGATTCCCGACGATCTCCTGTCGTCGCTCGTGGCAGATCTCGCCGCCGCGGGGGTGTTCTTCGAGGGTCAGTGGGTCGTACACGTCTCGGGCGCAGCCGGTCTCGGCGTCCTGACACCGGTGCTCGCGGCAGGCGCGCGCCGGCTCGCCCTTCACCCGCTGCAGACGTTCCCCGACGTCGAACACGCGCTGGTCGCGCTCCCGGGGTGCGCTGTCGCGGTGACGGCCGACGAGGAGGAGGGCTACGCCCTGGGCGAGGACCTGGCGCGCGACCTGGGCGCGAGGCCGTTCCGTCTGGCGGACGAGATGCGGCCGCTCTACCACGCGGCCGCGGTCTTCGCATCCAACTACCTGGTCACGATGAGCGGCGCGGCCGAGCGTCTCTTCGCGGAGGCGGGTGTGCCCGAACCGGTGGTGGCGATGCTGCCCCTGCAGATGGCCACGCTCGCCAACATCGGTGCCCTCGGGCCGGCCGCCGCCCTCACCGGCCCGGCCGCTCGAGGCGACGCCGGTACGGTGGCGGCGAACCTCCAGGCGCTCGGCGCCCACGAACCCGGGCTGGTGCCTGCCTACCTCGTGCTGTGCCGCCTGGCACTGGATCTGGCCGAAGGCGCGGGGCGCCTGTCGGCCGAACGCCGCGCGTCGGTCGAGGAGGTGCTGGCCCGGTGGAGTTGATCCGTGACGCGGCGACCCTGCGCGTGCTGACCGATGGCTGGCGCGGCGAGGGCAGCTCGGTGGGCCTGGTCCCGACGATGGGTGCCCTGCACGCCGGCCACGCGTCGTTGTTGCGTCGTGCTCGTGGCGACAACGATCGCGTTGCGGTGTCGATCTTCGTGAACCCCCTGCAGTTCGGCGCGGCCGAGGACTTCGAGCGATACCCCCGGGGGGAGGCACGCGATATCGCCGTGTGCGAGCGGGAGGGCATCGACGCGGTATGGGCGCCGGCGGTCGAGCAGATGTACCCGCCAGACGTGGAGCTGCCGTCACCGGACCCGGGACGGATCGGGGGGGTCCTGGAGGGCGTGGCCCGGCCGGGGCACTTCGCCGGCGTGCTCAAGGCCGTGCGCCGACTGGTCGACGTCGCGGGACCGTGCCGGGCCTACTTCGGGCAGAAGGATGCCCAGCAGCTGTTCCTCATCCGGCGGATGGTCGCCGCCGAAGGCCTGCCGGTCGAGCTGGTCGCCTGTCCGACCGTGCGCGAGCGCGACGGCCTCGCGGCGTCCTCCCGCAACGCCTCCCTCACCCCCCAGGAGCGGGAGCAGGCCGGCTGCCTGTTCCTGGCGCTGGCCGAGGTTGCGGAGCTCGCGCGCGGGGGGGAGCGCGACGCTCGGGTGCTCGTGGCGACGATGGCCCGGGAGATCGGCGCGACTCCTCTCGCCCGGCTGGACTACGCCACCGTGGTCGATGAGGCGACCTTCGAACCCCTGACCGAGCTCGACCGTCCCGCCCGCGCGCTGGTGGCGGCCGTCTTCCAGGGCGCAAGGCTGCTCGACAACCTCTTGCTGCGGGAGCCGACGCCGTGAGCGCGGAGCGGCCCGCACCGCCGGCCGGGGCGGCGGACCTTGCCGCGCGGTTGTCGCCGCACGGCGCCGTCCGGGACGATGGACCTTCCTTCCGCCTGGAGTGCTGATGCTGCTCACCGCCGACGTCGGCAATACCGAGATCGTCCTGGGGGTCTTCGAGGGATCCGAGCTTCGGCACACCTGGCGTCTGTCCACCCGTCCCGAGCGCACCTCGGACGAACTGGCCCTGCAGCTGGCCGGGTTCCTCGAGCACCGCGATCTCGACCTGCGCACCGACCTCGACGGCATGTGCATCGCCTCGGTCGTCCCCGACGTGACCAGCGCGTTCCGCGAGATGGCAGAGAGCTATCTGTCCTTCGCGCCGCTCATCGTGGGTCCGGGCACGAAGACCGGGGTCCCGGTGCTGACCGACAACCCGCGGGAGGTCGGCGCCGACCGCGTCGTGAACTCGCTGGCCGCGTTCACCCGGTTCGGCGGCCCCTCGATCGTCGTGGACTTCGGCACGGGCACGAACTTCGACGTGGTCTCGGACAAGGGAGAGTTCCTCGGCGGGGTGATCGCGCCCGGGCTGCAGATCAGCGCCGCGGCCCTGTTCGGGCGCACCGCGCGCCTCACGCGGGTCGACCTGCAGCCGCCGCGCTCGCCGATCGGAAAGAGCACGGTGGAGGCGATCCAGTCCGGTCTGATCTACGGCACGGCGGGCGAGGTGGACGGGATCGTCGATCGCCTCAGGGCCGAGCTGGAGGCGCCCGGGGCCACGGTGGTGGCCACCGGTGGCCTGGCCCCCGTCGTCCTGCCGCACTGCCGCACGGTCGATCACCACGAGCCATGGCTCACCCTCGAAGGGCTGCACCTCGTCTACGAGAAGAACCCGGTGAACGGCGATGCCTGAGCGGCCACCCGACGACCCCGCTGCCGACGAGCAGGCGGACGACGACGCGCGGGGGCGCGAGGCCGAAGTCCTGGCCGCCCGCCGCGCGAGCCTCGAGCGTCTGGGCTCCGAGCGGGCCTTCGCGCTCACGTTGCAGCAGGTGCTCGGCGCCGACCAGCCCACGCGCTCCTCCGTCATCCGCGCGCAGCACGGCGCGATGCCCCCCGACCAGGTGCAGGAGCAACGCTATGTCGTTGCCGGCCGTGTGGTCCTTCGCCGTGACATGGGCAAGCTGAAGTTCGTCACCCTGCGTGACCGCGACGGCGACCTGCAGCTCGTGTGCAACCGGGCCGATGTCCCCGAGGACCAGTTCGCGCTGCTCGACGAGCTCGACCTCGGCGACATCGTCGGCGCCGAAGGCCGGGTCGGGACCACCCGCAAGGGCGAGCTGTCGATCTTCGTCGAACGCTGGGCGATGCTCACGAAGGCGCTCCGGCCGCCGCCGGGGAAGTGGCACGGTCTGCAGGACCCCGACCTGCAGCAGCGCCGGCGCTACCTCCATCTGATCAGCGACGAGACTCCGCGCCGGTACTTCCTGGCGCGCGCGGCCGTCCTGAAGACGATGCGCCGCGTCCTGGACGAGCGCGGCTTCGTCGAGTTCGAGGGTCCGATGCTGCAGACGGTCGCCGGCGGAGCGAACGCGCGGCCGTTCACCACGCACCACCACGCGCTCGACATCCCGATGAAGCTCCGCATCTCGCTGGAGCTCTACCTCAAGCGCATGCTCGTCGGCGGCGTCGAGCGCGTCTTCGAGCTTGGCCGCAACTTCCGCAACGAAGGCATCGACCGCGATCACAACCCCGAGTTCACGATGCTCGAGGCGTACCAGGCCTACGGCGACTACTTCACGATGATGGCCCTGTCCGAGACCCTCGTCGTCGAGTGCGCCCGCGCGGTGAACCCGATCATGGGCCGTGGCCATGACGACCTTCGGATCCCCGTACGCGGGCGCACGATCGACCTCACGCCGCCGTTCGCCCGCGTCACGATCCTGGGCTCGGTGAGTCGGGCGACCGGCGAGAACGTCACGCTGGAGCACCCCGACCTCCGAGGGATCGCCGAGCGTCACGGCGTGCCGGTCGAGGACGCGTGGGGACCCGGCAAGATCGTGCAGGAACTGTTCGAGAAGCTCGTGGAGGACACGATCGAGCAGCCGACCTTCGTCTGCGACTTCCCCCGCGAGGTCTCGCCGCTGGCGCGCCCGCATCGCGAGAACCCCGGTCTCACCGAGCACTTCGACCTGGTCGCCGGTGGCGTGGAGCTCGTCACCGCGTTCAGCGAGCTCACCGACCCCGACGAGCAGCGGGCGAAGTTCGAGTTGCAGCAGCAGATGAAGGATGTGCTCGGTGACGAGGTCCACCCGTTCGACGAGGACTTCCTGCGCGCGCTCGAACACGGGATGCCGCCGACCGGTGGGCTCGGCATGGGCGTGGACCGGCTGCTGCTGTTGCTGACCGACGCGCCCAGCCTGCGCGACCTGATCATGTTCCCGTCGCAGCGCCCCGAGTGATCGCCGGGTAGCACCCCTGCGCGTCCCGCGCTAGGCTCGCGCGACCGGAAGCGACGTCGGAGGAGACCAGCGATGACGGCAACGATCGACCAGCTGCGGCAGGTGCCGCTGTTCCACGGTCTGAAGGACGGCGATCTGAAGAAGGTCCTCGAGGCAGGCAAGGAAGTCCACCACGAGGCCGGGAAGACCGTCCTCGAAGAGGACCAGAGTGGCGTCGGCTTCCACCTCGTCCAAGAGGGCGAGGCCGAGGTGCTCGTAGGTGGCGCCGTCGTGCGCTCGGTGGGTCCCGGCTCCTATTTCGGAGAGATGTCGGTGATCGACGGTGGGCCGCGCTCCGCCACGGTGCGGGCGAAGACCGATCTCGTCACGTTCTCGCTCCCCGCCTGGACGTTCCAGGAACTCCTCGACAAGCACCCGAGCATGGCGAAGGCGCTGCTGATCGAGTTGTCGGCGCGGATCAGGAAGATCGACACCGAGGTCACGCACTGACCCCGTGAGGACCGGGCCGGTCAGCTCTCGGCGGCCTCGTGCAGCACGATGACGAGATCCCGCAGGCCGGTGCCCTTGGCCACGAAGCCGCTCGCGCCGGCCTCGCGCGCCTCGCGCTCGACGCCCTCGTCGGCGTGTGCCGTGAGGATCACCACGGGCACCTCGGGCTGGGTCTGGTGGATGCGCTTCATCGCGTCGATGCCGGACAGATCGGGCATCGACAGATCCATGATGATCGCGTCCGGCTGGTGACGCGCCGCCTCTTCGCAGGCCGCCACGCCGCCTCCGGCCTCGCCCACGACCTCGATGTCGGCGACCATGGCGAGGGCCGACGAGAGGGCACGGCGGAACGCGGGGTGATCGTCGACGACGAGCACTCGCACGGGCTCCACCTTTCCAGCGTACGCGAGGTCCACGGATCCCCTAGGGGGACCTCCTTTCCCGTTCTTGCGCTTCGGCAGGGTTCGGCGGGGACTTGACATGGTGCCGGGCTGCGGAGGTCGGGACAATCTGCCATCCGGGGGGATTCCGTCTGGTTCGAACGGGCCGTTCCCCATCGGATGACGCTCGCGCTCAGGGTGAACGCGCGACCTGCCGACACGATCGGCATGCACGCGAACGTGCCGTACGTGCTCCGGGCGTTTCCGAGGCCACGGGTATACTCGCGTGTAGCAGGCGCCGGGGCCGAGGTTCGACCCCAGCGCCGTATGTACCTCGGGGGGAGGACGGAGTCCGGCGATCTCCGAGGGGAAACGGGAATCGGGCTACGGCCCGGAGGACGGTGACATGTTCGAGCGATTCACCGACCGCGCCCGGCGCGTGGTGGTCCTCGCCCAAGAAGAGGCGAGGATGCTCAACCACAACTACATCGGCACCGAGCACATCCTGCTCGGCCTGATCCACGAGGGCGAAGGCGTCGCCGCGAAGGCGCTGGAGTCGATGAACATCTCACTCGAGGCCGTCCGCCAGCAGGTCGAGGAGATCATCGGCCAGGGGCAGGCCGCCCCCACCGGGCACATCCCGTTCACCCCGCGTGCGAAGAAGGTCCTCGAGCTGTCGCTCCGCGAGGCGCTGCAGCTCGGCCACAACTACATCGGCACCGAGCACATCCTGCTCGGCCTGATCCGTGAGGGCGAGGGCGTCGCTGCGCAGGTGCTCCAGAAGCTCGGCGCCGACCTGAACCGTGTCCGCCAGACCGTGATCCAGCTGCTCTCGGGCTACTCGGGCAGCAAGGGCGAGCAGGTGGCCGCGGGCGGTGCACCGGAGGGCCAGCCGGGCCAGGGCTCGGCGGTTCTCGACCAGTTCGGGCGCAACCTCACGCAGCTCGCCCGCGAGAACAAGCTCGACCCCGTCATCGGTCGTGAGAAGGAGATCGAGCGGGTCATGCAGGTCCTGTCGCGCCGGACGAAGAACAACCCGGTGTTGATCGGCGAGCCCGGCGTCGGCAAGACCGCCGTGGTCGAAGGGCTCGCGCAGGCGATCGTGAAGGGCGAGGTCCCAGAGACCCTCAAGAACAAGCAGATCTACACGCTGGATCTGGGCGCGTTGGTCGCCGGCTCGCGCTACCGCGGCGACTTCGAGGAGCGCCTGAAGAAGGTGCTGAAGGAGATCAAGTCGCGCGGCGACATCGTGCTGTTCATCGACGAGCTGCACACGCTCGTCGGCGCCGGTGCGGCCGAAGGCGCGATCGACGCGGCCTCGATCCTGAAGCCGATGCTCGCGCGCGGTGAGCTCCAGACGATCGGTGCCACCACGCGCGACGAGTACCGCAAGCACCTCGAGAAGGACGCCGCGCTCGAGCGCCGGTTCCAGCCCATCGAGGTGAAGGAGCCGACGGTCATCCACACGATCGAGATCCTGAAGGGTCTTCGCGACCGGTACGAGGCGCATCACCGCGTCACGTACACGGACGAGGCGATCGTGGCCGCGGCGAACCTCGCCGATCGCTATATCTCGGACCGGTTCCTGCCCGACAAGGCGATCGACCTGATCGACGAGGCGGGCTCGCGGATGCGGATCCGACGCATGACCGCGCCGCCCGACGTGCGCGAGATCGACGAGAAGATCGCCGAGGTCCGCCTGAAGAAGGAATCGGCCATCGACGGTCAGGACTTCGAGCTCGCCGCCCGCCTGCGCGACGAGGAGCGCCAGCTCCAGGAGGAGCGCCAGCGCCGCGAGCAGACGTGGAAGGCCGGCGAGATGGACATCCTGTCCGAGATCGACGAGGAAGAGATCGCCGAGGTCCTCTCCCTGTGGACCGGCATCCCGGTTTTCAAGCTCACCGAAGAGGAGACCGAGAAGCTGCTCCGGATGGAGGACGAGCTCCACAGGCGGATCATCAGCCAGGAGGAGGCCATCTCGGCCGTGTCCCGGGCGATGCGCCGTACGCGGAGCGGCCTGAAGGACCCGCGCCGACCCTCCGGCTCGTTCATCTTCCTCGGGCCTTCGGGCGTCGGGAAGACCGAGCTGTCGAAGGCCCTCGCGGAGTTCCTGTTCGGCGATGAGGACGCGCTGATCCAGCTCGACATGTCGGAGTACATGGAGAAGCACACGGTCAGCCGGCTGATCGGCTCGCCTCCGGGCTACGTTGGCTACGAGGAGGGCGGCCAGCTCACCGAGGCGGTGCGTCGAAAGCCGTTCAGCGTGATCCTGTTCGACGAGATCGAGAAGGCCCACCCGGACGTGTTCAACACGCTCCTGCAGATCCTCGAGGACGGCCGTCTGACCGACTCGCAGGGCCGCACCGTGGACTTCAAGAACACCATCATCATCATGACCTCGAACCTGGGTACCCGCGACATCGCGAAAGGCGTCGGCATCGGCTTCACCGCCGCCCGCGACGACGCGGTGACCTACGAGAAGATGAAGGAGACGGTGAACGAGGAGCTGAAGAAGTCGTTCCGCCCCGAGTTCTTGAACCGGATCGACGAGGTCATCGTCTTCCACTCCCTCACCCCGGGCGACGTGAAGCGGATCGTGGACCTGCTGATGAGGCGGGTCACCGAGCAGCTCAAGACGAAGGACATCGACATCGAGCTCTCCGACGAGGCGAAGGTGCTGCTGGCCGAGAAGGGGTACGACCTGGCGCTCGGCGCCCGGCCGCTGCGCCGAACGATCCAGCGGCTCGTCGAGGATTCGCTCGCCGAGAAGCTGCTCCACAAGGAGTTCCGCGCCGGCGAGACCGTGATCGTGGATGTGATCGACGGCGAGATCGTGTTCGAGCACGCGGGGTCGGTGGTTCCGCCCGAGGTGCCGCCGGTCGAGCTCGCGGGCTCGCCCGAGTAGGACAAGGGGCAACCCTCAAGGCCGAAAGCCGGGGTTCACGCCCCCGCATTTCGCTCAGGCGAGCTCCTCACGGAGGTCGGCGGGAAGGAGATCGGCGTACATCCAGCCGGTCCACAGGTCCTGCGCGATCCGCTCCCAGGGCTCGTGGAGTCCGCGGTGCGCGAACCACTCGCCGATGCGACGCACGTCGCGCTCGAGGAACGACTGGGCGTGACGGTTCTTCTTGGGGTCCACCGCCTGGGGGAAGTCGATCAGCGTGATCTGCCCGTCCCAGACCAGCACGTTGTACGAGGACAGGTCGCCGTGGACGACGTCATGGAAGAGCATGCGCTCGACCGCGCGGCGGACCTGCTCCCACAAGCCCTCGAGCTCACCGCGGTCCTCGGGCTCGTACTCCTGCAGGCGCGGCGCCGCAGTGGTCTCGTCACCGACGAAGGTCATCAGCAGGGCGTCCTCGGTGCCCTCGATCGGACGAGGCACGGGCGCGCCGACGTCGGCCAGCTTGCGCAGGCTCTCCCACTCGCGGCTGACCCAGATCGCGCCCTGGACCTCGCGGCCGAACCTCGTCTTCTTCTCCAGGGCGACGCGGACACGCCGCTCCTTGATGTACTCGCCGTCGCGGTACAGCGTCTCGTCGCGGAAGTCGCGCCGGTTCAGCGGGTGGTAGATCTTGAGCGCGGCGAGCGTCTCGCCGGTCGTGCGGGGGTTCGCGCGGCACAGGTGGACGCTGGCTTCCTTGCCGCTCTTCAAGGGCCGGATGACCCGTTCGATGAGCCCTTCGTCGAGGAAGTGCTCGATGGCTTCGTGTGGCAACGCGATGCTCCTTCGTGTCGGATGCGGACGTACGGGAACCGCGTCCCAAGGAGCGTGCGGAGTGCCGGTGCGGCTAGGCGCGCGTGGAGGGACGCAGCGTGCTGCGGACGACGACGGGGTTCGTGGCCATCGCTCATCCCTCCTTCCGGTCAGCGTGCGACGAGGCACCGTCGCGTGAAGAACTAAGTCTACACCCTACCCGGCGTCCGGCTGCTCGGGGCCGAGTGGCACGATCCGTTCGACGATCGACAACGGGATGTGCGTGACGGCTCTGAACCCGTCGCCATCGGGCAGCACCTCTTGCGCCAATGAGACGAACCGCGGTCCCTCCGCGAGCAGGAAGCCCACGGTGTGCACCAGGTAGTCGGGGCGGCAGTCCTCGGCACCACGCTGATCGAAGTCGAAGAAGGCATCGCGCCAGATCACCAGGACGAGCGGGTGCTCGGTGGGCACGTCCGGGATCGCCGGGGTCGCAACCCCGGTGGGTTCGATGTCGTCGAGATCGATCTTGACCACTCGCATCCGGACCACCTCACGCCGTAGGTATCGGCAGCCGGCGACCGGGAGGAAGCCCCGCGGGGTAGCAACCGACGTTCCGGCCCCAGAACAGCGCCGTTCGGCCTCGCCCGGCCTGCCCGGGAGGCTATCCCCCGGGACTGACATGAAAGAGCTAGGGCCGCTCGGACTGCCCTGCGATCCAGGTCAGCCACACGATCAACAAGAAGCCCGACAACGCCATCAGCGGCAGCGAGATGTAGTGGAACTTCCAGAACCAGACCGTCGTGCAGGGTGAGTCGAGTTCGCACGACAGGTGTGTCTGGCTCGGGAATCGCTCGAGTTGGTAGTGGTAGATCGAGATGGCCGCCCCGACCAGGGCCATCGGGATCGCGTAGACCCGGATCGCGCGGTCCCGGCGCAGGGTGGCGATCCCCAGGAGCAGCGGCAGCGGGTACATCGCGATCCGCTGGAACCAGCAGAGCTTGCACGGGTCGAAATGCGCGATCTCGGAGTAGTAGAGGCTCCCGAGCGTGCAGGTCAGACCGACGAGGAAGGCCATCGGCAGCGCGATGTCGCCGGCGCGCTCCCACACCCGGTCGCGCATCTCCGCCGCGCCTTCCGAGTACCGGGCTGCGATCGCGAGGGCCGTGAAGGCGATCACCGCGAGGTCCGCGATCACCGTCAGCATCGAGAACAGCAGGGTCATCGACGGGACGTTCATGGCCGGAGCGTACCGTGTCACACCTCCCCGGTAGCGTCGTTCCCGTGGCGAAGCTGAGGGCGATGTTCGGGTGCGCCTCCTGCGGGCAGCACCTGGCGCAGTGGGCCGGACGGTGCCCCGGATGCGGCGAGTGGGGCACGGTCGAGGAGGCTCGCGCCCCCAGGAGTGGCGGGAGCGGCGCGAGCGGCGCGGCTGCGCTGCAGGTAGCGCCGCTGCACGGCGGGCAGGGCGAGGGTGAAGGCCGGGTCCTCACCGGTCTGCCGGGCGTGGATAGCGTCCTCGGCGGAG
>Ga0315276_10006273_pt1 | contig 10984 bp, 8 predicted proteins | sample YL17G05_0_MG_FD_204542 | JGI IMG/M metagenome (GOLD analysis project Ga0315276, IMG submission 204542) | Sediment microbial communities from Yellowstone Lake, YNP, Wyoming, USA - YL17G05_0 | ecosystem: Environmental > Aquatic > Freshwater > Lake > Sediment | place: USA: Wyoming | collected... | reverse complement strand
ATCCGAAGAGCTTCCCGCTGACGCAGCTGCGGCTGCCCACCGGCAGCGTGATTACGAATTGCATGGAGACGCCGTGGATCGACTACGAGAATCCTCGCGCGGAGCAGAAGTACTTCATGTGGTTCGTGTATTTCATCAACCGCTCGCCCGAAGAGCAGATGCTCGAGCAGATGGACAAGAAGATGGAGCAGCTCGGCTTCACCCGCGTCTCCCGGGAGGAGCTGCTCCAAAGATTCAACAGAGACAAGACGGTTGACTCCCTCACGCCCGAAGGGGATGACACCAGCCTGCGCTTCTACATCAACGACTATCGCCGGCTGTTCGTGCTCGTCGCGCGCGACACGGATGACTCGACGAAGAAGCCCCTCAAGGACACCTACGGCCTGATGGCGCTCGACCTGAACTACAAGGACAGGCCAATCTTCCGCAAGCCTGACTAACTGCGCAGCATACCGGCCCAGCGGCGGAGCAGATGCTCGTGGCACGGGCGCCATCGCCCGTGGCACCGAAGACGGCGGCGTGCCGCCGCCGCCACTGGTGTGCTATCACCGGCCTACCGCGTGCTGATGCTGCGGATCTGGTCCGTGGCGTAGTCCTTGTAAACGATGCACCAGCGGCCGTCGCGGTCGACCACCAGCTCCGGCCCGCCCATGTGCTCAATCCCCGTGGGCATCGGCAGCCGCTCCCAGTCGCCGAAGTTGCTCCACTCGAAGTACGTATCCTTGCCGTCGATGCTGGACAGCAGCGCCACCGCCGTGGCCCCGAAAGCCCGTTTCACAGACACCGTGCGGCGGCCGTCGATCGGGGCGAACTCCTGCGCCATCGGCAGTTCAGTCAGCTGCGGCGACTCGAGCAGGGGCACCTCGCAGCGGAGCGGCCGAACAAGCGTGCCCTGCGTCGCGTAGAACACCTGAGCGCTCAGACCGCTGAGTCCCGCCATGTAAGTAGTAGTGCCCAGCGTACGTCCGCGCGTGATCTCGGAATTGAGAAAATCAAATGGATCGCCCAGCAGAGGATCGAGCAGCGGATCGAAGTTGGGCGAATCAACTGCATAGAACCCTAGCGGGCTCCGGTCAAGCTGGGCATCGCCCGCCACGGCGAAGATCAGGTTGTACATCAAGGAGCTGTTGGCCACGCCGGTCCATACCGGATTGTCGTTGAGTACCGTTGGCGTATCCGCATAGCCGCCGATCTCATCGCCCAGCACGTGATGCAGCGTCGAAGTGAGGGGCTCATAGGCGAACCACTCAATGGTCGTGCCGTTGTCCGACTTGAAGAACGGGCGGTAGTCTGATTGGCCGGGGAAGCTCATCCGCAGTTGGAAGTCCGTGCCGTCCCACCAGAACAAGCGGCAAGTGCCAAGCACACCGTCGTAGATGGACATGTACAGGGCGCCATCGCTCGTTGCTGCCATGTCGATATTGGACACAGGATTTGAGCTGCTGCCCATGTCGTTCCAGGTCTCACCGCCGTCGGGGCTCATGAAGTGCCGTCCGGTGCCGTCGTAGTAGTCGCGCCAGCCGACGTGCAGGCCATCCAGCGCGGCCGCGCTGTGCATCTCGTGGCCCTGGCCGTTGGTCACGGCCAGTGTCCAGATCACGTCCTCGCTGCCGTCCTCGTTCAGCCGCGCCAGCACCATATCGTCGTTGTCCAGGCCGTCAGCCACATACATCTCGCGTCCGCTCGCGCCGGGCATCAGCGCCACGGTGTCGGCTGACTTGGTGCTGTAACTGACGGTGTTGCGCCGGGTCCACACGCCGCCGCTGTATTCGTACAGGTACGATTGCGGCGTGACGGTGCCAAAGAAGCACTCCGGCGTTGCGCCGTCCGGCGCGAATGTCAGGTCAAAGGGCGTACGGTTGCCGACCAAGTTATCGATCGGCACTTCGGGGCTCCAGTTGCCGAGGCTGTCGAGCTGGCTGAAGCGGTTGAGTCCCGTGTGGCCGTAGACCAGCGACGGCAGCCCGGTGGCCGGGCTGACCTCGATGTCGATCCAGGTCGACATTGCAGCAGCCAGCACTGCGCTGTCCACGACTGCGTTGGCGATGGGATCCCAGCGCACCCACTGCGTGGACACCACGTCAGCGTAGACGATGTCGATCGCCGCCGCCGCGGGGTTATAGGCCACATCCAGCGCCGACAGCATGCCGATGTTGGCGACCACCGTCTGTGTCGTTCCGCCCGGCCCGAGCTTCATGATCACAAGATCAGTCTGCGCCGGAATCGGCTTATCGGAGTAGATGGCGAAAACGCCATCCTCCGGACCTGGCGCCACGGCAATCGGGCTGTCAGCCGTGCGCTCGCCGAGCAAATCGAGCTGCTGGCTGTCCGCGGTGTAACTGGCCACCATGAGCATATTTGTTGAAGCCACCGGCACGAGTACGGTATCGCCGACAGTGAGCGGCTCGCCGATCCAGTCGACGAACCTGTCGTAGCATGGCAGCGTCGCCAGGCTGAAGTCGGTAGCGTCCTGGACCTGCCAGTACGACAGGCTTGGGTAGCTGCCATCCTGCCCGAACAGCGTAAAGCCGTCGGCGGGGTTGCCCCAGCCGCGCGCCCGGATCAGCTTGCGCCAGCCGACATGTTCAGGATTACGTACCAGCACGCTGCTGCTGTTCCAGCGCGGGTAGACCTTGAGCGTGCGCGCCGTTGAGCCCTGGCGCGTGGCGGTGTGGGCGACGAACTGGATGTAGTAACAGCCCGGCTGCAGCGTGGTGGTGAACGTAGGTCCAGCCCCGCCCATTGCCGCTGGCCCGCCGGCGAATTCGATCTCGTAGCTGGTAATCGCCTCGCCCTCCGGGTCGAACGAACCCGACAGGTCAAACGTAACGTTGGCTGGAGCATACCGCGGCCCGTCTGGCATCTTGACTACGGGCACGGGATCCGCCAGATTGCCGGGGGTGGTTGCTTCCTCGGAGTCGGCCCACAGGCTGCGGTTGCCGGCCGTATCCACGGCGGCCACGCGGTAGCGGTACTGCACGCCGGCGACGGCAGTCGGGTCGTGGTAGTAGGGGTCGCGTACAGGATCTGTGTTCAGCGCCGCGAAGTTGCCGAACAGCAGCGGGGCGCGCTCGACGAAGTAGCCGGCGAAGTCAGGCGCGTGATAGTCCGGCGAGTGGTTCCAGGTCAGCACCAGCCCGATGGCGCCGCCGCTGGACTCGATCTGCCTGGGCGGCTCGGGTCCCAGCGTCCCGCCGAAAGTGCCTACTTCCAGCAGATCAATGGTGATCGTGCTGCCGCCACCCACGAGCAGCGTGAAGTAGAAAATGCCGTCAGGATTGGTGAAGGCTGAATGCGAGGTGTAGGCGTCCAGGCCGGGAATCTCGATTTCCGCGCTGTTGGTGAACGGGCCAACGTGCTGCCAGGTTCCGCTCACATAATCCGAGAAGGCGACGTAGTACTGGCCCGTGATCGCGCCCAGCGTCGTGCGGATGCTGGTGGGGAAGGCGTCGCCGTCAAAGCCCTGGATCGCGAAGATCGAAAAGCCGGTCGAGGCGGCGCCTGTGATCACCAGCTGGCCGGCAGGTGTTCCCGTGCAGCCGTTGGTCAGGATCTTGTGGCTGCCGTCCAACGGATTCAGCGGCGTCCAGCCGGGGCCGAGCAGCGAGGCATCGCGCGGCGGCTTGGGCAGATCACCGAGCGCAGGCAAGGCCGCGCCGCCTGGCCAAGCCTGATCCGCAGCCGGCGTATCCACTGCCCAGCTGAGCTGCGGCCCGCCCCCGCGGCAGCCGGCCAGCGCAGTGCAGGTGACAATCGTCAGAACCAGGATGCTGAATGCGCATGCAGTCCCGCGCAAAGACAAGTGAGCAGACGCAGATCCAATCATTGCATTCTCCCGCGAAAGTCGTACCGGCACGCAGCCGGTGTGAACAGCCTGCTTGGATTATACCTGCGGTTGCCGCCGCAGCCGGCCGCGGCTGTGCCCGGCAGCCGCTCCGCACGTCGCTGCGCAAAGCGTGCTAAGATCAAAGTTCATGCCCCTATTGGGCGACCTGGCGCTGTTTGCTTTGACGCTTGTGCTGAGTGTGCTGATCACGCCCGGCGTCATCCGTCTGTGCCGCGCACAGGGCGCGCTGGACAAGCCCGGCGAACGCAAGGTGCACCGCAGCGGCGTGCCGCGCCTGGGCGGCGTGGCGATCTTCGTTGCCATGTCGCTGGGGATGACGGCGGCGGTCTACGGCGTGCTGGGCGACATCGTGGACCTCTCGCCGCTGCAGGGGCGGCTGATTCCGGCGATCTACGTCGGCCTGTGCGGGTTCTTCTTCATCGGTTTCTTTGACGACCTGCGCAGCCTGCCCGCCATCCCGCGCCTCGTCGCGCAGTTCGCCACCGCCACCGCGGTGGTGCTGCTCTCGGGCGGCAGCATCCGCATCGCCGGCGCCTTCGGGCACATCGTCTTCCCGGTCTGGCTGGCGGTGATCATCACCGTGCTGTGGATTGTCGGCGTAGTCAACACGTTCAACTGGATCGACGGGCTGGACGGCCTGGCGGCGGGCATCGCGGGCATCTCGGCGACGGCGTTCTTCGTCATCGCTATCCTCAAACCCGGCCTGCCGAACGCGCCGCTGACGGCGGCGCTGTGCGCGATGCTGATCGGCGCGGTACTCGGCTTCCTGCCCTACAACTTCTTCCCCGCGAAAACCTTCATTGGCGACGGCGGGGCGTTCAGCCTGGGCTACCTGCTGGCGGTGATCAGTGTGGTCGGCCTGTTCAAGCAGGCGGCATTGGTCGGCTTCGTGCTGCCGGTCGTCGTGCTGGCGCTGCCGATCACCGACACGCTGCTGGCCATCCTGCGCCGCGCGATCCGCGGCCAGCCAATCACCCAGCCCGACAGCAAGCATATCCACCACCGCCTGCTGGCGCTGTACTCGCGGCGTTACCGCGCCGGCCTGCCGCAGGAGACGCTCAGCCGCGTCGAGGAGCGGCTGCTGGCCGGCCGCGCGCACCGCAACACCGTGCTGGCGCTGTACGCCTTTGCTGCGTTCTTTGCCGGCTTCGCGGTGATCCTCGGGATATACGCATGAGTACGCTACGGCCCAAAGTACTCACGGTCTTCGGCACACGTCCGGAAGCGATCAAGATGGCGCCGGTGGTGCGCGAGCTGGCCGCCGACTGGCAGCTGGAACACCGGCTGGTGGTCACCGCGCAGCACCGCGAACTGCTGGATGAAGTGCTGGAACTGTTCGAGCTCGAGCCGGCACATGACCTGAACCTGATGCAGCAGCGCCAGAGCCTGGAGTACCTGACTAGCGCCGCGCTGACGAGCTTAAGCGAGGTGCTGGCCGTCGAGCGGCCGGACTTCGTGCTGGTGCACGGCGACACGACGACAACCTTCATCGCCGCGCTGGCCGCGTTCTACCAGCACATCCCCGTTGGCCACGTCGAGGCCGGGTTGCGCACCTTGACGGTTAAGCTGCCGTTCCCCGAGGAGCTGAACCGCCGCGTCACCGACCTGCTGGCCGATCACTACTACTGCCCGACATCCGGCGCGGCCACCAACCTGCGCTTGCGCGCCGAGCACAGCGGCCAGGTGTTCATCACCGGTAACACGGCGCTGGACGCCGTGCGCCTGGCCTACGACGAGCAATACAACTTTGCCAGCGAGCGGCTGGCGGAGTTCGCCGCGCATGACGGGCCAAAGCTGCTGCTCACCGCGCACCGCCGCGAGAACTGGGGCGAGCCGCTGCAGCAGATCTGCCACGGGCTGCTGGACGCGCTCGCCGCGCAGCCGACGGCGCGCGCGTGCTTCTGCTGGCATCCCAACCCGGCGGTGCGCGACGTCGTGCGCCCGTTGCTCGCCGACCACGAGCGCGTGCTGCTGGTCGATCCGCCGCGCTACGACGAGTTCGTCAATCTGATGGCGCGCAGCGATCTGCTGCTCTCGGACAGCGGCGGGATCCAGGAAGAGGTGACGCAACTGCGCCGCTTCGTGCTCGTGCTGCGCCACGAGACCGAGCGCCCCGAGGCGGTGGCCAGCGGCTTTGCCCGTGTGGTCGGCACGTCGCGCGCCGCCATCGCCGCCGCCGTCGGCGAGGCGTTGCCGCGCTGCCTGGCCGGCACGCTGCCGCCGCCGCACGCGCAGGGTCCCTTCGGCGACGGTCACGCCGCCGAGCGCATCCACGCCGCCGTGCGCTACGCCGTCGGGCTGGAGCACCAGCCGCCTGAGGACTACCACCTCAGCTAGCCCGTGCCGCTGCTCGCGAGCCGGCGCCGTGCTACATTAGGCGCGCATGCGCGATGCCACGACGCTGCTGCCGCTGCTGGCTTTCCTCGGAGGCTACTTCGTACTCCAGCTCGTGCTCAACATCATCGCCGGGTTCTTCATCCAGCGCTCGGCCAACCGCGCGATCACGGCCGTCAAAGCGGCTTTCGCCAGCACGATCGTCAACGCGCTGTATTTCATCACCGCCGCCGTGCTGCTGCACGTCTGCAGGTGGGTGCCGAATACGCCGCCGAAGAGCAACTATGGCTGGCTGGCGCTGGGCGGCCTGGCCTACGGCTTCGCGGTCTGGTACTTCACGACGCAGGGCCGCAAGCTGGGCATCGGGCTGTTCGGCCGCGCTGAGCTGATCCCCGCGGAGGACGCCGCGCTGCACATCGCCGCGCGGCCGGGCACGCCGCTGTCGGAGCGCTACTTCGGCTGGGGTGTGGTGAACCTGGCGGTGCTGCAGCCGCTGGGGCGCGAGCTGTTCATGCGCGGGGCGCTGCTGCCCGCCGTGGCCGTTGAGTTCGGCTGGCTGTGGGCCATCGCCGCAGCAGTGCTGATCGAGCTTATGCTGCGGCTGAACGTCGTCTGGATGTTCCAGACGCTGGCCTACAGCCTGCTGATGTGCGGCATGTTTTACCTTACAGGCAGCGCGCTCACCGGCCTGGTCGCCGCCGCCGTCAGCGGGCTGATTCACGGCCTGGCGCTGATCTACATCTCCGGCCGCCGCCGTTCCGTCGAGTAGCGGGCGCGCGGCCTTGCAGCAGTTGTTGAGACAGCGCGGTGCCGCACGCGCCGTGGTGTGCATTACAATGATGTGGGCAGCAGGCAGGATGCCTGCTGTGGAGGCAGGATGGATAGGCGGAGTGAGAGCTGGGAATCATTCTGGGCGCAGCTGCTGCGCATCGATTTCTTCGAGGGCCAGTGGGATACGTACCACAAGGTTGCGCGCGCCCGCGCGGAGTGGCTGGCCGGTGAGTTCAACCTGGACACCGCGCGGCCGCTGCTGAGCTGCGCCTGCGGCGAGGCGGGCATCGAGCTGGCGCTGGCGGCGCACGGCTTCGCGGTCACGGGCATCGACAAGTGCCCGGTCTTCGTGCACCACGCGCGTGAGCAGGCCGGCAAGGCCAACGTCGAAGCCACCTTCCTCACGGCGGACCTGCGCGAGTCGGCGCCCGGCGGCGGACGGCCGCTGCCCGGCGGCAATGGCTGCGTGATGTGCTTTGACACCTTCGGCCTGCTGGCGGTGGAGGATGAGGCGGCGCTGGTGGGGCGGATGATCGACGCGCTGGCGCCCGGCGGCACGCTGCTGATCGACACGCCGCGGCCCGAGGAGCAGGCTTCCGGACGCATGTGGTGGCCGGTGAAGGGTGGCTACCTGCTGCAGGATACGCGCTGGGACCGCGCCAGCTTCACGCTGTGCACCGAGCCGCTGTTCGTCGGGCCCGATGGCGCGGTGATCGAGCTGCGCGACCCCTACGACCAGACGCGCGGCGACCACAGCGGCATCCAGCGCCACATCTACTCTGCCGACGAGCTGTGCGGGCTGGTGGGGAGCTTCGGGCTGGAGCCCATGGCCGTGCCGCACCAGCGCAAGGGCTACACGCTGGTGGTGGCAGTCAAGCCCTAGCTGTTGCCCTGTCAATCGCCCGCTACTGTTCCTTGACGCGTGGATACGGGCAGCATAGAATGGTCGCACCTCGAAATTTACAGTGGGTGGACTCATGAGACGTTATGCAACGATCCTGATTATCTCAGCGCTGCTGGCGGCGGTGGCCGCCTGCAGCGGCGGCAGTGTCGGGCCAGCGCCGCCAGGGACGCAGCCGCCGGCCATCACCGCGATCACACCGCTGACCGGCCAGTCCGGCGACCAGGTGACGTTTACTGCCAGCACGAGCGGCAGCACGATCACCATCTGGCAGTGGAGCTTCGCCGGCGGCGCCACGCCGAATGCCTGGAACCGCGGCCCCACAGCGACGGTCACGCTCGGCGCGGCTGGCACCTACAACTGCAGCGTTACAGGCTCGAACGCCTGGTTTGGCACGACAACCAACTTCCGCTTAATCGTCTCGCCGTAAGCGGTATCGCAGCCAGGCGGCAGGAATCGCCAGTGAGTCGCGCCAGCGCAGCGCTGGGGAAGGCTGAGTGCGAACTTGCCGGGGCGGGCCAAGTCTTGCCCGCCGGCGGGCAGAACAGAAGTCAGCGCTAAGGACGGGCTACTTCACTTCGAGCAGGAACTTACGGACGTCCTTGCCCAGGTCAACCGCGTTCAGCTTCTTCACCTGGCTGTCGTCGAAGCTGACCTCGATGTACGGCACCTCGCCGTCAAAGAGGTCGACGCTCACGACGCGGCCGTAGGCTTCGACCAGTGCGCCCTTGTCCAGCCAATTGCGCACTTTTGTGAAGAAGACCACCGCGCCCTTCTGATAGGCGTCGCGGGCGGCCGAGGGATCGTAAATCGTGTATTGCCCGTCGCCCGTCACCGGGGCGCCGGCCTTCTTAGTCCGGGTAGTTTTGGCAGCAGTGCCTTTAGCCATGGAGTGCAACTCCTAGAAAATGGACGCGACATTATACAGGCCGCCGCGAAATACGCAAACCGGCCGGCGGTAGTACCCTAAGTTTCGCCGGAAAATCGCGCCGCGCCGATAGATGAAACGCCGCTCCCGCCGGTATTAGAAAGTGAAACCCCTACCTCCCAAAACCACCCCGGAAACGGGGTGGCTTTTTCGGAAAAGCGGGGTAGACGAAGGCAGCTGAGTGCGATAAGATAAGCAGCCACGAAATGTGGTATAACTTAGTGAAACCCCTACCTCCCATAACCCACCCGGGAAACCGGGTGGCTTTCTTAAAGGGGTTTTTAGCGGTCGGCTGTGCGAGCTTCCCGCCCTGTGTTATAAATTAGCTAAACCCCTACCTCCCATAAAACCACCCGGGCAACCGGGTGGCTTTTTATTATCTGCCCCCCCGCTGAGCCCGCTCCCAGAGCTGATCCAGTCGTATCTGGTGCCCGATATGCAGAGCGAAGGGGGCGGATCTCTCCGCCCCCCTGGCCGTGCCTCGTGCCGAAACAGAATGGTGTACCTGGGTTAATCCACTGCTTTAGCTATGCCCAGCGACTTCCTCGCCGGCGGTGAGCACGAGGATGATGGCGTCGCGGATGCCGTTGGAGTTGCCGTAGGTCAGCTGCTCATTGGTATCCGTCGGATCGCCTGGCAGGTATGGGCTGCCCTGGCGCTCGGTAGCGCTGTTCTGGCTGCGTGTCCAGGGCCAGATTTGCAGCACGGAAGTGTTGAACCCGGGCTGGGGTCCCGGTGGTGGCTCGATGTCGCCAGGCTGGCCATCCAGCGGGAGCTGCGCCGGGTCAGCGCCGTCCAAGATCAAATCGCTCATCCAGTTGCCGCCCGAAGCCCGCATGTAGTAGGTGATGCGCTGCTCTTCGCCCAGCACGTCGCGGCCCTTGGTGCGGATGCCACCGTAGCCGCCGAGCATATAGGTGTCGCTCTCGCTGGGAATGATCGGCTCGTTATCGGCGGTTTCCGTGCCTACAGCGAGGATCGGGCCGGCGCTCTTGTAGAAGAACTGGCCGGGCAGGTAGGGCAGCGGCTTGTTGCCGATCCACATATCCCAGAACGAATACTCGATGTTGGCCCACGTTGGCTGCGGGCTGTAGGTTGGCGGGACGGCGCTGGTATCGACGAAGGTCCATTCCTTGTAGCGCGGGTCGGCCAGTACGCTGCCCATCGAGGTGCAGTACGGGCCGAAGCGTGTGCCCAGCGTCTCGCCGTCCACGTAGTCGTTGCGCAGCGGGTCGTCGCCCTGGGTGCTGCTGGGCAGGTTGGTCTGCACCTGGTGAATCGAGATACCGCTCTTGACGAACGGGTTGCGCGGGTAAGCGTCGATATAGCCCTTGCGCAGCAGCGGGTCGCTGACGCCCTCCACCGGGTCGCACTCGCGCACGTCGGTGAAGGAGTTGGAGGAGCTGCCGGTGGACACCTGGGCGGCGTACTTGGGCTCGCCGCCGATCAGGTAGTTGGGGTAGCTGCCCTCGCTGTCAACGGCGAAGCGCTCGACCGAGAGCTGCATGTTGTGCAGGTTGGCCTTGACCTCCGCCTCCTTGGCCTTCTCCTTGACCTTGATGTAGTTGGGCAGGGCGATCGCCGCCAGGATGCCGATGATCACGATCACCACCAGCAGCTCGATCAGCGTGAATCCGTCCCGCCAGTTCGTTTGCTTGGCGTACATATATCCCTCCTTGAGAGGACTGTGGGCGCCACCAGCTCGCGGCCAAAGCCGCCGTGCAGGTGGTCAGTGCAGTGCCGTTGGGGAAGAAGGTTTCAGGTTCTGGGTTTTAGGTTCTAGCCAGATCCCAGAGGCAGAGACTGATACAACTTCCGGCAGGCGGCACTTTAGTGCCGCATCTTATCTGGCTAGAAGCTAGAACCTCTCTTGCTAAAACCTTCCCCGGCTTCATGCCCATGGCGGAGGGGAGTAGTGGCTCGTAAAGCGGTGGAGTACTTCGCGGACGCCGGGAATAACGAATGAACGATAGCGAATAATGGATGATGAGTGCGTCGCGTATGCGCTGTGCTCCGCCTGCTTATTGAGCCTCGCGTCCCACGCTCGGGGCGGACGCTGGCTGGGCGTCACATCATCTGCCGGACAGCACCTCCTTTAGATGTTCCGGCCAGCTCTCATTCCCTTGGCACTGCTATAGACCCCGCGCCGCCGCCTTGGTTCCCGCCGCCGTCTTTGTCGAAGCTATTATCAGTGGGGGAACCT
>Ga0315276_10006271_pt1 | contig 10984 bp, 10 predicted proteins | sample YL17G05_0_MG_FD_204542 | JGI IMG/M metagenome (GOLD analysis project Ga0315276, IMG submission 204542) | Sediment microbial communities from Yellowstone Lake, YNP, Wyoming, USA - YL17G05_0 | ecosystem: Environmental > Aquatic > Freshwater > Lake > Sediment | place: USA: Wyoming | collected... | reverse complement strand
CTTTACGACCCTGCCCGAGCACCGGCCGGAGTCTCATCGGGCGGTGCTGGAGTGGAATCCGGAGAGGTTTATCTCGTGGGCCGAACGAACCGGACCGTTGGTGGCCGAGATGGTCTGCCGGATCATCGAGAGCCGCCTGCATCCGGAACAGGGGTATCGGGCTTCGCTGGGGCTGATGCGGTTGGGAACTCGTTACGGCAACGAGCGGCTCGAAGCGGCCTGCGAGCGGGCCCTGACGTTTGGACTCGTCTCTTATCGCAGCGTGCGCAACATCTTGGAGGCCGGGATGGACCGGCTGAAAAACGAGACGTCCGTGGTCGGCCCCGAAAAGCCGCACGGCAATCTCCGCGGTCCCCGCTATTACTCATGAGGGAAGACATGAAAATCGTTTATAGGTCAAATAGACGCGATGTTTTTGTGGGAACGCCCGTAAACGGCCGTTTTTGGGGCCGTATCGGCCGCTTCCAAAATAGAAAGGCATCACGAACGCCCGTCCTGGGTCAAATGCGGAGGCTTGGATGTTAGTCCAACCGATCATCGACAAGCTCGGCTCCATGAAACTCGCCGGGATGGATGAAGGACTCCGGGAGCAGATGGAAAATCCCGCCTACCGAAAGCTCTCCTTTGAGGAACGGCTGGGCCTGCTTTTGGATAAGGAATGGAATCTTCGTCAGACACGAAAACAGACGCGCCGGATGCGGGTGGCCCACTTCCGCGAGGCCGCGGTCATCGAGGATCTCGACTTCTCCGTTTCCCGCGGTCTCGACCGTTCCCAGGTTCTGGCCCTCACCCAGGAAGACTGGATCCGTAGTCATCTTAACGTCATCATCACCGGCCCGACGGGCGCGGGCAAGACCTACCTGGCCTGCGCCCTGGGTCAGTCCGCCTGCCGCAACGGCGTCTCGGTCCGCTTTTTCCAGATCTCGAAACTCCTCCAGAAAATCACTTACGCCCGAGCCGAGGGTTCCTCGCCAAGGTTCCTGGAAAGCTTGGCCAAGACCCAACTCCTGATTATCGACGACTGGTTACGGAATCCCCTGACTGAATCTCAAACTCCCGATCTTCTGGAAATCCTCGAAGATCGTTATGGCCGGGCCTCCACCATGCTCGCAACACAGATCCCGGTGGCAGATTGGCATGATCGTTTGGGAAACGCGACTCTTTCGGATGCGGTCATGGACCGCATTATCCACAACGCCTACCGGCTGGAACTGTCCGGGGAATCCATGCGGAAACGCCGCTCCCCCTTGACTCATTCCGGCCACAAAGAAGTATAATGAGCATCCAGCGTCGCTTCGCTCCGATCGGTGTCCGGTTTGAACCGGAACAGGTGGCCGCTTTCACCGGAATATACAACGAAACTGATGATGTCGTTTCCTTGCGCGTATATGGCATAGTTTTGGATGGCCGTGAATCTATCTCCCATCCCCAAATACATATCGGTCAGATAGCCGATATTGTTTCGAGTGGAGGCTAAAATCGCATCAATACCGGCCCCTCTCATCAAGCGATCGAGCCGTTCCCGATGCAGGCCCTTTGGCGGTATCGGCTGAAGAGCCGGTTCCCCCGGCGAATTCTCGAGGGCGGGAGGTATTTTCTCGATTTTTGATTTCCCTAAAATGGGCAATGCCAGGGCCGAATAGGCCATGGACTTCAATAAGTCGCGTCTTGACATGTCTCTCATCACCACTTCTCCTAGCCATTCCAGCCCATCGGTGAACCGGACGCCCGACCCGGCCGCGGAGGCCGTTCGACTTGAGGTGACCCGAAGACCGGGGCCGCGAGCAGGGAAAACTCACTCCCGATCGCAGGATAGCGACAACGGCTTTGTGCCAAGTGGAGAAATTATCGCTTAAAAAAAGCGACTATTTCCGCCCTCCAAATCGCCTTGGCTGCCGCAGATCTCTCTACATCACTTGATTGGATAGTCAAGCACGAATTCATGAGCGACCGCGTAATCATAACCATCTGGAATTAGTGGTTTTGTCCAACCATCCGGCCAGTCAAAATACCACGTTCCCTCGCCCACAATCCCCTCGAATTTCCCCGTGGCAATCTTGATCGTATGCACGGGCTTTTGCGGGGGGATAAACTGGCCCCAGAGCCAAATTTGGTCGCCTTCCTTTTCGCCCGTCTGGACACTCATATATTGACAAATGATATTGTAGGGATCCTTTTTATCAATCGGTCTATTGGGTTTGAAGAGGGTCAACAACATTCCCGAAACCGGCCTGTCCTGTAGGAGGCTGTCCGGGTTCAGAGATTTGTAAACTCCGGTGAAGGTGACCTGCTCGAATCCGGCTTCACCAGGAAAGATCTGGCTCTGATGCAGATCCGGGAGTTCTTTCACCAGAACATACCCTTTGTCAACAACCCTTGTGGTATGGGCAGGCGCCACCGTGGCAGGCTTTGGGATCTTGCCGGCGCGTTCCGCGGGGGTTCCCATTCCGAAAGGAGGGGCCTCGATCCAGTAAACAGGAGACATACTATCGTCACGGACGGGCCCGGTCGGACGATCATAATAAAACTCCTCCGCGTTTGGGTAATCGAATTCCTTCGGCGTCGGAGGCGGATTCCAATTGCGGTTCTGGGGCCAAGTCCAATGCCAGAGCCCTTCACCCTTGATGCCCGCGTTTTTTCCAGTCGCCGCAATGATCCACTGCATTGTTTTGCCCGGGGGGACGAACTCGCCATGGACCCAGTTTTGGCCAAAATCACGATTGTTTCCCTGGGAAATGGAATATTGATAAATGATATTTCCAGGATTCATATTCTCCCCCGGGAATTTCGGTTTGAACAGGACCACAGTCATGCCAACATAGTGCCTGTCAGAAAACGGACTGTCCGGGGTTTCCCAAACATAATGCCCCGAGTAGGTATGCCGGTCCCAAGCGAGGCCTCCGGGAATCGAGTGCCGCTCGCGCAATAATTTGGGATATTCCTTGAGCCAGACAAACCCCTTGTCTTGATAGTTTCTGCCCTGGGCCTTTGGCGCATTGTCTTGCGATGACCAACCGACGCCGAGACACCAGAGGACCAGAGTCAGGGTGAGAATTGTACTTTTCCTGAACATTAGGTTCACTCCTTCAGCCGAAAACCGGAATTGTCGCGTTCAGAAGTAACGCTAAAAGGAATCCACGAAAAACTCGGGATAATGACCAAATAATCGAGGGGGGTCTGTCGAAAAACTGATTAGATGAAGATAGAAGCAATTTCATAACTTAATCTTAGCATTAAGCATATTGTATTCTGTGCGCAAATGTCAAGAACAAAAATGACCCTCTCCCCGGCCTAAAGGCCGGGGAGAGGGTCATTCACAAAAAAACTAAGTATGCGCACGGGGTGGAAATCATCTACAGGAGATGAAATGAGATTTGTTTCTTTGTTGTCAAGCCGCGGAAGATGCTGTTCGTCGGTGTCAGTCGCCAAGATGACGGTGGGGTTAATCGGGGCGATCTTGGCCCTTGCGGGGGGTATCTCCGTATTCGCCGCCCGGTCTGCAACGGGAGTGCACATGATTCATATCGATGACATGACTGTGCACGACCCGTTCATCCTGGCCGATGCCAAATCCAAGACCTATTTTATGTACGCAGGAGAAGATCCGACGGATGATGCGTCCCGCCCCGGCACTCATCATAACGCCGGCGTTGTGACCTACATCAGCAAAGACCTGGTATCTTGGGAAGGTCCAAAAATGGTTTTCGAGATTCCCGAGGGGTTCTGGGGCGATGCAGATTCCTCTCCGTGGGCCCCCGAGGTGCATGCGTTCGACGGTCGCTACTATCTCTTCACGACCTTCAATGCCTGGAAACAGATCACGGAAATACGGGAGGACCGCCCGTCGATCACGAAGCGGGCTTCTCAAATCCTGGTCGGCGACGCGCCCGAGGGCCCGTTCAAGCCGTTCGGCAACCATCCGACGACCCCCCCCGGAGAAATGACGCTGGATGCCACGTTTTGGGAAGAAGACGGTCAACCTTATATTGTCTATTGCCACGAGTGGATCCAGACGACGCAGGGATTGATCAAAGCCCTCCGGTTGAAGACGGATTTATCCGAAACGGTCGGTCATCCTACGAATCTGCTTAACGCCAGGGAGTTTGCCTGGACAGCCGGCAACATTGAGTACCGGGGCCGGAAATGGCCGGGATGGGTGACAGACGGGCCTTTCCTGTATCGCTTGAAGAGCGGGACGCTGGCTTTGCTCTGGTCCAGTCATACGCCTGAGCACCTCTATGCCCAGGCCGTAGCATATTCGAGATCCGGTAAGCTGGCCGGCCCTTGGACCCACCCGGCCCAACCGCTCCTCTGGGACGACCGTGGCCACGGCATGCTCTTCCGTGCATTTGACGGACGGCTTCTGCTCGTTCTCCACCGCTATTTCCATCGGCCGAAAACCCGAGTTCAGATTTATGAAATGGAAGACGCCGGCGACAGTATTAGAGTCAAGGGCCAGATCCTGGGGACCAAATAATCCGCTTCGGGGCCAGCTGCGCAATCAGCAGGGGATCGTCGCAAAACTCGGGACGGATGTCACCTCCGGTCCAGAAGGCCGTATAAAGACCCTTCAATCAGTCGATAGGCGGCTTGAAGAGAAAGCCCCTCTTTGTCCTTTTCTCCATAGGGCATGGAGGCGATGCCGACGGCTTGGGCCTTGGGATATCCGAAGATCTTTCTGATTGCGGAGGCGAGCTCGACACTCGTGGGACCATCCGGAACCGTCAGGCGATGTCCGCCGACTTCCGTGGGATCGAGGACATCCATATCGACATGAACGTAAATGACGTCGGTCAATTGACTGAGTCGCTTCATTTGGAGGTCGATCGCGTCCGAGCAGGTCCTGATGTCTTCGACGGTCAGATACTCGCATAGCGATCGATCTAGAAGCTCCTGCTCGAGCGGATCAACATCCCTGAGACCTCCGAGGACGATATATCTCGTGGGTAGGGCCGGGTCCAGCCCCGACATGATCCGTAATCGTGCCAGGCATAAACCCGCCGCCGTGGCGACATCCATTCCGCCGTACAACCCGCTATTGGAGGTTTCGGGCGTGTTAAAGTCGGCGTGAGCGTCGAAATAGACGAGCCCAACGCGAAGCGGTTTGAGGCCGACCAAGCCCTTCCGCTGAAGGCCTCGGGGATCCGGACTGGAGGGCCCCACCGCAGGCTGGAGATGCTGCATCCCCGCAAGCATGCCCAACGTATCCCCGCAGCCGCCGAGGAGTCCGATGATCAGGTCATCGCCGACGCTGTTTTTCGCGACAAGCGTTCCTATATGGGAACTCTCCAATGCTTCCATTTTCCAGGGGCCATATCCCCTCTGCTCTTCGGGGGTTAACGCTGCGATATCAAGGCTCTTGATCTCGCAGCCCAATTTTTCGAGCCGCGAGGCGAGGCCGCCCCCGACGATGATCCGGGGCCCTTCCGCCTCCTTCTGGACAATGGAGACGTGGACCTTATCTTTTTCCGCGGCCCGCGCCGGGCCGGGCAGAAACGAGAGGGCCACCAATCCGATAATGAGATTTGATGTATTCATGAGATCCTTTCGTGCGACGAATTCGGATACGCCCATACCTTTGCCTAAGCACGCGGTTGTGTCAAGCATTTATTTCGAAGTCGCTCCCGATAGGGCGACAAACCTTCCGCGAGTCGAGAATTCCCCAACTGCCGGCCGACCATTCCCGATCGATTTCAAAGAACACCTCTTTTCCTGTCTCCCGCTGGGGAAATCGTGATCCTGAGAAACGCGGGAATCAATCAAAGCCCCCGATAGTTGAAATATTCGAATTTCGCAGTCCCCTTCCCGGAGACAAACAGTCCGGGACGGACCGAAAGAAAGTCGCCAAAAATATTGTGCTGAAAGCCCGAGATGTCCCCGGAGCGCTCGAACTTCACCCATTCTCCTTTGGTGTCCGCATAAAAGAACGTCACATCCTGGTTTTTGTTGATGATCCTGAATCGAATCCTCTTCCGAAAAAAGGGGATTTTCTCGTCCAGGGCCGGTGATCCGGCGGCCGAAATCACTATCGCTACTGCGGTCCAGCTTTCCAAGATTTTCCTCTCCGTCAATGCGGATCATCGGCTTGTCACCCAGAAATCGCCGACATGGAGCCGCCCGGGGGGCCACTTTCAAAATCGTTCAAAAACAATTTTTCCTTCGACTATGGTCGCCATCACGTCAGTTGACAAAATTTCCTCCGGGGGGATCGTGATCAGGTTCTTATCGAAGACGGTGAGATCCGCCAGTTTGCCGGGTTCGATCGATCCCCGGATGTCGCCTTCAAAGGCGGCGTAAGCGTTATTGATCGTGTAAGCCCGGATGGCCTCCTCGACCGAAATCCGCTGCTCGGGAAACCATCCCTCCCGGGGGGTCCCTTTCAGCGTCCGGCGTGTGACCGCCGCGTAGATCAAATATTTGGGATGCATGTGGTAGAGGGCCGCGCTCGTGCCCGGCCAATCCGAGCCGAAGCAAAGTCTTACACCGTTGTCGAGCAGGGACTTGAAAGCGTAGGCGCCCTCGCACCGCTTATGGCCGATCCGCTCCTCCATCCAGCGCATATCGTCCGCGATATGATAGGGATTGACTTCGGCGATCACGTTCAGCGCCTTGAAACGCACCAAGTCCTGCGGCCGGATCACTTGGGCGTGGATGACGCGGAATCCGCTGAGATCGACGCCTTCTCTTTTTAACCGCTCATAGAGATCGAGCATCTCTGCGACGCCCCGGTCCCCGATGGCATGGACGTTGGGCACAAAACCGGCGGACAGGCCGATCTTGATAAGGTTGTACATTTTTTCCATGTCGCCGGTTTTAAAATCGGGATCATTCGAGGTGTGATTTCTCCAATGTCCGGTGTTGCCGGGTTCATCATCGTAAGGCTCGAAGAACAGAGCCCCGTGCGTTCCCATGATCCCGTCGATATAGCCCTTCAAAGCGCCGTACCGGAGCCATGAATCCTTGGCTCTTGTCCTCGGATGGAGCCCCATGGTGAATCCAAGCTCCTTAAGCTCAGAAGCCCGTGAGAGATCGGGCCTGAGCCAGACTCGGCAGGTCAGTTCCCCTTTCTCCTGCAGCTCGGCAAGGCGGTCGATCTCTTCCGGCTGGGCGATGTCGTGAATCTCCACGATTCCCGCCTCGCGGAGCTCTTTCAAGGCCGCGCGGTTCTCATTGAGAAGTCGACCCGGGGATTTTCGCCTGACGGCTCTCTTCAACACGTCGTAAGCCGGAGTATCCGGGAATACGATCCCGGTGGGCTGGCCGTCTTTGGCTATTTCAAGTCCCCCGGCCTTCGAATGCTCCTGGCCGGCCGCTCTCAGGGCCGCGGTATTGGCCAGCCATTCCTTGCCGTCGTAACGGCAGATGAAAACGGGATTGGCCGGGGTCAGATCGTCGATCATGGTACGGCTGGGACGCCAGAATTCTTTTTTCGGCGCGGTCGGGCCCTCGGCATCTCCAAGAGCCCAGGCTTCGTAGGCACCCCACAGGCCGTTGGTGATCCATTCGCCTTTAGTCAACAACCCGGTGACCCGGCCGATTTCCCGACGAAGTCCTTCCTCGTCCGAGACGGTCAATAGATTAGCGTCGTTGATGAGCGCGCCGGCCGCATCAAGATGGACATGGCCGTCGATGATTCCCGGAGTGACGAATTTGCCCCCTAGATCGATAACGCGGGTATTGGGGCCGATGTGTTTCCTGGCCTCGCGATCGCTCTGGAGCACGGCTTCGATCCTGTTCCCGGAGATGACCAGCGCGGAAGCCCAAGCCCCCTTCTCACACACGGTGTAAATTGTCCCATTGAGGAGGACGAGATCAGCTGGAACCGCCTTCCGGCAGGCCCCACCCGTTAAGGACAGGACCAAAGCGCAGAACAGGTTTCTGAGAACAATCGCTCGATGTCGATCTGAAGTCATGTCGTCCTCCCAACCGCCCCGGGGCATCGTTGGCTAGGGGTTTCTCTCTCCCCCGAATGCCGTGTCTTTCCCCTTGCGTCCGATCCGTCCCGGCCAAGGGAAACCCGGCTATGATCTCAGGCAGCGCCCGGGTATTATTTTACCGGGATATCAAGGCTGAACTCATGGGCGACCGCATAATCGTAGCCGGCCGGTACCGCGGGCTTTGCCCAACCCTCAGGCCATTGGGCATGCCACGATCCCCCGCCGATAAGCCCTTCGAATCCCCCCGTCGCAATCTTGATCGTCAATGTCGGCTCCTGGGGGGGGATGAATTGACCCCAGAACCAGATTTGGTCGCCTTCCGGTTTCCCTGTCTGAACACTGATGTACTGGCAAACGATGTTGTCCGGATTCTTTTTGTCGCACGGTTTATCGGGTTTGAAGAGCGTCAGCACCATTCCCGACAGCGGTCGATCCTGGAACGGGCTATCCGGGCGCAGAGACTTATAAACACCCGTGAAAGTCACCTGCTCGAACCCGCTCTTGCCCGGGAAAGCCTGTTGCTGATACAGATCGGGACTCTCTTTCACGAGGACATACCCCTTCTCCTCGATCCTGCTGGAACGGGCGGGCGCGACCGCGGCGGGCTTGGGGATCTTGCCGGCCCTTTCGGCAAGCGTTCCCAGCCCATAAGGGGGAGTTTGGATCCAATACACGGGCGACATCCGGTCTTCGGCAACCGGTCCGGAATTCTTGTCGGGATGCTCGTAGTAAAATTCCTCGGCGTTCGGATAATCAAAGCCTTTCGGTGTCGGCGGGGGTGTCCAATTTCTGTTCTGAGGCCAGTTCCAATGCCACATCCCCTCGGCCCGGATTCCGGCGTTCTTCCCCGTCGCGGCTATGACCCACTGCATCGAATTCCCTGGCGGCACGAATTCGCCATGAACCCAGTTCTGATCGAAATCACGGTTGTTGCCCTGGGAGATGGAATACTGATAGATGATGTTATTCCGGTTCATGCCCTCGCCGGTGTGTTTCGGCTTGAAGAGGACAACCGTCATGCCCACGTAGTGTCTGTCATTGAAGATACTCTCAGGGTTCTCCCATACATAATGGCCGGAGTAGGCATGACGATCCCAAGCCAGGCCTCCGGGGATGGAGTGCCGTTCGCGAAAGAAATTGGGATATTCTTTCAGCCAGACGAAGCCTCTGTCCTCGTAGCTCCTGGCTTGGGGCTGCTTCGTATCGCTACGGGCTTTCCAGACGATTCCAAGACAGCATAAGACCAATGCCAGGATCAGAACCATGCGTTTTTTCAACATGAATGACCTCCCTGTTTTTATTCTTTGAAATCAACGAGAATCGACAGAAAAAACGATGCTGTTTCCCGCATTATTGGCGACGGGGAATCCCCCAGCCTTCGACCACTGGTGCAAGGAATTCGGATAATTTCCAAAAAACCAAACATGCATACAAAATAATGCATTATGAACTCTAGTGTCAATTCTTTATTTTTTTCAACATTTGCTAGGCGGATTGGATGAATGGATGACCGCAAATCCTACCCTATACCCAGGCCGCGCCCTCGTCTTGCCGTATCCGGTCGGGATTGCTATACTGCGGGTCGAGACCATAAAACGGCATGAAGGACAAGAAGGCGTTAAGAAGAAAATATCCAAGCACTCTTCTCATCAAGCCAGCGGGATCCGATTGCAATATGGTTTATAAACGGGCTGTTGCTGGATCGAAAATGGGCCAAATTTCTAAAGGACAACTCATTCCTCATCGGGCTCTCCATCGATGGCCCGGCCCATGTTCATGATCACTATCGCCGGCTTTCCGGAGGAGCGCCATCATTTCGATCCATCAGGGACCGCGCCCTCCTCCTTCTCGATGCGGGTGTCGACGTTAACGCCGTAGCTGTCATCAATGATTACTCTGTTCAGTTCCCGGAGGAGATTTATCAGTCCCTCAAAGAAATCGGTTTCGCGCATCTCCAATTCATTCCCTGTGTCGAGACCGATTCCGATGATTCGAGTCGCGCAGCCGCATTCTCTGCCCCTCCGGAGGAATACGGGAGGTTTCTCTGCAGGCTTTTTGACCTTTGGATGTCCGGTTTTAAGGGCGGACTTCCAACGACCTATATCCGGTTTTTCGAGTCCGTGTTTTTCATCTACGCGGGCCAAACGCCTCCTGACTGCACTCTCCAGGAAACGTGCGGGACATATCTAGCCATTGAGCACAACGGAGACGTTTTCCCTTGCGATTTTTTCTTAGAACGGGGCTTCCGGCTGGGCAACGTCCGCTCCGGACGACTCGTCCACATGATCAACTCGGATATGCAGCGGCGCTTCGGACATAGGAAGTCGGTTCTTCCCGGCCCCTGTCGGGATTGCCGGTGGAGGAATTTCTGCCGGGGAGGCTGCCCCAAAAACAGATTGCGCGATCCACGGGACGGAGGCCTAGATCACTTCTGCGCATCATACCGGCTTTTTTTTCAGTACACACACGAACGCTTCATTTCTCTCGCGAATGATTGGCAACACCGTCATCTGAAAAGCCGAGCGATTTTTAAGGCTGATTATAAGCTCTAGAGGATCGTCCTTGAGCCCAGAGCCGCAGATCGCAATTTTCGAGGTTATCCGGAAGTTAAGTGATAGGGATTGATCGAGCATAAAAAAAAGGGCTACAACCTTTTGAAGAGTTCAATCTCAAACAAGGGGGTGCAGCCCAATGGACGACCTCGAAATCAAGGTCGCCATCACCTACAAGGTACCAATACGCGGGACGCCTCTATCGCACACTCTATTTCACCATATTGACTCCGGGGCAGGGAGGTAATACATTAGGACTTCGACAAGGGGGCCGTGTCAACCGGTTCCGCCGGTTCCGTCCCGCCCTTAGAAAGAATGAGAATCCATTTCGAGGAAGCAGATCATGTGCGGCATTATCGGCATCGCGTCCAGAACTGAATTTCCGTCCCGGGTCCTCCTGGAGCGGCTGAAACGGCTGGAATATCGCGGCTACGACTCCTACGGCTTCTACGATTCACGGAACCTGAAAAAGCGCGTCGGGGGCATCGACGTCGA
>Ga0315276_10006269_pt1 | contig 10987 bp, 10 predicted proteins | sample YL17G05_0_MG_FD_204542 | JGI IMG/M metagenome (GOLD analysis project Ga0315276, IMG submission 204542) | Sediment microbial communities from Yellowstone Lake, YNP, Wyoming, USA - YL17G05_0 | ecosystem: Environmental > Aquatic > Freshwater > Lake > Sediment | place: USA: Wyoming | collected... | reverse complement strand
TCGATGGCGAAGATGAAGGTGATAGCGCCCAAGCTGAAAGTGCTGCAGGAACGCTACGCGAACGACAAGCAGCAGCTGCAGGTCAAGATGATGGAGATGTACAAGCAGGAGAAGATCAACCCGCTGGGCGGCTGCCTGCCGATCCTGGTGCAGATTCCGGTGTTCATCGCCCTCTACTGGGTGCTGCTGTCGGCGGTCGAGTTGCGCCATGCGCCGTGGATTCTGTGGATCCACGACCTGTCGGCGCCGGATCCGTACTTCGTGTTGCCCGTCCTGTATGCGATCACCGCGTTCCTGCAGGTCAAGCTCTCGCCGACGCCGATCTCCGATCCCGTGCAGGCCAAGGTGATGCAGATCATGCCGGTCGCGTTTTCGGTGATGTTCATCTTCTTCCCGTCCGGGCTCGTCCTCTACTGGCTCGTCAACAACATGATCCAGATCTTCCAGCAATGGCACATGAACCGCGTGCTCACGCGCGAAGCGGAGCTGGCCGCGGCCAAGCGGCGGTAGGGGCCGCACCGATGTGGCGCCCGGATGCGTAGCCCAATGGGTTGAGCGCCGCCGATTTCGCAACCGCCGGCGTCCGCGGTAGTCTCCGCGCCATGATCCCCTCGCCGGACACCATCGCCGCGATCGCGACACCCCCGGGACGCGGCGGGGTCGGCGTCGTTCGCGTCTCCGGCGCGGCGGTGCCGGGAATCGCGACGGCGATCATCGGCCGCGCGCTCGCCCCGCGCGAGGCCACGGTGGCCATCTTTCGCGGCGGGCGCGGCGAACCCCTCGATCAGGGTCTCGCGCTGTACTTTCCGGCGCCGCGGTCCTACACCGGCGAGGAGGTGCTGGAACTGCACGGGCACGGCGGGACGGCGGTGCTGCGCCTGCTGCTCGCGCGCTGCCTCGAGCTCGGGGCGAGGCTCGCCGCACCCGGTGAATTCACGCAGCGCGCGTTCCTCAACGGCAAGCTCGACCTCGCGCAGGCCGAGAGCGTCGCCGACCTGATCGAGGCCGGCACGGCGACGGCCGCGCGCGCCGCGGCGCGCAGCCTCACCGGGGCGTTCTCGGAGGAGATCCGCGCGCTGGTCGAGGCGCTGGTCGACTTGCGCATGCTCACCGAAGCGACGCTCGATTTTCCGGAGGAGGACATCGACTTCCTGCGCGCGGCGGACGCCGGGGGCAAGCTCGCGGCGCTGCGGGCGCGGCTCGCGCGCGCGCTGGCGCGGGCGACGCAGGGCGCGCTGCTGCGGGAGGGGCTCACCGTGGTGCTGATCGGCGAGCCGAACGTCGGCAAGTCGAGCCTGCTCAACCGGCTGGCCGGCGGCGAGATCGCGATCGTCACGCCGTTTGCCGGGACGACGCGCGACGCGATCGCGAGTGCGATCGACATCGACGGCATTGCACTCACCGTCGTCGACACCGCGGGGTTGCGCGCGACCGACGACCCGATCGAGACGCTGGGGATCGAGCGCACGTGGGCCGCGGTGGCTGCTGCCGATCTCGCGCTGGTGCTGGTCGACGCGCGCGCGGCGGGCGAGGGGATCCCGGCGCATGCGGCGGCGATCCTTGGCGCGCTGCCGGCGGCGCTGCCGCGGCTCGTCGTGCACAACAAGATCGATCTTGCCGCGGCGTCCGCGCCGCGCGTCGAACGCCGTGACGAATCGGTCGCCGGCGAGGCGCGCGCGCGCCGCCACGTGTTCCTGTCCGCGAAAACGGGGGCCGGCGTCGATGGACTGCGCCAGGAAATGCTGGCGATGGCCGGCGCGCACGAGGACATGGAAGGCACGTTTCTCGCGCGTGCGCGCCACCTCGACGCGATGCGCGGCGCCGAGCGCCAGCTCGCCGTGGCGGCGCAGCACATCGCCGCCGATCCACCCCCGCTCGAACTCTTCGCCGAGGAACTGCGGCAGGCGCAGGCGGCGCTCGCGGCGATTACCGGCGAGTTCACCGCCGATGACCTCCTCGGCGTGATTTTTTCCCGGTTCTGCATCGGCAAATGAAGGCGTGCGCGGCGGTGACGCCGGCGCAATTGATCAGGCCACCGGACCACGCCGCGGGTGCGCGCCCGCCTTACCGAGAGGCCGGGTCGCGTGGTAATCTTTCTGGCCAACGCAGCACCCGTGCGCCCCCTGCGGCCCGGCCCCTGAATCACCCTGCCCACTTCTCCCTGCTGACCATGAACCAAGCCGACTCGCTGTCCGCTCTCGCCGCCGCCGTCGCGGCGCCCGCCTACGTTCGCCATCCGCGCCTGCTCGCCTGGGTGCGCGACATCGCTGCGCTGACCAAGCCCGACCGGATCGCCTGGTGCGACGGCAGTGACGACGAGTACAACCGGCTCTGCGCGGAGATGGTCGCGAGCGGGACGATGACGCGCCTCGATCCGGCCAAGCGGCCCAGCAGCTATCTTGCCTGCTCGGACCCGTCGGATGTCGCGCGCGTCGAAGACCGGACGTTCATCTGCAGCGAGAGAGAGGAGGACGCGGGCCCCACCAACAACTGGGTCGCGCCGGCGGCAATGCGCGAGAAGATGAACGGCCTGTTCGACGGCTGCATGCGCGGCCGCACGATGTACGTGGTGCCGTTCTCGATGGGCCCGCTCGGCAGCCACATCGCGCACATCGGGATCGAGCTGTCCGACAGTCCCTACGTCGTCGTCAACATGAACCTGATGACCCGCATGGGACGCGCCGCGTTCGACGTGCTCGGCGCCGATGGCGTCTTCGTGCCGTGCGTGCACTCGGTGGGCCTGCCGCTCGCTGGCGGGCAGAAGGACGTGCCGTGGCCGTGCAACAAGGACCACAAGTACATCGTCCATTTCCCCGAGAGCCGCGAGATCTGGAGCTACGGCTCCGGCTACGGCGGCAACGCGCTGCTCGGCAAGAAGTGCTTCGCGCTGCGCATTGCCTCGGTCATGGGGCGCGACCAGGGCTGGCTCGCCGAGCACATGCTGATTCTCGGCGTCACCGCTCCGACGGGCGAGAAGACGTATGTCGCGGCGGCCTTTCCGAGTGCCTGCGGCAAGACCAATTTCGCAATGCTGATCCCGCCCAAGGGCTTCGAGGGCTGGCAGGTCTCGACGATCGGCGACGACATCGCCTGGATCAAGCCGCACGACGACGGCAAGTTCTACGCGATCAACCCCGAGGCCGGGTATTTCGGTGTGGCGCCGGGAACGTCGTACGAATCGAACGCGAACGCGATGGAGATGCTGAAGGCCAACGTCATCTTCACCAATGTTGCGCTGACCGATGACGGCGATGTCTGGTGGGAAGGGATGACCAAGGCGCCCCCCGCGCATCTCACCGATTGGCAGGGGCAGTCGTGGACGCCGGAGTGCGGGCGCAAGGCGGCGCACCCGAACGCGCGCTTCACCGTCGCGGCGACCCAGTGCCCGTCGCTCGATCCGCACTGGGACAGCCCGGACGGCGTGCCGCTCGGCGCGTTCATCTTCGGCGGGCGGCGCAGCGACACGCTGCCGCTCGTGGTCGAGGCGGCGTCGTGGGAGGAGGGCGTCTACAAGGCGGCGACGATGGGTTCGGAAACGACGGCCGCCGCCACCGGCAAGGTCGGCGAAGTGCGCCGCGACCCGTTCGCGATGCTGCCCTTCTGCGGCTATCACGTCGGCGACTATTTCAATCACTGGCTGAAGATGGGCAAGGCGGTGCCGCAGCCGCCGAAGATCTTCAACGTCAACTGGTTCCGCACCGACGAAAACGGCAAGTTCGCGTGGCCCGGATTCGGGCAGAACATGCGGGTGCTGCAATGGGTGGTCGAGCGCTGCCGCGGGCGCGGCCACGCAGTCCCGACGGCACTCGGCTTCGAGCCCGCCTACGGGGACCTGAACTGGACCGGCCTCGATTTTCCGCAGGACCGCTTCACGCAGGTGATGAGGGTCGACTCTGCGTTGTGGAGCCGTGAGCTCGCCGCGCATGACCAACTGTTCGCGAAGCTGGGGGCGAAGGGCCCGGCGGCGCTGGCGACCGAGCGCAAACGTCTCGGCGAGCGTCTGGGCGCCTGATTCGGCCGCTCCGACCTCGCCGCCCGGCATGCCGATGGCGGGTCGGCGCCGAGGCGGGTACTGGCGTCGGTCAGTGAGCGACCACTCGCAGTGTTTCGCCGGTGCGGCGATCGCGGATCAATTTGTAAGTCATTGCTTCGTATATTTATTTTATTTTCTTGAGAAGGGTGAGGGCGAAGGCGGCACAGCGGGAGCCGCTTGGCGGGCTCCAAGTCGCGGCGTCGACGGGCGCCATCGCCAAGGGCGGACGACCATCCAGCGGGTTCCAGGTTGCTGCGTCGACGGGGACCACTCGGCGGCAGGGGCGGTCCGCTCGCCACTGGCTTCGGGTGCCGCCGGTCGCGGCGGGCGGCTTTGCGCGGGGCGCGGGCGGCGGCACAGGCGCCCGCGACGAGCGACCCGCCCCCGCCGGAGCGTACCCTTGCGCCGGGCTCGCGTGCTGGCGTCGTCACTGCGCGGACAACGGGTGACGCCCGGTCTTGTGTGTTCCAAATCGAGTGCAAGCGAAACCGGGGACCATCGTCATGGGGGCCCGGTAGCGAGTCACCCAAGGGTAGGACGCCCCTGTCCAGAGCTGCGCCCGTGACCCTCGTTGCCTCGGCGGCCCCGGTCCCCGAACTCGTGCGGCACGACGATGGCGACGATCCTTCTGCTCCCCAACACAGTCCGCGCGCCCGGATCGCTGCCACGGCGCCGTGACCCAATGCGGCGAACGACGAGAACCCCCATCGCGCGCGTCCTGCTCGCGCATGTCCGGGCAGGCAAGCGAGTCCGGCTGGGCGGCGCATCGGGACGCTCCGGCATGGCGGGCGCCGCCGGGGTCGGGCGCCAGTGCCGCCGCCGGCACCGCGCGCCTGGTCGTCGGCCGCGCCCGGCGGGACCCGAAGCCCGAACCCAGCGGCGCCCGCCATGCCGCGGATGGCCCCGGCTGTTTCCGGGACTCGTCGAACTGGGGACAGGGCATGCTGCACCGACCCTGGCTCACCGCCGCCCGCAGGCCGGGGAACCCGGTGGCGGTGTTACGGATTGCCGGTGGCAAAAGCCGCGACTTCCGCACGCGTCGGTGCGCCGAGCCGTCCGCCAAAGCGGGTGCACTTGATGGCCGCAGCGATATTCGCGAAGCGGGCGGCGGCCTCGACGCCCGACCCCTCGGCCAATGCCAGGGTAAATGCGCCGTGCCAGGTGTCGCCGGCCGCCAGCGTGTCGACGGCCTTGACCACCGGCGCGGCCAGCCGCCGCTCGCCCCGGCCGTCCCACCACAGGTAACCGTCCGCCCCCAGCGTCACGCCGACGATGGCGGAAACCTGTGCGGCCATCCGGCGCAAACCCTCTCCCGGTGACGGCACGCCCGCAACCTGTCTGAGTCCCGGCTCCGAAAAGGCGACGTGGGTCGCGCGGCGGGCAAGGTCCAGCAGCACGTCGGGGGGGCCGATGTCGCCGTCCAGCACGGCGGGAAGCCCGCGCGCGCGGGCGGCGTCGAGCACCGCGGCCGCCCCCGCGGGCCAGCGCACATCGGCCAGCACCGCCGAAAATTCGGCGACCCGGTCGAGCGGCAACCAGGACGCATCCGTGTCGAGCCGCGGATCGTTGTAAGCGCAGACCAGCCGCTCGCCGTCGTCGGCGACCAGGATGGCGGCCGACGGCGAAACGCAGCCGGCCACGCGGCGCACGGTCCGGGTGTCGACTCCCTCGGCGGCGAGCTGCGCCAGAATCCGCGTTCCCAGTTCGTCGTCGCCGACGCGTCCCCAGTAGTGCGACTGCCCGCCGAGCCGGGCGGCCGCGACGCTGGCATTGGCGGCCATCCCGCCGCCGCACTCCAGGTAACCGGTGGCCAGGATTTTGGTCGGCGCGGTCGGAATCGCCGCCACCCGATAGATCGCGTCGAGTGCCGACATGCCGAGACAGAGAATGGAAGCCATGGCAGGGAGGGCGAAGGAGACGCCGGGGAGGGTCCGGAACCGGCGACGCGGATTGTACGCGCACCGATCGCGGCCGGCGACATACGGCCGGGTACCTCGCCAAGCAGCCGCGCCACGTTGCGCGGGAAACGCGCTCGCCATCGGGCGGCCTCCGGGTCAGGATGGCCGGCGCGCCCGCACCGAATGTTTCACGTGAAACACGCCTGCCCTCCGGCGCGTCCACCCGAGTTCACCTCGATTGCCGATGTTTCACGTGGAACCGTGGGTGGCGGCCCCCGCTGCAGGGTGCTTGCGCGGTCCCGGCGGCGCTTTGCCGGGCGTTCGCTTTGCCGTATCATTCGCCCTCCCGGACGCCGGTGCACCACTGCAGATCGCCGACAAAAAACTTATTAAAATCATGTACTTCTCGACAAAGTTCGGCGTCATCGTTGTCGGCGGCGGTCACGCCGGCACCGAGGCCGCCCTCGCCTCCGCGCGGATGGGCGTGCAGACGCTGCTGCTCACCCACAGCATCGAGACGCTGGGCCAGATGTCGTGCAACCCGTCGATCGGCGGCATCGGCAAGGGGCACCTCGTCAAGGAAGTCGACGCGCTCGGCGGGGCGATGGGCGTCGCCACCGACGAGGCCGGCATCCAGTTCCGGATCCTCAATTCCAGCAAGGGGCCGGCGGTCAGGGCAACCCGCGCGCAGACGGACCGGCTGCTCTACAAGCAGGCGATCCGCACCCGGCTCGAGAACCAGGCCAACCTGACGCTGTTCCAGCAGCCGGTCGGCGACCTGACGCTGTCCGGGGACGGCGCGGACAACCGCGTCACCGGCGTCGTCACCGAACTCGGCATCCGCTTCGAGGCCGACGCCGTCGTGTTGACCACCGGCACGTTTCTGTCCGGACTGATCCACGTCGGGCTGGCCCATTGCGCCGCGGGTCGCGCGGGCGACCCGCCGGCGACCATCCTCGCCGCGCGCCTGCGCGAACTGCAACTGCCGGCCGGGCGCCTGAAGACCGGTACGCCGCCACGGCTCGACGGGCGCACCCTCGACCTCGCGGCGCTCGCGACACAGCCCGGCGACGAGCCGGCCCCCGTGTTCTCCTTCATGGGCACGCGCGAGATGCATCCGCGGCAGGTGCCGTGCTGGATCACGCACACCAACGAGCGCACGCACGAGATCATCCGCGCGGGGCTCGACCGCTCGCCGATGTTCACCGGCGTCATCGAAGGCGTCGGCCCGCGCTATTGCCCGTCGATCGAGGACAAGGTCACCCGCTTCGCGGACCGCGCAAGCCACCAGATCTTCCTCGAGCCGGAAGGCCTCACGACGCACGAGATCTATCCCAATGGCGTGTCGACGTCGCTGCCGTTCGACGTGCAGCTGGCCTTCATCCGGACGATCAACGGCTGCGCGTCCGCGCACATCCTGCGCCCGGGTTACGCGATCGAATACGACTACTTCGATCCGCGCGCCCTCAGGTCGACGCTGGAAACGAAGGCGATCGGCGGCCTCTATTTCGCCGGCCAGATCAACGGCACGACCGGCTACGAGGAAGCCGCGGCGCAGGGCGTGCTGGCCGGCATCAACGCCGGGCTGCGCGTGCGCGGCGAAGCGGGCTGGTGCCCGCGCCGCGACGAAGCGTACACCGGCGTCCTGGTCGACGATCTCATCACCCGCGGGGTGAGCGAGCCTTACCGGATGTTCACGTCGCGCGCCGAATACCGGCTGCAGCTGCGCGAGGACAACGCCGACCTGCGTCTGACCGAAACCGGTCGCCGGCTCGGCGTGGTCGACGATGCGCGCTGGGACGCGTACGCGAGAAAACGCGATGCGCTCGCAAGCGAACTGGAGCGCCTCAAGTCGACGTACGTGAATCCGAATGTCGTTGCGGCGCACCTCGTCATCGCGGTGCTGGGACAGCCGATCGACCGCGATTATTCGCTGGCGGAGCTGCTGCGCCGCCCGAACGTGAGTTACGCGGCGCTCGCGACGCTGCCCGGGGCCGGTCCCGCAGTGAGCGACCCGGCCGTTGCGTTGCAGGTGGAAATTGCCACCAAGTACGCCGGGTACATCGAGCGGCAGCAGGGCGAAATCGAGCGCAACCGCGGGCAGGATGATCTGCGTCTGCCGGGCGGTATCGACTATCGCGGCGTGCGCGGCCTGTCGGCGGAAGTGCAGCAAAAACTGAACCTGCACCAGCCGGAGACGATCGGGCAGGCGCGGCGGATCTCGGGCATCACCCCCGCGGCGATCTCGCTCCTGCTCGTGCACCTGAAACGCGGCTTCCCGGGGCCGGCCTGGCCGAACGACCCCGACGCGACGTCGCAACGGCGGTCGGCGTGACGGCGACCCTCGGCCTCGACGAGGGCCTCGACCAATTGCACGATCTTGCGCCGGGCGGGATGACGCTTCCTGCCGCGGCCTCCGCCAGGCTCGCGCAATACCTGGCCCTGCTCGCGAAGTGGAACCGCACGTTCAACCTGACGGCGATCCGCGAACCCGAGCGGATGATCACGCACCATGTGCTCGATGCGCTCGCCGTGCTGCCCCATTTGCCGCAGCGGGAGGGCCTGCGGCTGCTCGACGTCGGCAGCGGCGGCGGCGTGCCCGGCATCCCGCTCGCCATCGCCCGCCCCGACTGGCGGGTCGTCATGCTCGACAGCAACCACAAGAAGAGCGCATTCGTGCAACAGGCAGTGATCGAGCTGGCGCTCGGCAACGCGGAAGCGGTGACCGCGCGCGTCGAGGACTATGCGCCGGCCGCGCCCTTCGACATCGTGATCTCGCGGGCATTTGCCGATCTCGCGACTTTTGCGGATACGAGCGCCCGGCATCTGGCGCCGGGCGGGCAATTGATCGCGATGAAGGGCGTCTATCCCGACGAGGAGATCGCGGCGCTGCCGTCCGGAATCCGCGTGGCCGGCACCCGCGCGCTGACCGTACCGGGACTCCATGCAACCCGGCATCTGATCATTATGGAGGCCGCATGAGCGCGGCGGGCCAAGCCGAGGACGCCTTCGTGAGCAGGGCGAAGCCAAGGCGCGTAGCGCGCGTCTGCGAACGCAGGTGGCGCCCGACGCTCGGTAATCGCGCGGCCCGGTTCTGCAAAGAGGGCGCCCGAAGGGCGCGTCGCCGCGCGATTGCGCACACGGCCGACGCGCTGGCGCAAAACCCTTTCGAGAAATTCACGGAGGCCGCATGAGCGCGGCGGGTGCAACCCAGGCCCGAAGGGCGCGTCGCCGCGCGATTGCGCACACGGCCGACGCGCTGGCGCAAAACCCTTTCGAGAAATTCACCGAGGCCGCGCGATGACCCGGATCATCGCGGTCGCCAACCAGAAGGGCGGCGTCGGCAAGACGACCACCTCGGTCAATCTCGCCGCAAGCCTCGTCGCGATGCACCGCCGCGTGCTGCTGGTCGACCTCGATCCGCAGGGCAACGCGACGACTGGCTCCGGTCTCGACAAGCGGGCGCTGAAGGAGACCGTGTACCAGGTGCTGCTCGGCGAAAGGACGATCGCGGATGTCCGCGTGACGTCGCCGACCGGGGGCTTCGATCTCGTGCCGGCCAACCGCGAGCTCGCCGGCGCCGAAATCGAGCTGGTGGACCTCCCCGAGCGCGAAACGCGCCTCAAGGACGCGCTGGCGGAGGCGCTGCAGCAGATGCGGGCCGCGATCACCGTCGTGGCCTCCGATTACGATTTCATCCTGCTCGATTGTCCGCCCTCGCTGTCGCTGCTGACGTTGAACGGCCTGTGCGCCGCGGACTCGGTGCTGATCCCGATGCAGTGCGAGTACTACGCGCTCGAGGGCTTGACCGACCTCGTGCAGACGATCAGGAAAGTCCGCGCGCATCTCAACCCGCGGCTGGAGATCGAAGGCCTGTTGCGCACGATGTACGACCCGCGCAACACGCTTGCGCAGAATGTCGCTGCGGAGCTCGAGAAGCATTTCGGCAGCAAGCTCTTCCGCACGGTGGTTCCGCGCAACGTGCGGCTCGCCGAAGCGCCGTCGCACGGGATACCCGCGCTCCATCTCGACAAGACGTCCAAGGGCGCGCAGGCGTATCTCGCGCTGGCCGGCGAGATGCTGCGCCGGCAGGAAGCGGCCGCCGCGCCGGCCGCGCCCACGGCGGCCTGACCACCTTTCGCGCCCGGGAGCACACGACATGATCCGACCGAAGGGACTCGGCCGCGGCCTCGATGCGCTGCTCGGGCGCGGCGATGACGCGGCGGCGACCGACACGTTGCAGATTCTGGCCCTCGACCGCATCAGGCCCGGCAAATACCAGCCGCGAACGCGCATGGACAGCGCGTCGCTGGACGAGCTCGCCCTGTCGATCCGCGAGCAGGGGATCATGCAGCCGATCCTGGTGCGCCCCGTGGACGGCGCGCGGTTCGAGATCATCGCCGGCGAGCGCCGCTGGCGCGCGGCGCAACGCGCGGGGCTCACCGAAATCCCGGCGCTGATCCGGCCGGTGCCGGATCAGGTTGCGCTCGTGCAGGCGCTGATCGAGAACATCCAGCGCGAGGACCTGAACCCGCTCGAGGAAGCGCAGGGGCTGGAGCGGCTGATCGCGGAATTCGGGTTGACGCACGACGCCGCGGCCAAGGCGGTCGGCCGGTCGCGCAGCGCCGTCACCAATCTGCTGCGGCTGCGCGAGCTCGCCAAACCCGTGCAGGAGTACCTGCTCGACGGCCGCCTCGACATGGGGCATGCGCGGGCGCTGCTCGGCCTGTCGGCGGGACACCAGGTCGCCGCGGCGTCGCGCGTTGTCGCGCAGGGGCTGTCGGTGCGCGACACCGAGCGGCTCGCGCATGCGATGGCGAGTCCCGCCAAGCGTCGTGCGAAGCGCGGCGCACGGGCCGCGGACCCCGACCTCGCGCGCCTGCAGGAAGACCTGGCCGGGGCGCTCGGCGCGCCGGTGACGATCGAGGCGCGGAAAGGCGGCGCCGGGCGCGTCGTGATCGCGTATTCGAGCCTCGAACAGCTCGACGGCATCATCGCGCGGATGCGCTGAGCGCGCGCGTTGCCCGTGTCGGGCGGAGCCGGCCGGCGTAGCCCG
>Ga0315276_10006267_pt1 | contig 10988 bp, 3 predicted proteins | sample YL17G05_0_MG_FD_204542 | JGI IMG/M metagenome (GOLD analysis project Ga0315276, IMG submission 204542) | Sediment microbial communities from Yellowstone Lake, YNP, Wyoming, USA - YL17G05_0 | ecosystem: Environmental > Aquatic > Freshwater > Lake > Sediment | place: USA: Wyoming | collected... | reverse complement strand
TGGGGCCCATCGTGGCGGGCGTGATCCGCGGCTGGAACTGGCAGTACGTCTTCTACGCTTCGGTCCTGTGGATCGTGCTGATGGGCGTCATCGCCCTGCTGGTGTACAAGGAACCGCCCCGCGACACCGACACCGAATCGCGCCGATCCCTGGGCGACGTCTTCCGGGGCATGATCGCGGTCGTCGGCAACGGGCGCTTCTTCCTGCTGATCGCGGGCTTGCTGCTGTTGCTGGTGATGGGATCGAAGTGGCTCGCACCGATAGTGTACCTGCCCACGGCGGCCGCCTGGGTGGCGCTGAACCTGCTGGCGGATGTGCTGCTGCGCCGCCGCGGAGGCGACGGCGGCGGCAGGTGGCTGGCGCAGCCCATGCGCGTGGGCGAGGGCCGTTACATGGTCTTCCTGCTGCTGATGGCGTTCTTCTGGACCAGCTTCAACCAGATCTTCATCACCCTGCCCGAGTACATCCGTGATTACGTCGACACGAGCGACCTGATCCGCAGCCTCGGCCCGATCGCCGGTTCCGTCACGGGCCTGGCCCGGAGCATCGGCCTCGATACGCGGGAGTGGGGCCGCGCGGTGCTCGAGCACGGGCAGATCAAGCCCGAGCACCTGATCAATCTCAACGCCTTCGGCATCATCGTCGGTCAGGTCGCGATCGCGTACCTGGTGCGCCGGATGCAGCCGTTGGCGTCGATCATCCTGGGCAGCTTCATCACGGTGATCAGCTTCCTGCTCTACCTGATCGGCCAGGGCGGCTGGATCATCGTCCTCGCGATCCTGGTGTTCTCGGTGGGCGAGATGCTCGCCAGCCCGCGCTCGAAGGAGTACGCCGGCCGCATCGCGCCGCCCGGCAAGGTGGGCCTGTACATGGGCTACTTCTACTGGTGCGTGGCCCTGGGCAACCTGTTCGGCGGCCTCTTGAGCGGCGGGCTCTATCAGCACTTCGGCCCGGTCGAGCGCGGCGGCGTGAACAATCCCAACCTGATGTGGGTGATCTTCGCGTCGCTCGCCCTCGCCTCGGTGGTGCTGCTGGCGCTGTACGATCGCTGGACGAAGGCGAGGCCGCGGGCGGCGGCGTAGGCGGGAGGTGCCCGTCGGGGCCGCCACACGCGATTACGTGCGGCCGGGACGAACGCAGAGCCCCGGCGGTCCCCTAGCGGGGATCGCTGCGGTTCGTATACCGACTAAGATGGCTCCCCGCAGGGGTCGGCGTGCGAACTGGATGAAAGAACGGGCGGGCGGAGGTGTGGATTCGCGTCATCCGGGTTTTCCGGCCCCGCCGAGGGGTCCTGGCGGCCCGCCACGGCGACACGGTTGAAATCGGGCTCGGACCGACGCCGGTGTTCCTGCCAACCAAGCTGGTTGCCCCGACCGCCTACTACCTCCCCCAGCGGCCAGCACCCCGCCCCGACCGCGCTGCCCTGGCTCGTCGGGCACTTGTCTGGCGGGCGCTACTCGGGGCGGGTGCCTTGGCTTCCCGGGCCGAGTTGGCTCGCTGGCAGGGCCTCAGCCGGGTGAGGGTGACGCAGATCATGAATGGTCTTCGCTTGCCATAGGCAGCCCCTTGCGACGAAGGGACGAGCCGGTCGGTCCATCGCCGACCGTATTCTCGGTTCGATCTTCGCAGGAGTCGCGGCCGATGCAGTTTTCGCGGATTACGGGTCCGCGACCCCACGCCGGTATGCTGCCCACACAGAGTCCGAAACCACACCTTGGCTCAGGGGGCGTTCTCCATCACCGGAGTACCACAGCCCGCTGGACGACCTCAGTCACTCCATCGCCAATTCGGAGAAGGTACACACCCGAGGGCGCTACCCTGCCGTCGTTGAACCGGCCATCCCAGACGAGCCTCTCGCCCGCAGGGCGCTTCACAATCGACCGGGAGACCACGCGCCCGGCCACGTCCAGCACCTCCAGCACTAGAGATCCAGAGGCGCCGCCCTGCACCGTCAGGCTCACGCTTCCGCGCGTCGGGTTGGGCGACGGTGCGGAAACGCGCAGCGGCCCCTCCCCCGGTCCACCTGGGTCTACTCCCACACCATAGAGGTCCCAGAACTTGTTGTCCGGGTGGTTCGCACCCAGCGCTGGCGTGGCGAACTGAATGTGGTTGGCGTCCAGCACGACCCCCTCGGGCGACGAGGCCGCGCCGTACCCGTGCTCGGGCGGATCCGTCTCGACCACCGTGTAGTAGTCGTAGAGCCCCGTGAAGCGCAGCCGGTAGTGGCCCGCGCGATCCGTCCAGGCACGGTCGAGCAGGTGCTCTAACGCGCCGGGGTTTTGCGAGCCGTAGAGGATGACCTCCACCCCGGGCAGAGGGGAGCTCTCGGCAGGAATAGGGCCCTCGAAGACACGGCCGCTCAGCACTCCCAGCTTGAGTACGTCCCCCCAGATGTCGATCTGCGTAGTCGAGGCGCTACGCCAGTCCTCCCAGACGACCAGACCGCTTAGGTTGCCGTCGGAAGCCACTGCCGGTGACCCCTCCCACGTAGCGAGCATGGAGATGCTACGCGTGAACTCGGCGCCGAAGTAGTCGTCCTCGTCCCAGAAGCAGTACACGTCGTGGTCGGTGGACGAGTACTCCCACTCCCACGGCACGACGTGGACGGCGCCGCCCGGGTAGTAGGCGATCGCAGGGTTGAAGTCGGCGTTGGGCGTCACGATGCTCGAGGAGTGATTCATCGCCCCCGTCGCGGCGTCCACGTGCCGCAATCCGAGGTTCCTGTCCGACGGAGGCCCGCCCACCCACACGACGCTGAACTCGTTCTCGAAGGGATCGTGAGTCACGCGTGGGGTCTTGTCCCTCTCCGGTTGGTCACCGACGAGCAGGGCGGCGCCCAGGGCGGTCCCGTCATCGGCGACGAATTGCCCCCAGATGTCGCCGTCCGTCATGTGGGGCGGATGCTTCTCGTAGACCACCAGGTACCGGTCGCTGGGCGGGCTGCAGGCGACGTCCGGGGCGCGCTCGTCATCGGCGGTGCCGGCCACCGCCTGCGGCGCACGCACCACCCCGGTCGCGGTGATCACGTTGCTCCACACGTCCTTCACCTGGAACTCCGGGTCGCCGACACTCCATTCGTAGACCACCAGGAACTCGTTGCAATCGGGGTTGTACGTCACTGCTGGAGCCGCCTCGAACGCGCCGTCCGCGTTGATCGCGAACTCCTCGCCGATCAGGGAGCCATTAGCAGCCACCCGGCGGCCGTAGACATCGTGATCCGCGCTGCCGTAGGCGTATTCCCACACCACGAGGAACTCGCCGGTGATCTGGTTGCAGGCCACGCTCGGGGCAATTCGCCGGGTGGCGCCGTCCCAGGAGATCCCGAACGGCATGCCAAGCGGCGTGCCGTCCGGCGCGACCAGGCGGCCGTAGATGTCCCAGTCCTGTCCGAACCCCCAGTGGTGATCCTCCCAGACCACGAGATACGCCTGGCCCGGAGGGGAGAAGGCGACCCGGGGGTGGATCTGGTCGTACTCCCAGTTGATGATCGGCGTGTGATAGAGCATTCCGATGGGTTGCTTGCTTGCATCCGAGCCGAAAGTTCCACGGATGACGTCCATGGCGCGGTGGGTGGGTGCCGCGTCCTGTCCAGCGCGGAGAGCGTTCGGCGCACCCGTGTCCGTATCCGGCGCGGCACCTGCGGCCGTACCCACGATCAACACGAGGAGAGCCAGCGCGAGCGCGCTTGCTTTGGTCTTCATGGCGGCCTCCTTGGAGAGGTTCGAGGGCCACTCGTATCCCGCGAAAACCCCGGAACGTAGTGCCCGCACGAATCTGCCACCATCCATGATACGCTCGCCGACCTTATGGGAACACTGCTATCGGCTCTGGTCAGCTTTCTCCGAGCGACGATTCTCCCCGAGGCGTCCCTGGCCCTCGAGAACGCCGCCTTGCGCCAGCAACTGACCATCTACCAAAGGACTCGGAGGCGGGTCTCACTCAGACGCGGGGATCGGGCCTTCTGGGTGCTCCTTCGCCGGCTGTGGCCAGGCTGGAAGCGTTCCCTGCTCGTGGTCAGGCCGGAGACGGTCATCGGTTGGCACCGGCGCGGCTTCCGGGCTCTCTGGAAAGGGCGGGCACGACGCGGCGAGGTCGGTCGACCTGCGATTCCCCCTGGACACATCGCCTTCATCCGGCGCATCTCCGGCGATCACCCGGAGTGGGGCGAGGACAAGATCGCCGAGGAACTGGCGGCCAAGTTCGGGGTGCACCACTCGGCCAGCACGATTCGCCGCTACATGCTGCCGCGCAATCGACCGCCCCGCAGGGGACAGACCTGGCGCACCTTCATCCGGAACCATGCCCAAGCGGTCTGGGCCTGCGACTTCCTCACCCAATCCACAGCCTTCTTCGCCGTCGTCTACGTCTTCGTCATCATGGAAGTGGGCTCGCGGCGCATCGTCCACATCCACGTGACGACCAACCCGACGTTGTCCTGGGTGAAGCAGCAACTGCGCGAGGCCACCGCCTGGAGTCGCGGCCCACGCTTTCTCATCCACGATAACGACGGCATCTTCGGGCAGTTCGGGAGGCCCGCGACGAGGGAGAGCAACGGGCGAACCCACCCCTACCGTTGCCAGTTGGACCGCTGGCTGCATGAGATCTTGCAGATCGACGGACTTCCGATTCCCTATGGCGCACCGAACGCATCCCCGCACGTTGAGAGATTCATGAGGACGCTCCGTGAGGAGGCTCTCGATCACTTCATCTTCCTGAATGACGTCCACATCCAGCGCGTGGTCACCGAGTACGTCCGCTACTACAATCGGGCTCGCCCCTCACAGGCGATCCATCGGATCCCCGATCCCTATCCCGAGCTGAAGACGCCGCCGCCACGGGCGGGACGCCTCATCGCACTTCCCATTCTCGGCGGCGTGCAGCACGACTACCGCCTCGCGGCGTAAGGCGCCCCTCGTTAGAGCAGTTCGCAGACAGCGCGCCCCCCCAGGGCAACTCCGCCCTGCTTCCGGCCCGAAGGCGATTGCTGCTGCCAGGCACATCCGCAGGCGAGGAGGGGACAAGTCCAGCGGGCCGACGCTGACTGTATTCTCGGTTCTCTCTTTACAGAAATCGCGGCCGATGCAGTTTTCGCGGAGTACGGGGGTCGGGACGGGGTCGAGGGCACAAAACTAAGCCCTCCTGATGAAATCGGGAGCCCAATCGGTCCGTCACGCCGAAGGGCCTGCCGTTTTCTCGCGGCCACGCCAAGCCCGATGCCGCACTCCACGCGGGGGCCAAACCCTTAGCACGTGCGGCCCGAGTCTGTGAGGCGATGGCTCAGCGAGCCCCCCCCAAAACGGGCGAGGCGGCCGGGATTCCCCGACCGCCCCCCGTATCGCTTACCGTGGTCGCCTTATCGGAGAACCACGAACCTTCGCGTGAACTCTCGCCGATCCGCAATGAAATGAGCAAAATAGACACCCGGGGCAAACGCTTCCTGCCCGCTCCCCCACGTCAGCGTGTGAACTCCAGGCGGAAGCTCACCTTCGGCAAGCGTGGTCATCCGACGCCCCGCAACATTGTAGATGGTGAGAAGTACCCGCGTCTGTGCCGGCAATCCGAAACGGAAGATCGCCCCGTCCCTGACGGGGTTCGCCCCCAGCAACGCAAACGATACCTCCGCTGGACTCTCCTCTGCGACTCCGACAGTGGACACGAAGCTCTGCTCCGGCGCGAACGGCCCGCCTGCGAACCCCCCGTCCACCGCCTGGACGCTCCAGTAGTGGACGCCCTGCCGAAGCAGCCGTATCCACCACAACGTCCGTTCCTGGCCGTTACCCAATTGCACGACCCGGCGGTAGCCGTTGGCCGCATTGGCCATCGCTGCAGTAACCTGACTGCCGCCCGGAGTAGTACCGATTCGCAAGTTGTAGGAAAGCCCGGCGGGTGGTGTCTGGCCGTCTGCTGCAGCGTTCCAAGACAGCACCACATAGTCACCCAGCACGAGTGCCGAGAGCCCTCCCGGTGCGCTCGGCGTCGTGTTGGCCGGAGCCCCCGTGGTGTTCCGGTAGATTCGGCTCCAAGTCCCCGTCCAGGTGTTGTCCGATGTACCCGCCATCGCGAAGTCCAGCCGGCCGTCGTTGTCGTAGTCCCCCCAGGCCGCCGAGCTGTACATCACCCCCGGCACGACAGCCTTGATGTCGCTGAATGTCCCATCACCGCGATTCCGATACACCCGCGTCATCGGCACCCAGGTCCCCGACGAGTCCCGGTCCCCAGTCATCAGCAAATCCGACCACCCATCGTTGTCATAGTCTCCCCACGCCACTGTCCCATTTTCCGTCCCCGGCAGCCCTGTGCCGGGCAAGTCGGCGAATGTCCCGTTCCCGTTGTTCCGGTACAGGTTCCCGTGTGCAGCCGCTCCGTCCCAGCCGGTCAGGACAAGATCCAGATAGCCGTCGTTGTTGTAGTCCCCCCACGCCGCGGAGCTGTACCGCACTCCCACGGGCCAGGCGCCGATGTTAGTAAACGTCCCGCCGCCGCCGTTCCGGTACACGCGCGCGATCGTTCCGTCGGTGGACAGCCCGGAGAGGAGAAGATCCAAGTCGCCGTCGTTGTCGTAGTCTCCCCACGCCACCGTGCCTAGGTAGGTCCCAGGCAGCCCCGCAGCGATGTCGGTGAAGCTCCCGCCACCATTGTTGCGATAGATGCGCGCGATCGGATTGTGGTAGTCCCTGCCCATCACCACGAGGTCGAGGTCCCCGTCGTTGTCGTAGTCCCCCCAGGCGCCAGCGCTGTACCATAGGCCCGGCAGAGTGGGGTCAATGTCGATTCCGACGAACGTCCCTCCGCCGTCGTTGCGGTAGACGCGTGCGATCAGGTCCGGGCTGCTATCGGGCGATCTTCCCGTGAGCAGCAGGTCCAAGTCGCCGTCGTTGTCGAAGTCTCCCCACGCCAATGAGTTGCGGTACGCGCCCGGCAGCCCAGCGCCAGTGTCCGTAAACACTCCACCCCCGTCATTGCGGTAGATACGAGTTTTGGGCCCCCCGCTCGTGTCACCCGTTATGGCCAGGTCCAGGTCGCCGTCGTTGTCGCAGTCCCCCCAAGCGACAGCACCCATTTCCGTCCCTGGGAGTGCCGTGGGCGTCTGCACAAAGTCGGGACTCTCGGTCACCGTGATCAATGAGTTCACGACCGGCGGGGGGCTTACCACCTGCCAGAATCCCGATGGCCAGTAGACCTTCACGCTGTCAATGGCAGATGCGGGCCCCAGGCCAAACTCACAGAGCAGCGAGTTCTGAGAAAGGAACCCCGAGCCGGTGCCGACTTCCTCCATCTGCCACGCGCCCCCCGATTTGACCCACACCCGCGCACCAATCCCGGCTCGGTTGGAGATCGTGCCGATGAGCTTCACTTGGAGCCAGTTCAGATCGGAGCCGAGTTCGTTACGGAACAGGCTCGGATACTGCCCCGCCGCATACAGGTCGAGGTCGCCATCGCCATCGTAGTCGCCCCACGCGGCGCCGTAGTAACCCTTTCCCGCCAGATAGCGAGTGGAATCGGCGAATGTCCCATCGCCGAGATTCCTCCAGAGAGCCCTATACTCACTGGCATCGAACAGATCCGGCAACCTGTCGTTGTCGTAGTCACCCCACGCCGCAATCGGACCATACGATATCCCCGTGTTCATGCTACTAAATCCCTGATACACCATTAGGCATGCATCAACCCCCGTCGCGGTCGTGGCAAAGTCCAGCTGCCCATCACGGTTATAGTCCTTCCACGCGCAGCTGCTTCCTTCAATATCACCATAGGGGCCGCAGAGCCGATTGAACTGGTACATGGCAAACGCGCCGCTCCCATCATTGCGAAACACCACCCAGTCGGACGTGGCCACGGCAAGCAGGTCGAGGTCGCCGTCACTGTCGTAGTCGCCCCAACATGCGTCCATCGCAGCTGTACCAAGCAGCGCACCTGGCCACGGAAACGCTTGCTCGCTAAACGACCCGCCGCCCAGGTTGCGGAAGAGTTTCACTCCATTAGAGTAGATACCGCCGAACACAAGCAGATCGACGTTTCCGTCCTTGTCGTAGTCCCCCCACGCGCCACCGTAACTATAGACTCCGTTCATCGCCGCCGGTGTCGCGTCCACAAACGTTCCACCGCCTTCATTGCGGAACAGTCTCGTTTGCCAAGACGCAGGCATGTAGATATCAAGATCCCCATCGTTGTCGTAGTCCGCCCAGGCGGAACCCCGGCCCGAAGTGCTCGCCAGCGGCTCGCTAGTAACGTCTTCGAAGATCCCGCCGCCGGCGTTGTGCAGTAACGCTCCGCGAGAGGCAAGAAAGAGATCGAGCGCGCCGTCGTTGTCGTAGTCCACCCACGTCACGCCCATGGTATTCGGCGTACCCAGTGGCCCCGCTGTCACGTCGGTGAATGCGAGGAACGTGCCATCCTCCGCAACGGTGATCACCTGGTCGACGGCCGGCGTCGGGAAGACGAGCTGTTGTTTCCCTGTCGGCCAGCGAACGAAGACTCGACTGACCCCGCCGGGGCCAAGGCCGAAGTGCGCGGCGATGCTGTTCTGGGAGCAGAATCCCGACCCACCTGAGATCTCCACCATCTGGCGAACGCCGTTGCCTTCGACGTAGACCCGAGCCCCGATACCGTCCCTGTTCGACTGCACGCCCCGCAGTCTCACCGCGAGCCAGTGGCGCCCTGCGGTTGCCTGATTCCGGAGCAGCTTGTTCGGGGATCCGTAGTTCGCGAGATAGAGGTCGAGACCGCCGTCAAGGTTATAGTCGGCCCAGGCTACCCCGCGGGCGCTTCCGGTGTTGCCAAGCGGGTCTTCGGTGACGTCTACGAAGACTCCGTTGCCGTCGTTGCGCAGCAGCTTATTGGCCTGCCCCGAGTTGGCGATGTAGAGATCGAGGTCGCTGTCGTTGTCGTAGTCCCCCCACGCCACCCCGCGCGTGTTTCCGGCATCGCCCTCCGGACCGCTGGTCACATTCGTGAACGCCCCGTTCCCATCGTTCCGGAATAGCCTATTGGGCATTCCATAGCGAGCAACGTAGAGATCCAGGTCGCCGTCGTTATCGTAATCCGCCCACGCCGCTCCTGTGCAAAGGCTGGAAATGGACAATTCCGGGGTCGCGTTCACGAATACGCCATTGCCCTCATTGCGTAAGAGCTTGCTGGGCGAGTCGTAGTTGCACACATAGAGGTCCAGGTCGCCGTCGTTGTCGTAGTCGCCCCACGTCGCGCCGGTACTATTCCCGGCGTCCGCCAGGGGCGTACCCGCCGCGACGTTTACGAACACATTGTTTCCGTCGTTGCGAAGCAGTCGATTCGCGGTGCCGAAGTTGGCGATGTAAAGGTCGATATCGCCGTCGTTGTCATAGTCGCCCCAGGCGGCACCTCGGCCGGCCCCCATGTCCGCGAGTGGCCCATTGGTCACGTCCAGCCAGTACAGCTCTTGAGGGGCCTCGATCGTAGATGGAGCTGCTGGCTCACCCCAGTCGTTTTTGAACAGCTTGTTCGATTGCCCATCATTTGCCAGGTAGAGATCGGAGCGGCCATCATTGTCGTAGTCTCCCCACGCTATGCCCGTTCCATTATAGGGGTTGTTGAGAGGCGGCTCCGACCACTCCCTCAGGACTCCGACGAGGTTAGTGCAGAAGAACTTGTTGGGCTCTCCGTAGTTCGACACATAGAGGTCAGGATAGTCATCGGGGCCAAAGTACCCCCAAGCTACGCCCCAGCTGTTGCCCGTGTAACCCACCACTGCGTCGCTGACATCCACGAACAGAGGGATGGCGGCCACAGCCGTGGGCATCGCGACGACGGTGGAAACGGCGACAGCAATCACAATCGCAAGCCGAAGGGAGACCGAGAAGAACTGCCGCATCGGACGCAGGAGCCGTGAAGGAGCCATCAGCTACCTCCGCAGATTCAAGGGGCAAGAACCTGGTTCTGGGCAAACGCCGAAACGTCCTGGGCAACAGCTGGAAAGAACCTGCGCGGGTGGCGAGCTGGCAGCACGGCTGGCGGATGCGATGACGTGCGGCCCCGTCACGCAGAAATGCCCGCCTGAATCCTACGCCACTATCTTGACGAGTCAACCCAATAATGGGCTCGTGGAGAATCCGCCCTCAGCCGCGCCGTGTTTTGGACCTGCAAACCCACCCTAGAGAAACACCACCGGGCAGCTGTAGAGCCGGCAGCGCGTCGAGGCCATCAGCGCGTAGGTGAAGGCCAGCGAGTAGTGGTCCTCCCCGGTGCGCACATAGCGGTACTTCTTGGCCCCGGTCTCGGGGTCTTCGTCCAGGATCTTGGCGTCCGCGGCCAGGTGCCGGGCGAACTCCTCGACGATGGGCAGGCGGCGCGGTAGCGAGATCTCCCGGTCCCGGATCGCCGCTCGGGAGGCGTCCAGCGCCTCCGTGCGGTTCACGTCCACCCGGAAGTCGTGGTCTTCCCACTTGGCCGCCCCCCGCTGGCCCTCGTTGAAGAAGCACAGGTTCACCCGGCCCCAGTGTCGCTTGGCGAAGGCTCGTGTGGCGTGTGTCTCCGGCATCCCGTCGATGACGCAGTAGCTGACCCGGAACCGCTCCAGAAGCGCGTCCAGCTCCGCGAAGTCGTGGTACTCGGCCAGGTGGACCACGTCGAGCCTTCCCTCGTAGTACAGCGTCGGCTGGCGCAGGACGACCACGTGCAGGGCCTTCCCGGTATCCACCCCGATGTAGCAGGACTTATCCCTGTCCTCCTCGATCATCTGGTGGTCGGAGCACAGCGACAGCACCGTGGCCACGTCCAGCCGCCGCTCCAGGTCGGCCCAGGGGATTCCGATCTTGAGGTTGTAGAAGCGGTCCGGGTAGCGCGTGGTCCGGTACTCCTTGAGGATCTCCCCAGGGTCCACCGTCGCCGAGAACAGCTGTGAGATCCGGTAACCGTGGATGCCCCGGCCAGGGAAGTCCGCCACCCACTCCCCGGCGTCCAGGTCCAGTTCCGCCTGGCACTTCGGGCAGGCCCGGTAGAAGCTCCCATCCGAC
>Ga0315276_10006266_pt1 | contig 10988 bp, 12 predicted proteins | sample YL17G05_0_MG_FD_204542 | JGI IMG/M metagenome (GOLD analysis project Ga0315276, IMG submission 204542) | Sediment microbial communities from Yellowstone Lake, YNP, Wyoming, USA - YL17G05_0 | ecosystem: Environmental > Aquatic > Freshwater > Lake > Sediment | place: USA: Wyoming | collected... | reverse complement strand
ATCATTATTGGACTACCTATCCAATACCCGTATGTTTCTCTTGGGGATTATGTATTGTTCCTAAAGGTGGAGCTATAGCTTCTACTGGTTGTACAGGCTATGGCTTTGGTACTATAAATGATACCGGTTTTCCAACAGATAGTGGTGCGTTAGAAACCTATTTCTTCTATGAAATCGGTCAAGAAGGTGCTACAACACTTGGAAGCGCACATAGTGGATCATTAAGAAAATTCTTTTTAGAAAACCCCGTTCATCAGGATGAAGCTTTTTGTACAACAATTTGGCAGCTTTTTGGTGATCCCAGCCTCCAACTTGGAGGATTCTCATAATAACCTCTTTTTATATTTTTTTAAAATTGATAAAATCAATAGGATAGATAAAACAAACTGGACCGCAAAGGAGTATCAATTTTTGAAAAATATTGAAAACATACAAACTCCCTCTTATCTAGAAACATTATATGATACCTACAAAAACAATCCTATGATATGTTGGAAGAGTGATTTAAGGAAAGATATGGGATTGCCAGATACAGTAAACAGAGGAAAAAAATGAATGAAGTAAGATTCTGCTCTATCTGTTCTGGGGAGATGGAGGAAGGAAACGATACTGACATTTGTTATTCCTGTCAATCCATAATGGCAAATATGAATCTTGGGAAGTTCTAAGGATATGTTTTTAAAGAAGAAATTGTTTTCAAATTTTAGGGATAGGAAACAAAAATGAATAAGCTATATCTTAGAATAACACTCTTAATAGGATTTATTGTAAGTTTAATTATGATTATATTTGGTTGGACAATAACTAGACAAATGGTAAATTTAAGATATGATTATCATGAGCTGATATGGGGACAGAATCTCAATCCTACATCCATTATGCTTTTTGAAGCTGATTATATAAATAATCAATATGTAAATACAATAACTATTGGCAATTTTATGATTGTTTTGGGTGTCATTTTTATTATTATATTTTTTATAATACTTTTAAAGGCAGAAAAAAAAGCGATAGATAGATTATAATAAATTAACACAATACGACATGGGGAATGAAAAGCTACGCGAAAACAATTAGTAAACATAGGGATTGTTGCTTTGCTTGTTTGTGTTGGATTAAGTGGATGTAATCAAATTAGTAATGTGTTTCTTACCGATGAAGATAAATTAGTTGGAACATGGAATAGTGAAGGGATATGGTTTGATGTACCCACAGTCATAGTGTTTTCATCCAATGGTATATTTACATATACAATTGATTTCTATCTATTGCATACAACAAGTGAAGGGAAATGGGTTATGAATGATGGGATACTCATGATGGAAATTGTTGATGTAATTCCCCCAACAAACTACACATATCAGTTCTCAGAGGACAGTAGAACACTTAAAATTACTGATATTGATAGCAGTGATTTATATATATTAAGAAAACAATAGGGGAAGTATAGGTTTTAAATAAAAAAAATAACTAGGGGAGTTGTTTTTTTATGATATGTTATTAAAGAAACAAAATCGATTGACGTGTCGAAATTCAATAAGTCTCATGCTCTTATGTTACATTTGTTATAAAAAATATTTTTTTCAAAACATTTAAATGATATTACAGGATAACAATCCCTAGCCTGTTTTAAGCAGGGGAGGAATAAAATATGAAACTCAAGAATCTATTTATAATAACAATGATAGTAAGCAGCCTATTGTTTATCACTACATATTCTATTGAAGCGGTCGATGTAACCATTACTGATGAAACTGGAGATGTCTGTTCTCTTGATTTTCTCACAGAAGAAATCAAGGTAATTACCAATCATTCAGATATTGAAGTGAAAAATCTTGATTTGATACAAGCAACCTATACACAACAAGGAATACAAGCTACTCTGAGCTTACAAGTCGTAGGAAACATTGAAAATAGAGGAAATATGAGTGTAGGTGATATAGAAGATGTAATTGAACTTGTCTTATACGAATTTGAATTAGGCACATCAGGACAATATTATAGAATCGAATACTGCAATCGAACTGGTCAACTCATGTACGACGATGAACAAATAAATCTTACATCATCTGATTTCTCAGTTGTAGGTGATACCCTTTCAATTACGTTCTCTTTAGTAAATGCAAATGAAAAATATGAAGGTCTCAGTGTAGCATCTATTTACCTAAACGTGAATTTTTCTGAAGAAGAACCAGTTGTAGTATATCTTGCAGATATTGCTCCAAACCCTCCGCTCTTAGTTTATGCGGATTATTTAGGCATCGGTTATGTAGGTGAAAACATTCAATTTTATGGATACATAGATTTTCTATCAGGACACCCACCCTACACATACTATTGGGACTTCGGAGATGGGGGTTCATCAACAGAACAGAGACCTACCCACGCCTATACAGAAGCAGGGGTCTATACGTTTACCTTTACAGTCACCGATAATGCAAGTGACACTGCAAGTGATTCTAATACTATCACTATCAAGGAAATAAAGAAAGCGTTCCTTTTCGGTAGATTTACCAATATGTATACAGATGGTGATTTTTTTACTATTGAAACTGTTAATCTACGGATGATTCTCTTCAAACCATTTCAATTTTCCCACTATGTCAACGGACAAAATATTATGTTTTTAAAAGAGTATAAAGGAATAATAATCTCGAATAAACTCTTGATTGGAATGTTCAATGTTATCATAGATTCAGAACCCATACCAAATATAGCATGTACAACAAATGCTCCAGTGAATAATACAGCTATACTGGTATTGCAGAGGTTATTGCCGGAGAATATATTCAACTCATTGGGTTGTCATTGATTCATACAAAAAACATGAGTCTTAAAACCGTGTTAATGCTTCTGGTTCTGATAATATATTTTTAAATGAAAGGGAACAGGTCATCGAGATAAGATATATTACTTCATTACTCTTTTTTCATTTTTAACAATATTCAGAACAATTTGGGTGTTTGTCTTTTCAACATTTTCTATAGAAAGAACACCTTTGATAAACCCGTTTAAATCTTTTCTGTCTTTAAAATGTGCAATGATTAATGAATCCCATTCTCCTGTGATGTCATACACACCACTAACATGTTTATCCTTTGATATTCTTTCTTGAACTTCGATCAGTTTACCATGGGATATCTTAACATTTATTACCGCTGTCAAATCGTATCCAATTTTCTCTTGGTTTATTAACGGAATATATCTTTCAATTACTTTTTCGTCCTCCATTCTTTTTATTCTGTTGGATATCGTCGTTAATGATACGTTAAGTTCCCTGGCAATTTCCCTATAGCTTCTCCGGGCGTTCTCGTTTAATTTTTCTAGGATTTTATCATCTAATTCATCCATACTTATCTGAATGCGTTGTCAATTTAAATGTTTTTGCACTCTTTTCTGGTAAATTATTGAACAAAGTAAATTTTTTTCATAAAATAACAGTCAATTGAATGAATTTTTTGACAAAGATTATATTAATTGTTATTTACACTATATTATATCATGAATGAAATCTGTTTAAAATGCCCGATTCCAAATCTGATACATAGGAATTGCTGTGAATGCAATTTAGTAAAAGTAAGATATGAGGTAAATGAATAAAGAAAACAATAAAATATTGGAGGAAAAAAGAATGAAAACAGTTGGTTATTTGGAAGGAACAGACCCTGAGTTTTTAACTAAACTCGTTTGCATGGGTTACAAAACGCTGCCGATAGGAAATGATTTCGATAATCACGGGAAGAACATAGCATTTATATCAATAGCAGACAAAGTTGATCTCATTGTAGGATATTTGCATAAAGTATCTCCGCTGCCGACTATGACCAAATCTCTCAAAGAATTCTTAACACCAGGGATTATTCATCACATACCAATTTTACTTTTAGCTGCAAAAGAAACATTACCACATGCAAAGAAAATAATAGCTGAAGCAACAACCAGTACCTCAATAAAAGTTATTGATTATAAAAATCTCATGGATGAATCGATGAAAATTCTCAAATAAATATATTTATAGAGACAAAAGGAGTTGAGTATGATGTATGAAAGAAGGTATTATAGAAAAAAAGAAGAAAATTATGAATTTTGTAAACATTGTTTATATGTTTTGACGAGAAGGACACTACTACGTTGTCCTAATTGCGGAGAACCATATTATTGAAACTGAAATTGTACACAAACAAAAAATCCTCATCTTTTTCTTTTTATTATTTAAGTTAAAACCGTGTCAATACTTGTCCGATGATAGTATATAACCCTATCATTTCACAAGAAGGGAAAAACAATCTTTTTTTTAGTTTTATATCTGTTGGAAAGGTAAAATGCTATTTGTTGTTAGCACTTACTAAAATCTTTTTTAATATAGTTTTATATCGGATACTCTTTTAACTATCAATAGGAGTAATATCAAAAATTAGTCTTGTTTCGCTTGAAGAAAATCTCATAGCATATACATCTATCATCGGTGTTGAGACAAGCATTAACACGTTTTTAAGCTTATGTTTTGTGCTGATAATCTTTAGAGGGGAGAACATAGTTTCTTATAGGACAATTTGATTTTCACTTCGTATATGGATATCTTTAGTTTTGTTGTTACTGTTGTCCTTATTACTGCCTCGGGTGCCTTAGCACCAGGACCCTTGTTTTTTCAGACAATTTCTCAAGGAACAAAAACGGGTGCCCGCAGTGGTTTGATTTTTTCTATATCACACACTGTTGTTGAGTTTTCACTGATTATGTTACTTGCGTTTGGTCTTCTTGCATTGAGAAATGAAGTTTTTATTCGAAATATTATTGGTATACTTGGTGGTGTTGTGCTTATTGTATTTGGTTTGTATCAAATTGTTGGTACACTGAAAAAAAAGGATATAAATCAGAAGAAAGAGGTGTCATCGCATCGTCTTTTTTTTATTGGTATTCTGTTTACAGCCTTTAATCCATATTTTATTTTATGGTGGTTGACGGTTGGATCGAATTTAATTTTACTTGCGCTTGAGCTTGCAGCACTTGCTGGTGTGGTTTTTATGTTTCTGTGCCATGTGTGGATGGATTATGTGTGGTTGACTGCTATTGCTTATTTTGCCAAAAGGGGAGTGAATGCCCTTGGCTCAAGATGGTATCGTATTCTTATTGGTTTGTTTGGTGTTATTCTCATATATTTTGGTGTTTTATTTCTTGGTGATGTGATAGTGTGGTAATGTTATAGTTTTTTATTTTGATGTGGTTAGTGCGATCACCGCGATTAGTCACCAATTTCTTATTTTACAGCAATACGGGTACTGCTTAACAACCATGCTGAATGACTGAATACTCCTTACCATTGCCAATGGGAAGATAACGTGCCTACGTCGTTCTAAATGGCTTCTACATAAAACAATAGAGACTATTCCCCCGGTAGCTCTCCAGCAGTTTCCCAGCATGTCTCCAGCATCTCTCCGGCGTTCCCAGCAGATTCCCGGAATTTTCGACTCTCCGGCAATCGACTCCCAGAACTACTCCATATAGCTTAGTAAAAAAAACTTGTAGGAAATCTTACAAAGATTCCGGCGCTGGAAATCCTACAAAAGCTGGCAGCTGAGGAGCTGGATGTTGGAACTGTAAGCCCACGCTGAGGTCTCTGCTGGCTGCTGCTGGTGAGAATGCGGCTATCTTCCAGCTGATAGAATATAGAACGAGGAAATAATCCTAGGCGGAGCCGTATGTTCTGCGATACTAAACTCTTCCAAAATCTTTTTTCCGTTCTTTTGTATCCTTGCCGGTAGCCTCAAAGAGAAATTCGTTCCATTTCTTTATGATGTTGTAATCATTACTCACTTTTTTAGGGGGTACAATGTCAATGACCAACGAGGATTTGTCCTGTTTCATGGTAACATCGCCAATCCCTTCTACTGAGAACTGCATACCTTTTACGATGTCACCTTTTGCCCCAAAATATCGGGAAACAAGTGCATTAAGATCAGGGTTATGTCCTTTCTTTATCTTGTATTCTCTCATAGCTTAGGGTATATGAAAACAGCGATTTTAACGTTTTGTTTTATCAGACCCATTTTTATGAAAACTTGTTGATGTGGATGATATCGTTTAATTTCCGTTTCGGGACATGCAGAACCTCGTGTTCATCCCGCCAATATTTCACTGAGTCCTTCATGTCCTCCACCACGGATGTTTCAGCTTTGTGCCCAAGCGCAATCACGGAGTCAACTGCAAGCGTCAGGGGTATTTTACATATATCCTTTATCTTTACTCGTTCGATATTGCATAAAATACAGCTTCCAAGACCTTCTCCCTCCGCGGCAAGGACAATATTCTCAGTCGCAAAACCAACATCTCTTTCATAATAGGGATTCTGGGTATCTTTCACAAGGACAACGATATACGCAGTCGGCCGTTCCGCTTCCTTTGGAGCCCATTTCGGCTGAATATATGCTGCCCAGCTAAGTGTCTCGAACAGTTGGGCACAGAGCTTTTTATCTTTAACGATACAATACTCAAGCGGCTGAAGATTCGCAGCCGAGGGTGCAAGGCGTGCCGCGTTTACACATTTTTTTAATACCTCAAGATCAACAGGTTTTTGGTGAAACCGGCGGATCGTCCTTCGAGAGATAATTATATCATAGACATTCATAGTCTCACAATGAATAAAGAAACATGGTCTTTTTTTTAAGTTATCGCAACATACTTTAATACCTCTCCTTTTATCTTTTCATCAAATGGCAAAGAAACAACGAAAGACCAGAAGCTTTGCACGGACCGCACCGAAATCACAAGAGAAATATCTCATAGAAAACGCAAAAAAATTACAAGAAGATCCGTTTCTCATCCTCCCAACATGCACAGAAGATACTCAAAAGCATTTTCAGAAACTTCGAAAACAACTAAAAAGAATACATCAATATCACACTGACGAAAAAAAACTCGAGAAACTGTCACATAAAAAAGGTTTAGATGGCGCTCTCGCTGGAACATATTTACTTGCAATCTCCGAAAAAGCACCGTACCTCGCAGTACTTAGGTTTGCCACCGGAGACATCACGTATGCGCAACGCGGAAAGGCAGACAAAGAAAAACTCATTGCCGTACAACATTTTGATGACCCTGTGTTTCGGCTTCGTGGCATCAAAGATATTGTTTTTAAGAAAAAACTCTATGTTTACTCCTGGGATAATAGGTATGTTTGTACGGGGCGAGAAGCACATCCTCCCCTAGAATTTATTGATTTCATTAGAAATATAGTTGGTTTACCATCGATACAAGGTGTCATGACCTGTCCTCATATCTCTCCAGGTATAGCGAAGAAGAAAGAATATCTGACCCTTAATTACCTCAGAATCGAATGGAAACCAGGACAGACCATTATTGCTCTCTGCGAGAATTGCACGAAGTCGACAAAAAACACCATGTTTACGATCTCGAAATACATGTTGCAACGAAATCTCTCAGATGATTTTGATATCGAGGTGATGACACAAGTCGGAAAACATAGCGTTCTCTCTGATAAACAAAAGACTGCACATCTCCAAGAGTACCTTACAGGTAGGTTGACCGACTACGAATTTATTAAAAAAATAGCAAAGAGCCAAGAAGAACATGTTAAACAAGCAGAAGAAAAAATCTTGGTGTTGGATGGTGTCTCATACGGTACTGATGTTACTCGATTTGTCGATGCATTACAACCAAATACCTATGAAAAAACAGCATTAGAATTTATTCTTCAAAAAAGCCAAGAACCTTTGATTGTATCAAAAATAACTCCAAGTAAAATCTTAGAGAGATACTGGAATCAATATGGGAATGAATTTCTTGAATCAATCCTGGATGATAAAAAGATGACTGAATCTCTCTTCCAGCTCAATGATACACCGACGAATATCATCCTCCTCGCATTTGAGTATAAACAACGAAGAATGATATTATCTCAGCTTCCCAGCTATGACCGCTTACCGCCACTTGCTGCATTTGCAGATTCTGTCGCCCGTACCTATAGGACATTCGGAGAAAAAAAGGCTCTTGCGGAAATAAAGAACCATCCTGATACCCCAAAAGGAAAATCAATCGCGTACGCATTTTTACTTGAATTCGGAAAAGGCACTGAAATGAAATGGAAGTACTCAAAAGAAGAAGTCGATTATGGGGAATTCTTAAAAGACCATGCCCGAAAACTCCTTGATGTCAAACCAGAAGAATACAGTGTTGTCCTACAAGAACTTCTGACTGCATGCGGTTCTTCTGAAACCATTCCACAATAAGTTATCCATTCTCTTTTTTTTCTTCCGTTGTAAAAAACTCTTCATCCATCAAGAAACAATTATTATCAAAAGACAAGAGATATCTTCCCACAAACATCTTTTCACCCTACCGCCGGTCCTTTACGGTTTTTATCATTTCCTTTCCAAAATCAGTGATTCCGTAGAGACGAACGTTATTCCCACAGCTTTTTTCTTCTACAATATCAAGGTTTAACAATGATTGATCTTCCTTGTACCGTTCTTCCATCCCTCGTATCGCGCCAATCACATTCGAAGGAGTTGTCCGTACATGATATGCAATTTCAGCGGTGTAACTATAATTCGGGCTGATATCAAAAAGATATTCCGCGATCTTCTTACGTACATTACTTCTCCTAAGCGCTCGAACTGCAATCGGCCGTTTCAATTCGAGCGTTGAGGCTACCTCTTCTTCTCTTTGCATCCCAATCCACCTTCAGAAAGCTCATGGTTATAACGGTTAATAAACAATTCTCTCATGTAATGAACCCGGTATATCTCCTCCTACTTGTTCATTTACATATCCCTATCGACGAATATCCATAGAAAACCGTACTATTCATTGAGGAAAACGTAAGTTTCTATACAATATCGATGTTTTTATCCTGGTGTTACTATCTGTGAAAAGAAGAATTGACCAATGATGATAGTGAGCGAAAACACGATGATGGACATCGGCATAATTTTTCCAAGGCTATACATATATGTTGCTTTGTCATCGCCTTCGTTAATCCCATTGGTGAATCGCGTAAGAAGGAACACGAGTTCAACAAGATAGACTCCGATGACTAACACGAAATATTCTGGTCGAACGTTTTCAACGATGAATGCCTCAGAAATACCTGAGAATGTTTGGGGAAGGTCCGTGACTGATTCTTCGGAAATGGTCGAACTAAGAGAGGTGAGGATCGTCGAAATCAATGTCGTGATCGCGAGTGTCACTCCGGCGATGAGCGGTGCAAATACCGTAACGGTTGATCGAAGCGTTGAGGTGAGTTCGTAGAGCATGTCTTTTATTTTGTTTTCTACTTCCTGTAACTGTTTGAGGTGATCAGCGATACGTATCAGCGATGCGCTGACTGCTCGTTGGCTTTTTTGTGTACCTTCAACAAACAAACGGAGAATCGCTTTGATGCGATCAGAGTACACGTGGTGTAATGACCCGAACTCATCGCTGTACAGGGCGTCGTGAAGATTTGTATGCATCGCGGTAAGATTGTAGCTCGTCTGACGGAACACTTCAGCGACCTGTGCACCTTCCATGGTCTGAGCTGCATACAGAAAGCTTTCTTCAGGGGATTTCTCTTCGGATATTCGCTTTCCAAGTATGTATAAAGCATCGCTGAACTCCTTTTCCATCTGCTTTATTTCATCGCGTAATTTTTTATAAGGACGATAGACGCTGAGGCAGTATAATGTTACTGCTGTTGCGATCCCCCAGATGAAAAACAACGTCACGGGAACATAAGCGTTTAACCCATGGCTATCAGCAATAAAGTTGAGTATTGCGTTTGATGAGTCCGTGGGGAACATGATCGGAACCATGAGAAAGAAGACTCCGGGGAGAGCAAAGGTAATCCCGATCAATGAGGAGATGAGGAATCGTCGTCGTTTATTGATGTTGAGGAGATCTGGGTGATCCGGTGGAATGCATGGTGGGTTAAAGGTTGCTGGACGTGAGAGAAGGATTTTACGGGTATATAGAAGGATAAATAAGGGGAGGAGGATGTCGTATATCAAGAATACCTGGAATATGGTAATTCTCATTCCCACGAGACCTGCGGCAGGTAGCATCGCAACAAGAGACAAAGGAATCATAATCCCTACTGAATAGAGAATCACGGTGGGTTGATGAAGTCGATTTGCGAATTGATTCATGGTTTCTTTTGTTCCTTCTAACGAGACATCGAGTGCTCGATCCAATGTTATGATCCGAGACGCTTCATTTCGTTCTTGGATTGAACTGCGTATGAGATGGAGTGATCGTTTGAAATATTCGCTCCGTCGCCCCCATTGTTCCGCAAAACTCGTGAGCGCATCATCAATACCATGGTACACCCTGATTTCCATATCCCAGACGAGTTTTCGCAGGTCAAATGCGAGCGTTGTAGATGATTCTGAGGCGGCGAATTTCACGCTGTTTTCAAGATTTGGGACGAGTTTGAGATACATCACGAGATAACTGAGAATTTCAGGGATGTCTCCCAGTGAATGAATCTGCAGGTACTTGGCGTATGTTTTTGGATAATTCGCGAGAAGATTCATGATTACGATAGGGACAGCGACTAACACCATACCCATGAGTGCAATCGTCACTCCATCGATTTTCTCCAAAAAAGATCCATATGAACAGAGGACGAACAGATCGAAAACGAAGAGGATGAGAGCGGAGAGGAATGCACTTGTGTAGGAGAACAAGAGAATAGCGTAAGGTTCAACATCCAGACCTGTAAATGTAAGGATTTCTTCATACTCTGGTGTGAAATATTTCTTCAGTTTTTGCTGTGTGTGTTCATTGTTTTTAAGCAGCCATGAAAAATATGTTTTTGAAAAACGTACTCCTCGTTCAAACCACAGCAGTTCAGTTCTCATATCAGACGCCTCACATAGTCTTTAAACCATTTCATCCACTGTTTTCGTACTTCGTTATAGTCCACGATTCCTTTGCGTTGTTTGCTTTCTTCAATGCTCATCCAGAACATATTATTAGCGTCTCTTATTGTT
>Ga0315276_10006265_pt1 | contig 10988 bp, 11 predicted proteins | sample YL17G05_0_MG_FD_204542 | JGI IMG/M metagenome (GOLD analysis project Ga0315276, IMG submission 204542) | Sediment microbial communities from Yellowstone Lake, YNP, Wyoming, USA - YL17G05_0 | ecosystem: Environmental > Aquatic > Freshwater > Lake > Sediment | place: USA: Wyoming | collected... | reverse complement strand
TGTTCTATAACCGTCAGCGTCGCCACTCGAGCCTGGGCTCAAAAAGCCCGGTCGAGTTCGAACGACTGACTTACATTCTTAACTAATTGTCCACGAAAGCCGGGCAAGGTCATATCTTGACCTTTCGTATCGGGAATTGGAGAAGCAGGGGAAGACTCTCGACAAATCGCATAGTAAAGCAGAGAAACTGGTGTCTGGTTCATTCCAGAGCAAGTACCAGAGATGGTATACCGAAGCATTCGCTATCATTAGACAACTATTGCCAGACCGATTGGCTGAATTCGAAAGCTTGTACAAATCCGATTCGAAGCGTAAACAGGTGGATGCTACAAACTACACGATTCAGGACTGGCTGATGGGCTTACGGGCAGTACCCAATGCACTTACCGGTAAGACTCCGTTTTATGATTTTGGTGTAATTCTCATGCGACTCGATGTCCAACAGGATATTCTGAAGTCCCTCGAGACGCGCTTTGAGAGTAGCCTTTTTGACATAAGACAATTGCTGCAAGCAGACCTGTTTGACTCAGAACTTGAAGCATCACGCGAACTCCTCAAGAAGGGTTTCCTTCGCGCAGCTGGCGCAGTCGCAGGTGTGGTATTGGAGTCACATCTGTCGCTAGTGTGCAAGAATCACGGGATTGCTCACAGGAAGAAGAGCCCCACGATCTCCGACTTCAATGATATGCTAAAAAGCAGCAGCGTCCTTGATGTTCCTCAATGGCGCTTCGTTCAGAGACTCGGCGACCTGAGAAACCTGTGCGACCACAAGAAAGATCGGGAACCAACGCCAGACGAAATAGCTGAGCTAATAGATGGTGTTGAGAAGATTACCAAGACGCTCTACTAGACTAGCGTGGATCGTTCCACTGATTACGGCAGATATGTTAGGATTCTGAATACAATGGCCCATACGTAAGCATTATAGGGACGTTACAGGTGACTCTCTTAGTTGGAATCATGCCAACGCATTGGTCGATCTTAGTTGAGTTCTATGTTGTGGCCGGCTCGATGCTGGCCATCGCAGGTGTCTCGATTCTCGGATTGGTCAAGGAGGTGAACATGATGAAGACTGTTGCAGATGCAATCATTCTGACGGTGGGGACAGCGCTCCTGGGGCGGCCGATTCAGCGGCGTGTTTCCAACTTCAGTGGGGTGAGAACCTCGTAGGTCTCGATAAAGCTATTTGAAATATGGGAGTGAGCGCAAGGGGGTTCAAGTCCCCCCCGCCCCACCATCAGTAGGAGGTCAAAACCACCCCCGCTTCGTGCGGTTTCAACATCCAGTAAGAGATCGGCAGGTTCGAAGACGGACCTGCCCTACCGCTGAAGAGGCGTTTCACCCCTTCCGATGGCTCACCATCACCGAGGCCTGCGCTTTCGGCAGGATCACTATCTGGGCGATCTGCACGTTGTCGGGGCGGGTCGCCGCCCAGACAATAGCCTCGGCGACATCCTCACCCGTCAGGGGAGCGATGCCCGTATAGACTTTCTTCGCCCGCTCCTTGTCTCCATAAAAGCGGACTTCGGAAAACTCGGTCTCCACCATGCCCGGATCGACTGTGGTTACCCGGATCGGAGTGTCAACCAGGTCCATGCGCATCCCCTTGGTCAAGGCATCGACCGCGAACTTGCTGGCGCAGTAGACATTGCCGTTTGGATAGACCTCGTGACCGGCGATTGAACCAACGTTGATGACATGCCCGCGGCCGCGTTCCAGCATGCCGGGAACGACCGCCCGGCTGACCCAGAGCAATCCCTTGACGTTGGTATCGATCATGTCTTCCCAGGAGTCGTGCCGACCCTCATGCAGTTTGGACATATCGCGGCTCAGGCCGGCGTTGTTTACCAGAATGTCAATCGCCCGCCACGCGGTTGGAAGTGAACCCAGCGCCTTGTCGACCGCCGACCGGTCCCGGACGTCAAGGGCCATCGCGAAGCAGTCGGTCTTGAGTTCGTCGGCCAGTTGTTTCAGGCGATCCTCGCGCCGAGCGGCAACAATCACTCGGGCGCCAGCCTCTGAGAACCGTATCGCGGCGGCCCGGCCTATTCCGGACGAAGCCCCGGTTACCAGGACTATTTTGTTGGTCAGTTGTAACATTGTCTTTCCTCCATGAACACCATGTCTTGAGGCAGCCAATTTAGGTGCAATATCCAGCGCTGTCAAACCGGAAGCTCAAGTGCCCCGTCTCAATCCCTGCAATCTGGTAGCTTTATTTCAGAATCTGAGCAGCCCTGTTCGGAACTATGACTTCCAGTCCGTCGGGATCGGAGAGACAACTGTTCACTTATTGAACAATCTGGCGCTTGGTTGGTGTTAGGCGCAATTCCCAAGTTGTTGTTATCCAATACTATTGAAAGTGGGTTTGCGGGATTGAAGGTAATTACCCGTATTTGGCATGTAGGCTGCAAGAGCGGAAAGTCAGCAGAAGTTCAAAAAAATAGCCCTTTGCCCGATATTACATTGAAGGACGAAGAGCCTTCTTCTTTCGGGCGGGGGTTGACTGGAAGGAGTTGGCAATGACAGGCAAGCCCGTAAAGAAAGAGACCAGAGTAGGGCCACCCCCGAAGCGCTACTGGCACCTGTATAGCTTGCAGAGCCTTCAGACGCACAAGCTGACTGAGATTGTCAACAAGGTACTCCGTCGTGAGTACGTTTTGATCAAATAAGCTCCCAGGTTTTTGCTTGACTCTCTACCGGCGGTGCGATAGGTTCCGCGGTCTATTGTAGTTGGCTTCTTTCAGCCAACCGCCTGGCTCAGCGATTTTGAGCTATTGGCTTGAAACTGAAGTGGTGTGGATGTTTAGAAAAAGACTTACATTCTTGCTGGTGCCCGACTCCAGCCAGCTCTCTCGCCAAATATCCGTCCGTGTCTGGTATCTCTGGGCCGGTCTGGCATCGGCTATTGTGTTTGTGTTCGCGACCTTCTTTTTCGCCTCGGCTTTCCTTTCAGGAGAAGTCGACCAGGCTGAGTTGGAGCGGCTCCAAGAGGAAAACCAGAACCTGGCAGGAAAGTACGAAAACCTGCGCGATGATCTGGCAAAGGCCAATTCCCGCTACGGCGAGTTGGTGCAGAAAGAGATCTCTATTCGCCAGGCGTTTGGTTTGCCAGAGGTCAGCTCGGAAGAACGTCAGCTTGGAACCGGTGGCCCTGCCAGCCTGACTCCCTCTATACGCAGCGAGACAGAATGGCTCGCTTACAATACCGAAGCTGAAGTCGATCGTCTGCTCCGCTTGTCCGGATTCGAACTGGAGAAGTACACTGAATTGGAGACTGGTCTGGGTGATCTGAAGGACCGGCTTGATCATACGCCCTCAATCTGGCCGGTCAAAGGTTGGCTCCAGCGAGGTTTTGGCATGAAGACCGACCCGTTTACGGGCAGTCGCCGTCTGCACCGGGGATTAGATATTTCGAACAACACCGGAACTCCCGTTTTCGCCCCCGCCGCAGGGCGTGTCCAGTCGGTACTCACAGACCGCGAACTTGGTCGCCTGATAGTCATTGAGCATGAAAACGGTTTTGTGACACGCTACGGTCACTTGTCTCAGATCGATGTCGTCCGAGGCCAAAAGATAGAGCGAGGCGACGTAATCGGTCGAATGGGTTCGACCGGGCGCTCTACCGGCCCACATCTGCATTATGAGGTCTGGTGTAACGGGAATGTCCTCAATCCGCTCGACTATATCCTCGACGAGATGTAATACATTGCGCTAAAATAGGTTGCAAGATCAAACCCCGTTCCGACGGGGTTTTTTTTGGCTTCATCATTCTATGGATGTGGAGTAAAACGATACATTTTATCCTTGCTCTCCACTCGAAGCGCGGGTATAATGAAACAGGAGTTGACCGGCCAGTTGGCTGGTTGGGTGTGGTCGTTGGAGCAAGACTACGGATTGTCAAAAGATGGAAGATAGTTTGCAGGAAGCGGTCGGGCACGATGACCACGACGATGAAGAGCTTAGGAAGCTGATTGCCGCCTACCGGCGAGGTGATCAGCAAGCCTATGCTCGTATTGTCGAAAAGTATCACAACCCGGTGATGTCTCTTGCTTATCGGATGGTGCGGGACCATGACGAAGCCGCCGACATAGCTCAAGATGTTTTTGTCAAAATGGCTCGCAACATCGATCGCTACGATGAGAAGCGGAGGTTCTACACGTGGCTGTATCGAATTACCTTTAACGCTGCCATAGATCATATTCGACGGAATCGTCGCCACCAGCACGAATCGCTGGAGGGTCTGATTGATGTGGAAGGCGCTCCGAGTTCCGATCCTGAGATGTCGTACTTGCGGGAGCGTCTCCGCCTGGAGATCAGGGAATCCGCAGACAAGCTGAATCCCAGGCAGCGTTCAGCGTTCCTTTTGCGCGACTTGGGAGACAGAAAAGTCGATGACGTCGCCGGGATTATGGATATGCCCGAAGCGACGGTCCGTTGGTATCTGCACCGGGCGCGCTCCCTGATTCGCAAGGACTTGCTGCGGCGTTGTCCTCATTTGCTGTTTCTTCTGGGGATTCGTTAGACACGCCAAATGCCACTATTCAACTTTACCCCAAATAGTCTATATTAACTACGTGGCTCAGGTCGAGAAGCTATATCTCAACGTCACCGGCATGCACTGCGCCAGTTGCGTGGCCAGTATTGAGCGCGAGTTAAATCAACTGGCTGGAGTGGAAGAATGCCGAGTGAATCTGGCGACCCGTTCGGCGGAAGTTGCTTTTGACAAGAGCCGGGTGTCTGAAGATGTCATTATCGAGCGAATCCGGAATACCGGTTTCGGCGCGACCGCAGGTTCTCCCGACATCCTGACAGCCAATATACGTGAAGTGGCCTCGGCGCGGGATCAATTGATCCTCGCTGTGCTTCTAGCGGCTCCGCTGATGGTTGTCGCTATGGTGCCGATGGCTCTTGGTCATCCTTTACTGCCGGCCTGGGCAGACGGCTGGCTGCAAGCGATCCTGGCGGCGGCAGTGCTGTGTTTTCCGGGGCTCAAAATCCTGATCGACGCTTTCACTCAGGCGCGTCACCACCGGCTCAACATGAACTCGCTGATCGCTCTCGGTACGCTCACCGCTTTTGGCTGGAGCGTTTATGTGGTCATGGCAGGCGGCACAGAACACCACCATCACGATCTATACTTTGAATCGGTGGCAATGATTGTCACGTTGATTCTGGTCGGTCGATACCTGGAGGCCCGTGCCCGGCGACGAGCAGGTCGGGCCATCGAAGAACTCGTGAGACTCCGCCCGACCAGGGCCACCGCCATTATCAACGAAGTCGAAGTCGAGATAGATGCGGCTACGTTGCAGCCGGGGATGATGGTCCTGGTCAGACCGGGAGACAGGATACCGGCTGATGGAGTGATCATCGTAGGCGAGCCGGTCGTCGACGAATCTCTGCTGACCGGTGAATCATTACCGGTGGAGAAAAGAACCGGCGCACAGGTAATCGGCGGTTCGATCAACGGCAATTCTCCATTCAAGATGAAGGCCACGGCCACAGGTGAGGACTGTTTTGTAGCGGGAGTTGTTCGTCTTGTATCAGAAGCTCAGACACGAAAAGCGCCAGTTCAAAAGATGGCGGACAAGGTTTCGGGGGTCTTTGTGCCGATCGTGTTCGGCCTCGCGCTGATAACAGGAATCCTGTGGCACCTGCTGGCGCCGGAGAGCAACATGGCAATGCGCTCGGTGGTTTCGGTTCTGATCATTGCCTGCCCCTGTGCTCTGGGGTTGGCGACGCCGGCTGCAGTGCTCGTCGGCACCGGTCGTGGCGCCCGAGAGGGGATCATCTTCAAGGGCGGTGACGTGCTGGAGACTCTCGCCGGCATCGATACCGTCGTGTTCGACAAGACCGGCACACTGACTGCCGGGCGACTCGAAGTGGTTCACGTTCGCACCTTTGGAATGGTTTCTGAACAGAATCTGGTGCGGATGGTTGGTTCAGTCGAAAATCAGTCCGAGCATCCGGTGGCGCAAGCAATTGTCCGCTACATGCGGCAGCGTCAGATCCAACCGGCCGTTGTCAGAAACGTCGAGGCCAGGCCGGGTTACGGCATGGTCGGCGAGTGTGACGGCCGTCGCCTGATCTTCGGCAGCCGGCGACTGCTTGAAGTGGCGGACGTGAATTTCGGTCCCGCGCTTCGCCAGGGTGAAATAGAAATGGAGACCGGACGCACGGTGGTCTTTGTGGCATTGGATGGACAGGTGATTGGGTTGTTTTCTCTGGCTGACCAGATACGCAACGACGCCCGCGAAGTTGTAGACAGACTCAAACGGCGCATGCCGCGTGTCACGATGATATCCGGAGACAACCGCGTGACGGCGCAGGGGGTGGCGCGCTCATTGGGTCTGGAGCATTTCGAGGCCGAAGTCCTGCCGGCCCAGAAGCAGGTGGTTGTCGAGTCTCTTCGCCGGGCCGGATACAGCGTGGCGATGGTCGGCGATGGCATCAACGACGCCCCAGCACTGGCGGCCGCCACCGTCGGAGTAGCCCTGGGTTCGGGCACTCAGGTGGCGATCGAGAGCGCCGACGTGGTACTGGTGCGGCCTGACTTGATTGGTCTCGTGCACATGTTCAATCTGGCGACTGAGACCATGAGAACCATCCGCCAGAATCTATTCTGGGCCTTTTTCTACAACGTGATCGCTATCCCCATTGCAGCCGGCCTGCTTTATCCCGTGGCCGGACTGTCACTTTCACCTTCCCTGGCGGCTCTGGCCATGAGCCTCTCTTCGGTCTTTGTCGTCTCCAATTCGTTGCGTCTTGGTCGAGTAGCCCTTTAGCCGGACTGTCTGTCCAACGGCCTCGACAGAAGACAAAAATCCGACAAGGTGCTTTTTGTCGGTAATGCCTCGCTCCGCCCCGTCGATAATAGTAGGCATAAGCCGGGGGTAATGGATCTACTCGTTTTTCTATGGCTAAAGCAGTGGACAAAATGGAACAATCTGACGTACGGGTCCGGGCCGACGAAGCCGCCCTGGATCGAGGGTTGGAGATTTTCTCGCTTTTCGTGCACGATCTTGAGTCGCCGCTGGCGTCGACCAAGTATCTTTTGCAGTTGCTTGAGTCCGGACGGTTTGAGTCGGACAAGCCCACTCATCAGCGTCTGGTGAGGTCGTCACGAATCGCGCTCGAACGGGCCGAATCGATTCTTTACGACATTATGGCCGTGGCGCGGACGGGGCAGGTAGGACTGCCGGTGGAAATGACCAACCTGGTGCCGACAGCTATTATTGAGGAAGCGATCGAGCTAGTATCCGGATCGACCGAGGAATGCGGTGTTACACTGAGTCTTACCAATAATGCGGGTGATGTCGCGGTTAAAGCTGATCCCAAGCTGCTTAAGAGAGTGCTCGATAATCTGCTCTACAATGCGCTGCGCCACACACCCAACGGCGGGCAGATATCAGTCTACACCGAACCCGGCAAGACGTGCCTGTTTATACATGTGAAAGATTCCGGTCCCGGACTTGGTGAGATCGATCCGGAGACCCTGTTTGAGAAGTACGCACAAGCGGAGATGCGCGCTCGCGGTGAACATCGCGGCGTCGGTCTCGGACTGTACTTCTGTCGACTGGCGGCCGCAGGCATGGGGGGAACCGTGCTGGCCGACGACCACCCGAAGGGCGGCGCCGTGTTTTCAATTAAACTACAGAAAAGCGAGGGGTGATAAGTGAAGATGGACGCCGATTCCTATTTGAAGACCGGTTCCAACGAACTGAGAGTGTTGGAATACCGGGTCGCTGAGCTCTCATTCGGAATCAACATTCTGAAGGTCAGCAAGATCGTCAGCGATCTAATCAATTTCACGAAACTGCCCGATTCCCATCCGGCGATCGCAGGCATTTTCCGCGACATGGGTCGGGTAGTTCCGGTCGTGAATCTAGCGCAGATTCTGGGGATTGAGAACCTGGACACCGATAAGCCGCCTCAGAAGCTCTTGGTGACCGAGTTCTTTGGCGTGCATGTTGGTTTCTGGGTCGACCGGGTCGACTGGATTCACCACTTCTTGTGGGAAGACGTGATCGACGCCGGGAACGTATTCGGCGCGCTCACGCACAAGTACACCATTGGCATCGTCAAGCCGACCGAAGAGCGGATGGTCCAGCTACTCGACTATGAGACCATCCTTCTTGATCTTTCGCCCCATCTTCAGATGCGCAACGAGACGTCATACCAGGGCACCGCTGATTTCAAAGGCAAGCGGGTGCTGGTGGCCGAGGATTCCGCGTCCGTCCGCGCTATGCTGACGGTTCAGATGGCTGATCTGGGCTTCGAAGTCGTGGAAACCAACGACGGACTCACCGCGTGGAATGAGTTCCAGAAAGCGCCGTTTGACCTGGTCATATCCGATGTCGAAATGCCACAGATGGATGGCCTCGCGCTCACTCTGAAAATCAGGCAGTCAGACCGTCCGCAGACACCGGTGCTGGTCTACTCATCGATCGGTGATATTGGCATGAAAGCACGCGCCAAGTTCCTTGATGTCGACGCCCATATCACCAAGCTCAACATCAACCAGCTCGTGGAATCGGCGGATCGCCTGATGCGCGGCGAGAAAGTAACCGACGAAGTCTGGAACAGCATTGCCGAGGAGAGCCGGGAAGCTGCTACGGTGGCGCTGGATTAGGTTTTGCATTCGACGGGTAACCGCTTGAATCTCCCGGCCGGTGTTCCTCCGAGCGCCGGCCGTTTTTTTCTGTGAGTTTGTTTCCGAAACCACTACTATCATTTTTCAGCTTATCCTGATGACGGTGTCGACCTATATTGTGGCAGTTGATCCATAGTTTGAGCGGTTTCTGATGAAATTCACGAATTTTTCCCCTCGCACGGCGTTCATTATTTTTGTAGGCATGGTCGTATTTGTTCTGGCCCTGGCGGCCTGGTGGGTGGTGCTCATGGCCCGACTGGCCGATGAAAAAGTCGACATAGCCCAGCAGTTGGGGGCAGCTCCGGAATTCGTAGAGCAACTGCATCAGCAGGAGATATCCCGCCAGATCATGCTCGGTTCGGAGGGGAGCGTTTTTCTCTTGACCATTCTGCTGGGTATCTGGCTGATTTATCGCGCGCTGCATCAGACCGAAGTCCTGCGCCGCCGCCAGGAGAACTTCCTCATGGCCGTGACCCACGAACTCAAGACCCCGCTGGCCTCGATGGGCGTTTATCTGGACACGCTCAAGTCCGACAAGATTCCACCAGCGAAGAAACAGGCAGTTGTCCCCCGTTTACAGCAGGACGTGAAACGATTGGAGCGATTGGTCGAGGACATATTGGAGGCCGGCCGCTTTGAGACCGGCGAATTCAAACCCAACCGGCAGCGGGTAAACCTGGCCGCGCTGCTCAACTCCTCGGCTGATCAACTCGTTGGATACAGTGGTGCGGTCACAGTCCATCTGACTCGTGAATTCGAATCCGAAGTCTGGGTAAACGTCGATGCGCCGATTGTCAGCCGGGCTGTCGGCGCCGTCCTTGAGAATGCCGTTAAATATTCTGGCGGAAATGAAGCCATGATCATGATGGGATTGCGGCGCGATCAACATCGGGCCGAGATTTCGATTCGGGACAACGGCGTCGGCATTGCTCACAACGAACTAGATTCGATATTCGATCGCTTTTATCGAGTCGGCCATGAACTGACCCGGGCCAAGGGCGGCACCGGCCTGGGGCTGTATCTGAGTCGGGAAATGATTCGCTCCCACGGCGGCAACGTGGTGGCGCGTTCGCGCGGACGTGGTCATGGCGCGGAATTCATCATAACCCTGCCGTTGGATGAATGAACATGAAAACGATCCTGCTGGTCGAAGACGATGCTAACCTCGCAGACGGTCTGGTCATGAACCTCGAAGCCGAGGGGTACCAGGTAATGCACGTGGATGATGGTCACCGGGCGCTGGATGCCTGGAACGACGGAAATATCGATTTGATTCTTCTTGATATTATGCTACCCGGCATGGACGGACTGAGTGTCTGCAAACAACTTCGTGCGCAGGGAGAAACAGTGCCTATTCTTTTTCTCACGGCTCGTGGTCAGGCCGACGAACGCATTGAGGGCCTGATCGCCGGCGGCGACGACTATATCACCAAACCATTTGTGCTCAGGGAACTGCTCACCCGAGTCGCGGGCATTTTCCGTCGCCAGGCCTGGCTGGCGGAAAGTGAGCGACAGACCGGAGGCGAATATCAATTCGATGGACGCCATATCAACTTCCGAACTTTCGAAGCCGAGGGACCGGGTGGGAAGTTTGCTTTGACCCGACGGGAGTGCATGGTCGCCAAATACTTGATCGAACGTCCCGGGCAGGTAGTCGGCCGCGATCAGTTGCTCGACGCCGTGTGGGGTTATCGCGCGTTCCCAACCAATCGAACCATCGACAATTTTGTCCTCAAACTGCGCAAGATCTTCGAGGACGATCAGCGGAACCCGATCTACTTCGAGACGATCAGAGGTGTGGGGTACCGTTTCTGGGGCCCGAGGGTCAACCCTGTCTCCGGCGTGTGATGTCGGACGATGGGGCGTCCGCATTGTCTTTAGCTCGGATCACGACCTAATGACATCTCACCGTGATAAGACGGGGATTACGAGATGCCGTTAAGAAGTGAGCTTGGATTTCGCATCCTAACGTAGCATTATCGACCCATTATAATGGAGGTGGGGGGAATCGAACCCCCGACTTGCGTTGTGGCACAATGACTTACTGGTCATTGTGACCAAATTGTGACGCTTTTTTTGCGACTCGGAGCGTCCTATCATGGACCGAGACCATGGTCAAACTTGCTGATACGTCAGAACTTCACCTTCTGAAATACCATAAGCTTGTTGGCGTATTCCACGTTCTGCGCCACCACAGGAATGCCGCCCTTGCGCTTGATATTCCCGGGACCGGCATTATAGGCAACCGCCGCAAGCAACAGGATGTGTTGTTCATCGATCAAATCGAGATCCTTCCGGACCATCCGCGCCAATTTCGCAACATACTGCACCAATAGGT
>Ga0315276_10006255_pt1 | contig 10999 bp, 4 predicted proteins | sample YL17G05_0_MG_FD_204542 | JGI IMG/M metagenome (GOLD analysis project Ga0315276, IMG submission 204542) | Sediment microbial communities from Yellowstone Lake, YNP, Wyoming, USA - YL17G05_0 | ecosystem: Environmental > Aquatic > Freshwater > Lake > Sediment | place: USA: Wyoming | collected... | reverse complement strand
TGAACGTCCCCCAGGAGCTCTCGGCCAGCGCGTTCACCACGACGAGCCCGAGCCCCGCCAGCGCCACCACCACGATGAACAGCACCGCCACCCCCGCCGTGAACCCCGCCACCGGCCCGATCTCCGATCGCGCGATCTCGGGGAGCGAGCGCCCGTTGTGGCGCACCGAGGCCACCAGGATCATGAAGTCGTGCACGCACCCGCCGAGCACCGCGCCAATCAGCAGCCACAGGAGGCCGGGCGCATAGCCGAACTGCGCCGCCAGCACCGGCCCGACCAGCGGCCCGGCCCCGGCGATCGCCGCGAAGTGGTGCCCGAACAGCACCCACTTGTTCATCGGGACGTAGTTGTGGCCGTCCCGGAAAAGGTGCGAGGGCATCTCCCGCCGGTCGTCGAGGGCGAGCACCTTGGCGGCGATGAAGGCGCTGTAGAAGCGATACCCCAGGGCGAGCACACAGAGCGCGCCCACCATGATCGGAAAGGAGTTCATCAAGCTCTCCAGCGCCCGCGACCGGGCACGTATTTCCTTCTTAGCATCGCCCGCGCGGCCCCGCAAGCAAAGGGGGGGCGGCGCGGGCCGTCGGCCTGCACCCGCACCTCAGTGCCCTGACCGCCGCCGGCCTTCGGCTGGGCTCTCGAGTCCTGCCGCAGGCAAGCCGGGGAATCTTTGCGGGGGTGGCTTCCTCGATGTTCGACCGCGTGGAGGCTCTCCGTCGTGCTCCGGGTGTCGTTGGGCGTCCCCGATCGTTCACTGCTGTGGCCCGCCGAGCTGCTCGAGTTGCTGTCTGACCTCGGCGTTGCGCGGGTCGAGCCGCAGCGCCTCGGCAAACGCGCGCCGAGCGGCCGTGCGATCGCCAAGGCCGAGGCACGCCATGGCGAGGTTCCGGTGGGCGATCGGGTCCGCAGGCGCGAGCGCGACAGCTCTCTCGAGGCACTGGCGGGCAAGTGTGAGATCGCCCTGCTCTCCGGCGAGCGTGCCCAGATCGAGCCAGATCCTCGCATCCCCGGGATAGCGTTTGCTCGCCTCTGCCAGGACGGCCCCCGCTCGATCCGCGTGCCCCATCAGCCGGTACTCGCCGGCCACACGAGTGAGGGCTTCCGGGGGGTCGCCCACGCCGAGATCGATGGCCGTCCACAACTCCCTGTCGGCCTCGTCAAATCTTCCCGTCAGCCGCAGAACGCGGGCCAGGGCAAAGTGCGGCGGCGGGTACGAGGCGTCGGCGGCTATCGCCTGACGGAACATCTCCGCCGCCGCAGCGAGGTCGCCACGATCGGCGAGGCCTACAGCGAAGTTGTGAAGCCTTCGCGCTTCGAGGTGCGGGATGTTGGCCGTCGGTCCGCCGCTCGGCCGGGGTGTCGCCCGTTCGCCCTCACGGGGCGGGGCCCCGGCGGTGCTTGGCATGGTCCCGCCGATGTACCCGAGCGCGCGCAGCTTGGCGAGGGCCTCCTCCCGGGCTGCCGTCGGCATCTCTTCGCTCGCCAGGCCTCCCCGTGGAACGAGAGCTGCATAACGGACCGGCGCCGCTTGAACCGGCCGAGCCTCGGCAACGAGTCCTGCCGGGACGGCACCGGGCAGGTCGGCCCCGGGTGGAAGACCGGCGAGGGCCAAGAGGAGCGGAAGCACATCCAGAGGGCCGATACGCCGTCGAGAGGCGTCGGGGTGAACGTGCGGTCCGGCCACGATGAGCACGCCGTCCGGACGGTGCCAGTACACGGCGGTCGGTGTGTGGGCGCCCGAGGAGACGTTGGGCCGGTCGTCCCAGGTGAAGCCGTGGTCGGAGAGGATTACGATCGTGTCCCTCGGGCCGAGATGCGCCGTGATGCGGCCCAGCCACGCGTCGATGAACGCATGGTAGCGATCGACCACCGGTCCGAGCCGACGAGCCAGGATCGGATCGGTACCCGGCATGGCCGGCGGCCGGTAGCGTGCGAAGAGGTGTCCAACGGTATCCGTGCCCTCGACGTACGCAAGGACCACGTTGGTGCCTTTCTCCAGTTCGTGTTCGGTCAGCCGCTCGACCGTGATCGTGGCCGCCATCAGACGAACCGCACCTCCGATCGGGTGATCCCACCCGGCCGGCCCCTTCGGGACTGCGGCGAGCTCCTCACGAGTTACCGAGAGAATCGGCGCGAGCATCTCGGGGGTCGCGGCGCTGGGGTATGCCACCAGCTGGCGGGCCACTGAGCCGGCGCCGGGCGGGGACGCGAGGCCGGGCCGCTCCTCCTCGGCATCCGAGAGCTGCTCGGACAGCCGGTCGGAGTAGATCGTGCAGCCGGGGATGGACACTGCGGGAAACGTGGCCCACCACCCTACGACCGCCGAGGTCCTTCCCGCGGCGGCAGCCATCTCCCAGAGGGCTGGGACCTTCCTCGAATCGCTCGTGACCGGTTGCGGCGGGCCACCTCGCGGGTCCGGTTCTACAAAGTCGAGCACACCATGAACATCCGGCGGCTGGCCCGTGGCGAGCGTCGTCCAGATCAGCGGCGAAAGCAGAGGCGGTCGCATCCGCACGGTGACCTGAGCGCCACGGACCAACAAGCCCTTCAGATGCGGCATCACACCCCGGCGCGTCAAGTCATCCACGAGTCCCCAGTCCAGGGCATCGAGTCCGACGACGATGAGTCGCCCCTCCTCGGGCGCGGCGACCCGGAGCTCTTCTCTCGCCAGCGCTCGCACGAGCGCGGGATCCGGGTCGGCGTCCAGCGTTGCGGATACGAGGCCAACCGTTCGGAAAGACACGACGAGCCGGGCCGTCACGTCGAACGCCGTCGGCCGCCGCGGGCTCGAGAAGACCTCGCGCCATTGCGCGCTCGATCGCACGGCGTCCGCCGCCTCGGCCTCGGAGACGGCCAGCCTCGGTCCGAGCCAGGCAGACCACGCCCGCTCCAAGCCGCCTTCGCGAACCGACGAGGCCGTTACGGGCAGGGCCCCCGCGCCTTCGATGAGGAGGCGCACCCTCGCAGGCACCGGCGATCCACCGTGCAGATGAATCGTCGTCGGGACGGTTAGAACGGCGGCGTCGGCTTCCCGCGGCACTTTCAACCGCTGCTCGAGGAGGAGGAAGGAGAACGCGACCCCGTGCGGCAGCAAACGGGTTCTGTCACCGAACCGGTCGATGGCAACGACCGCATCGCCGCTGCCGCCCGGGACGACGCCCAACACCAGCACCGAGAGAAGAGCGAGGAGCGCGATCGCGAGCAACGCGATGCGGCGCCGATTCGGGGTTGCACGGGTGGCGCTCATCCCGATCGATTCTACGCGGCCGCTGCCACCGGTGCGCCCTCTACCGGCCTGTTTCGTGTCGACGGCCGCCCGAGGGCGGGTGGCCGCACCTCGACTAGGGACGGACCGGCGCATGATCTTCCCAGCGCTGCGCGAGCCCGGGACCGACCGCGCTACCGCACCTTGATCGAGTGCGCCTGGTGCCAAACAAGGCTAGTCACTTTGCCGTCCGGCCCCGCCTCGAACCGAACCTCCTCGCCGAGGTCGTCACCATCCTCCCGGATGCGTCGAAACGTGCTGCCCTCGATGTGCCTCAGTCGCACGAGGTCACCCAAGATATCCGAGGTCGGAAGGTCTAGAGCCGCGAGACCTCCCTCCCACGGGACGACCGCGAGTTCTCCCCAGACCGACCGGTATAGGCCCGCAAACCGTTCCAAATCCGGATCGGAGGTCTTCGCCGCGGCCGAGGGCTTCGCCGCTTCGCTGAGCGCGGCTCCGACAACCTTGAGCAGCTGGGTGGCGATCTCCTCGGTGTTGACGTCCATGGCATTGATCATGACCACCGCCGCCAGCTTGCGCCGCGGATTGAGGGTGATCTCGGTCCGGTAGCCCGGGCAGGAGCCGTAGTGGCCGACGAGCGTCTCGCTGCCCTCGCGGCGGACCCTGAACCCCAACCCGCGCGTGGACCGCCAGTCGGGGTCGATCCACTGAACCCGTTGCATCTCCCGCAGCGTGCTTGCCTTGAGCACCTCCATGCCCCCCTCTCGCAGGAGGCGGAACTGCCACGCGGCGAAGGCACCGAGATCCCTGACATTCGAGGCGAAGCCTGCTGCCGGTGTGAGCCCGCGCGCGTTGTAGAAAGGCATCACCTCGCGGATCCCCTCCCGTGTCAACGGCCCGTACCCGGTGGCGAGCGCCCGGCCGCGCTCGTCCTCGGGGAGTGACGTTGTGGTCCGGGTGAGCTTGAGAGGCGCCAGGATCGCCTCCCGCACGTAGCGTTCGTAGGGAACACCGCTCACCTGCTCGACGATCTGGCCGGCGAGGGCCATGCCGAGGTTCGAGTACTGGAGGAACCGCTCGGGCGGATAGAGCATTCTCTGTTGGGCGAGCCCAGCGATCAGCTGTTCCCGGGTCGGGAAGGCGAAAGCGGGTGCGTCCCAATAGTTGTGCGTCGACTCTCGAGGCACGCCGGCCGAATGGGTGAGAAGGTCGCGGATCCGTGCAGGCGGGTCGTCCGCGGAGGTGGGTTGCAGGGTGAAGTACGGGAGATAGTCGCGCACCGGATCATCGAGCCGGAGCTTGCCTGCGTCACGCTGCTGCATCACTGCGATCGCTGTGAACAGTTTGGAGATCGAGCAGATCCCGTAGATCGTGTCCGGGTTCGCAGGTACCTTCCGGGCAACGTCCGCGTAGCCGAAGCCCTTGCTCCAGACAAGTTCCTGATCTGCGACAAGAGCCACGGAGGCACCCGGAATCCGCTCGTACGCGATTTTTGAGTCCAGCCACTCGCCGAATAGCCGCACGGCCTGCGCGAGCCGGCCACCGGTGTCGGCGCGGGGCGGTTCCTCGGCCCGTGCCCTGGCCAAACCTGGCAGGACGATCATCGCCACACACAGAGTCAGAATTCGCCGACTCATGTCATACCTCCTGATTGCATCGCGCCGAACCAGCCCCGCATACGCTGGCGTTGTGCCAGTCCCTGTCGGTTGACCGATCGCAGGTCACGGGAGCGGAACGAGGAGCGTCACCACCCCCGCGCGCGGGCCGCTGACCTGCGATGACCCGCCGGACTGCCCGGGGGCTCCCCCGGGCAGTCCGGTCCGAACCAGAACCTGGTCAGAACTCGATCTTGAACCCCAGCTGCCACCAGCGCGGATCCTGCCAGATGTACGACTGCCCGTAGTTCGAGTAGTCGACGTTGTTGTTCCGCGCCGTCGGCTGCTGGTTGTTGAAGACGTTGAAGACGTTGGTGTACACGGAAGCTCGGACGGGTCCGAGCTTGAACGGCTGTTCTATCCGCACGTCGGCTTCCCAGTTGTTGCCGACATTCTTGGATCCCCGTTTGTCGACGTACCACTCCGTGCAGCACGTCCAGGACCCGTCCGGGTATTTCCACGACACCGGGGTGTAGAGGTTGCCCGAGTTCCAGTAGGCCCCCACACCCAGCACCATCTTCCACGGCATCGTGTAGGACCCGTTGAACTTGACGTAGTGTGGGGATTGGACCGTGCCGTAGCGCTTCGGGTCCATGGTCTCGGGGGCCCAGAAGAGGTACGGCCACTTGTTCCTGCCGTCCACGCCCCAGGCGTTTGACTTGATCAGGTAGGTGTAGCTGGCGATGAACTGGAACCCATCGCTGCCGAAGCGCTTCTGGAGGCTGAGCTGCAACGCCTGGTACTCCCAGAAGGGCTTGCTCGCGAGCTCGGGGCCGACGCCCGGGAAGCTCTTGGCTGCGCTCGGAGTGTTCGTGATGTAGTAGTAGTAGGTGGCCTCAGGATCGTAGAAGTCGATCGCTCGATCCTGTTTTCGCCACACGAAGTTGACGCCCGCGACCATGAGGTTGGAAACCCGCTTGTCGAAGCCGACGGTGTACTCGTCCATGTATTGCGTGCGCAGGTTCGGGTCGATCGTCGTGCTGCCCGTCGCCACCGGGATGTCGAACGTCTTGGCCCAGCAGGAGTCCGGCTGCTTCCACGGGTCCGTCGCCGCCGGGTCGCAGGTGCCGTTCCACGAGTAACGCAGGTGGCGGTCCGGGATCTCCGAGAAGTAGGGGGCGATGTAGGCCGAAGGCATGACGTAGAAACGCCCTGCCGAGGCGTGCAGCGAGTCGCCGTTGAGGTCGTAGGCGAAGCCGAGCCTGGGCGCGATCTGCTCGCTCAGGCCAAACTTGATCAGCGTCTTGTCGGTGTTGTTGGTGACATCGGCCGACTCCGCGCGGAGGCCGGCGGTGACGGTGAGCTTGCCGACCCTCCACTTGTCCTGGACGAAGAGCGCGTAGTACTTCTGGCCATAGGGAACCATCCCCGTCTGGTCGGTCCAGATATCCTTGCGGATCGGGGTGCTGCCGTTCATCCGGTACCAGCCGGCCGTCGTGTAGGTCCACCCGGACTTCGGCGTGCTGTCGAGGTACTCGACGCCGCCCTTCAACTCGTGGCTGTTCTTGGTCCCCTCCAGGAAGTGGGAGCCGGTCACCGTTATGCCCTGGCGGAACCTGTCGGAGTTGAAGTCGTACGGCGGCGCGCCGTAGTTGTAGCCCGACTGGACGTCGTACTGGTACGGTATGCCCTCACTCCAGGGCGTCCCGGCAGCCGGGATGTTGAGCTTTTGCTTGTGGTCCTGGTACTTGGCTTCGAGCAGGGAGTTCTGCGAGAGCACTCCCGACCAGCTGAGGGCGATGTCGTTGCTGGTTTGGTACTGCGAGCGCTCCGCGTCGGGGCTGAAGTAGGGGTTCGCCCGCCAGCCTGCGTAGAGCGGGAAGAAGTCGATGGGGTCCTCGTTGTAGAACGCGAAGAAGGAGTGGCTCGCCGTCGGCTGCCAGGTCAGCTTGGCGGAGAAATAGTGTCCCTTGTACGAGGTGGTCCCGTTCGTGAGCGTGTTGGCATTGGCAGCCTCGGCACTCGGGTAGTAGGAGTAGTTGCGGCTCTGATCGATGTTCTCGTACGAGGTGAAGAACCAGAGCTTGTCCCTGAGTATGGGACCTCCGATGGCGATGCTCGGATCCGGAGAGTCGAGCCGGCTCATGCCACCCCCGGATTTCTGCTGTCCCGTCTCCGAGTCGACTCCAAAGGCGGCACCCCAGCTCGCCTTCGAAAGCGTGAACCGCGCCAGCACCGAGAAGTCGTTGCCGCCCGACTTGGTGAGCATGTTCATGACGGCGCCCGAGGACCGGCCGTACTCGGCCGAGAACCCGGCGGTCTGGACCTGGGTCTCCTGGATCGTGTCCCAGTTGATGACGCTGCCCCACGTCCGGTAGATCGGGTCGGTGGTGTCGACGCCGTCGATCAGGTAGATGTTGGCGTCGTCGGAGCCCCCGTTGGCGTACGGGTTGTTCCCCGGCACGACGCCGGGGGCGACCGCCATGATCTGGGTGAAGAAACGGTTGTTCGGCAAGGTGTCCGCAAGCTTCCACTCCACCGTGGTGTCGACGGTCGCCTTCGTCGGGTCGAGGATGATCTGTTCACCCGTCACGCTCACGGTCTCGGCGACACGCGCAGCCGACATCTGCGCGTTCACGGCCGTGTCGCTCCCGATGTTGACCACGAGATCGGTCCTCTCGAGGCTCCCGAAGCCGGGCAACTCCAGAGTCAAGAGGTACCCGGACCCCGCCGGGACGGGGATGAACCGGAATCGGCCGGCGGCGTCGGTCACTGTTGAACGCGTTCCCTGCATCGCGGGACCGGACAGCTGCGCCGTGACCCCGGGAAGAGGAAGTTGCCCTTGGTCGACGACGAAGCCGGAAACAGTGCCGTACTGCACCTGGGCGGTCGCCGGCAGGGCGGCGACCGCAAATGCAAGTAACACCAAGAAGTTACGCCTCATGTCACCTCCTCCTTTGCCCCTGGTAGTGCTCCTTGTCGGTTAGGTGTCCGAGCCAGACGACGATCTGTCCCCCCTGTTCCCTGCAAGATCTATCGGTCCGTGGAACGAGGAAGTGGCCAAGAATTTGTTGTCAATCCGTTTGCTTTTTGTTTGCTCGGGGCGCACAGAGGTTCGGCGCGACGCTCGGCCCGCCAGCGAGGCCGGGGAGCGACTCCCCCGCCTACGCCCCCGCGCCGAGGTCACGTTCGCGGCGGCGCGTCGCTAAGGCCCGATGAGGACGGGCTGACTGGTGGCCGCGGCTCCTGTGAATGCTGCCGCAGCAGCTTCCGAAACCCCGGGTGGGCTTGGAGCGGAGCCCAACGCGGGTCGCGGTCCAGGCACGCGGAGGAGATCCACCTGTTGGGTACCGAAAGCAGCTGCCGGAGTTCCGCCACCGCCTTGTCGAACTCCCCGACCATCGTGTAGATGCGGGCGAGTTCCCGCCTGTAGTCCGGCCCGGACCAGGCGTCGCGCTCAACCGGACAGAGCTGGGTCGCGAGCACGCCCTCTCTGACGGCGTCGTCCTTTCGGCCGAGGCCGGCGTAGGCGAGCCCCAGGGCGCTGCGTACACGGGCGTCTTTGGGCACCTTCCGGCTTTCGGCCTCGAGCAGGGTGCGGGCTGCATCGTAGGCTGCCTTCGCTCGCACCGTGTCGCCCAGGAACCCCAGGACCTCCGCCTCCAGGAGCACCTTGGGGTAGTACCTTTCGCCTGTGACAAAGACCTCAAGATCGCTGCCGGCCAGGAGTCGCTCCGCTTCCTCGTAACGGCCCTCGTAGAGGCATTCGAGGTAGCGAGCTTCGACCGCGTGCGCCAGCGACACGCCAGGCATCCGGTCCAGCGTCGCACGGGCATCCGCGGTTGACCCGGTCCAGAGCCAGAAGTTCTCGGCGCGCCACACGTACGCGGTGACGAGGTCGGGGGCGAGTTCGATGGCGCGGGCAAAGTACGTGTCGGCCTCCTGGTAGCGCCCGAGCCCCCGGAGCGTGTTCCCGACCTCGAGCACCATCAAGGAATCCAGAGGGCTGGCCTGCAGTGCCCGCTGCTGCTTCTTCAGCGCCATCTCGTATTGACCCTTACGTCGGAGGATGAAGGCCATCACCTCGATCAACTCGGGATCGTTGGCGAAACTCTTCTCGGCGAAGGTGAGGTGCTCCAGCGCACCCTCGTAGTCTCTCAACCCCCAATAGTTGTAAAAAGCAACCGCCAGACGAACCCGCGGGTCGGCCGGAGCGAGTTCAAGGGCGCGTTCGGCCGCCAGCTTCGCCATCCGGAGGCGCTGCTCCGAGCGATCCGCCCCGTTGTGGTAGAGCCGGGAGTGGGCGCGCGCAAGCTCTGCGCTCGCGAGCGCCATCTTGGGATCGAGGTCGAACGCTCGCTGAAACATGGACACCGCGAGGTTCATGTCCTGGACCGTGTCCCGATCCGTCGAGTAGACACGTCCCTGGAGGAACGCCTTGTAGGCTTCCTCGCTGTCGGTCAGATGCAGTTCCAGGAGCGTCATCGCGGCCTGTTCGGACTTCTGAAGCGACACGTGGAGGTGGTCGGCAACCTGTCGGGCGATGTCGGACTGTGCCTGGAGCGTGTCCACGAGGGTGCGGTCGTACACCTCGCTCCAGACGCTCGTGCCGTCAGCCACCCGTATGAGCCGAGGGGTGATGCGCACGCGCGACTGGCCGTCTGCGGCCCGGCCCCACAGAACAGTTCCCTCGAGAAGGTAGTCGCAGCCGAGATCCCGCCCGATCTCTTGTGCGGTTCTTCCGGTGTTGGCGTATCGCTGGGAGGCTGACCGGGACACCACCACGAGCCGGCTCACGGCCGAAAGGCGGACAGCGATCTCATGCGTGATCCCGGCGACGAACACGGCGTCATCGCCGGGTCCCAGGCTCTCGAACGGGAGGATCGCCATTTGGGCGTGGAGCAACGGCGACTTCCCGGCGCCCCGCCGAACCATGAGTGAGATGCCGCCGAGAACCGCGACGGCGGTCGCGATGGCGCCCCCCGCCAGGAACCACCGGCGCCGCGCCCGCGCAGCCGCCGCTTGTTTGCGTCCCCGATCGAGGTCCGCCGCCGACTCGGCCAACTCGCGCACATCCGCGATGAGCCGATACCCCTTGGTCGAGATCGTTTCGATGTACCGTGGGCTGTGAACATCGTCGCCAAGGGTCTGGCGCAGCACGGCGATTGCGTGCCTCAGGGTGCCGTCCGCGACGTAATGCTTCGCCCACACCTGATCGATGATCCGCTCACGGGATACGACCTCGCCGCGGTGTTCGGCCAGGAAGGTCAGAAGCTGCATGAACTTGGGCTGGAGTGATCGGCTTTGGCCGTCACGCTGGACACGGTCGGTCGAGGGATCCACCAACCATTCCCCCATCCGGAATCCCACGCTGGAGAGGCTGCTCGAAGGCAAGGTGCTGATCTCCCACGAGAGTATAGTTCACGCACCCGAGCGTGGCTCGCCGCGCGAGCCTTCTGCTCGTGCGGCCCGGCGGTGGGGGCTGACATCGCGGGCGCTGGTGCGGCGGCAAGGCCTGCGGCGGCTCTCGCCTCTCTTGATGCAGGTCTAATCTCGGAATCGTCCCGGAACGTCGCGGCTGCTCCTTCCACCGTCCGCTTCGCGTGCAGGCTAGAATCGTTGCGCGATGGCTAGGTGGGCCAGACGCCCTCTGCTCATCATCGGTCTCGGGCTGCTCGGCCTGCTCCTCGGTGTCTGTACCGTCGTTCCCCCGCGACACGGAGTCGCCGTGGTCACCGTGAGCCGCTTCGGGAATCACGTCGGCCTGCTGTCCTCCGGCGTGTCGCTCTCGTTCCTGCCTCTTGCGGGCCGCCTGGTCGTGCCGCTGCACGACGATCAGCCGGTGATCGAAACCAGCCTTGACGCAACCACGACAGGGGGCGCCACGACCAGAATCCCGGTCGAGATCGAGTTGGCGGGAAGCGGGCGGCTGCCGATCGGTGCCGGCGACGTTCGTGAGCGTGGGTGGTCGGAGGCATGGCACGCATGGCTCGCCGCCCGGCTAACCCTCACGAACGACCAGCTGCAGGCCATCGTCTCTTCGAGCCCGCTGTGGCAGGAGATCTTCCCCTCTGGGGCGCCGCACCCGCCTGTCCCCAACTTTCGGAATCTGCTCGCCGGGGCCTTCCACCCCCTCACGGTGGCCCGCTTCGAGGTAACGGATTCCCTCGATCCCGATCTT
>Ga0315276_10006251_pt1 | contig 11003 bp, 7 predicted proteins | sample YL17G05_0_MG_FD_204542 | JGI IMG/M metagenome (GOLD analysis project Ga0315276, IMG submission 204542) | Sediment microbial communities from Yellowstone Lake, YNP, Wyoming, USA - YL17G05_0 | ecosystem: Environmental > Aquatic > Freshwater > Lake > Sediment | place: USA: Wyoming | collected... | reverse complement strand
GAGTCGTGATTATTGAGCGTTTGAGTATTTTCCTATGAGTCGCAGCAGCGTCTGGCTGTCGGGCTGACCCGGCTCGATCTCCAAAGACGCACGCCACAGCCGGATAGCCTCGATCTTCAGGGCCTCGTCGTCGCCGACAATCGCCTTGAGCATATAGGCCACGCCCAAGGACCTGAGCGTTTCCCAATCCTTATCGTTCAAACGGACGGCGGTGTCGTAGGCCACGATTGCTTCGTCAACGGCGCTCAGCTTGAGATAACAATATCCGAGGTATTTGAAGACTTTGGCATTCTCCGGCTGGGCCTGCGTGGCCAGAATCAACAGCTCCTTCGCAGGCTCATACAGCTCCATTTTTGTGTAGGCCAGCGCCAGGAGAGTCAAGGCATCGGGATTGTTGCTGTCTATCTCCAGCGCTCGCTTGTAGGAAGCAACGGCCGCCTCCAAATCCTCCTGCCACTGATAGACCTCGCCGAGCAGCATCTGGACTTCGGCGACGTTCGGGTCGATCTCCCGTGCCCGCTCGCCGAGCTTTTGGGCGCTGCCGTAGTCCTCCAGCTCCACGTAGCATTTTGCGGCGCTGAGATGCGCCTGCAGATGATTTGGGTCTATCTCGCAGGCCCGGACGTATGCTTCCACCGCCTTTGTCAGCTCCTTCATCATCCGATAGACGCGTCCGAGGCTGAAGAAATCCTTGAAAGAATCGGGATTAATCCTGGTCGCCTTCTGGTAGGAAGCCGCACTGTTCGGGTAGTCCTCCATCTTCTCATAGACCTGGCCGAGCACGGAATAGGCGTACCAGAACCTCTTATCGACCTTCACAGCCTCTTGGAGCTTTTGAACGGCCTTGGCGTCCTGGTCGTACTCCGTCAGCACTATGCCATCCAGGTAGAGGTCAACCGCGCTGTTTTCCTGCTGGCAGCCCCAGCAAAACAGCAGGGCCGGGAGAGTCAGGCCTGCAATAACAACGCACAGCTTTTTGTCGTCAGGCATTTGCCCTGCCTTTCAGAAATAGCCCAACACTGCGATGCCGCCCTTTGGACATTCGCCCCCGGGCCCCAATTGCCGAGCAATTATAGCACAGCACACATCTCTGTCAAAAACTTTTAGCGATGGGGTAATTTTGTGCCCGCTCGAAATGCTTGACATGCGCGCAGCCGCCCATTATCATACCGGGAGCTGGTGGCAAGTTGAATAATACGGACGAGGTTACGCCTCGTCTTTGTTGCTTTTGGTTGAAAGGTCGTTTCTCTATGCCGAAACAGGGCGTGACTTTGGAAAACAGACCGCTTGTACTCATAATACGCGACGGCTGGGGCTACAATCCGGATGCGGGCGAGGACAAGTATAACACCATCAAGTGCGCAAAGACGCCTGCGGACGATATGCTGATGGCCGAATACCCCCACTGCCTCATCCACAGCAGCGGAGAGGACGTCGGCCTGCCCGCAGGAACAATGGGCAACAGCGAGGTCGGACATCAGAACATAGGCGCCGGGCGAATCGTCCCGCAGGAGTCGGTCAGGCTCAGCAAGGCAATCCGCGACGGCTCTTTTTTCCAGAACGCTGAATTCCTCAACCTGATCGATTCTGTGAAAAAGAATAACGGCAGGATGCACATTATGGGACTGTGCAGCGACGTCGGCGTGCACTCCCTGCTTGACCACCTGTACGGCCTGCTTGAGCTGGCAAAAAGAAACAGCGTAAGGGACGTCTTCATACACGCCTTCACCGACGGCCGCGATTCGCCGCCGGACAGCGGGGCAGGATACATCGCCGAAATCGAAAAAAAGGCCGCGGAAATCGGCGCAGGCAAAATCGCCAGCGTTATGGGCAGATTCTATGCGATGGACCGCGACAGCCGGTGGGACCGCGTGCAAAGGGCCTACGAATGCCTGACGATAGGCAAGGGCCTTCGCGCCCCCAGCGCCGCCGAGGCCGTCGCCCGAAGCTACAAGGAGGGCGTGACCGATGAGTTTATAGAGCCGACGGCGATTGTCAACGAGGATAATGAGCCGACAGCGACAATCAACAATGGTGACGGCGTGGTGTTCCTGAACTTCCGCGGGGACAGGCCCCGCGAGATTACCCGGGCGTTTGTTCAGCCGGACTTCAAAGAGTTCCCCCGCACAAAAAAGCTGGAGACATACTTCGTCTGCATGACCGAGTACGATGCAACGATACCGGCCCCCATCGCATTCCCCAAGCCCCCCAAAATGAAGAATATCTTAGCGGCGTACTGGAGCTCTCTGGGCATCAAGCAGTTCCGCTGCGCTGAGACCGAGAAATACGCCCACGTCACCTTTTTCTTCAACGACTACACCGAGAAGCCTTTTCCCGGCGAAGACAGGCAAATAGTCCCCTCCCCGCGAGTGCGGACATACGACCTGAAGCCTGAGATGAGCGCTTATGAGGTGGCCGACGTCGTTTTGGAGAGGCTCGATTCGGATAAATACGATGTCGTCGTGGTCAATTTCGCCAACCCGGATATGGTCGGCCATACGGGGATACTGGAGGCGGCCATACGCGCCGCCGAGGCCGTGGACCAGTGCGTCGGCAGAATCATCGAAAAGGTCAAGAGTATGGGCGGTGCGGCAATCGTCACCGCCGACCACGGCAATTTCGAGAAAATGATAGACGGCAGCCCGGACAGCCCGCACACCGCCCACACTATCGGCGACGTGCCGCTCATTGTGTTTGCCGAGCGCCTCAAGAATTGCAGGCTGCGGCAAGGCGGCAGGTTGGCGGACATAGGGCCTACGCTTCTTGCGATGATGGGCCTGCCGAAGCCCGAAGAAATGACCGGGCGGAGCTTGCTTCAGACTTAAAAGAAGTCAGGTGCTTTTTCATTCGACCTAATACCCGATGAGAAAAAAACAGAAACCAACTTGTTTTATCATTGCAGGCCCGAACGGTGCAGGAAAAACTACATTTGCATTACGTTATTTGCCGCAAATAGCGGGTTGCCGAAACTTTGTCAATGCCGACCTTATTGCTTACGGTCTTTCGCCTTTTGACTCACTATCGGCTCAATATGAAGCCGGGCGTCTGTTTCTGCGTGAGATTTATGCAAATATCGACAGGCGGGTGGATTTTGCTTTTGAGGCGACATTGGCAGGCCGCAGTCATATTAGTCTGCTGAAAAAACTCAGGCAGGATGGCTGGCAGGTGGTTTTGTTTTTCTTGTGGATACCTGACGCAGCCTTTTCAAAAAGCCGAATTCGTGAGCGAGTGGAGCATGGTGGACATAATATTCCTGATGATGCAATTTATCGCCGCTATCCTCGCATAATGAACAATCTCGTCAGAATCTATGTCCCTCTATGTGATAAAGTTGTTTGTTATAATAATTCTGAATCAGAGCCGGTTCTTGTTTTTGAACAAGACAGTACTGGGCAGAAGATTTCAAATAATGATATATATGAAAAAATTATAAGGTGTGCCAATGGTTGCAAAAGAAACACATAGAATGGCACTTCGTGCAAAAGATTGTCTCCGAAAAGCGGTGCGGGAAGAACTAAGAAAAAAAGCATTACTTGGACAGTATGTTATTATAAACCGTAACGGCAAATGCTGCCGCGTTTCAGCCAAACAGGCATTAAAAATTGCTAAAGCTAAATGATTTGGCTCGCCCTGCCGAAGCCCGAAGAGACGACCGGCCAAAGTCTGCTTGAATGTTGAAAGAGGCTTGCTTCGCCGGGCAAATTGCAGTATGTATGTAGTATTGATTGTGCCGAGTTCTGTCGTCGCGCCGGTTATCGCTGTGGCCCGGAGATCGGCAATAGCGCTCAGCTCACAAAGTTATTATTACAGGGAAGGGATACGAAAATGAACAAGAGCACTTTAACCAGACGCCGGTTCCTGGCCGCCGCATCGGTAGGCACTATCGCAACCATATCCAGCCGAATCCCCGCCTACGCCCAGCCGACGGGCGAGGCGAGCAAGCTGGCGATTCTGGGCGGCAAGCCGCTCAGGGCCAAGCCTTTTAGCCAGTGGCCGATCTGGGACAGGGCCGACGAGGAATCAATCCTCGCTATTCTGCGCAGCGGCAATTGGTTCCGGGGGGCCGGCACAGTGGTCCGGCAGTTCGAAGAAGAATACGCCCGCTTGATGGGGGCAAAAGACTGCATGGCGACGGTGAACGGGACAAACGCCCTGCTTACCGCGCTGCACGTGCTCGACGTGGGCATAGGAGATGAGGTTATTGTCCCGCCCTATACCTTCGTGGCAACGGTCAGCGTGGTTCTACTCTCCAACGCCCTGCCGGTCTTCGTCGATACGGACCTTGAGACGTTCCAGATAGACCCGGACAAGATCGAAGCGAAGATCACCGAGCGCACCAAGGCTATTATCCCCGTCCACATCCTCGGCACGGTCGCAAATATGGACAAAGTCAATGCCGTTGCGAAGAAGCACAACCTCAAGGTGATAGAAGACGCCTGCCAGGCGCACTTGGCCGAGTGGAAAGGCAAGAAGGTCGGGACGGTCGGCGACTTGGGGTGCTTTAGCTTCCAGAACTCCAAGAACCTGCCCTGCGGCGAGGGCGGCGCAGTCCTCGGCAACGACCAGCGGATTATGGACCATTGCCAGTCGTTCCACAACTGCGGCAGGCCCTACGGCAGCATAAAGGGCAGCGGGTATCCCATCCTGGGCACAAACCGCAGGATGACCGAGTACCAGGCCGCTATTCTGCTCGGACAAATGAAACGCATCGAGCAGGACGCCAAAATACGCAATGAGAACGCCGAATACCTAACCGCAAAAATCGAAAAGATTCCGGGGATCATTCCGCAGAGATTTTATGAAGGCCAGACGAGGGGCGCATATCACCTCTACGCCTTCAGGTACATAAAAGAGCACTTCAACGATGTCCCGCGGGCGAAGTTCCTCTCCGCCTTGAACGGCGAGGGTATTCCGTCCTGGAGCGGATACACGCCGCTCAATAAGGAGGGCACCATCGAAGACGCCCTGACTTCCAAGAACTTCCAAAGGGCCTTCTCGAAGGCCAGGCTCGACCAATACCGCGAACAGAACCACTGCCCGACCAACGATCAGCTCTGCACCGAGGCGGTCTGGCTGTCCCAGTCGATGCTCCTCGGCCCAAAATCCGACATGGACGACATCGCCAACGCCATACAGAAGGTCTATGAAAACAGGGACAAGCTCGCATGACGGCATCTGACGGGATTCAATAAGTCACGTGTCAAGAGACGCTGTCTGAGAATCACCTCACATTTGAGAGATTATCCAGTTTCCGTTGCCATCTGTGACGAACACGAAGCGGCTGGCCAAGAAAGCGTTGTCTGCCTCGAACGGCATGTTGTACTCGTATGTCCCCACTAGTCGCTTGTCGAAATATATGTCACCCAGTCCTTTTCCATACCCAGGTAAACTCAGAAGGCGACGCAGCCGTTCCTCGTGCTCGATTCGGCAGATCGGGGCAAAATAGGACAGCGCCTTGTCCACATCACCTGCAAGCGCCGCCTGTTTATACGCTGCGAAAACAGCCTTCGGCGATTTCTGTGGATCGTCAATTACCGGTGCGTCAGGATTCTCCGCCTCGGCAGCTGCCATCGCGGCATAGCGTTTTGCGATTGCATCTTCCTCCTTATCCAATATGGTAGAGAAGTCTCCCATATCAATTTCGCGCATCTTTGCCTTGTTCTCCTGCCACCATTTCATCCACCTCTCTACAACCCCTGCCTCATCCTGCGGCGACAGGACTCTCAAGCTCTTGCCTTGTGAAAAATCCAGGCCTGTCAACTCTTTTAGAGTAGCGTTTGCTACAGAGCGAGAGTTCCTGCGTTTGGATTTCAGCGATTCAATCATCACTGAAACACTGCAACTATCGCCCAATTTGGCCAAGGCAAGAGCCGCTTGGCGCCTGACGTAAACATCCGGACTAAGGAGCTTCTTCTTTACCTGGGGGATAAGGCTCTTTGCCCTCATTTTTGAGACCACACCGAGAATGCTTTCCTGCAAAACCACATCCTCGTCTTCTCGTTCGAGAAACTCCTTCAGGTACGGTAAGACAGTGTCGTCGGAAGCGGTCCAAATTGCGAAAACGGCTTCGCTTTTTACCTGAGTATTCGAGCCATTGAGCAGCAGGTCACCAAACCACTCCGGCCTGCTTCGGTCTTTGACACGCTGCCACCATTGATCAATCTCGGCGGCGAGCTTCTGGCGCTCCGGGATGACCACGGTGTCCTTGAGATCTTTGCGGCCGGTGTGAGACTCCAGCAGCGAAAGGACTGTGTCGAAGTCGGCTCGGTATATATTCTTCCTTAGATGCTTTATGAGATACGGGATGGTGGCCCGGTCATCAATGTTCTTCAGCTCCCATCCAGCCTCCCTGACGATTTCCATATGCGGGCTGCTTACATACTCTTTTAGAATCTCGGTGTAATCCTCTTTGGCGAGTTCTCCTTTCGCGAACGCATTTCTGTATTCACCGAGCTCTCGCGTCGCCTCCTCGATCTCGCTCTTTGCACTTTCCAGCAGGCGCCTTTCGGGTTCGGCAAGGGCATTTTCTTCTGCCAGTGCCCCCTTCAAGAGTGGCCCGGGCCCCGGGGCAAAAAGCGGCCCGGACAGCCATGCAATGTGTTCAAGGTGAGACAGCTCTTCGATCCAGGGCTCAAGTTTAACGAGATTGTCCTGCTGCCGGTATCTCTGTTTGAGATTCGGCAAGACTGTCATGAAAGGCTCCACCCGGTCTTCATATACCTTGTACCATATGTAGCCAACCTTGTAGATCAGAACCTCTTCCGCCTTCAGACCGGCGAAGGCCTCAGTGTTTCTTTTGACCGTCTGGTCGGGGATAAAATACCTGCCGTTTTTGTCCGTGGTTGCCTCATATGTGGTGCCTTCCATAGTGCCCGGCTCGATGAACCATATTGCTACGTCCCATTTGAAAACAACCACAGCGCCCTCAATCGGCTCGCCTGTCACGGCATCAATTACCCGCCCGGAGCGGGTGCCGGTATGAAATTCGGCCGGCTGGTCAAGAAGGGTCTTCTTCGACTCTTCTGACTCATCCACCAACGCCCCCTGGCAGGGCAAAACCGCAAGCACCAGAATCAATAAAGATGCCGGCCCTAATCTCTTTGTCGCAGGTTTCTCAGTATCACTCTTCATAAGTGATCCTCCTATTATGTATGTGCAGCCATGCCACTGCCGGACTTCGTCCAGACCTTTGCGGGCAACTATAGATTCCGCTAACACGTGCATATCCGCGCGGCGTTTCCCGTATATGCGATTCATAAGGCCTCTACATGTATTAGAATACAAAAACCGTGACACCTTTTCAAGTGATTTCACCTTTTCGGCCAGAACCCTACTGCCATACATCGGCCCAGAATACTGCACTTGCATTGTCAATAAAACAAAGCTCGGCACCGACGAAAAGGACTGGCTTCTGTGTGGCCATTTGGGTATTATCACGATTTGGAAGCGCAGGTTTCCTGCGCAATTACCACGAAGACGAATTCCGCGTGAAAGTCAGGGGTAATCGCTGAACAGCGTTTTTCCGCGCCGCCGGAGAAGACAATGGGCCGAATAGTCGTCCTCGACCAGAATATGGTGAATATGATAGCAGCCGGGGAGGTAATCGAGCGCCCGGCCAGCGTGGTCAAGGAGCTTATGGAGAACAGCATCGACGCCAGCGCCACGAAGATCGCCGTCGCCGTCGAGGACGGCGGTCGAAAGCTCATCTCGGTCGCCGACAACGGCTCCGGAATGGACGCCGAAGACGTGGACATGGCGTTCGAGCCGCACACCACCAGTAAAATCAGGACCAGCGCCGATCTGCACAGCATCTCAACGCTCGGTTTTCGAGGCGAGGCCCTGGCGAGCATCGCCTCGGTCGCACAGGTTCGAGCCGTCAGCAGGACGCAGGACTCGGCCGGGGCCAGCTGCATTGAAATTGACTGCGGCGACAAGACAGCCGTCGGCCCCGCCAGCGGGGATTACGGCACAACAATCCAGGTCAGGGATATTTTCTACAAGCTGCCAGGCAGGCGGAAATTCCTGCGGACCGCAAATACCGAAATGGGCCATATCGCCGAGCAATTCACACGCATCGCGCTTAGCTGCTGCTCTGTTCAGGCCCCTACCCCGCAAAACGAGCAGCAAAACGAGCAGCAAAACCCAGATATTACCACCGCCAGCTTAGACCTGACGCTGGTGCACAACGGCAAGGAGCTTTACCGGCTGCCCGTGGGCCAGACCCTCATAGAGCGGATAAATGCCCTGTTTCCAATGCTCTCAGACGGAGCTTCCAACGACTTCATCGAAGCCCGGAGCAGCGAAAGGGGCCTGCATATATACGCCCTGTTAGGCAAGCCCGCTATCTCAAGGACGAGCAATAAATTCCAGTACATATTCCTCAACGGGCGCTTCATCCGCGACAAATTCATCTCGCACGCCATCCGAGAGGCGTACCGCGGCCTGCTCGAGCCCAACAGATTCGGCGTGGTCTTCCTGTTTATCACTATGCCTTTCGAGGACTACGATGTGAACGTACACCCGACCAAGAGCGAGGTCCGCTTCTACAACGCCAATCTCGTCCATTCACAGATATTGGGGGCGATTCGAGAGAAACTCTTAGGCACAAACCTCGAGACGCACGCAAGACTCCCCGTCGCAGCAGGCTCCCTCGCGGCGGAAGGCCCGCCTTCAGCAGGCCACAGAACACAGGAAATCAGCGATGCGATGGCCGATTTCTTCAAAAAGCACAGGCAAAGCCATACACAACGGCAATTCGGCTTCCGCGGCGGACCGCATTGGGGCACAGACCGGCACGCCGGCAGCCCCACAATAGTCGGCGAACCCCCAGCCCCCGCCACGCCGGCAATTCCCACAACGCCAAAGACCTTCATCCAGATACACGACAGCTTCATCGTTGCACAAACCGACGACGGATTCGTGATAATCGACCAGCACGCACTCCACGAGCGTATAATGTACGAAGAACTGCAAAAGCGGATAGGGAACGGCAAGCTCGAATCGCAGAGACTGCTCATACCGCAAAGCTTCGACCTGACGGAGGCTCAGGCCGGCCTGATTGAGGAAAACGCAGATTTGACTGAAAAACTCGGCATCGAGCTTGTCCCTTTCGGCCCCAGAGCTATGGCTATCCAGGCCTTTCCGAGTCTGCTGGCGAAGGCCGAGCCGCTCGATTTCGTCCGCGATTTAATCGACCTGCTCGACCGCAAAGACGCCGGCCCCGACCCCCAAACGCTGCTGGACGACGTGCTCAATATGGCCGCCTGCAAGGCCGCAATCAAGGCCGGGCAGAAGCTGACCGACAGTGAAATGGAACAGCTCCTGACCCGCAGACAATCCACTGACTCGGCGAGCCGCTGTCCGCACGGCAGGCCCACAACCATACGCTTCACGCTCAAAGACCTGGAAAAGCAATTCAAGAGGACCTGATGAGAAGGTGGCTGGCGCTGTCATTGATAGTCTCGTGCTGGGTGGCCGTCGGATTTGCCGTCTTTGGCCGGTCGGACGACCAAAACAAGGCCGAAAAACCGCCACCGCACCACGTGAAGCGAATCGTATCTCTGGCCCCGAATCTCACGGAAATACTCTTTGCGCTCGGTCTGGATGAACAAATCGTCGGTGTTACGTTCCACTGCAACTACCCCCCGGCAGCGGCAGAAAAGCCAAAAGTGGGGACCTTCTGGCAGCCCAATATAGAGGCCGTGATAGCCGCCAAGCCCGATTTGGTGATTGCGCTGCGATTCACACAGCAGAGGGACATCGCCGAGCGGTTGACGCGAATCGGCTATAACTGCCTGACGGTGAACGTCGATAAGGTCGGTGAACTCTTCGAGGCAATCGGAAAGATCGGCTCTGCGACCGGCCGGCACACCCAGGCTGCTGAATTGGCATCCAGTCTGCGGACAAAGCTGAACCAACTATCGGCCCTGATGCCGACCAACGAGAGGCTCAAGGTCCTCTGGGTGATTGACAGAGAGCCGCTGCGCGTGGCCGGCAGAGATACCTTTGTGAACGAGCTAATCGAGCTGGCAGGCGGCGAAAATGCGATTGGCCCGACCGTGCACAAATATCCGCCGATAGGCTCCGAGCAGGTCATCGCCTGCGCCGCGGACGTTATCATCGAACCGGCAATGGCCGCGGAAAGCCTCGCGGAGCAGCAGAGAACAGCGATTGAGTACTGGAGCAGGTTCAAAAACGTCCCAGCCGTGGCCAACCAGAGAGTCTATGTCATACCCCCCGATACGGTCTGCCGGCTTGGACCGCGGTTGTACGAGGGCGTTGAGACGGTTGCCCGATGCCTCAGGCCGGAGCTTTTTGCAGATTGAACAAATGGCCGAACTGCTAACACCTAACAAGCTGGCTGTGAGAATCGTCCTGGCACTTGTCGTGCTGGCGACGGTAATGTTCCTCTGCTCGCTCATCGGGACCGAGAGCATCTCTCTGAAGGCGGTATTCGCCGGGGGCGCAAAAGCCGCGGCAGTCAATCCGGACTACGAGATATTTGTGCGGGTGAGGATACCGCGAATAGTCCTCGGCGCGATCGTCGGGGCTGCTCTGGCGTGCTCCGGGGTCGTCTTCCAGGCCCTTCTTCGCAACCCCCTTGCTGACCCGTACATATTGGGCATATCCAGCGGGGCCGGCCTGGGCGCTATGATCGCGGTCATCAGCGGTCTGACCTGGACGCTGTTCGGGCGTTCACCAATAGCGATTTTTGCATTTGCCGGGGCGCTGGGCACGGTTTGGCTCGTCTGGCTCATCGGCAGGCTGACCGGCAAATTCCACCTGACCGGCCTGCTGCTGGCCGGAGTCGTCGTAAACGCCTTTTTCTCCGCGGTCATAATGTTCCTGACGTCCATAGCCAAAGCCGAACAAGTCTATGCCACTATGTTCTGGCTTATGGGCAATATGATGGAAGAGGATTTTGTAGTGCTCTGGACGGCGGGCGGGTGCATTGTGGCGGGGACCGTAGCCCTATTCTATCTTGGCCCTCAGCTTAACGCCCT
>Ga0315276_10006250_pt1 | contig 11004 bp, 14 predicted proteins | sample YL17G05_0_MG_FD_204542 | JGI IMG/M metagenome (GOLD analysis project Ga0315276, IMG submission 204542) | Sediment microbial communities from Yellowstone Lake, YNP, Wyoming, USA - YL17G05_0 | ecosystem: Environmental > Aquatic > Freshwater > Lake > Sediment | place: USA: Wyoming | collected... | reverse complement strand
TGGAGTGCGATACGAATCGGGTCGGCGGACCGGCGGGTGTGGGCCGGCTTGATGCCGATCAGGTCGGAGACAGCTTCGCCGCGCAGCAGCGCCTCAAAGATCGCGTCCAGCAGAGTGTGCTCGGACTGCGTCATGGACGGCCCGTCGATCGACTTGCACATCGCCCGTATGAAGTGGCGCTGCTTTTCGACTCGGCTCATTTCCTGAATGTCGGAGCTTTGCATGTCTCAGTGTTCTGCACGCGCACAGATGGTCCGCTGGGTCTCTTAGACCACAATTGCGTCACGCGTCGCAACGTCTTGACGACATATCATCGAGTTTTCTATTGCAACCGCTCGCTTATGTCATCTGACGGACTCGTCATACGATGATCGACCACGGCTCCGTCGCGGGCCTGCGCGAGCAACGGCCCCATCGGGGCCGTTCGCTTTGACGGCGACGCTGTGGGACGACGGCCGTGGTTGCTACTTTTCCGAAAGCGACGTATTGCACGTTGGCATGATGCTGTCGTGCCTTCGCGCTCCGCAAAACATCCCGCCAGCCACTGAGATCACTCCCCGATGGTCTCCCGCCCCGTCTCCCTGCGCTCCTCGAAGAAATGGCACTGGAGCTTGCGCCAGGACACGACCATCGGGCCGCTGAACAAATCATCCACCAGGTCAATGCTGACTTCGCCACGGAAGACCAGGACGCCCATGCCGGCGCGATCCGGTGCTGGCGACTGGACTTCGACCCCGTGAACCAGAAACCCCGGCGCGAGGAATGGCAGCCTGCAAATGCTGCTCCGCCATGATCCGGGCAACCCGCTTGAAATTGATCCTCCAACCCTCGCGGCGCAGCTGATGGGTGACTCGTCGGTAGCCAGAGCCGGGCATTCGTTCGCACAGCGTCGTGATTCGCGCCAGCAACTGCGGCTCATCGGCTCGTACCCGGCCCTTGGGTCGGTAGTAATAGGAACTGCGGGCCATACTCATGAGTCGACATCCTTGCGTGACACTGAGTTCACCGGGCCGCTGACGATCGAGCGCGGCTCGGCGTTCACCGACCGAGAGCGCGGCAGAGTTTTTTTGAGCAAATCGTTCTCGAGGGCGAGCTGCCCGACCTTGCGCTCAAGCAACGCGATGCGCGTCTCGTATTCCTGCATGCTGCAGGCTACCGATGCCTCGTCGCTGAACTCGCCACCTTCGTACTTCTGAGTCCACAGCCGGATCAGATTGCGCGAGATTCGGTGCCGCTTGGCCAATCCATGCAGCGCCTCCCCGGAGAGGTATTCCTGAACAACCTGGCGTCTAAAATTCAAGGCTATAACTTCGGTGATGAGCCATCCTCTGTCTCCTCGATGGGCTCGACACCGGCCACTGTCAACGCATCCGGCACCAGCTGTCCAGTTCCAGGGGGTCACTCCACACAGTGGGTCAGTTTTACATCGGCGCTAACACCTCGAGGAACTCGAGTACCTGCGGCGCGCGGATCGCGCCGGGGAACAGACGGAAGTAGAAGCGTCAGCAGGAGATACCGGCGGTCACCGACAACTGCTTCCAGCTGAAGCTGTACTGCAGCACCGGGGTCTGGCCCCGCGGGGCCCAGGTACGCGCGCGACACGGCCGTTCGGAGAGTCCCGACTCGTCGACAAAGACGATCACTCGGCCCTGTCGCGCAGCGATTTCTTCGGCTCCGGCCACCTCCGGGCCTTCCAGGTACGGATCGCCTTCTCGTTGCGCTGGCGCGCTTGGCCGGTCGGTCGCTGCAGCGCGCTGATACCACCTTCCTGCCACTGTTTCTCCTAGCGCGATACGGAGGTCCGCGTGACCCCGACCCGGCGCGCCACTTCCACCTGCGGCACTCCCGCTTCGAGCAGCCGCGCGCCACGACGGCGCCGTCGCTCCAACTCTTTCAATCGTCGCTCGTTGTCCATCCTCGCCGCGAGTGAAACCACTCGAGGAATTAGACCGCAAGTCCACCGAAAAGTGCTACTCACTTACGCAAGTCTCAATAATTCTAGCCACGGCCACGCGCGGCCGCACGGAAGTCACGCGGCTGCAATGTCTGAGCATTCCAATCCGTTTGCGGCGTTCCAATAATCCCGCTTTCAAGATGGCCTTCAGCCTGCGGCGACACGCTCCGGCGTGATCGATGCGGGTGGGCGCTGAGCGAGGCGTCCTGTTTCAATCAGCAGTGCAGCCCAGCCGAGCGCAATCGGTGCCAACATCATTCGGACCATGAACCAGCCGTGGCCGAATGAATGAGCGGGAAACACTGCGACCCAGGCCACGACGATTGCAGCTCCGGCGACACAGGCCAGAAACGTTCCCGACTGAGCCACGGATCGCAAACGCCATGCCAGAATCGCCGCGCCCGACCAGGCAAGAGCACTGCCTAGAAACAGAAAACGTGATGCCAGATCGCTGCCATAGCTCAGCACCTTCCCCCATTTCCAGATCATGCCGCCCAGCGCATATACCGCCGACACCAGATGATTGTCGGAGCCTTGAATTCCGATATGTTCCAGATTTTGCGTATAAGTCTGGAGATTGGTCGCGAATGAGACTAATGCCGGTGCGCCAAAGATCAGGTACGCGAGCAGCTGCTTCAAGGCTATTGTCACCCCCGCGCCCAGTCCAAATGCCAGTACGCCCGCGAGCCCCAGGTGCCAGGGTTGCGTGGGTACTGGTTGAGCGCCCGAATCAGCGGCCAGGACGAAACCGAAAGGCAGCAAGAAGGCCGCTGCGATCGGCAACTGGCCGGTGAAGAATTCCATGTAGGTCACGATGGCGCCAAACGCGGCGCAAAAGGTTGCGAAACCGTCGTGTGTGTTGCGTCTGCCGAATCGAAGCAGGAGAAAGGCAAACCCGAGGATCAGGACCGTATCGGCGGGTCCGCTCCCGAGCGAGTGCGCGAAATCCTGAAGCGCCCAGAAGGTCCCACCGACGACCGCCATCGTGATCGCAAGAGTTCTCCGGCGGCCCTTCGCGAACCACCCCGCGACCGCCAGCAATGCGAGGCTGCCGTAGGCGATCGTTGTCAGCGCGACTCGTATCGTCGCGAAGTCCATCAGCGAGAGCAGCGCAGCGGCCGCCGCGTTGTGCCCGTGCCAATAACGCGTGTAGCGAAAGGAATTGACGGCCTCGGCGGCCCGGCCATGCAGAGCCAGATCGCGCACGATACGACATTGCCTTTGGTCGTCGGCGCGGTAGTAGATCCGGGGTCCAATTGCTTGCCGCAGCCGGCTGTCGTCCTGATTGAGGAGCATCTGAAGGATCAGGCACTCGTTTCCGAACATCCAGGTTTCGAAGTCCTGGTCGGTGTCGAGCGGTAACGATCCGGATTCAAAGCCTTGCAATATCCGTAGCCTCAAGGGCTCATGCGGCATCGAGGCGGCTAGCACTGCCAGCAACAGAAATATTGCATTGGCCAATACCAGCGTCAGCACCATTGATTTCCACTCACCTAAGAGTAGTCTCAAGAGAGCTGGCGCGGCCGGAGCCTTCCGCATCATCACTACATGCCCGTCAGAACTTGACGGCTACGCTATTGGAGCAAGTGGTCGTGTCGAGATGACAGACCTTACAGGTATACGTGCCACGCGCCTCCCGCACCCAGCGGCTCAACACGTTCTGGTGGATACGCAGATCCCGCGCAACCTGGACCGCCGACTTGCCGCGTTCATGCACGAGCTTCACGGCCTCGAACTTGAACACTCGATTAAGCACTCTCCGTCCCATACATCACCTCGTTTAGCATCAATCTAAACCAGGCGCCAACGAAACCGGTAGCAACCCATCAGGCAGCCGAAAAGTGTTTGCGTCAGTCGACTCGCCGAGAACTCTTCAGGGAATGCGCGAAGGTAATGCGCACCGAGGGCCGCCGCACCGGCATCGGGCAGCAATTCGCGCAGCCATGACGCGACCTCCTTCGGACCGGTGTCACCACCCAGTGGAATCTGCAAATACCCGGTGACCGGCAGCAGGGCGCCGAGCAGCACCGACCGTCGCGTGAGGCCGCCAGTCTTGCGGATCGGCATGACTAACCGGTCTCCGCGGCGGTTCGCGCCGGTCCGTCGAGCCAACCCAGCGCCCGGATCTTCTCGATGACCGAAGTGGAAAAAAGTCTGGCGCCCTCGGCGTTCAGGTGCATCGTGTCCTGGGGATGCATGAGATCGCGCACGTCCAGGCCGCGTTCGCGCACCAGGCGCGGCAGCGACAGAAACTCGTAGCCCATTTCGGCGCTGTGTTCCTCGAGCGCGCGGGTGACCCGGTCGAAGTCGAACTGGTCGCTATAGATCTTGAGGACCTCGGCCCGCTGACTCTCGTCCAGCACCGGCCGCTCGATACCCTCGACCAGCAGGAAGTGGATACCGTGCTCGCGGGAGTAATTGACGAATGAAGCGATCAGTCGCCGGAGCAGTTCGAGGCGACGCTTGTCTTCCGCATCGTAGACGCGCTTGTAGGGCCTCAGCTCCAGATGCGTTTCGAGCGGGTCGCCCTCCCGGAAATGGCTGCCCATGCCGACCGTTAAGTACTTGAGCTGCCGCAAGGTGTAGGAGCGCTCTATCAGATTGAGCCACCAGGGCGGCTCCGGAAGCTGCTCGCCCCGGATCGGCATGCCCGCAAGACGCACGCCATTCGGTGTCGCGGGATCGAGTTCGAACCAGGGTTTCGAATTCTTGTCCGCATTGTTGCCGTAGTCGTTGACACAGAAAGTCAGCACCACGATATCGGGCGAAAAAAGCACGGCTTGCTGTGTATAGAGAAGCCATTCCTGGTCGGTGCCGGCACCGCGCAGGCCGAAATTGAGCACCTCGAAGCCGCCGTCCAGCATCTTTTCCATCACCCGCTGCGGACGATCGTCCTCGTCGACTTCCCAATACTCGGTGGTCGAGTCGCCGATCAGCGCAATGCGTGGGCGTGCCTTGGTGACCTCCCTTTCGTCATCGGGAAATCCATAGGCGTTGATGCGAACATGCGTGCGCGTGCCGTCCTTATAGGCATACCAGGTGCCGTCGGCGTAGGGCTTGTGTTCCCAGCCAAGCGACGATGAATGCTGGAAAAACCGGCCCGGGTTCCAGCCGATTGGCCGCAGACCCAGCAGAAAGAACGCAACGAGGTCGATGACGAGCACGGTGACGACCAGTGATACGATCACCAGCAAGGTGTTCGCGATCAGTGGATACTTGGCCGCGAACGCAAACCCTGACTTCCGCTCCGCTGGCATCTGAAGTGACTCCCCTCGACAATCCGCGAATGCCAGACACGACCCGCAATCATTATGCAGGAGTACCCGCTGCCACGCTAATGGTCGCGGTGCTCTTGTTGCTGCTGCAACTTCCGCCGGCGCTGCTGCGACCGTCCGAGTTCGTGCAGGACGACTCGTATTTCTATCTGCAGATTGCCGATCACATCGTGGCGGGCAAGGGCAGCACTTTTCACGGGATCACGCCGGCGCGATGACGCCGCTGCCCGCCGCGCTGCTGACCGCGACGTGGGCGTGGTATGGACGGAATACGCCGCGCGCGCACCCGCGTGTGACGGCCGCAGAACTGGCAGAGCTCGATACCGACGAATCCGCCGAGCCCACGCCGCTGACGCTGGCCCGCATGCGCGGGATCTTCGCCGACCGCGACGTGCGATTGCTCACCTTCTCCTACTTCTGCTTCAATTTCGTCTTCTACCTGTTCGGGACGTGGTCGTTCCTGTACCTCGTGCAGCAGCGCAGATTCACTGGGCTCGAAAGCGGCTTTGCCGGAATGATGCCGTGGATCGGCGCGGGCATCGGCGCGCTCTCCGGGGCCGGGCACTGGAGCGCCGCCTTCGTCATCGGCGCCGCTTTTGCCGTCGTCGCGGCGGCTTGCTGGCTCGCAATCGATCCCGATCCACCTGTCCCGCTTGCCGCTCGGGCACCTCTCCCGCTTACAGCGGGAGAGGTCGGCCAGCAGGCCGGGTGAGCGTTCTCACCGCTCTAGTGTCGTGTCCCGTTGATAACTTTACATAGCCGTTCGATCTTGGCGAGGATCGATTCGGCGGTAGCGGTCCACATGAACGGTTTCGGATGCTGGTTGTAATGCTTCACGAACTCATCGATCTTGCGTTTGAGATCGGCGACCGAGTCGAACGAGCCGCGGCGGATCGCCTGGTTGGTGATCAGCGCGAACCAGCGCTCGACCTGGTTCAGCCACGAGCTGTAGGTCGGCGTGAAGTGCAGGTGAAAACGCGGCCGGCGTGCGAGCCAGGCCTTCACCTTGGCGTGCTCGGGCGTGCCGTAGTTGTCGCAGATCAGGTGCACGTCGAGGTGCTCGGGCACGTTGGCCTCGATGTGGCGCAGGAAGGCCAGGAACTCCTGGTGCCGGTGCTTGGGCTTGCACTGCGTGAGCACGGTGCCGTTGGCCACGTCGAGCGCCGCAAACAGCGTCGTCGTGCCGTGCCGCACGTAGTCGTGGGTGATGCCCTCGACGTAGCCGAGGCCCATCGGCAGGACCGGCTGGGTGCGCTCGAGGGCCTGGCACTGGCTTTTCTCGTCGACGCACAGCACCAAGGCGCGATCCGGCGGGTTCAGGTACAACCCGACGATGTCGCGAACCTTCTCGATGAAGAACGGGTCGTTCGAGAGCTTGAAGCTCTTCGAGCGGTGCGGCTGCAAGCCGAACATCGTCAGGTATCGGTGCACCGTGCTCTTCGACAGGCCGGTCTCATCGGCCAGCCTGCGCTGCGACCAGTGCGTCCTGCCCGGCGCCTTGCGCGTCAGGGTCGTGTTGATCAGGGCCGCGATCTCCTCCTCGCTCGTGCTGCGCGGGCGCCCCGGCTTCAGCTCGTTGTGCAGTCCGGCGATGCCGTGCTCGGCATAGCGACTGCGCCACAGCGACACCGTCGGCCGACTCACGCGGTAGCGGCGCGCGACCGTGCTGTTGGTCTCGCCGTCCGCCAGCCGCAGGATCATCTGAGCGCGACGCGACAACGCCGCCGGCAGACTCTGTGATCGTGCGATCGACTCGAGTTGCATCCGATCCTCCGCTGTTACCGTCAACGCTCTCGCTGTCCTGCCCATTGCCGTCCGCTCCGCACGCCAAGGATACCGCTTGGACAGCGCGGGCAATGGAAAGTTACATACGGGGCATCACACTAGGCTGAGTCGCGCGAAAAACAAGGGGCGGCCCTAGCCGCCCCTCATCCCTAGCGAAATCGTCCAGTCTTCTTATCGTTTAGGTCTTCCTTCCCTTCTTCGTCAGGCAATGACGGCGACCTGGCCGACCTCGACCAATATCGCAAGAACTTAAAGCTGGTTCGGTAACCCGGCGGTCGCCCTGGAGCAGGAGACCCGTGGCTTTGCGGCCCCGCCTCGCAGCGGGTGTGCCATTTCGCCAGACGATGCCTGGTCGGCTGAAATCGCAGCACCGCGCCGGGGCAGCCGATAACGGATGTCACATAAGCTTCCAGGACTGTCTGAAACCATGACGGAGCCAGCAAACCGCTGTGCATGGCTGTTTCCGATATCCTCCTGACCGTTCGCCAGGCACACCGGAGCAACGAATGCTGATGTCCCAATTGCCCCTGTTCGCGCGTCTGCGTAATTACCTGCTGATTGCGGCAGGACTCGCGCTCATTGCGGCGTCAGTCGCCTGGGACCTGATTCGAGGTGCGGACAGCTTCAGCTTCGGTCGCAAGCAACTTGCGGGTTGTCTTGCAGGCGTGGCCTTGCTCGCGATGGGTGTCTGGCTTGGCCGGGCTGGTGCTGGCGATCGATTGCTGGCTTTGTCATCGCGGCGTCCGTCGTTGCAAGCACTACGTTGGGTAGCGATCCTCTTGCTACTTGGCGGTGCGGGCTTGTTGAGCCTGTGGCTCCCCCGAGAAAGTCTGTATTCGTCGGCCGCCTGGATTCTCTGGGCCCACATCCTTGCGCTCTGCCTGATATTGCCGATGCGCCTCGGGTGGTCGCTTCTCCTGATCGTCGCTGCTCTGAATCTGTCACTCGCCGTCATCGACACGATCAAGGTTGGGCTGACCGGCCTGCCGCTGACCATGCTCGACATCCGGATCGCGGCAGCGAATCCCACCGGGTTGTGGGAAGCGTTGCATCTGCCTGCCTGGTCACGTTACGCGACGCAGGCCGGCATCGTGCTCGTCGGTCTGTACGTCTTGTATCAGATGGCAGCGGCATTGCGGCTGGCGCTGGCCAGTCGCGATGGCCGGCGACTTGCGCGCCGGCTCGCGGTGCCGGTGGCGGGCATTACGCTGCTTGCCTTGCTGACGACGGCGTTCTTGCATCGGTTGTTCGAGACACTTGGGGCCAACGAAGAGACCTGGGATATGGTGGGCGTCACGGCGATGGCAAATGAAATCGGCGTGCTGCCGTACCTCGCCTATTCGCAACACATCGAGTCCACTAGGACCGGCGACTTTTTCCGGAGCTCGATCGGATCGGAACCACCGCCGGCCGCGGAGGTCCGCGAGGCCGTTCTGCGACACGTCGATTTCGGATCCGCGCCCGCCGTCAGCGTGCTTCCGAATATTGTCATCCTGCTCGCCGAATCGACTTTCGATCCGAACAGAGCCTTTCGCCTCAACCAACAAGTGCGATCAAGCCTGTTCGAGCCCGGCAAGGACACGGTGGCCGTGGGGCCGTTTCGGGTCAACGTGATCGGCGGCGGCACCTGGGTTACCGAATTCGAGACCATCGTCGGGCTGGACTCCCGCTTGTTTGGCTACGCGGGCTATTACACGCACTCGTCGCTTTCGCCCTACGTCACTCGCAGCCTATTCATGCACCTCGAGTCGCAAGGCTATCGTACGTCGGTCTTCTTTCCGAACGACAGCCAGTTCTACAATTACCGCAATGCCTACCGCGCCTACGGCGCTGACCGAATCTTCGACAGAGTGGATCAACGGCTGCCGGATGGCTGGCTCGCCACGGATACCCAGATCATCGACGAATTCACGCGGATCATGGGGCCGAGACCCGCGGCGCCATTCCTGTCGTACGTCATGCTCAACGAGAATCACGGGCCGCATGCGTGCCGGGTCGCAAGGATCGACGCCACGGCGGTGCGCTTTGCGGACACGGCGGAGTTCGCGCCAAACTGCGTGCTACACGAATACTTGCGGCGCCTGAAGTCCACGGAGGCGGCGGTCGCGTTGCTCGTAAATTACCTGCGCGGGATCGAGGCCCGCGACGGGCGGCCCTTCGCGCTATTGATATTCGGCGACCATCAGCCTTACACGTTCACGGGTTCAGAGTGGTCGACATACGATTTCGCGCCGCTGCGGACCTCCGCTGACACGAACGACACCTTCTTTCACCTGATTTCCAGCTTGGCCGGCCGGCTGAAATGCTGCCTGCGCGGGATTCCAGCGACGCTGGTGCCGACGCTCCTCAGCGCCTATGCGGCAAAGGATGCAGATGAGGTTTATCTCGGCATCAACTTGTGGCTCTTCGACCAGTGTGGTCCGGATGCCATCGCAAGCGGTTCGCTCTCGGGACTGTTTCGCGATCAGCACGCTCTTGCATCGACAGAGACCCGCACGGAAGCCTGCGCACAGGCTTATATGTCGGCGCTGACCGCATTTCGTCAAATGGACATCATCGCGGGCACCACCGGGCCGGCACATTAACTATTGAGACTTGCGTAAGTAAGTAACCATGTCAGAACAGCTCTGCCTGTTGCCAGAAGGCCTGCACGAGAGCCGGTCGGCGCTGCATGGACCGCAGGTGGCGTCGCGCCCGATGCTTCAAATCGCCGAAGTCGGTGGCGCAGTAGTTCGGCATGGCGAGATGCTTCAGATACCCCCAGATGCACTCCACCGGGTTCAGCTCCGGCGCGTAGGCCGCGGCAGGTACTCGAGTGCGACGGCGCCACGCTGGACCTCGACGTGCTGGCGGACGAGCTTGGAGCGATGCGCCTGCAGACGGTCCCAGACCGATCAGCAGCTTGCGACCGATCGTCGCCTGCAGGGCCTCAGCAGGACACAGCGCCGGCGCGCTGCGCTGGCGTGAGACCCGCGAGCGAGCGCGCTGCCGCTGGGTGAGTGGGTCAGCCAGGGCAAACGCTCGATGCGCCTGCCGATCACGGTGCGCTGCTGTCACTGCGGCGAGGTCGGCCGTCTGCATCGTGTGAATCCGCTAGCGCCTTGATTGAATGACTAGCACTAGTTTTCGGCCAGTCTGTAACCGGCTTTCTTCTTGTGTCGTCGCCTGTATTGGCTTGTGGCCAGCGCCCCGCACTTGAGCCGCCGCGTCTTCGAGCGAGTGGGCCGCCTTTTCGGGGCCAAGCTCGTCCACTAGAACAGCGATCGGTTCGCGGACGACTCGCTTAACTTTTCCAACGTTGGGCATGGCGGGCAAGTACTGCGTCTCGAGGCGGGCCGCTGATCTTGGTGGCACCATTCGGTTCGCAGCGGTGAAACGACTCGCAGCCGGCCTGCTATCAGCGCAGCGTCCCGCGTGGTACCAATTCGATCTTGTAAGCGCTTAAACCACACCGCGACATGCGTCGCAATCTTCGCAGACATAACGCAGAACTTTCTTCGGTGCGGCGAGGTGCGTCGGTTACAAGTCAGGCCGCCGATGCAGCAACCGTCTGCCACGGGCTGGGTGTCACCGTGAAGCAGAAACCCCGGCGCGGGGCCGCAGGTTCACTGAATCGTTTTCGAGGCGATGGTCGAGTGCGCGCTTTCGGAACCGCCGCTGCCCACTGCGGTGACCGCGAAGTACCAAGTGCCTGGAGTGAGACCGCTGACCGTCCAACTGACGACCGACGGATCGGGGATTGCGATCCGGTGGCTAAGGTCGTTAGGGTCCGTGCCGTAGTAAATGCGATAGCCGGCTGGTTCCTTTAGCGGAGAGCCGTCTACGTTGGCAGTCGGCGCGGACCAGGAAAGTCTGGCGCTTCCCATCGTCGGCGACCCAGGCGCTCCTCGACCTCCACCGCACGCAGCAACAGTCACGAGCGAAGATAGGAACACGCATCGAATTACGGACAGAAACGACATGGCAGTCACCGAGCGAGTTACAGGCACA
>Ga0315276_10006248_pt1 | contig 11005 bp, 6 predicted proteins | sample YL17G05_0_MG_FD_204542 | JGI IMG/M metagenome (GOLD analysis project Ga0315276, IMG submission 204542) | Sediment microbial communities from Yellowstone Lake, YNP, Wyoming, USA - YL17G05_0 | ecosystem: Environmental > Aquatic > Freshwater > Lake > Sediment | place: USA: Wyoming | collected... | reverse complement strand
TTCCCCTCCGGATGAATCGTCTGCCCATCGGCTTCTCAGGTCCCTTCGGTCGATTTCAAGCCGAGGATCCGCCTCAGATCGCTTTCCCCGGCGTACACCTTGATGTCCGAGGCCGCCCTCAGCCTGGCCGTCCAGTCGTCCAGCGCCGCCCTCCGTTTTCGCTCGAACACCTTCCCGCCCACCTCGCTCTTCGCCTTCTCGTAGGGCATGGGCGTTGCCGCCACCACCTGGCGGACGGCCAGGACGTAGAACGGCCCCTGGGCGTCTCCGGCGAGGCGAACGTCCCCGGCGGCAGCGCCGGCCACGGCCTCGCGGATCCGGTCGGGCAGGGTGGCGGTGGTGAGCAGGCTCCCGGTGAATTCCAGGAGAGCGTCGTTCTTCTCCGGGTCGGCCTGGCCGTCGGCGTTGGCCCGCATCCACTTCAGGTCCGCCCCCCGGCGCAGCCTGGCCAGGGCGGCCTGCGCGTCCTCCTTTCGCCCGAAGGCCAGGCTTTCGATCCTCATCATCTCCGGATTGGTGTACTCATCGAGGTGCTCGTCGTAGTATTTCCGCACCTCGGCTTCGGTCAGCTTGATCTCGGGGTTGATCACCTTCGTCACGAAGGTCTCGAAGAGCAGGCCGTCGGTCCGCTCCCTAAGCCCGCTCTTGAACGAATCGGTGTTCTCGATCTTGAGCCGTCCGGCTTCGCGGAGGACCAGCCGCTCCATGAGGAGGTTCTCGAAGAGCAGGGGCAGCTCTAAGTTCACCCGCTTTCGCTGAATCGCCTCTTCCACCCCGTGGTAGAACTTCCCCTCCACCCGCCCGGTGAGGTCCCGGACCCGGATCGGCTGATCCCCCTTGATCTGCGCAAGGATGCGATCGTCGCCGCGCAGCTTCGCCAGGCCTGGCTCTTTCGCTTCGTAGTCGAGGCCGTCCAGGACCGGCCGGTTCACCTGCGCGTACCGCCTTTTCAGGGAATCCTGGTATTCCTTCAGCCGGGCATCCTTCCGATTCTGCAACGCCGCCTGCTCCGCCCGGCGCCGGGCGGCGGCGTCCTCCGGATAGCGGACCTCGAACACCTTGACCACGGCGAACCCATCGCTCAGGCGGACGGGGCCGCTCACCGTGCCCGGCTTCATCGCGGCGATGATGCCGGCAATCTCCGGAAGCAGCTCGGATGCCTTCATGAGCTGGGCCCCCTGGCCGCCGCGGGCCTTCCCGGCGGCAATGGCTCCGCCGGCGATGGCGTCGAAATCGGCCCCGGAGCCGGCGGTGGCGGCGAACTCGCGGGCGTCCTCCTCCTTCCCGAAGATGAGGGAGTCGATCCGCACCTGCCGCGTCGCGTCGCGGTAGATCCTGTCCACCCGGGCGGGGTCGGGTGCGGTGATGTCTGTCATCTGCTTCTGGATGAGCCCGCTCTTGAGCAGGCCCAGGCGGTAGGTTTCCACCCGGTCTTTCACGTCAGGCAGCTGTTCGAGGCCGATCCGCCGCGCCTCCTGCACGATGAGCCGGGCATTGATGATCCGCTGCAGCAGGGCGGAAGGATCCGGCTTCTGGACCTTGACCGCCGGCTCGCTCACGCCGGAGTGAAGCGAGCCGATCTGCCGGAACAGATCCTCCACGGTGACCGGTTCCCCGTTGACGCTGGCCACCGCCTGCTGTCCGGCCATCACCGGCAGCCGGGCGCTCTCGGCCCCGCCGGCGGGGAGGGCGAGGAGAAGGATGGCCGCGGCGGCCGGAAGCACGGTTCGGATCGTGGTTTTCATGGCGCTCCTTCCAGGGAAGGAAGGACGGCAACGACAAGCGCGCGGGACATCCGGGATGCCAGTCCGTGGGCGGTCGGGACGCTCCCCAGGCCAAAGAAAAATGCCCGGTCATGGCCCTGGCCCCGGCTGCTCGAGGACCAGATCACCTGCCGGCGGGCGGTATCGATGGCGCGTGCGGAAAAGACAAGCTCCGGCTCCAGGCCGGCCCACCGCGGCTCCACGTAGTCCGCCACCTCGCCAAACAGGACCACGTCCGCCTCGAGCAGGAGGCGCAGGAGGTCGGCCTGGGGGAGAGAGGGGCCCTCTTCCTGGATCAGGCGCGCCCGCAGAAGCACCTCCCGGACGACCCCCGGCTCGATCACCTCGACCTCTTCCGCCGAGGAGAGGCAGCGGACCATCTGGAGCATGAGAATGTCGCCGGCGTACTTCGTCGTGCTTTCGTTGGCGAAGGGCAGCACCGCGATCCGGACGGGCCCGGTCCCAGCCGCGACGGTCCGGGAAGTCCGGAAGAAGCTTCGGGGCCGGAAGCGCCGCAATCCGGAGTCCCTCCCGGGCGCCCTCCTGCGGAAGGCTTCCGCCCCAAAGAGATGCCGGGAGAGCGAGCCGGCGAGGCGGTCGGTCACCTCCGAGAGTACTTCCCGGGGATCGTGAATGCGGCCGAGCCCGAGCAGGCCCGGGGCCTCGTCTCCCGTCCGGTCCACGCTGTCCATCCAGAGGATCCGGGTGTCGTCGCCGGTGGAAACGAGGCGGGCGGTGAGAGCCATCTTGGGAGGATCGGCTTCCTGGTAGAGGTCGAGGGAGGTCACCAGGACGGCCCCGGCCCCGGTCTCCTCGGCCAGGGCCCGGCCCAGCTCCCGGGCCAGGCCGCCGGTGTAGCGCATGCGGTGCTTCCGCATGAAACGCTCCAGCGTTTCCGTAGGCAGGAGCGGAACCCGGTGGGCTTCCAGCCGGCCGCGCAGCGAGCCGAGGATCTCGGAGCGTGGAGCGGCCTCACCACTGAGATTCTCGAGGGGCAGCACGGCGATGCGGAGTCCCCCGTCCGACGCTCCGGCCGGCCCCCCCATCGCGAGGAGCGCGGCCAGGGCGGCTCCGAGAGGAATCCTTCTCATCCCGCCATCCCTCCCTCCTCCGTGGCCCTACTCGAACAGCCTGTCGATCAGGTCCTGCACTGCCTCGGCCGTCACGTCGTTCATCGGCTCCCCGCCTCCTCCGAAGAGCCGCTTGCCGGCCCCGATTCCTCCCTGCGTGGACGAGGCGCTCCAGACCACCTTGCCGGTCTGGGCCTCCAGCATCTGCACGCTGAGCGAGATCACGTTGGAGCTGGCCGAGGCCGATCGCACCTCCCCATACTCGCGCACCGTCCCGGTGATCACCGCGTCCACTTCCAGGTTCTTGGCCAGCTTGACCACCTCCTCCGCTGTGGGGACGGCAGGGTTCAGCAACCCGACCCGGGAGATCCCCCGGGCGACCTCCCCGGGAGGGAGGACGTAAGCGGCGCCGGTGGCCTGGAGCATGGTCGAGAACACGTCCCGAACCCGGTCCTCCGCCTTCTGGGCCGTGGTGAGGTTGACGAAGGGGAGAACGGCCACGGATCGGACAAGGCTGAAATCCATGCCGGGATCATGAAACGTCGAGCGGCCGCCGCGGGTGGCGGCGCAGCCGGTCAGAGCGAGCAGCAGGGCCAGGCCGGCCGAGAGGGTTATCCTGGGCATTTCCATGATCCTCCGACGAATCGAAACCCCTTGTTCGGTCCCTCAGAACAGAATTCGCATGCTCCCGGTAAGGCTGTCCGTCTTCCTCGTCTCCAGCGCCGAATCGAAGTCGGAGCGCTGGCAGGCGAGCTCGGCGTACCAGCGCTCGGTGATGTTCCAGCGTACCCGCGGAGAGAAGATCCGGCTCTGGGACTCGGTATTGGACTGATAGGCGTCGTCGTAGCTGAAGAGCACCTGCAGGCTCCCGTCCCGGAACGGCGACCAGCTCATCGAATAGTTGCGGATGAACCGATCTCCGAACCTGATCACATGCTCCGTCCGGTAGGAGAAGAACAAGTATAGCGTGCTCAACGGCCGATAGGTCAGGCTGGCCTGGCCGGCCCGCGTGCCCACTCGCCGCTCCCCGGCCAGGGTCCCGCCCCGGCTCGTGCCGGTGTTGTCCTGGTATAGCAAATTCAGCGCCATGGTGCGATGCGGCACCAGGGTAGTCTGGGCATTGACCCGGGTATTCTCGGTCCGGACGCCGTTGGCCTCGGTGGCGGCGGAATACCCCAGCCCGAGGTTGGCGTTCACTCCGCGGTACAGCTCGGCGGTGCTGTACAGAAAGACCGACGCCCCGTTGCTGGACTCGCCGTTGATCTCCGAGGACCTTCCGCTGAACACCAGGGAATTCTGGAGCGTCTGGTAGGGAACCGCCCGCACCGACGTGGAGTAGAGATAGGTCACCCGGTTTCCTTCCGTCTCCCGGCTGTCCTCCCGCGCCACCCGGGCGGCCAGGGAGTAGACCGGGTTGAAGGCATGGCGGAGCGACAGCCCGTTGGAGAGGGTGTAGATGGCGGGGCCGACCCCGTCGTCGCGGGCGAAATAGGACCATTCGTAGTCGAGGGAAGGATGGTTCAGGATCCGGGCCCGTACGCTCGAGGTCAGGAACTGGGAGGTCCGGCTGGAGCGGCCCCGCGCATCCATGGCGGAGGTCCGAAGCGCCGCGGAGCACTCGGTGACCAGGATGTCGGGGAAGGCGGCGGCGTCGGTGACGCTCCGGGCCAGCGGCGCCACCACGGCTTTGACATAGCGAGTGGTCAGATCCGCGAACCGGATCTCGAATCGCTTCTCGAACACCCGGAAGTCGGCCGGAAAGACAGTCTGCCGGAGCACCCAGGCGAGATTGTCGGGGCTGGTGTAAATGTCCCAGGAGAAGGAGTTGGCGATTTCCGGTGGCAGCTCGCGGTCGACCCAGACCTGGAGGGTGTTCAGGGTGACCCCGCCCGCGAGATCCAACCCGATGTTCCGCGGCCTTTCGTCTCCCCCCAGCGGTGGCAGGCCCAGGTTGATCACCGCGGACGCCGTCCGGTCCCCGTCGATCAACGCGGGGTTCGGAACCAGCGCTCCCAGGTCGGGCGTATCGGTGATGTCGGAGAGCCCCCGCAACGGGAAGAGGACGGTGACCACCTCGCCGCCGCCGGAGGCGAGGACCTCCGTCTCCCGGTAGTTGACGTTGTACTCCCCGCCCGCCTGCACTCTCTGGTCCCACCAGGAATCTCCGTAGGTCACTCTCCCGGCGTGGGAAGTGCCGCGCACCAGCAGGTCGCTCAGCCGATCGTCGAAATTCTCCCGCGCCCCCCGGTAATAGAGCTGCAGGAAGTCCGCCGGCTGGTATTCCGACACCAGATCGAGAGTGTCGGTGGTGGAATCCTGGATCCGGCGGTCGAGGTCGAAGTCGTTGGTCCGGATGAAACGTACGAGCAGGCTGGGAAGGCGCTCCGGCCGCCATCCCACGGTGGAGTTGTAGATCTCCTGGACGGCCCCGGCAGTCAGGCCGCCCGTGCTGAGCTCGTCCTGGTTGCGGTAGTAGGCGGTGGTCGCGGAATACATGGCGGTTTGCAGGGCCGCGGTGATATAGGGGCGAATCTTCCGCTGGGTTGTCCTGGACTTTCCCAGCTCCTGCTCCAGGGTCACGGCGTCCCTCTCGAATATCCCCCCGACGACCACCTGGAGGTTGGGATAGAGTCTCCAGACCAGATCCAGGCTGTACCGCTGCAACAGGGAGTCGGACTGCCGGTCCTCCCGCCGTCCGGCCGAGTCTTCGGTCCGGACCTCGTCGTGGCCGACGATGAGCTCCAGGTAACCGTTGGCCTCCTGGGCCGGAATGGAGTCGGCGGCCAGCGCCGCCGCGAGCACCGCGAGCGTCGCGAGAAGGACCCCTCCCCGCCACGCCGGGGCCGGCCGCCTTCGGGGAAGTCCCTCTCGTCGTTCCACTCCACCGTTCACCTTTCTCCCGACAAGGCCAGGCCGTACGGGTCTTCTCCCACCTCGATCCGGGCGACGGTCTCCTGGCCGACGATCCGGATCACCTGCACCTCGTTCTTCCGGGACAGGACGATGTAGAGGTTGTTCTCCTCCCCGTCAATGGCCAGGTGGGCGCCGTCGGCCTCGATCGGGATCGAATCCACGGGCAACAGGGACAGCGGATCGAAAATCTCCACGGACCCGGTGTTCCGGCGGGCCAGGTAGATGCGGTCGGTCTGGGCGTCCACTTTGAGGGCCATGGCGCCGGGCCCCACGTAGACCTTCCCGCTCACGGCCAGGGCGGGCGGATCGACAATCGTGAGGTAGGGGGACGATCGATGGATGACGTACAGCCGGTCCCCGGCCCGGCTGAAGTGTCCCCGGAGCGGTCCGGCCTCGGTGCCGATGGTCCCGGCCACCGCGCGGGAGGCGATGTCAATGGCGGTGATGGTGCTGGACCCGGAGTTGAAGGCATAGGCCCGCGTTCCCGATCGGTCCACGGTGACCGACGTCGGACTGTTTCCGACCTGCACCCGGGCGACTTCGAACAGAGAGAGGGCGTCGATGACGCTCACCGTACTGGATCCGGCGTTGGCGGACAGGAGGGTGCGGCCGTCGGGGGTCAGGGCCAGCTCGACCGGCTCGTCGCCGCCGCGCAGCCTCAGCCGGCTCACCACCCTTTGCTCCAGCAGCCCGATCGCCTCCACCGTGCTCTCCCCGGCGTCCGCCACGTAGGCCCGGTGGCGGTCCGAATCGACGGCGAGCCCCGTGGGCCTGAGGCCGGTGAGGACGGCGCCGACAACCTGCCCGGAGACCTTGTCGAACAGAGTGACGACGTTCGCCATCCGGCTGGATGCCAGCCCGAGCAGCCCCGGCGCCGGCCTGGGCGCAATCGCAGCCGAGAACACCGGCGCGAACCGGAACCCGGCGTCGATCGAGCCGCGATAGTCGAGACGCAGGGAGAGGACCACCGCCCTTCTCTTCTCGACGGTGAACAGGACGGGGACGGTGACCGGCTCCGGCGGCGGCAGGAGGGCGGCCGGCCCTTCCTCGCCCCGGAAAGAGGCCGCCGTCACCCGGATGGCGAGCGCGGAGTAACGTCCCGGCGGAAGGTCCCCGCCGGCCAGACGCCGCTCCCGGTTCGGCTCGGCGCCGACGGCATCGTGAAGCAGGAGCGGGAGAGGGACGGCGGCACCGTCTTCCTGCACTGCGGAGACGTCCTGGAGGCGGAAGGCAAGCCGGGCAGCCTCCCGGGGAAAGGGGGAGAGGTAAATGAATACCGCTCCGGCTTCCTCCTGGACCGGCGTGGTCAAAGGCCCTCTGGCCTGGGCGCAGCCCGACGCGACCAGGCAAGCCAGGAACACCTTCGCAACCTCTCTCAAGGGAGCCCCCGGGACGCCGTCCCGACGCCGATTATTGGGATAAGGATAACAGGTTAACACAACAGGGGGGCTGGCCTTGGCCAGCCCCCCTGCGGCTCTTCCGGGATTGGGGCCCCGTCGGCCCGGCTCCCTTAGTCCTTGGCGTGGCACTTGTTGCAGTAGGACCGTTGATGATCGGCGAACACGGTCACCGGACGGTCGTAGTAGGCCGCCCTCAGCTGGGCCGTCGTGTAGCCGCGGCTGAACTGCCCCCAGCCGATCGGCCAATCGGCGCTCAAACAGGCCTGGTCGGTGCCCGGGAATACGGCGCTCCCGCCGCACGCCAGGGTGAGGAACTCGGCCTCGCCGTTCCAACGCAGCGCATACCTCCAGCCGGAGGCGTGGGCGCGGTGGCAGCTCAGGCAGGCCAGCCGGTCGGTGCCGGAGGGACCCTGGAGATCCGAGTCGTCGACCAGCGCCAGGGCGGCCAGCGTCGTCACGTCGGTGGTGGGCTTGGCGAAGGGAACGAGCGAGGTGAACGCGGTGGCGCCGGTGCCTCCGCTCAAGTCACCCGTCTTGACGTAAGCGTTGTAGGTGTCGGCCACGGCGCCGAGGGTGTCGTCCACCTTGTGGACGAACTTGCCGGCGGCCGGGGTGTCGGTGTGCATGTTCACGTGGCAGGAGGCGCACCACTTGCCCCAAGAGGTGTAGCCGTTGCCGAGGCCGGTGGCGCTATAGCCGTAGGCCACGCGGGTCTGTGTGACCTCCTCCGTGCGGTTGTAATCCTCGTTCACGACGGCCGCCGGAGCGCCCGGGAAGTTGGAGCCGCTCGTCCCCGCGGGGTACCGGCTTCCGCCGAGCAGACGGTAAACACCGACGGCCTCTCCCGCGGCGGGAATGTGGCCGTAGGATCCCGGCTCCACGATCGGCAGCCCCCCGCCGGCTCCCGGGTAGGTGACGTTGCCGGTGGAGTCGCGGCGGGCCCGGCCATGGGGATCGTGGCAGCTGACGCAGCTGAGGTTCGCGGCCGGCATCGTCCCGCCGGGGGCATTGCCGGTATCCGCCACGTAGCTGTTGTCCACGGCGACGATGTTGTGGCCCCGGTTGACGCCGTTGTTGGTAACGGGGGCACCGTAGCTGGCAAGGGCGCTCAGGTTCTGCCGGAGCCAGCCGAAGTCTCCGCCGGGCGTCCGCTGCTTCACCAGGTCGGTGGAGGCAGCCAGCTCAGCGGCCGGAGTGCTGATGTGATAGCCGTTCGGTCCCGTGTCTCCGGTTCTTTCGTGGCAGCGCAGGCAGGTGGAGCTGGCGTCGGCTTTCGTCAACAGCTTCACTCCGTTCGCCGCGTGCATGCTGTGGCACCCGCCGCAGGCGGCCACGCCGCCTTCATGGAAGGCGAGGGCGGGGCCGCCCATCAGCGTGAACGCCGCTACTGCGGCCGCCATCAGGACAATCTTGATGTGGATTTTCATGGGTCAGTCCCTCGTTCTCTGCAGCAGGGAAAGGTCTCTGGTCCGCTCCGTCCCCGGAACATTCCGGGATATCCTGGGTTCCACTCCGCCAATCACCCCCTTTCGTCGTGCCTCCCTGCCGGGTTGGGGACACTGTCATAACTGACCGCAAAAGCGCGGCTCTGCTACTGCTCTCGGACTGATTTCCGTTTCGGGCTTCGCAGGAAACATGCGTAGTCGGATTCCGCGGGAGCAAAATGCATTCCCAGGGACTGGCCGGCCCCCGGCAAAGCGATCTTTCCCTGTGGAGAAAGGTCACTTAATTCGTTGAAAAAACGACCAGTTGCCATCAAAACATCCAGCGCGTGCGAGTGACGGTTTCCGCGGCGAAATATTTGCGACGAATGCCAGAGAATTCTGCCAAGTTTGCGCAGGGGACTGCCTCTGGTGGCGCGGAATTTTCGCTACTGCGAGGCCAGCCCCTTTCCTTTCCCGGACCGCCGGGAGAAGTGGGCGAAGGCCCCTGCACCGAGAAAGAGCGCCTCGGCGGTGGCGACCAGGATCAGCCACCGAACCACGGCGGAGCTGCCGAACCCATAGGAGTGCAGACCCGAAGCGAGGACGAAGTTCACCCCCACGTAGGTCATGATGATGGTCCAGAAGGCGACGATGCTGATGATGGCGACCCCGAAGGGGCCGATCAGCCTCTCCAGGCGCCCGTGCAGGATGGCCAGGTAGGCCAGGAACGCAATGAGGGACCAGACCTCCTTCGGATCCCACCCCCAGTACCGTCCCCAGGAAGAAGCGGCCCAGATCGATCCGGTCAGGATCCCGGCGATGAGCAGGATGGAGCCGACGTGGATGTACCAGTAAAGGAGGTCGCTCATCGTCGCCGAGAGGCTGCGCCGCTGCGGGGCGAAGATCTCGAAGCCGATCTGCATGTGGGCCACCAGCACCCCCAGGGCCAGGACCGAGTAGCTGACCATGATGATGGGAACGTGGATCGCCAGCCAGACGGTCCCCGCCAGGACCGGAGGCACGGGGTGGACGAACGGATCCATGGGGAGGCAGTCCGCCAGGATCATGGTCAGGGCCGCCATGGCGGTGGCGTTGAAGATCACCAGCCGGTTCCTCAGGAAGATGACGGCCACCAGGGCGAAGAGGGCGACACCCCATCCCAGGAAGAGCATCGACTCGTACATGTTGGAGGCCGGGATCCGGCCCGCCACCTGCCACCGGACCGCGAGTCCCCAGGTCATGACGGCGAAGCCCGCGAGGAGGCCCGCCACGGCCAGGATGTCCAGCCAGCGTCGGCGGAGGTTCCAGGCCAGGAGCGAGAGCGCCGTGGCGCAGGTCAGGGTCCACCAGGCGAGACGGGACGGACGGACACGGTTGTAGGTCACTTCCCGGGTCATCGCCTGCGCCGCCGGCCATGCGGGAGAGCCGGCGTCGAGGACCGCCAGAAGGTCCGCGGCGCTCCGCAGCTCCGCGGGAGACGCCCAGGGAGCATCCGGATCGCCGGATCGGGGCAGGACCCGGAGCGTGCTCCCCTCCAGGAACCCCTGCAGCCAGGCCAGCCGCCCATCCACTTTTTGCGCTTCCTTGAGCAGGCCCGGGAGCGGTTTTTCCTGTTCCTCCAGGGCCCGGGCCTCCTGGATGAGGTCCATCAGGTGCGAGTTGCTCGTGAGGGCCTGAAAGGAGGCATGGCGAGTCCCCGGTGGAAGGCCGATGGCGGCGGAGAGCGAGCCGCCACCGAGGGCGATCACCGGCTCCGTCGTCCAGCCCTCGGGGTACAGGGACCACCCCAGCGCCAGCGCCACGGGATCGGTTCCCAGCCACCGGTTCAGGCCGGTGACCTGCCAGGTCCCCTCCCGGGCGAGGGTGTCCAGCGGCATGACCCGCCCGTCATGCTGGACCGGGAGCCGGCGCAGGCGCTCCACGCTGCCCGGGTCGGGGACCGTCGCGGCCTGCGCGGGGGCCGCGGAGAGGACGGAGAGTCCCAGGAGCAGGAGGGCGGTGCCGCCGGAGCCTTTCAGCACCCGGCTGATCTGCCGGGTCATGGCGCGCCGCTGGGCGATCCGCGTGCCGAGCACCGTCAGCATTCCCGCCATGAGAAGCGTGTAGCCGGTGAAGACGATTCCCTGGCCCGGGTCCCTGGAGACCGCCAGGACGGTCCGGTCCCGCTCCGAGGTCCGCTCGTAGCTGCTCTGGAAAAGACGGTATCCGCGGTAGGACAGCTCCTGGTTCATCTGGATGATCGCCGGGAAGGTGCGCCCGGCCGCCGGGTCCTTCACGGTCACCCGGCTGCGGAACATGGCGGGGCGCTGGGTGCCGGGATAGGTGTCGATCTCAAAGGACTCGAGCCGGACGGTGAAGGGGAGCGCACTGAGCCGGGGCGGCATCCGGCCACCGGGGCCCCGCTCGAACTGGGCGCTTTCCTCCCCCTCCCAGAG
>Ga0315276_10006244_pt1 | contig 11011 bp, 6 predicted proteins | sample YL17G05_0_MG_FD_204542 | JGI IMG/M metagenome (GOLD analysis project Ga0315276, IMG submission 204542) | Sediment microbial communities from Yellowstone Lake, YNP, Wyoming, USA - YL17G05_0 | ecosystem: Environmental > Aquatic > Freshwater > Lake > Sediment | place: USA: Wyoming | collected... | reverse complement strand
CAAGTTCATAATTTCTCAGGACAGAGGAACCATCGGCACTGAATTTAGCATCACGGGTTCTGGGTTTGGTACAAGGAAAGGCAGAGTCTTTGTTGGGACCACCAGTTCAAAAATTGTCCAATGGGCAGATGATTCGATCCAATGCCAACTAACGAGGACCCTCCCTGCTGGGGCTTATGATGTAACTATTAAACCCCAAACCAAGGGGTTTTCTCCCATCACGATTTCAGATGGTTTTACGGTAGAGGCTCCTAGGATCGACTCTATCAACCCACCCAGTGGTTCGATAGGAGATGAGATCACAGTCAATGGTCTCTTTTTTGGAATGACGAAGGGCGGGGTTACCTTGGGCGGAAAGAGTTGCAGGGTTTCAAAGTGGACAATGGACTCAGAAACCGGAGAAAGCGAGATTCAATTTGTGGTGCCCAGAGGACTTTCTACGGGGACTAAGGAACTCAAAGTGACCAACGGTGTGGGAGCAGACACAGCGGTAATTCTGGTTGGCGCGAGTTACACGGGCGGCGATTGGCTCATCATCGATCATCCCGATGGGGTCGGGACGTTTCCCCGCGCCGTTGCAGGCGACCGGGTTGTCGGGTACTACGAACGTGCAACCGGCGGGGACCATGGCTTCGTCTACGACGGGAAGACCTGGACCGATCTCGACTATCCGGGCGCGCTGGACACGGTCGCCTCCGGCATTTCCGGCAAGAAGATCGTCGGCTTCTACCATACCGACCCTGCCGCGCAGGTCTGGCACGGCTTCGTCTACGACGGGAAGAATTGGACGTCTCTCGACTATCCCGGTGCGGTGTCCACGCGGGCGTTCGGCATCGAGGGTCACACGATCGTCGGGTACTACTGGGACGGTTCCGCCGATCACGGCTTCATGTACGACGGGAAGACCTGGACCACGCTCGATCATCCCGGGGCACAGGCAACGTTCGTGAGTGCCGTCTCGCACAGCACCATGGTCGGCGACTACGTCCATAATGATTGGTTCCACGGGTATCTGTACGACGGCGTGAACTGGGCGGCCCTCGATGCACCGGGGGCCACGGACACCTATGCCCACGGTATTGCCGGCGATCTGGTGGTCGGCAGTTTCTGGAGCGCCCTTTCCAGGACGCACGGTTATCTGTACAACCGCGCGAACGCGACGTGGACGACCCTCGATTTTCCAGGCGCCGACGACACGGATCTCTACGGCACCGATGGCGAAAGCATCGTCGGCTATATCAGGGTGGATGAGGACTGGCACGGCGTGCTCTACACGCTCGCTCCCGACCATGCGCACCACTCCGCGAAAGGGGAGGGCTGGGTGGTCGGAACCACGCCAGCGGACGGGTATGGGGTCATTCTGCACACGACCAACGGCGGTCACCGGTGGGGCCGGCAAGGCTCGACCAACGATGTCCCCAACGTGTCGCTCAACAACGTTAAGGCGGTGAATCGACACACGGTCTGGGTCGTCGGCAAAAGTGACAGCGGCTACGGCGTGATCTTGCGAACGGACGACGGGGGCCAGAGCTGGGTCCGCCAGGGCCAGCCGGGCATGATCCCGGATGTTGAACTGCACGGGGTTGCGGCGGCCAACCGCAAGACCGCTTGGGTTGTCGGCACACAGGGGACCATTCTGCGGACGGATGACGAGGGGCGCACGTGGACGCAGCAGCAGAGCGGAACGACGGCAAATCTTTACGAGGTGACCGTGGTTAACTCGAAGATCGCATGGGCCGCCGGCGACGCGGACAACGGGTACGCGGTCATTCTCCACACCACCGATGGCGGACAAACCTGGGAACGCCAGGGCACGGCCGCGACCCTGGGGGCCCATGCCTGGATTGATTTCTCTGCCGTTAACTCGCGCGTTGCTTGGGCGGCGGGAGTGGACAGTTACATTGCCAAGACCACGGACGGCGGGGTGTCCTGGCAGGTCCAGATGGGGCACGGTCTGTCGCACCACAACGGCGCCTGCGCCGTCGACCCCATGACGGCCTGGCTTGCGACGGACTACAACGCGGTCTACCGGACCACCGACGGCGGCACGAACTGGGAGCGCCAGCACCCGCAGACGCTGAGCAACTACTGGTTCATGGGAGTCAGCGCGATGGACCGGGACACGGCCTGGGTGGTCGGCCAGGATTCGCCTACGCCGATACCGACACGGGGCATCATCGTGCACACCACGGATGGCGGGGCTACGTGGCGCATCCAGACGCCGCCGGTCGACGTGCCGTTTCGCCGCGTATCGTTTGTCGGTTCCCGAAAGTAGTTCGGCGAAGCTCTCACATCGACGAGGCGCCTTACAGTATTGTCCCTTAAATAGCGGGGGTTATATGATGAGGGGCACCGGAAATGGGACTATATAGAGTTTGGATACAGGGGTGAAAGCTGGAATAGGTAGTATCGGGTGATTTATACGCGCCCCTATTACGATAATCCTCATGATCATTGCGGGGCACGGTCTCTTTATTATCTCAAACGTATCTGACCATGTGTGCGAAAGGAGAGGCAATGAAAGGGTCATTATTTGCATCACTACTGTGGGGTTTTATTGCAGCGCTGGGCATGAATGCGGAGGCATTTGAGATCCGCAATAATGCGGACACGATCGTGAGTTTTGAGGACTTAAGCGGCGCCGGTTCGGTATTCGGCGACTATGCTTTAGACGATCTTAAATTCAGCGGCAACGGACAAAGCTATTTGAGGAAGGACACAAGCAGGGTCAGATGGGAATCGGTCGGCCCTGATCCTATAGAAAACGTCGCCATGTTCGGCGCGGGCGATCTGACCGCGAGCGGACGCGCCCTGGCGGTTGCGATTCATCCCGACAATTCACAGATGATCCTCCTCGGCACGGCCCAAGGCGGCATCTGGCGATCGGTCAACGGCGGCAGAAATTTTGCGCCCGTGGCGGATAATATGCCGTCTCTTGCGATCAACGTCATTCGCTTTGCGCCGGGGAATCCGAACATCGTCTATGCTGGTTCGGGCGAGCCGCATTCAAAGACAAGCATCTTCGGAATGGGCGTTTATAAATCCGCAGACGGCGGGCAGACCTGGATAGCCTTGCCTTCCTACGACGTGGGTTGGGATTTTCGCTACGTTGCCGTCAGCGGGTTACGGATAGACCCCAATGATCCGGATATACTCTATGTGACGACGGCAAACATCCTGCCTGACCGCGTGCAGGTATTTGACCCTCCTTTGTCGGCCCCGAAGACGGGCATCTTCAAATCAACGGACGGCGGTCGAACCTGGAGATGCACGCAGTATGCCGTGGATTATAGAAAGTATATGTATCCCGAGTGGGACCCGTACAGGGCCTCGGGTGTCGGCTTCATGGATATCGAACTCTTTGAGGCCAATCCTGCCGTCTTGTTTGCAACGGAAATGTCCGGCGGCATATACCGTTCCATTGATTATGGAGAACACTGGGAAAGGGTGACCCCCGTCAAGAATATAGGAGGCATAGCTGATGCCGGCGCAGATTTTCCCGCGCCGGTCCCTCACTTTAGTTATATTGATCCCGACACATTTCTCTTTACCGACTATAAAGTTCTGCGGAGGGCGAAAACGGTCCCGGAGTTTAACCGCATCGAGATTTCACTTGCGCAATCCGGAACAGGCATCGGTACGGACTACCGCACGACGGTGCTGTATGCCGGTGTCGGCGCAGTCTTAAAACTCGATAAAAATAATGACGGCCTATTCGATCTGAAAAATGATACGCAGACTGCCGTCGGCCTTCTGTTTAAATCAACGGACGGCGGCCAGACCTGGACGTGGCTTGGGGACTGGTCAAACGGCGTTCCCAATTATTGCGATACCTATGTTAACTATGAAGGGGGCCATCCCTTTATGGACTGCCTGTATGATAATACGATTGAGGTCAATCCCGTGGATGCAAACGACGTGATTATCGGCGGCAACGCCAACTATAATACCTACTGGCCCGATCCGGTCATGAACCCTGTGCGCATGCTGGCGCTTCCATGGAGCGGCATGGTCTATCATACCGCCGACGGCGGAAGCACATGGGCAAATATCACAACGGCCTGTTCAAACTACGCTTATGACGATACACAACCTTACTTCAACGGCCTTCCGGTTTATGTGTGCAGCGATATACGATCCGACATGGTCACACATCCTGACGTGCACAGCGCAGCGTATGACCGGGCAAATAACATGTTTTATGTTACAACAGACGGCGGTCTTTCTCAATGCACAGTCGGCACTGATGCCGACACCGGTCATACGACTTATAGATGGAAATCGCTCAACAATAACCTTTCCACCCTGCAGCTTTTTAATTTCGGCGCCCATCCCACCGATCCTGATCGGATACTCGCCGGGATGCAGGATAATGCGGCCGCCTCATGGAACGGCACCTTCTGGGATGCATGGGACTTTTTCGGCGGCGACGGCAATGTCGCTATGTTTGACCCGAAAGAGCCCCGGTATATTTATGTCGGGTGGCAATATGCGCTGGCCCGCGTGGACAATGGCGAAAGCAATAAGCCCGATGACTGGAAAGTCCTCTTCGACGGCTCTATCGGAGACAACGACACACTGCCCTTCGTCACAGTCTTTGAGATCGATCCGGTGGAAACAAACATCGTTTATGTGGGAAGTGATACCGGACTCTATCGTTCCATAGATAGAGGCGATCACTGGCAAGGACGCTTAAACGAAACCGCATTCGACGGTCAGGTAACCACAATTTCAGTATCGCCGAAAGATCATAACAAAGTTTGGGTGGGCACAGGCACGGGAAAGGTATATCTGTTTGATATTAAAACTTCCAGGGTTTATGACCGCACAGGCGGCAATTTCCCCAACCGCTGGATCACCGGCATTAAAGCTTCCGCTGTGAATAAAAATAGAGTTACGGTGACCTTCAGCGGCTATGACGCCGATTCGGAAAACAGATCAGCCGGCGGAAACGGCAAGTCCGGAAAGGTGTTTCAAAGCTCAAATCTCGGAAAAAGCTGGGGGAATATCAGCGGCAATCTTACCGCCCAAAACGGTCTCGACATACCTGTCGCTACTCTGGCGATTGATCCGGAAAATGAGAACCGGATATGGATCGGCACGGATACCGGCGTATACCGGACAATAAACAAAGGCAGAAAATGGGGATCGTATCAGGGGAATATGCCGAACGTCGCGGTAATGGCATTGCAATACAATATCAATACGGGCTATCTCATGGCGGCAACCTTCGGACGGGGTGTCTGGAGGACGCTTGTGAAATAACTTGACACGAAAAAAAATCATTCACAAGACCCTGATTCACCATCAAACACGATTGTATCTGCGCGTGAGAGAAGGCAAATTGAGGTCAGGTCGAAAGCGCCGGGATAGACCCTCCTTATTTTCCTTTATTCATTTTACTTTCTTTAACAAGTGTTCACGCACCAAACATGACCATGTCTTGCAGGATTTCTTGCTTGGCATGGTTACCGCTATCGTGCCTTTTTGCCTGGGTGTTTCTTCTCCATAGAACCAGAGGGAAACTTCATAAAGCTTCTGCCCCTCATTACCTGCAGTGATCTGGATTTCCACCCAGGTCATGGGTTTGGAATCGATCCATGTGCCTGTGTTGGCGTATAGGGTGTCTACATTGCCCGAATGGTATTGGAAGGCAGCCTCATGTGTATGACCGAAGAGGATAATCCTGGGCTCGAAGGGATATTTGTCCTTCAAACTGTCAGGCATTTCGAATATGAGATTGGCTGCGCTGGTGAGATTGCCCAGGTCGTTCCAGACTGCCTCTACCTGCGAAACCCTGTTCTGGCGCGTCGTCCAGCCGCTAAATATGGTGTCATAAGTGAATGCGACATCTTCCACCGAAGGATCGGTGTTATAGCCATCCAAGTAGTTCATCATGAACTGATCCCACGGCCCGTTGCCGCTCCAGAAAGCAATGGCGTTAAACACAGCAATAATTACAGCGTCGTCGAAAATATCGCCTGCCTCTCTGTGTTCCTTCTTTAAATATTTAAGTCTCTCAGACGGAGACTTGACAAAGAGGTCCAAAAGGTCAGGAGTGGTGGTGACCTGTCCGGTGCTTGCAGCCTTGGATGCTGCCAGCCTCGAGATGAAGTAGCCCATTGGTAGATGGCTGCCAGTGCGGCTCCATGTGTCAGGGGCGTTGAACAGACAGTAGCGGTGGCCATGTTCAGCCCATATCACATCATCTTTAGTATATGCACCAAGGCCTGGTGAGTCAGAGATGATGTTCATGCCCGGGAAGGCATTGGCTATGATTGCCTTATTCTGGTCCTCAAAGGAGAGCATGTCGTGGTTGCCCGTCACATAGGTCACTTTAATGTTGGGATTATGGCACACTGCATTGAGAGCTGCCACTATTCCGGCATTATTTGAAGCGGCCAGGATGTCAGCAAAGGCTTGAGGCGAGTCTTTGACAGGCGAGACCCAGTCGTCCAACAAATCCCCTAAAATCACCAATTCCGCCACATCGTCCCTGGCATTGACCTTATTCAAGAACTGGGCAAGATCATCTGCGTGATCCACCAGCCAGGAATAGTTGGCGTTAACATTCATGTGCAGGTCGCTGACAAATATTAGCCTGTTTCTCTCTGCGGCGCTGGAATCCTGTGCAGCCCCAAAGGCGTCATACGTCATTTTTGGCAGGGCAGCCGTTGCGGTCCCGATTCCTGCGAGGCCTGTTACCTTAAGAAATGTTCTCCGATTGATACCCCTTTTTTCTGGCATCGTCGTCTCCCTCCCTTTTCACTATAGACTTACCCTGTCATTATTAATCTAACCTGCCACTTCTTCATGTGACAACCTTTATGACCGTTTCGTTTTCCGATAATATATGGATTTCAATTTCTTGTCAACATATCTCTTCGGCCCTTCGGCCCAAATCCCGATTTAGGAAATTGTCATTGCGACCCCGGACTCGATCTGGGGAAAGCAATCTCGTCTTGTTTAATGCGATTGCCACGCACCTTCCAGGTGCTCGCCTGCCTACCCTGCCTACCGGCAGGCAGGCGCAGGCAGGCAAAAACAGGTTGGGAAAAGGGTTGCCGTTACAATTATTTTGTTGACAATAATCTTCGGCAAGAGTAAAAAGTGTACGGTGTACGGTTTTTTTTCCAGCAAGACCATAGACCCTAAAGTATTCATTGGTAACTACGCGCTCTAAGGGGGCCGACGGTGGCGAAAAATTCCAAAAGGCCGAATTTCGAAATCCTGGAATCTGGCTTTTTGCATTTAAGCGAAGCTCCCTGGCAAGGTAGTTTCTTTTCATGAGCGCGAACCTGGAAGAGATGACAGTGTTGGCTGGGGGGGAAGTTATTACAGAATCAATAAAAGGAGGGGATCATGTCACAAAAATCGCCATTTTATCGTCTCATAACCTGTCTTCTATTTCTTTCACTTGCATTGCCGGGGTTTGCCTTTGCAAAAGACGATAAGTTCAGTTTTCGCCTGTGGGGCCAGGTATCGCCTTTCCTTTCAGGGGACGCCGGGAGCGGTTCTGGAGCCCCTCGTTATGACGATGCCTTTAATACCGGTCTGGGCGCAGGAGCAGAGCTTTCGTGGCGGTTTTCTAATCGATTGAGCGGGCTTGCCGGAATCGGTTACGAAAACTATAGCGGCGACAACCACGAGGGAATCTCCTTTGACGACCTTGAGGTCATCCCGGTCTATTTGGGCGGCAAATTTCATATCTTCCCTGACGGCACCAAGTGGGACCTCTATTTCAGGATGGATATCGGAGCTGCATATCTTTCATCGGTGCATGTATCCTACTATACCCTCAAAGGAAAATACTGGGATTCTTCGTGGGTCTTTCTTCTTGATGGCGGAGCAGGCGTGGAGTATCGCTGGAAGAACTGGGGGGTATCCCTGGATGCCAAGCTCCGTTACCTGGGAAAGCCGGATTCATACCTGGGACCTCCTTCGAAGGCCGATTCTTCATGGACTGTCCCGATCGTATTGGGTGTAAATTATCATTTCTAGAAAGGGGAGGGGTAATGAAATGACAGGATGAGTATCTGGTTGCCTGTGGCCGCTACGTGGAGGGGAGCATGAACGACAAGAGAGATCCCAACAGAATCACCAGGAGAGATTTTCTTCAACAGGCCGGTGTAGGCGCAGTCGGGACACTTATCATGATGTCGGAATCGCGCCTTTTCGCGCAACCAACTTCCGGGGAAGAAGCCAGCCTCCTGAAGGATATTACTTCACAGCCACAGGGGGATCTCGATCGTTTTCTTGCCTCCCAGGAGCCATATTTTAGGGAATTCGCTAAAACGTTCCTCCTTGATCCAAAGACGACATACCTCGCTGCTTAAAGGTGTGTGGAGATTTGTTATCTCTTCAACGCTCCCGCGCCACACGGATGGCCGATCATCATGTTTGCTCTGTGTCACGAGTTTGGGGGCGGATGAAGAGATCAGGAGGAGCTAAGAACGGAGGAACGCGGGAAGGGGGATTGAAATGGAAAAATATATCTGTATCCTGCTCTGGTTGGGAATATTCGGCGAAGGCGCCCTCGGTAACGATTTCCATCGATGATTCAGATTCCCAGATTCCATTTTCTGGTCCTACCTTTTGTCCAGGCCCCGATTTTCTGAGGGATTCCCATAGGATTTCAAAACCGCACGGCGTGACTCTGATGGTTGCAATAGCTGCCATGAAGTGAGTGTTTTTCAAGAACCAAAGACCGAGGGTATGAAGATCAAATAGAGGTATTTCTTTATTCCTTTCGGGGAGTTTGGTATTGGCAAGAAACCCTCGGTTTTAGCGGATCCAAAACCACCCCCAAGATATTGAACGTTTGCCTCATTGACTTCTTCCTGAAGTATCGTTTTTATGCTTTTGCCCCACAATACAACCTTTCAAACGCAAATCCTCGGCGAGACCCTCCTCAAAGAGTGATCCCTATTTGGTAAAAATTCCTCTTGACTTTCCTTTTGTGTCTATGGTAATTCTTGCATAATTAGCCTTTACCTTTTTGGAGAAAATTATTGGAGGAGGGGATGACGATGAAGAAATTATGTAAAAGCTTTTCATTTATTTTCTTGATGATGTTTTGTTTTTTTGGTTTTGCAGAAATCGGGAACGCCTATTGTGTACATAATAATAGTTCTATAACTCTTGAGGTAGTTGGGGAAGGGTGTTCGCGTTGTTATGACGGAATCCTTCATAGCGGTGACTCGGGATGTTGTCCTGGTGCGGATGCGGGGTGTCGAGGGACGACGTTGATATCTGTCGCATTCTGCCCCGATGTTATCTGTGAGTACTTTATTCCATGTAAGGTAACCGCTCATGGGGATGTATACATCACAGGTCACGATTCACATCATTTATATGCCCATGTGTATGACAATAACGGGAATCAAATTTGTGAAGGACCAATACAATAAAACTTTTTGCAAGTGGGATAGATAGAACAAAAAGAGTTTGCTTCAAGTATGATCGAGTCTTTCTTAAATTCAATCAATAGAAAGATCTAACAAGTTAAGAAGAAAGGGGGACATTTTATGAAAACATTATTCAAGGTTTTGGGATTGTGTTTCATGCTTTCGCTGTATCTGGGGATAGTTGCTCCGTTGGCTGATGCCTGGTGTGTGTATAATTACACAGACGTCCCTTTAACGATCTGGACCGGCACTGAAGAGACCGATACTAAATTCTACGTCGACAGGGGCAAGTTTAGTTGTTGCACCGAAAAGTACCAAAGTGGGGATAAGCACGGTAAAAAGCACCATAAAACCAAAAAGTTAGTTGGTCCATGCACAGGTCCAGCCCATGTTACCTTTGCCGAGGCCTATACTTATTCTCCCTCGGGAGAACCCTTTTATGACGTGGCGGATCAGGTCCCCGCAAATGGGATCGTGATCATCAAGGGTCAGAAGCCAGTGGGTTTAACGTGGACGTATGAGGTTTACGATGAGAATGAGACCAATAAGCTAACGGGTAATATCAAGGCCACGCCCCCTGGTTCGCCCTATTATACGCCTAAGTAGCCGTAGATTCTTTGAGAAAGGAGGGGGGATGACGATGAAGAGATTATGTAAAAGCTTTTCATTTATTTTCTTGATGATGTTTTGTTTTTTTGGTTTTGCAGAAATCGGGAACGCCTATTGTGTCCATAATAATAGTTCTATAACTCTCGATGTATCTGGGGATTTTTGTTCGCGTTGTTACCAAGGGACCCTTCATCCCGGCGACTCGGGATGTTGTCCTGGTCAGGATTCCGGGTGCAGAGGGACGACGATGATATCTGTCACATATTGCTTCGATCAACATCATCTTGGCGCCTGTGATTACTTTTCCTGTCCATGTAAAGTAACCGCTCATGGGGATGTGTACATTACAGGCCCCGATTTATGGGATTTGTATGTTCATGTGTATGACGATAACGGGAATCAAATTTGTGAAGGACCGATGAAGACGCAATAGAACTTTCTGCAAGTGGGATAGATAGAACAAAAAGAGCTTGCTTCAAGTATGATCGAGCCTTTCTTAAATTCTATCAATAGAAAGATCTAACGAGTTAAAAAGAAAGGGGGACATTTTATGAAAACATTATTCAAGGTTTTGGGATTGTGTTTCATGCTTTCGCTGTATCTGGGGATAGTTGCTCCGTTGGCTGATGCCTGGTGTGTGTATAATTACACAGACATTCCTTTGAGGATTTGGAGCGGCCCTGGAGAGACCGATACTAAATTCTACGTCGACCATGGTAACTTTAGTTGTTGCACCGAAAAGTACCAAAGTGGGGATAAGCACGATAAAAAGCACCATAAAACCAAAAAGTTAGTTGGTCCATGTACAGGTCCAGCCTATGTTACCTTTACCGAGGCCTATACTTATTCTCCCTCGGGAGAACCCTTTTATGAAGTGGCGGATCAGGTTCCCGCAAATGGGATCGTGATCATCAAGGGTCAGAAGCCAGTGGGTTTAACGTGGACGTATGAGGTTTACGATGAGAATGAGGCCAATAAGCTAACGGGTAATATCA
>Ga0315276_10006243_pt1 | contig 11011 bp, 16 predicted proteins | sample YL17G05_0_MG_FD_204542 | JGI IMG/M metagenome (GOLD analysis project Ga0315276, IMG submission 204542) | Sediment microbial communities from Yellowstone Lake, YNP, Wyoming, USA - YL17G05_0 | ecosystem: Environmental > Aquatic > Freshwater > Lake > Sediment | place: USA: Wyoming | collected... | reverse complement strand
TCCTTCATCTTTCTTAATCCTAGTAGACATAACGATCTCCCGATCAAAAAAGGCCAAAACATTCCGTAAGCGTAAGCCCACCAATAGAGTGTAAACCGACCATACCCACTTTCCAGTGCAGATAAAAACGTGCCTAAAAGTAATGCCTGACCTGCCCATATTCCGATTAGTAACATCGCCATTATTTTCTCGTTATGAAGGAAACCATATCCGTAAAAAATGCCAGCGCAATCAATGCTCCCATAGAATCCATGACAACTGGTTTTTGGGCTAGGCTATAGGCAATCACCACACACCCGATCATAAATATTGTGTTACTCATCACCAATCCCCCATATTTCTTAAGCCTAGTAGGCATAGCAATCTCCAACGCAATCTAGCTAGTCTAATCGACAGCCGTGTTGGTTTGCAATTAAACCCATCGGTCACTTGTAGTGGGCAAAATACAGAATATACTTCTTTAGCACTCACAGATACTCTCCGATTCCAATGATCACCATTAAAATCACCAACCTCATTGGATTCCACACGACAGCCACACTCTTGACACACTACAATGGAAGAACAGTGTCCTGTTCCTAGCCGATCAAATTCGGCATCTCCACCACAAAATGGACAAGAAAGTAAATTACTCATCTGGAGTACCTACCCCTTTTTTAATTTCATTAATCATATTCGACAGAATTACACCATCTCTAATAGAGAAATCTATAGCACCTCTTAACTTATCTTCCAATTCTTCAACTTTTTCGCATAATAATCTAAATGGAAATGAGTTAAAAATTTCAGAATCTCTGCTAGACCATAACCCAGATTTTCCTATGTGCTCCTCATTTACTACACGTTCATGTAATTCTTTCCAAACTCGATCTTTAAAAAATCTATTAAGAAGGCACTTGCAACCACCCCCATCAGGGGGAATGGACTTACCTTCGGGGGTAGGGTGCCACTCCATATCAAACTTTTTTTCTGAATTTGCTGTGGTTTCCGCCCGATGCTTTTCTATAAACTCATGGTACTGCTCTGGCTCTTTTTTAATAGCTGCGAAGATATCCGCCTGTGCTTCCCCATACCCCCTAGAATAAGCGGATTTCAACTCTTTTTGGAACATCTCATCAGATATCATCTTTTGCTGTACTAGCTCTCTCTTATGCCCTTCCTCTATAATCTGGAGCAAGGGCATATTATCCGCATATGGGATTTTCTTCACACAAAACAGTTTTTTAAACTTGGCCATAATACCCATCTTGACTACTTTCCCCCTACTAGCTTGAGCATAGGCTCTCCCTAACTTTAGGCAATTAGCAGGTGATAATCTTTCCATGAATAAATCAACGTCCTGTATTTCTAAGCCCGTGAGTAAACTAAAAATACAGTGCTTTAATGTGTCATTATCTAGTTTCATTTAGCCTACCTATACTATTTTTTCTATGTAATTGCTTTCTTCTTCGTTGCTACGGTATTTTTGACCAGCAATTCTAGCTTCGTCTAGGGTATCCCATGCGCCCATTTCCGTGGTAAAGGGTTCCCAGTGCAAGCCTTTTGCCGTATTAAATCATTTACAAGGGAGTGGATCACCAACCACATCTTTTGGCTTATTCTATAATGATAATTTAGTAATGGTCATTTGCATAGTACAAAAAGATATTGGTATAGAGATTTCCAGATTCTGCACTTTAAATAATTACACGGTACTTGGTGGATTTAGTAAATTCCTTTCTTTTATCAAACGAGAGTTCCCACAAGCAAATCTTATTTTTGGCTGGTGTGATCTTCGTTATGCAAATGGTCAAGGGTATGAAAAAACCGGGTTTTCTTTTGTTAAGGATATATTAAATTGGGCATGGACAGATTTTAATGATGTATATACTCAATTGTCTGAAGATGATGAGAGAAAATCAATTGAAGCTGAATATGCTCAAGAAATGAATCTTGTTCAAATTTACGATGCTGGACAACGCTTATATCTAAAACAATTAAATTAAAATGATCCTCAAATCTAGGTTAACTTAATTAGGTGACCTTACATTAGAGGATTTTATGAAAAAAACACATCAAAACAAAATACATACTCCTTTAGGTATTCAAAGACAAAATATTCCCAACGGACATTTTGTAAAGGGGTGTTGTGTCAAGGCTGCATATCAATATGAAGCACATAAAAATGTAGAAATATTAAAAGCGGGTAAACAGAAAAAAGTAATTATTCATGCAACAAATTATCCTAAATTAGAACTTGATCTTGATTTTCTTCCTGCCGCTGCTGAAAGCTACCACATATCATCACAACCAAGTGACTATATTGTTGTAAGCCTACCCATTGTAACTTGCTGCATCCCCAATAGAAATTTACAGTGTTTCCCAATTGAAGAAGTCACACATTTCGATCCTCTCTATGGCATGATGGTTTATGAAACATTCAAGAAAAAACCGTGTCATATTGACCACATAAATGATGATCCTACAAAAGCTAAAGGCGTTCACGTTGATGCTTCCATGCAATACGTTCCTAAATACGATATTTGGAAAATAAACGTCTTAACTATTTGGGACCGAGCTAAAGATCAACAACTCGTTAAAAGCATATTAAACAAAAAACGAAAAGGCTACTCGATGGGAGCCACAGTTAGCAATTTTATTTGCTCTGTGTGTGGTAAAATCGATAATATGGATCAACATTCTTGCGAGCATATGAAGTCACCTGGAGGCATTTGGGGCGATAATAGAAGACTAGGTATGCAACTATGTACAGGGGTTTGTTACTTTGAAACATCAAATCTTGAGAATGAACCAGCAGATCCTTCTGCATACAGCGAGGATATCTTCGTATGAAATTAACTACTGCTCAATTAATAAAGGTTTTTGCTGGTGAGTTATTAAAACTTTCACAGCATCCCAAATATAGAAAGCAGATGGAAAAAAGTAAGCGTGATGAAAAAAATAAAGAAATTTTAAAAAATTATAACAAACAACCACAAGATTTGCCTACACCAAAAACTCCTTTGGAGAAAAAAATAATAGATAAATTTTCTAAACCAAAAAAAGCAGTATCTATTTCTGATGCTGACTTAGAAGACTATCTTGAGCAGTGGTATAATGAGAAAGAATTTACTGACTTCAAACTAGCAATAGATAGAGGTTTGCTAGATTACGCTGCATATCTAATAGAAGGTGCCGGTGCAATAGACCCCCGTAATTCAGATAATCCCGAAATTGAAGAAGCCATCATAAAGCGTTTAGAAAAATATGACCAAACAAAAATAAGAAGAGATATGAGAAAAATGTTAACAAGCGTAGAAATTTGGATCAATGATGAAACAAATGAAAATTATTTCATTGATCTTCTGGAGAGGATCGACTTGCCAACCGATAGTGGGCTTACTTTTGATAGTGGTTATGATGAAAATGGTAAACAATACAATACATCTGTAATGGTGGGGTAATATGAAAGCTAAGGTCAAAAAGATCCTAACATTCCCTGAAGCTCGTCAGTCCACTAATTTTAGTTGTGGTGCGGCATCATTGCAAGCAGTACTTTATTATTATGGTATTGAAGTTAGAGAAGATCATCTAATAAGAACACTTGATGTTAAACCAACAAATATTGTTCATTCAGGTATTGACCCGGATGTATTGAAGCAAAAAATAGAAGATCTTTGGGGTTTGAAAGTCATCATGAAACAAATGACTATCAAAGAAGTAATAAATTTCATAAACAAAAACATCCCCGTGATATTGGCACTCCAAGCGTGGCGTGGCGAAGATGAAGCGAAACCCAACACCGATTATTCAAAAGCCTATGAGGATGGTCATTACGCTGTTGCTATTGGATATACAGATAGACATTTAATCTTTGAGGAACCTTCAATATTGACTAATAGAGGGTATCTACCTTTTACTGAACTAGAAGTTCGCTGGCATGATAAAGACTTTAATGGTAATATTTACGAACATTTGGGTTTAGCGGTATACGGTAAAAAACCAGCCTTCACCCCAGATACTGTTAAAAAAATATTATAAGGATAAGCAATGAAAGCAACAGCTAAAACTGAAAGCATACGTTATCTAATGCGAGCATTGTACTCAACTCTTGGCAATAAAAGATACTTACATGACTTTGAAACTTTACTAAATGAAAAATTAGCAGATATCGCACCTAATGAAGATCAAATACTTTTGTATCTTGCTAGAGATATTTCAGGTATTGAAACCGCAAGCCATGCAGCTAAACAGCCTTGGAAGAAGTGGTAAAATGAGAGTTCAGGATACCTACCCTGAACTCACTAACTAACACCGAAAATATAATGTGGCAGCTAATGTCTCCGCTGGCGAAACCGGATGTTCTGCTGGTGCAGGTGCTTTTTTCACTTTCTTCGCTGGTGCTTTCTTCACTTTCTTTGCAGTCACTTTCTTCGCAGGTGCCTTCTTCGCTTTCTTCGCTGGTGCTTTCTTCACTTTCTTTGCAGTCACTTTCTTCGCAGGTGCCTTCTTCGCTTTCTTCACTTTCTTTGCAGGCCCAGGATATTTTAACCTCACAGCTAACCTTTTGGAAGCTGATGAGTGGAGTTTTGTGAAGACCACAGCAAGTTTGGAAAGCTGCTCAGTCTCATGCACTTTCTTCGCTGGTGCTTTCTTCACTTTCTTCGCTGGTGCTTTCTTCACTTTCTTTGCAGTCACTTTCTTCGCTGGTGCTTTCTTCACTTTCTTCACTTTCTTCGCTGGTGCCTTCTTTGCTTTCTTCGCTGGTGCTTTCTTCACTTTCTTCGCAGGTGCTTTCTTCACTTTCTTTGCAGTCACTTTCTTTGCAGGTGCCTTCTTCGCTTTCTTCACTGATGCTTTCTTCATTGGACTCTCCTTTGTCAAAAATTGTACTTCTTACAAGTATGCCTACATTTTACTTGCCAAGAGGCGTTCGATGTTGGCTTATTGCAATCCTTCAGTTTGCCTTGCGGATTTTTAATAACCAAACCCTCATCAATAGTAGGATCTTCAATATCCCAAAACAATTTCTCAAAATCCGAACTAAACAATTTAGCAAACCAAATCTTATTTTCTTTGTCACAAACGTAATGCGTTTCCATTTCAACATTAGTTTTCAAGCGTTCATCCAAAATTTTCTGCCGATCAGTAAACGTAGAATCAAGCAAAAACTCACTTTCAAATACCAATAGATCATGAACAAAAATCGTATCTTTAATTGTTTTGGTTTTACTGTGCATAATCTCCGCAACCAAAACCACCCATCCTGTATCTGGAAACAACTTTATCAATTCAGTCTTTATATAATCAGTCAAATTCCAAGCCTTGTGCATCTCCTTGTGTCGATTCATTGCGATAAATTCCTTCTCAGGACTGATTGCAATGATCGTATTAGTCCCATTCTTCTTGAACTGACTAACCCATCCTCTATTCTCATAAAAGCTGAGAGTGTCAGGAGAAATGGCACTCTCAGGCCGTGGGGGGAACAAATATTTGAATGATTGGTATTTCATGGTTGAAATCCCTTATGTCTTATTTCTTCTTTTCTGGACTCCACTTCAGCACATTGGCATTTGCCAAATTTTGAAGTGCTGTACTGACACACGATTGGTCTTTGTGATTCAGACCAGCAAGTTTTGGATCTGCAAAAGCCAAGGTAGAAATTTCACCAAAAATTCGTTTCTGCTCTGATTCGTCAAAGTTCTTGACGATGCCGTGAATCGTTGCATCGGTGAACTGATTCTTAGTAACCGCTTCCACCTTCTGAACAATCTGAATGCCCTCAAATTCTTTGATAGCTTTAAGAGCTACCGCAAGCCGACCTAGCAATTCTTGATTGGCAAGAATTTCAGGATTGATGACGAATTGTTCTCCGGTTTTGACTTCCTTTTCATATGGAATTTCTTTTTCGTCTAGGAGATCAGCAATTTCCTGCCCAAACCCAGAACCACTTTTGCGAAATTGAAAACTTCCGGTTGCATCACCATTGAACGCCCGAAAAGTTTCGGGTTGTTTCGGTGATTCTTTGATAGTCTCACAAAAAATTTCTAATGCAAATTCTTTGTACTGCTCTGAAAGACTATCTTTAACGCCTTTCAATGCGCTTTCAACGATTGCGACATTAACGAGAGTCGCAAAATCAGATTCAAATTCCACTTCTGTTTTTTCGGTTTTTTCTTTTTTTGCTTTTTTTGGTTGAACAGGAGCCTTACCAAAAACCTCATTGATTGCCGCTTGTGGATCAATTACTTTTTTCATTTTGTTCCCCTTTGTTGTTGTTGCTCTTGCCTCACATTTTACTCTTCGGTATTTCCATACTAGACTTTAGCATTTAATAAACTTTTTTTAAAAATTCTTACAAATAGCTATTTTTATTATTTTTTATTTCTGTTTTCGGTATAGTTGTTTACGGAAAACATGAGGTTGCTGGTTTCAGAGAGGGTGGGAAAATATGTATTCTTGTGGATATCCTGGGTTTTCTATCGAAAAACCGATACTTGCGCTTTACAACCCTGAATCATTGAGTGGAAAGCAAAAAAGTGGCAGTTATTACGGTGAGTTAAAACTTAAAATACGAAGGGGCTTTTTAACAATAGACTATAAGCATCAAATTGACTTTTTTAGGCATACTATTAATATCCCTGAGAAAAATATGGCGTTAGCATTTGAACGGTTAGAGAACATGCAGTTACCTGAAAAAACCGTATTTGATTCAGGTATTTACATAGATGATAACCAGCCGAGATTATTCATTTTTGACATCCTCATTTTAAAGGGTAATAAGCTAACCCAGACCTGTTTACAACGTAGGAAACTATTGGAAACTCTTATAAAAACTGATGAATTGATTTGGCGACCGGTTTTTGCGGATATGTGGTTCAGAGAATTTGATTTGATGCTTACCGGCAAAAGCACCTTAGTTAAAAGAGCAGCACTAAACTATGGAATCCCTTATGAAAAATTAGTTAATAATGTTGAGGGTTTAGTGGTTAAGGATAAAAAAAGTCAATTACGTTACCCGGATAAGGTCTATTTCTCCCCTTCTTTTTTCAAATTAAGGATGGATCTGGTAAAGAAATATCAAGAAAAATAAGTCTTTACCAGATTCTCATAGGCTTTATTGTTATTAGCTGCTTGTTCGGCTGACCCACCCCTATCAGGGTGGGCTACCATAATCGCCTTGTGGTAGGCTTTTTTAAGCTCTAGCAGCGTTGTTGGCGGTGCCCTAAGCCCTAAGACCACCAGAGACTCATCTACGCTTAAAACCCTTCCTAAAAGCCTCTCAGCTTTAGATTTCCAGGCTTCTGGGCTACCCCTTTCACCCGTATGCTTTTTATAGCGGTTAATGTCAAACTTCTTAACCATTTTTAATCCTTTTGACTTCAGCAGGTGCCTGAATTTGGTTAAGGAGTGGAAGCAATTGTTTCAGATGTTTGCAAGAGCGTTCTTTTCCTGCTCTTTTCAAAATCCAACCCGGACACGAACATTGCCATTCCCCGCTGGATTTTGCTTGAGCCACAATATATACCCGGTCACTCGATTCGCTGTGAATCTCAAACCGATTCGTGTGGCTATTGTTGTCAGGTAAAAAACTCTCGACAAGACCCTTTAATGCTACAATTAATTTGTTGTTACCCATTTTTTCTCCTTTGAGATTTGTGTTCAAGTACACTCAAGAATCTCTTCGGATTTTTAAATAAAAACTTTAGGAAGTTAAAACTTTTTTGATATTTTTAGATAATTGCTTGGAATTTAAAGAAAAGCTGGGTGGGTTGGGATTGAACCAACAACCCTTGGCTTCAAAGGCCAATGCTCTACCAATTGAGCTACCACCCAATGACGATCATCATAAGATATTATTAATTAAGGGTCAACGGTTATTGAGTCGCCAACATCTTTTACCTGCATCAAAAATACGGTAATAGTTTTGTGCTTTACATTCTGCTTTTGTTTTTTTCAAAGATTGCTTTGAAAATCTTTTGTAGTTCAATCTACCCATATTTTTAAAATATTGATAATCAGGACGAAGTTCTTGTTCTAGTGTGAAACCTACTGCTTTATATGCCGCACCAATTGAATATAGATTATCAGACCATATTATAATAGGTCGGATAGGTATCTGTTTTAATAACTTTGAAAGACCACCAATGACTTGTGTATATTTTTTAGAAACTACACTTTGTAATACAACACCTGTTTGTTTATGTTGTTGAGTGTACGCTACAAGCATCACTAATTCATCTTTGTAGTATAGACCTCTAATCTCTTTGCCTCGAAACCCCTGTAAATGATTTTCATCTACGAATCTTTTGGCTTCTTTTCTTAGCACAGTTCTAACTTCACATTTTCTCACAAAAATTCGTTGAATGCTGGAGTGTTTTAACTTCGCTAATACTATTGACTTTAAAATATCCAATTTATTTATAAACTCATCTTCCCAAAATTGGAGAAGATGTATTCCTTTTTTTAAGGATCTTTTAAACTTTTCATATTGTTTATTATAATCTAAATGAACTTCACTATGATAATATAGACCATTATGCTCGATACCTATTTGGAATTCAGGTAAGTAGCAATCAATTTCTAAACCATTCAAAATAGATCTATTGTTGCGCTCTACCTTATAGCCTATGCCTTCTAACCAATCTGCAAATGCTTTCTCCCCTCGACTAGCTTGATTCTGTCTTTGACATGCAGGACAATTATCACCACGATCTCGAAATCTAATTATATTTGAATAGAAAAAATGACCTTTAGGACATGTTGTAGGTATTCTAGTTCTAGTTGTTGTTTGTTCATCTACGTCAACAATATACCCCTTAGCTGAATATACGTTTACGAAATCATCTACCATGAGTCTAGCTGAGTTTGAACATTTCCGACAATTGGAATTTGCGGATTTGAATTTAGCCCAGTCAGGATTAAAAGTATAACCATCTAACTTGCATTTCAAACTAGCTCGTTTACTTTCAAAATCATAAGAAATTAAGTCAAGATTACTTCTGTTTTCTTGAAGCCAACACCGTATGCTATCTTCATTCCATAATCTACGAGGTTCACAAATAGGACATCTAGAAATATAAGTTGTATGATCTTTTTTAAATTCATGACCGTTTTCGCATATAGCATTAACAATATATGCTTTACTTAATCTATATTGTTTAGGTGTTACTGAAAGTAAAGTATAGCCAAAACCTTCTAGACTTTTCCGTATTTCTTCACATTTTTTTACAAAGCGTTTTTCTTTTTCACATTGTTTAATGCCGGTGAACATTTGTGTACCTAAAATAAAAAGGGCAACAAATTAATGTTGCCCTACACATAAGAAGGAATCAACTAATTTTTAGAGAACGTGGAAATGGATACGAACGCCAAGATACGGGCTATCTGTACCAGGAACATGAATAACACTTGCTTTTAAAGCAGGTCCAGCACCGGCTTGTACAAGCTGTCCACCATCGCCCAACAGAATAGGATTACCTACGCTCCAATCAACACTTGCGTCAAATTGGTCGGTATACAATTCTGTATGTCCACTTCCTACTTCGCAGAAACCAAATTCAGCATGGAGTCCACGGTTGTTCACAAAACGCTCACCGAATTTTTGTTTCGCTTCCGTTAAGGTCAACATATAAAGGTATGTAAAAGCAACATCTAATCCAGCCTGGGTAGCGTTGAATTTTACACGGCCTTGTGCAAGGTCAACTTTAACTGTGTTAGCAGCAGGAGCACCAGCAAATACTGGGTCAATTGCTAATACGGTGCCTACAGAATCCACGGCACGAATACGGTTAAGGACGAGGTTACGATTGCGAAGATCGGCTTCAAGTGCTGCCGGTGCCGCAGGAACCGTAACGCTTTCAACGGCTGCTGTGCGATCAGGTAACGAATCAGCGGTCTTGGAATACCCTAAAGGTACTTCACGGCCCTGAACAACGTCAACTAATTGCAATTTCTCTACTCCGTCTTCCAGTACGGCACAAAGGATCAGACCTTCTTGCTCAACTACTGTGCCAGCGGCTAACGGACGACCAACGGTTACCGAACAATAAGTTCTTTTAAGATCGAAAGACATAATAAACTCCTAAATTCTAAATATATTCACTTTGATTGGTGTGCTAAAATTAAAAACTTCTACCCACCTTTTTAAAATATAACTATGAATTGTTATTTTTAAGTATGAACCCTTTATAGGGAAGGATCAATATGGCTCGTTATAGTTGTGAAAAATGTAGACTGAAGTTTTCAAGCTGGATTTTTGAAACAGGAGATCAGGTTACTAATATATGTCCTAGCTGCTATTATAAAGTCATCAATTTACGAGAACATCAAATTCAGGAAATAGTCGCAGATGTCTTAGAGGAACAGGGTATTAAATCGGCTATCAGTATGTATAACAAATTGACATACCCCGACAAGAAAGAAAAAAAGAAAAAAGATTAATTCATTAAAGGGTGGATGACTGACGATGTAAAGCGGCATTACCGACATGGTATGTCTAAAAGCAGTTCATTGCTGATAACAATGGGCTGCTTTTTTATTTTAAAATATAAATTTGGAATTTAGTACTTATTGTACATCGGATGTAACATCCATTGTCCCAAGGGCCATCCAATTATCGCTGGATTATATATCGTATCTGTAGTTGTATCATTACATGGAATAACAAATACCTTGCCACTCGGTAACAAAACCCCACCCGAAAAGGCATTAGAAGAACCAAAAATATACTGTGCAGGTCCAGTTTCCCATGCATTGGTTACCGGATTATATATTGTATTTGTACCTTTGTAACCGGCTGGCATAACAAATACCTTTCCGTTTGGTAGCAAAACCCCACTCGCAAAGGCACCGGTTCCTGGACCAGCAGGGCCGGTTTCCCATGCATTGGTTATCGGATTATATCTCGTATTTGTACCTGTATAGTTGTATGGAATGGCAAATACCTTTCCATTTGATAGCAAAACCCCCCCCTGAAAGGCACTAGAACCGGTAGCAGCAGCAGGTCCGGTTTCCCATACAGTTGGATTAG
>Ga0315276_10006242_pt1 | contig 11011 bp, 15 predicted proteins | sample YL17G05_0_MG_FD_204542 | JGI IMG/M metagenome (GOLD analysis project Ga0315276, IMG submission 204542) | Sediment microbial communities from Yellowstone Lake, YNP, Wyoming, USA - YL17G05_0 | ecosystem: Environmental > Aquatic > Freshwater > Lake > Sediment | place: USA: Wyoming | collected... | reverse complement strand
ATGTCCCTGCAGCCGTTGAGCCTGGCACGGTTATCTCAAGCCTTGCCTTCTCGTTGGTGATGGCGCATGTGCCACCTGCCTGAGAGCCGCCAGTGCACGTCGCACTGCCTGAGACCTGGGCTGTCAGCGTCTCTGTCTTGTAGGCTTCGCCGACAATCTTGCCGGCTATCAGCGAGGCCGCGACAGCATCGCTCGGCGCAGCATTGCTGCCCAAGACGACCTTGGCTACTGCAACCCCGTTGTCATCCACCAGCGTTGTTGAGCCGAACATGAGCCCGGCAAACGCAGCTGAGCTAGCCAGTATTGTGGCGCCGGCTACCATCGCCCCGATTTTCTTCAAGTTTATTTTCATCATTTCACCTCAATTTTTTCATTTGTTTGAAAAAGAAAAAAGCATCAGCTCCCGTATGCCGTGACTACCGTGACGTTGACTTCGTCGCCATCGCCTTCGCCTGCGAAGCAGCCGAGCAATTCACCGTGGTAGCTCGCGAAACTACCCATCAGCTCGCCCATGGAACCTTCTTCTCCAAGGTCAAGGACGTAATCGATGCCGTATTGGAGGTAAACCCCGCTCATCTGGTTGAATAGCGAAACCATCACAGCATAGTCCTGCAGAACCGAAGCGTAATCTCGAGCATCGAAGGCACCGTCCAGGTCCTCCATGGCATCATTTATCTGAACGCCCACATACGAGCCCGGGCAGCTGCCATCCGGGTTGCAGCAGGTCGTGAAGCTGCAGTCGATGGTTTCGGCCATGTCCCATCCGACCCCATACATGCATACGGACTTGTTATACTGGTCCAGTATATACGTAGGCCGCGGCTGGGGCAGCGCCATGGCCAGCCCGACCACCACGAACATCGCCAATAATATCAGTTTCTTCAAGATATCACCCTTTTATTTTCCTCATGGTTTCCATTGAAAAATTATTTATTTAGGGCTCCGTGAGAAGCAGCTCAGGACCGAACCCTGGTAGCTCGCGAAACTACCCATCAGTTCGCCCATGGCCCGCGGCTCGTATTCAAGGACGTACGCGATGCCGTATTGGAGGTACATCCCCTTCATCTCGCTGTAGAGCGACACGATATAAGCATATTGCTGAGCAACCATGGGATAGTTCTGATTGTCCATATAAATCAGGAGGTCCATCCACGCATAGCCCATCTCGGAATGGAGTTCCTCGCCAGGGCAGCCGCCATCAGCATTGATACCAACATCGTTAACGCCGTCCCCGCATCCCGCAAAGTAATCCACGCTCTCGGCCATGCCCCCAGCGACGTTATACATGCAGTCCGCCTTGTTGTACTGGTCCAAGATATAGCCCGGTGCCTGAGGCGCTGCGAATGCCAGGCCCATCACCACGAACATCGCCAATAATGCCAATTTCTTCAATCACATCACCTTGTGTTAAACATCACTACGTAACCTGGCTTCCTCCTGCGAAGCAACTGAGGACTTGGGAATTGTAATCACCGAATTCGTCCATGAGCTCGGCCATATCCCAGGTCTCATCGCCCCCTTCAAGCACATAGTCGAGACCATAGTAGAGGTAGTTCCATCTTATCTCGTTGAAGAGCGACAGGAAATACATATATTCCTGCTCAAAGCTGGCGAGATCGCTCGAGCTCATATTATCATTTAGGTGATCCTGCATGCCTTCCATGGAACTTTCCATATCCATCATGATTTCCTCGCCAGGGCATTCGCCGTTGCAGGCTCCGAAGTCGTCATCAATAAAACCGGCCATTCCCTCAGAATTCCTATAGATGCACTCCGCCTTGTAATACTGGTCTCTGATATAATCCGGTGTGTTGGGGAATGCGAACGCCAATCCCATCACCACGAACATCGCGAATAATGCTAATTTCTTCAATATATCACCTTTGTTGCTATCATCCATTCAGAAGATATTTATAAAGGTTTTCGGGGGGCTAGACATCCCTTCCTGTGAAGCAATATGCCAGATTGCGTTGGTCTTGCATATAAGCACCCATCAACTCGCCCATGTCGCCGCCGTCAAGGGCCCACATGAAGCCAGACTGCAGCCAGAGCACCCGCATCTGGTTGAAGAGCGAGATGATTTGCACGTAGTCGCTCTGGAAGGCTCGGTAGTCGCCCGTCCTCTGGCCATCCATCAAATCACCCTCGAGAGGCTCGCCGGCATCTTTCATATCGCCATAAATCTCCTCGCCAGGGCAGACATCAGCATCGCAGTCCAGGAATTCTCCGTCGATTTCCCCGGCCATATGGTTGGCAAAATTATACATACAGTTGATTTTTATGACCTGGTAGTTGATGTAGGACGGCCACGGTTCGAAGGCAACGCCAAGCCCTACCAGCAGCAGCGCGCCTAATATAATCATGCCTTTATTCATGGGAATCAACCTCTGGCAATCCTGCCCGTATAAGGTTTATAAGCGTTGCGCAGAAGGGAAAAATTAATGGGGGATGGAAAAATTAAAAGTCTTCCTGGTCGGAAGGTGCGAACCCGAATGTCTTCCCACCCCAGCCATTATCTGCACCTCTAATGCAAACTTGGCTGCGTTGGGCAGATAGCTACTTGGGCCAACGCGGCAGATTAGGTGTTCTCAGGCACTTGCCGGATTTACCGCGTCAGCTGACTTCTATGGTCTCGCCGGGATAGCCGAGCTGCTTAAGCACCTCAACAACCCTGCGCTTGTGGTCGCCCTGGAGGATTATCACTCCTTCCTTGGAGCTCCCGCCGCAGGCGAGCTTGTGCTTCAGCTCCTTGGCGGTCTGCTCCAGCTGGGCCTTGTCCACGCCTTCAACAATGGTCACGAGCTTCTTGAACTTCTTTTTCGTGGTATATATCCTTATCTTGGAAGCTCCTTGTTTATCCAGGATCTCGCATACGCAAAGATCCGTCAACATTCCGCATTTCGGGCATTTATCCAATCAAGTCACCTATAGTCCTTAGGCCTTCACGCCTTTTTAACGCTTTTGGCCCGGGGTGTCTTCAGCTTCGCTATCGCCTTGCGGATGGGCTTTGTCTTGTCCTTCCGGCCCTCTCCCCTGAGCTCAAGCATAGCCTTTTCGAGCTCTGCTATCTTGGCGGTCTTCTCGGTATCGCTCATCGCGTCCAGCTGGTTCCTCTTTATGATAGCCATCGAACATCACCTTCTATATGGCGCTCTGCCCTGGGGCCTTCCCTGGGACCTGAACGGAGGCCTGCCCTGCGGCTTCTTCTCGTCTGGCTTGGCAGCCTGCGTCGTTGCGTCCGGCGGGGCGCCCACATCAGTGGCAGCCTCTATGACTTTCGGAAGCACGACCTGCGTGGCCTTCTTGTCCGGGAACACAGTCCCGGGGGGCACTATCCTGACAAGTATGCCGATGACACCCGAGCGCGTGTTCGCGATGATGTGCGCCACCCTCACGAGCCGGGCAGGCTCGCCTGCCTTCGGTATGTATCCTGCGACCACGCGGAGGCGTTTCGCCCGTGCGCCCTTGGCGCCTATCTTGCCCGCCGCCACTATCTCGGCCCCGAGCGCGCCTGCGCGTATCACTTCCCTGAGCAGGTAGTGCAGCACCGCGCGCACCTTCTTGCCCATTTCTATGTATTTGGAAGCCCTCTTGGCGACCATGCGCGGCTCAAGGAACGGCTCCCTGACCTCCATGACGCTTATCTGCGGGTTGTCTATCTTGAACTCGTTCTTGATGGTCTCTGTGAGCTCGTTGATGAGCCGCCCTTTCTTGCCTATTATCCTGGCAGGGTTGGTCACCTCGAGCGTGATCCTGGTCACGAGCGGAGTCCTCTGGATGTCCACGCTGGCGAGTCCTGCGCGGTCCAGCTTCTTCTCCAGGAACTTCATGACCTGGTACTTGCTGAAAGGTTCCTCAATCAATTTCTCCTGGTGTATCATCATGCTCACCTTTTGTTGTTCTCGCCGTGCTGGTGCGGCGTCGCAGGCCTCTTCTTCTCCTGCTCCTGCATCTTCTCAGTCTCATGCTTGTGCTCGTGGGCCCTGCCTTCCCCCTTGAACGTGTTCGGCTGCTCGGTCTTCTGCTCCTTGCCGAGAACCGGGGAATCGTCTTTCTTGACGCCAACACCGCTCACTACTCCACCAGTTCGCGTCTCGCCAACACCACTCACTACTGCACCCGCAACGCCACCTCGCGCCTCGCCAACACCACTCACTGCCCCGCCGGCTCGCTGCGCCCCGCTCGGTTTCGAGCTCTCACCCGGTTTCGTGGTTTCGCCCGCTTTCGCGCTCGCTTGCGGGGTTGTTGGTTTCGCTGTTGAGGTTGTTTGCGGAGTCGTGGTTGTTTTTGGGGCTGCGGTCGCTTTCGCAGTCGGGGTTGTTGTTTTCGGAGCTGCTTTCGCCGGCAGCGTCACGCTCACACCCTTCGGGACTTCCGGGCCCTTGAGCACTATCTCCACGCGGGAGGTCTGCAGGGAGATCCTCATCCTCCTGCCTTTCGGAGACATCCTTGGATAGATATCCTTCTTGGTGGCCGAAGCCGCGAGTATGGTGTATTCGTCTCCGAGCCCGAGCACCTTGCCGTTGGCCATGGCGCTCTGGAGGAGCTTGAGCACGATGCGGGCAGCCTTCTCCGGGTATCTGCCTTTCCTGCCGCCGAGCTCGCGCCTGTGGCCGAGGTTCTTGTTGTGCCTCTTGTAGAGCACCGGCACTTCGCCCTCTGCGGCCTTCCCCAGGAAGGAGACTGCCCAGGCGCTGTTCTTGTTCCTTATCCTGCCGCAGACCTCGGCCAGGTCCTTGTAGGAGGCGTTGACGCCCTCAAGGCGCGCTGAGGCGCAGTTCTCCGGTATCTCAAGCGAGTATCCTTTCATACATATCACTTCAGCGGCACGAACTTGGATCCCCTCGTAGCTCCGACACCGGGGCCTGAATGCTGGACCCTGCCAGTCGTGTGCGAGTAGTCGCCCAGTCTCCTGCCTATCTTGTTGAGCGTGATCTCGACCTTCTTGTAATCCTTGCCGTTGTGCACGCCGAACGTCAGGCCCATCCATTCCGGCAGGATTACCGCCTCGCGCAGCTGCGTCTTGATGACCTTCTTGGAGCCCGCCGTCCTGGCGATCTTGACCTCTTCCATGAATTTCTTGAGCCTGGGGTTGAACTTCAGCCTCAGGAGCGTCCTCCTGTTCCTGGATGATATCCGCTTCATGAAGTCATCCTGGCCGATGGACGCGGCCTTGTCCTCGTCGAACCCTTTCCATGTGTCTTTTTTCATAGTATCATACCCTGGTAACTGCCTCTACGGTCCTCTTGCCTTTCCTGCGGCCGGTCTGCCTCGCTGCGATGTGGCCGACCTTGCCTCCGGGCGGGGTTCCCCTCGCGACGGTTGTCGGCTTTCCGACGTGGTGCTGCTTGCCGCCGTGCGGGTGGTTGTATGCCGACTGGTGCACGCCTCTCGGCACAGGCCAGAGCCTGTGGAGCGCGGTCTTCTTGTAGAACTGGTTACCTGCCTTGAGCATCGGCTTTTCCAGCCTGCCGCCGCCTGCTATCACTCCAATCTGGGCCCTGCACTCGTTGGAGAGCACGATGGTGACCCGGCTCGGAAGCTTGATGTAGACGATCTTGCCTTCCTTGGCGATGACATTGGCATAGGAGCCTGCGGCCTTCACCATCCGGCCCCCGTCGCCAGGGTTCCTTTCTATATTGAATATGTATGTGCCGTCCGGTATCCTGTAGAGCGGGAGCACGCTTCCGAGCCTTATCCTGCCCTGCGCGCCCACGTCCACATCATCCCCGACCGCGATGCCTTCGGGGGCGAGGAGGATGCCGTTCTCGTTGTTGTCGTATTTCACCTTCATGAGGAGCGCAGTCCTTGCCGGGTCGTCCATGAAAGACACTACCTTGCCAGTCAGCACTCCGGTCTTCTCCACATCGTCATAAGACCTGTAGGAAAGATTGGCCTTGTAGCGGTGGCCAGGTGAGATGTATCTCGGGGATCCCGCGCCTCTTTTCTGTTGTTTAAGCCTCTTACCCATAAGAGTATCACCTATGCTATCATCTTGAGCTTGGTCGCGACGTCATCGGCCTTCGCTTCCTTGCCCAGCCTCACCAGCGCATGCTTCTTGCCCTGGGGGTTCACGAACGTCTTGACCGAGTGGACTTTCACTCCGAACAGCTTCTCCACCTCGGCCTTTATCTCCTTCTTGGTGGCCCCAAGGGCAACCTCGAAAGTGAGCGTGTTCTCGTACTCTATCTTCCCTATGGCCTTCTCTGTCTTGATTGGTGCGATCAAAATCATGCAGAAAACCTCTTGGCTATCTCAGGGATAGCGTTCTCGCTGAACATGGTCAGCCTGCCCGGGTGCGTTCCAGGCGCGAGGTGCTTCACCTTCAGCTCGCTGGCGCGGACCACATCCACGCCCGGCAGGTTCGCCGCGGCCTTGGTTATGCCGGATGCAGAGACCACGATGAGCGCTGACTTGGTGCCGTTCCTCTTGGCTTTCTCCAGGAGCTTCACAAGGTTCAAGGCCGCCATGACCTTCATGACGTCTTTCGCCTTGACCAGCTTCTCGAAGCTTGGCTCCATGATGATAGGTAGAGATATCCCGATATCTGTGTTCGCCCTCTTGCAGACAGTGTCGCGGTCAGCGCTGAACGAGAGCGCGCTCGCGAGGGCCTTCATGTGCTCTTTCTTGTTGATGAACTCCACGATTATCTTCTGGGGCTTCGGCGGATGCGCCCTGCGGCCCTTCACCGCGTGCGGCACCCTCTTCACCTTACCGAGCTGCCCGCCAGGCAGGACTTCGTGGGGCAGGTGCGGGATACCCTTGTTCTTTCCTGAACCGAAGTCGTCCTTCCTTCCCCTGTACCTGGCGCTGGTCTCAAGTCCGGCCAGCCGGTAGTTGCCTTTCGGCTGGTAGCCCTCGCTCTCCTCGCTGAGCACCGCCCTTTTCACAAGGTCGTCGCGTCGCGGGGACTCGAATACCGCCGGCAGGTCTATCTGCTTCAGCGCCTTCCCTTCAATTGAATATACTGTAGCTTTCATATGAACACCTACCTCGGAGCGGTGGATACGAATCCGACCGCGACCTCCTTGGCTGCGTTCGGGGCCCTTGCAGCCATCCTCAGCTTCACCAGCCTCTTGGCCGGCCCTGGGATGGAGCCTTTGAGCAGCACGTAATCGTTCTTCACGAAGCCGTAGTCCGGGAAACCGCAGGACGGATTGACATCCTCAGGCTTCTGGCTTATCCGCAGTATCCTCTTGTTGAGCTCTGTCCTCTTGTGGTAGCCGGTCTGGCCTGCCTGCGGAACGGTGTACAGCACATAGGCAGGGTGCCACTGACCCAAAGTCCCGACGTGCCTCCTTTTCCCTGTGGCTTTCCTCCTCTGGATGGAGATACCGAACCTTTTCACAGCTCCCTGACATCCTTTCCCTATGGATACCGTGACCACGTCCACATATTCGCCCGGCTTGAACACGTCGCTGACCCTGAGCTCCTTGCCCATGAGGCCCTTGCAGTATTCCAGCTTCTCCTTGGCGTCCTTGCCGCCGCAGCCCAACTCCATCCTCTCGATGTGCTTCTTTCCGAAGCCGGTCTTGGATGGCATGGCGAAGACCAGCAGCCTCGCATCGGTGACTTCCTGCTCGTTGACAGGCTTCGCGCCTGGCTTTTTCCTGTAGCCGAGCAGCTTGATTATCTTCTCGTCTGTGGATATGATGTCACCCGCGGAGTCGTTGCCGCGATAGCAACGCACCCCGTAGACGACCATTGGCGGCACCTCGACCACAGTGGCCGAGCTCACGACCTCCTGCCCCTTGGTCGGGGACTCGGTATCGTCAACGTATGACACGTGGGCCATGCCTACCTTGTAGCCTGCGAAGCCGAGCACACGCTTGTCGCTGGAGTCCATCCAGTACACGCGCGCGTTCTGGCTAATCGCCCTTTTCCTTGGCCTGTGGGCCATAGAACCCCGTCGGGGTCTTTGGATGTCTGTCAAGTTCTACACCTTTATACCGCGTAGCCCAAGAGATCTCCCTTCTCAGGAATTGACTTCCCTACTCAGGAGGTTTCCGGTTTCCTGTCTTCGGTTTCGAGTCGTGTAACGCGAAACCGGGAACCGGAAACTGAAAACAATCTTGGGACTTCTGTAAATACAGAAGCGCAGACATGCTAGTCTGCCGCGCCGGAAATAATTGGATCGAGAAGAAGTATAGGGCAATATATTTATAAAGTTAGACGATACCCAAGGATTACACCGTATGCACATCCGATTTTGGCCGGTCAGTGTTATAAACAGTGTAAAAACGCATATTTATAAACACTTATCGCCATAATACATATACGTAACTTTTGAGCCCAGGGGACAGACCAGACCCCGGGGCAAGTGAAACCATGAACAGCAAAAGAGGCAAGAGACCAGACGGCGCCATAGCCGATGCGGACAGGACAGACCAATCCCCGGACGCCAGGAGGGTCAGGCAGTTCATACGGAAGGCCTTTGAGCGCGGCGTCGGCTCCCTGGACCTCTTCACCTGCCACCCCAATGGCCAGGACGAAGGCAGCAAGCTCGGCACCCACCTCAAGTCCAGGGTGGAGCCGCACCTCAGCGACGAGGCGCTCATCAGCGGCCTTGAGGGCAGGGAGTTCTCGTTCGCGGTCGGCATGATAGACAAGAGCAGGCAGAACCCCATCAACCGGCTCGGCGGAAGGCACGAGGCAGGCGACCAGGCCATGGAGGCATATTGGACAATCGCAGGCCGGGCTCTCATGCTCATGGCCTCCATAAACAGCGGCCCGGAGATGGGCGCTTACATCACAAGGATATCCCCGACCTCTGACGAGGGCGTCATGGTGGTCGGCGGCATCAGGAGGAAGGAGGATGTGAGGACGCAGTTCAGGGAATGCCTGATTGCGGCCCGCGAAACCGTCAACCTCAGAGACTATGTGTATACCATGGAGGTCCCCTACCGCTCGGGCAGCGAGAGGTTCGAGCTCGACCTGGAATCCTTCACGAGGATACTGCGCCATCCGGAGATGGTCGTGTCATCGGATTTCACGATGTCAGGCCCTGCCCTGCTGAGCCCAGATGCCAGGAGCGGGTTCATACAGGAGGAGCTCAGGAAGCTTGAGAACCGCGAGGTCATGTTCTACGACCTCCTGCCCAACTGCTTCAACGCCAACGGCGGCATGGCAGAGGTCCGGACGCCCTTCAAGAACATGCTCCCCATCAGCGGCAACGAGAGGGCGAAGCACGGCGCGATAGTGGAGGTGAAGCTCGGGATGGTCCCTGCGGATGCCGATGCGCTGCTGCAGTTCACCAAGGACGACTGGGACGGAAGGAACGGCCGCGGCACCGGGAAAGGGTATTCGGAGATATTCTCGCGCATGATAGGCATGCGCGGATTCAACACGTTCCTGGGGAAAGCGCGTGCCAACGGGATACTCACGCCCATAGCCCAGGCGATGGGCGACCTGGAGAAGAGCGCTGGCGTGAGCGTTGTGCCGCTCGCAGGCAGCTACCTGCAGTACTGGGTCGACATGGCACCAGAGGGCTCCACAGCAGAGCTCGTCAGGAGATGCGTGGAGAGAAGGATACACGCGAAGAAGCAGGATGACAGCCACATAAACGTGGACCTGGCACCAATCGTAAGCATCCTGGACGCGGCCCACCTGGACCTTTCCGAGGTCAGGAGCCGATTCATACTGAAGGCGCTGGGCAAGGACCTCTATCCGATGCAGGTGCTGGACAGGACGGATTTCCTGCTCAGCTTCATGGAGAACGTGCACGAGGCGGTCCAGCAGAGGATATTCGACAGCCTCGCCAGGAAGGAGAACGGCGGAACGCCGATACGCCTCCGCGACCTGGACAACATGAAGATGGTCGGCTGGATATGCTCGCACAGGAGGACCATCAGGGACACCGAGGACCTTATATGGGCCATGCGCGCGGACGAGACGCTTCCGCAGGACATAAAAACTAAGCGCGCAGAACTCGAGGACTGGTTCTTCGACTTCTCATGGGAAAGGTTCGAGAGCATATACTATCTTCTGGCAAAGCGCGTGAATCAGGAAAGGAACAGATCGAGCATCATCCCACCGCCATATACGAAGTAGGGGGAGCCGGCGGTTCCGGAATCTCGATATTGTAGCCCAGGTGCGTGTTGCCCAATGCGCTGAGCACATCGGCATGCGCTTTCGCAGCACGGCTGAAATTCTGGTGGACGAATTGGTTTGCGATGGCACCGTCTTTCGGATACTGGCCTTCGTTCAGTATGCCCGAGTCCGCATGGGCGCGCAGCGTTATGGCAGCAGTGCGTATGCATCTGAGCGTGAATCCGTCCCTGGCGCCCGTTGCCTTATCGAGCAGCTTCTGGAGCGAATCTGCCAGGCTCAGCACCACGGCGGCAGGCGCCAGCTCAGCCGAGGCAGCCAGCGTGTCCAGTTCACCTTTGTCCTTCCTTTGGGCCACCCTCTTGGTGGCATCATTGGCAGCCTTGACGCAGGGCCCCAACAGCTTGACTGCGTCCTCTGCCCTTGAAGCGTGCGCCCTTAGGGTGGCATCCATGTCGGTTATCAGCTTGGCCCTGTCGCTCCGGCGTATTTCTCTTGGCTTTGCGCCCTTGGCAGCGATGATAGATTGATCCATTGGTTTACCACCCACTTATACTCCCCCACACTACTGTATAGCAAAACATATAAAAAGCCGGCTATTTTGGTGAAAACGGACAGCTTGTTCAGGATTCCTCGTAGTTTTCGTATATCAAATCGTTGAAAGAGTATGCGGCAGGGTCATCGGAGAACACCTTCATGGCGTCATCCCCTGCGAGCAGGGAGCCGCTCTCTGCAGAGAACATATATGAAGAGCCGGACCATGCGAACCTGACGAACGCCTTGCCTGATTTGGTGACCATCACCTTGGCGTCTTCTGACTCGAGCGAGCGCAGCAGGGCCGCCAGCAGTATCGCCTTGTCCATGGATGTCCCCACCTTCAGCTCGTCCATCTCCCTGAACGTCATCCAGAAAGTGAATGAGAATTCGCACGTGCGTATCTGCCTGACGTATGCCATGGCCCGCT
>Ga0315276_10006240_pt1 | contig 11012 bp, 9 predicted proteins | sample YL17G05_0_MG_FD_204542 | JGI IMG/M metagenome (GOLD analysis project Ga0315276, IMG submission 204542) | Sediment microbial communities from Yellowstone Lake, YNP, Wyoming, USA - YL17G05_0 | ecosystem: Environmental > Aquatic > Freshwater > Lake > Sediment | place: USA: Wyoming | collected... | reverse complement strand
ATCCGGATCCGTCGCGCCCGCTGAGGGATCTCTTTACCGTGATACACCGGGCGGCCGGTATCGCCCTGATCATCCTCCCGGCCATCGTGATGCTGAAGAATCGAAAAGACTACAGGATTCATCTCTACAATATCAAAAGCGCCTGGCTCTGGTCTCTGAATGATCTTAAGTGGCTTGCTCTCATGGGGCTCGCGGCGATCAGCAAGAAAATAGTGCTTCCCGAGCAGGGGAAGTTCAATGCGGCGGAGAAGGTGAACTTCATGTCGGTCATGGTTGCCTGCCCGCTCTTCATCCTCACCGGTGTCATGATCTGGATTCATGCCGTTGCCTGGGCCGCATGGCTGGTGCATGCTCTGCTGGCCCTCGTGGTGACCCCCACCATGCTTGGTCACATCTATATGGCGACCGTCAATCCCGACACGCGAACGGGTATATCAGGGATGATATCCGGCTACGTCGATCGGCAGTGGGCGAGGCATCACTACGGTCTCTGGTACATGGAACTCTTTGAAAGGAACGTCCAACGTGGGAGCGATAGCAGGGAATTGGTCCACCCTCCGGATCATCGAGTGCACATTCATTGCCCTTCCTGCGACAAGAACTTCATCGTCGCATGGGGCTGGCTGCTGCCGAGAGTCTTCTCGGCAAGGACACTGAAGTGCCCGAAGTGCGGTGCCACATTTTCAGCGATTACGACCATCACCAACCAAGAGGAATTGGACTGGATCAAGCGGCAGTTTGAAACGAATGAGATGCGTTCCTCTCCGGCGGCTTGATAGCGGGAAGTCAGTTTTACAGATGATGCCCGGCTCGTGCCGATCAAAGGGCGAGCCGGTTTTCATGACGTTCTCCTCCTCTGCGACGCACTGTTTCAGGCCCTCCCCCGAGTTCTCCCTTCCTCTGGCTCTGGTTACCCAGACACCAACCACTTCCACGGCATCCGGGGTCGTGAGGGGGTCCAGGAGGATCAAATTCATTCCAGCGGGAATTCACAGGCGAAACTGGAGGGATGAGGGGGTTGGCTTTTGTTTGAAGCCTTGAGAATTGCATGTTGTAGCTCGTTAGAAATGTCACCCGTGAGAACTCTTTAGAAATGTCATCGTTTGTTGGCAGATGACCGAGGTGTGATTCCTTCTCTGGGCTCTCGCCGTGGAATCCAGCATCATGTCGGGCAACCGAATCTGATCCTCAGACAAAATGTCGATTCACCTCCCCGGTGGGTGAGAAAACCACATGTTCCAATGAACGGCGGGGAGTGAGCAGATTCCGGCCGGACATACCACTCGAAGACGCCAGCAATCACCCTCGTGTTGAAGAACAAGCTCTTCTGGTCCTCCTCCCGCAATAATCCACGAAACATCGAGATTGTTACCTATAGCATCCTTATGCGATTGAACGAACCAGGGATCTTCTCTATCATCGTTCAGAATCTCCACGGTGCGTTGTTCCAATAGATGGAAATTCGATTCTCGCAGTTTCTTCCCCCCGTGTTCTCATCATAGCTGCTGTTCCTCATCAAGAACCCCTGAGTCCCGCTACAGGGATAGTCATTCACATTTCCGAGTAAAGGAGATTGGGCCATGGGCAATCTGGGCGCGACCGAGCTGATTTTGATTCTTCTTGTCGTCGTCATCTTTTTTGGTGCAAAGAAAATCCCGGAGCTCGCCCAGGGACTGGGGAAAGGGATCAGAGAATTCAAGAAAGCAACCAGGGGGATCGAAGAGGAAGTGACTGAGATCAGGAAAGTCCTTTAAGTGAGATCGCGCAATGTCGAGGTGAAGCGCGGGATAAATTGAACACCGATCAGCAGCGGATGTCACACAACGACCTACTTACCACCACACGAGGAGGTACTCTATGCCATCACGACGAGACTTTTTGAAGACAGGAGCGGTTGCGGGAGCGGGAGCGCTGCTCGCGGGCGGAGGAATAAAGAAGGCCGTTGCCGGAGTAAACGGCGCCGCCGCCGTGGCGGCGGTTCCTGTAACTCCAGTAATCACAAAGTGGACGGAACCACTGATTAGCTCGATTCCTGTCGCTGCCCCCACCGCGCCGGGCTCGAACTCTTATCGGATTAGTATGGTGCCGGGACGCTGGCAATTCCACACACAATTGCCTGTGACGTCGACTCGTAAGTTCACAACGTGGGGCTACAAGGACGTGGTGGGGAACTGGACCATTGGCTACCTCGGGCCGACGGTCGAGGCGACGAGCGGCACCCCAACGACAGTACAGTTCATCAATGAGCTGCCCGAATTTCATCCGGTCCAGCAATGTATTGATCCCACGGTGCCGGATGCAGAAATGTACGGTTGGATGCCGGGCGGACGGGCTACCCCACACTTGCACGGTGGCTTCACCGCACCTCAGTTCGACGGGCATCCCCATTCCTGGTGGACCCAAAAGGGGCTTCTGGAGGTAGGTAAACGCTGTTTGCCTCAGGGAACGGATCCAGTCAATGCACGCACATTCACCTACTCCAATGCTCAGCCGGCTGCCATGCTCTGGTATCACGACCATGCCATGGGGATTACACGTTTGAATGTGTATGCAGGGCTGGCGGGTCTGTACTTTGTCCGGGATTTACAGGATACGGGCGTCCCTGGCACTGGACTCAATCTGCCTGCAGGACCTTATGAGATCCCACTGGTGATCCAAGACAAGACCTTTAACCTGGACGGATCTCTGTGGTACCCAATTCTCGGCATGACACCTGTGCACCCCATGTGGATGCCGGAGTTCTTTGGTGACACTCCCGTAGTGAATGGCAAATGCTATCCATTCCTTAACGTGCAGCCAAGGAAATATAGGTTCCGGATCGTGAACGGGTCGCAAGCGAGGTTCTACAACATCTGGATCTCCTCTCCGAACAAAGGCAATCTGCCGCTTACGCAGATTGGCGCGGAGCAGAGTCTGTTGCCGGCAAAGTACCTGCTTCCGGGCGGAACGTTTCTACTTGCTCCGGGGGAACGGGCCGATATCATTGCTGATTTCAGCCTGCTGCCGGTGGGCACTGTACTCACGATGAAGAACAACGCCAATGCACCGTACCCCGGCGGAAACAATGGAATAGGCATTCCCGAGATCATGCAATTCAGAGTAGTCGCGCTGGCTGCTGCTGATACAAGCGTGATTCCGGCTACCCTTGCACCTGCACCTGCTCTGGCGGCCAGCATAGTAACGCGTCCAGTTGTCATGAAGGAATCCACGGCTCCAACGGGTGGTGGAAACCAGGTTGCACCAACTGATATGAAGCTCAACGGTTGGTGGTTTGATGAACCCATCAGCATGGCGAACACCAATCTGCTTATTGAGGAATCGCCACAAGTCAACACTATCGAGACATGGGAGTACATCAACCTGACGGTGGATGCACATCCAATGCACTCGCATCTGGTGAAGTTCCAGGTGGTCAACCGCCAAGCGTTCAATGTGGCTGCATTCACTACTGCGTGGCTTGCGTGGGTTGCTGCTGGCCGAGTTGGTCTACGACCTGTGCCTGCCCTCGTCGGTGCGGCGATCTTGCCTCTTGGTGATGAGCTCGGTTGGAAGGACACCGCGAAAGCGTATCCCGGTCAGATCCTCAGAGTTAAGGCTCTCTATGAGCTCCCACTCGGTGTGGGTACGCCGGCTGAATACGTCTACCACTGCCACATCCTCGAGCATGAAGAGAACGAGATGATGAGGCCGTTTGCGGTGACCGTTGACGGGCTCCCGCCAACGACCCTTCTGCCTGGCTTCTGGAAGAGGGGAGACCAGCCCGTTGCGAGCGCACCGACTGAGTTTGCTCTGGATCAGAACTATCCCAACCCGTTCAATCCGGAGACGACGATTCGGTTCCATCTGCCGAATGACACGAACGTCCGGCTGAAGGTCTTCAATAACATCGGCCAGGAAGTTGCGACTCTGGCTGACGGACCCTTCGCTGCAGGATCGCACGCGCTGCAATTCCGCGCGAACAATCTTGCCAGCGGTGTCTACTTTGCGAGGATCGAAGCCGGGAAGTTTTCTGCCACTCAGAAGATGCTGCTCATGAAGTGAGCCAACCCTCCGAAGCCAACCCCACGCCTCTCTCCGGGGCGTGGGGTTTTTATTTGCCTGGTCCGGAAGAAGGGGGCCATTTATGCCAAAGAACGGAAGTGTTGTGCGCGGAGGAAACTCTTGTCGTCAGTATCGTTGAAATGTTCGACGCTGCCATTTCGCCACGGCTCACCCACGGGGATAAAGACGATTGCCGTTCCGGCATGTAGACAAAGGCGGACCAGCAACCCAAAGCTGCGGGGATGGCAATGAGGGCCCCTGAAGGAGAGTTTAATATCGACTTGGAGATACCGGGGGATACCCTGAGGTTGCTATTGCACCCAGAGAGCTCGGTAGAGTGCCTCATAACGCCTGGAAGGTTACCAGCAGTCTAGAAAGCCCGAGTTATATCTTGATTAGCGCTCAGAATTTTTGTATCATTGAAACGCAATTCAAATCGTTCATCATTCGGGAAATCAACGGCGGTGGAATTGTCCCTTCTTCATTGCGAGGCTACCCGAGTGGCCGATGGGAGGGGAAGGGATGGTCCGTTAGAAGGGGAAGGCGCGGTCGGGGTGCTCATGCAATTGCCAGTAAATTGCAGACAGATTGCTGACGTGAATTCAATCTGCTATCGCACCCCAGATGGGAATTGTCGAATTTGATCCAGATTGAGTCGGGCGTGTAGCTCAGGGGTAGAGCATCTGCCTTTTAAGCAGAGGGTCGGTGGTTCGAGCCCACCCACGCTCACATATTGAGGTCCTTCCCTGTGATGGGCTTCCGGTTTTCTTCGACCTTTTCCGAGTGCCCTCATTCCTGTTCTTTACTGTCCGGATCAGCTCTCTCTCTTGTCTCATCGGCCCCATTCCATCCCAGGCCACGCGATCCTGCAGCGTTGTGGAGCCGATCTCGATAGTCAAATTGCGAGGCGGCTTCTGATGGGAACCATGCACACATCTGGTTTCGGACCTGAGTGGGACAAGTTCCACTTGCGAGAAAACGTCTGATTTCCTATATTGTATGGCGAATTGCGGAAGTGGCGAAATTGGCAGACGCACCATCTTGAGGGGGTGGCGCCCAAAAGGCATGCGGGTTCAAGTCCCGCCTTCCGCACTTGACTTTTACACACAACCCTTCTATATTCATCCAGAATGAAGCAATTCCTCCCACTGATGCTTGTCCTTGCGCTCCTGGCCGCCGTGGCCGTCGATGCTGCGGTGATCAAGGGGACCCCCTCGGCTTTCAGCAACGGAACGAACATACTCGTCCGCTGGCTGAGCGACGACGAGACGGGTGTGACCGGATATGAAATCGCCCGGAAGGCAGGGTCGTCCGGACCGTTCGTCATCCTGACCCCCAGCCTGCAACTCAAGGGAAGCAACTCGTCGTATGAATTCGTGGACGAGACGGCCTTCCGCGCGAGCGATTCGTTTTACCAGTACCGGATCACGCCGCTGCTCTCCAACGGCAAGGCGGACGCGTACTACGTTGTGGTTACCCACAGCGTGAGCAGCGTGCGGCGGACCTGGGGGAGCATCAAGGCGATGTTCCGCTGATGCGCCTGTGAATTTCAGAGTATGTGACATCAGGAAAGGCGATACGCACGTGTCGCCTTTTTTTGTCCCCCGCGCAGCATGCGTCCCCGGAAAGAGCTGATCCTTGCTTCCCGTTCTCCGCGCCGCCGCCATCTGCTCGAACAGATCGGTCTGACGGTGCGGGTGGTACCCTGTGACATCCCCGAGGAATTTGACAGCCTCCTATCGCCGGCGGAGAACGCCGCCGCCCTCTCACTCCAGAAGGCGCGGTGCGTCGCTCCGGGCGTGCAGGAAGGGATCGTGATCGGGGCGGACACGATCGTGGTCGTCGACGGGCAGATGCTGGGCAAGCCATCCGACCGGGACGACGCGGTACAGATGCTGCAGCTGTTGAGCGGTCGCACGCACACGGTGGCCACCGGGTTCGCTCTCCTGGACCGGCCGTCCGACCGTTTCGTGACCGCGGTGGAACTGACGGATGTCACGTTCCGCAGGCTTCCGCGACGCGAGATCGAAGAGTATGTGGACGGAGGATCGCCCATGGACAAAGCCGGCGCCTACGGAATTCAGGACGATTACGGCGCCGTCTTCGTCACACGGATCGAGGGATGTTTCTACAACGTCGTCGGACTCCCCCTCTCGAAATTCTACACGACGCTCGAAGATTTTCAGAACCGACTGTCTACGTCATAAGGAACATACCATGGAACGGCGGATCCGGGTTCTTGTTGCCAAGGTGGGACTCGACGGTCACGATCGGGGCGCGAAGGTGGTCGCGGCGGCGCTACGCGACGCGGGCATGGAGGTGATCTACACGGGGTTGCGCAAAACCCCGGAGATGATCGTGGAGGCGGCGCTCCAGGAGGATGTGGACGCGATCGGGATCAGCATCCTGAGCGGCGCGCACATGACGGTTTTCCCGAAACTTGTGACCCTGCTGAAGCAAAAGGGGCTCGACGACGTTCTCCTGTTCGGTGGGGGGATCATTCCCGACAAAGACATCGAAGAGCTGGGGCGGCTCGGTGTGGGAAGACTCTTTACGCCCGGGGCGTCGACGCAGGCGATCGTTGGCTATATTAAAGAATGGGCGGCCGTCAACCGCAACTGATAAAATGAACCATCCCTCCCGCAGGGAAGGGATGTTCCGGGAATCGGGTGACGGCGCTCGAAGAGCGGACGTCAGACGACCTTGCTGACGTTGATCGCCTGCAACCCTTTGGTACCCTGCTCGACTTCAAACTGCACGGCCTCCCCCTGCTTCAGGCTCTTGTATCCTTCTCCCACGATGGATTTAAAGTGCACGAACAGGTCTTCTCCGTTCTCACGCGTAATGAACCCGTAGCCCTTCGCATTGTTGAACCATTTCACGGTCCCCTTTTCCATACGTCGAAAGCCTTTCGCTATGGATGAAGAATGCCTGGGTACAAACCGTCGGAGGATGGTAGCAAACGGATTTGAAAAACGCAAGCGCATGGGTCACCTGTCCAGCCAGATGCCGAACTGAGAAGGCCGGGGTTCGTCGTCCTCCGGTTCCTCCGGTCCCGCGACGTCGCTGATGAGCAGCGTGACGCCGGCCGGATCGAAGGGGAAGAGGTCGTCCGCCGAAAAGATTCCCCTGAAGTCCTGCGGCGGAAAAAAATCCCTGAATTTGTCGGAAAATTCGTTAAGCCGCCGGAGATAATAGGCCGCATTGTCGTCCGGAAAGTTGGGGTCCCAATCGTCAGCCCCCTTGCAGTGGTCCGACCCCCTGGGGTTCGGATCGCTCCCGGTGATATAGAATGCGATTCGATCCCCCGGTCGCACCTGTCGCCCCGAGGCGATGGCGACTTCGTAGGCGGCGCTCTTGTTCCGTTTTCCGGCGAGGACTTCCTCCTGGTAGACGCTGATCGGGTCCCTGAGCGTCTCTACCCGGGCGAAGTCCCGCACGTCCATCGCGTGGTCCCGGATCGCATGGTTGTATTCGACGTAGACGCGGTGCAGTCCGTCGATGTCGCCGTTCAGGATGAAATCGATGCACTGGTGCACATACCTCCGCCCGAAGGCTTCCATGCTGCGGGAGACGAGCGACGATCCCCTGATCCGGATCTTGTTTTCGTAGCCCAGCAGGGCGTAGTTTTTCTTCTTATAGCTCATGATCTTCCTGTACCGGCCGCTCAAGGCCACGGTGATTCCCTCCGGCAACGTATTGCTGAGCACGGCGACGAACGCCGCCTCCTGTTCGGGCGAATCGATCCCGGCGGGAGGGACGAAGAAAATCCCGTCGGTGTCCACTTCGATCACTTTACCCCCCTCCGTTCGGATACCCGCGATCATCGAGCGCAGGATCTTCTGCCCCGTCTGGGTGACCTGGTCCGCCTTCGCGTAGTCGTTGAAAAGGGCGCGGCTGTAGCCGAGGTAGCCGTAGAAAGAATTTATCAGAATCTTGAGCGACGACTGCATTGCGTCGAGGCGCGACTTCTCGACGGGTTCGCGCGTCTCCTTCATGGCCCGTTTGGTTTGCAGCCGCATGGAGGTCAGCTCTTTGAGGAGCCGGAGAAACACCCTGAGCTCGTCCGCACCGGGGGCGATCTCGTCGGCGAGCATGATCGAGGGATACAGCGATTCGACGTCGGCGTGCACCACCGGGCCAAGGACGCCGACGAGGAAGACGTCCGTATAGCCGCCGGAGGTCTGCGCCCCCTCGCGGGGGTGGGGGATCGCGTGCTTCTCACGGAGATATTCCCTGACCATCAGGCTCTCGATCTTTCCGGCGGCCCCCATCCGCGCGACCGCTCCGTACTGAAACGGGAGCATCTGCGTGAGGTAGAACGAACTGCCCGAGAGGTGAGCGCTCAGGGCGCCGGTTTCGGCGACGTCGTCCAGGGCGTAGTCGATCAGCAGCTTCGGATCGTTGTCCCACTGCCAGGAGATCTTCTCCCCCTGCACGTAGGTGCGCCCGGGAGCAGCGAGTCCGAAGTATTGCGCGGCGTATTTCAGGCCGTAACTCTCCATGTTGCGCTTGACCGCGTCGTAATTCTGGACCAGGAGCAGCGTATCGATGATCTGGCGGCCGGCAATGTCGGTGACGGTGTATTCAAACGGGTGGTCCGCGAAGGACGTCCTCGTGTCGAAGGTGCGGGGGGTGCTCCCGTCTCTCCCGAAGGAAGGGGTGACGCCGTGCATCGCGCAGCGCGCCAGGATGTAGGGGAGGTCAAACGTGAAGATGTTGTGGCCTTCGATCACGTCGGGGTCCCGTTCCCGCACGGCGCGGACGAGTTCCTCGAGCATCTCCTTTTCGTCCAGCTTCCTTCCGTCGATGACCTGCCGCCATCCCGTGGTGTCGCTCAGGGCAATCAGGATGATCCGGTCGCCCCCCCGGGAGGCGTTGCTGAAACGGTGACCCGGCGAGGTGTAGGTCTCGATATCGAGCTGGAGACGCCGCAGGTCGCCGAAGGCCATCCCCTTGAAGAGCGTCCGCCCGGTTTGCATCAGGTACTGCGAGGCGGGGTCGGTGCTGATATGGAGGACGTCGAGATCCTGGTACGATCCGGCCCGCGGCACCGCGGCGCGGTTATAGGTGTCGAGCACATGTCTCACGCCGTCCCACATGGCGGGCCATTCCTCGAAGACGCAGAGGTAGCGGAAGAAACCCTCGCCGTCGAGCTGACGGACCCAGTGCTTGCGGCGGAAACCTTCGATCAGACGGCGGTCGGAGAGGAAGAAGAAGGGAAAGAAGGGACGGTCGTCCGCGGCCAGGCGGTCCCCGTCCCGTGTATAGACGCGCATCGTCGCGTCGTCCTTCTGGTGGACGGCGACGATGCGCTGGTCATCGGCGTGGCCGTAGAGAAGCGGGTTCATCTGCGGGGCTTACTTCTTCCTGTATGCCTCGAGGAACGGCGCGATGAGATCGATGGGAACCGGGAAGATCGTCGTGGAGTTCTTCTCGGACGCCACTTCGGTCAGCGTCTGGAGATAACGGAGCTGCAGGGCCATCGGATGCAACTCGATCACCTGCGCCGCCTCGGCGAGTTTCTGTGACGCCTGAAACTCTCCCTCGGCGTGGATGACCTTCGCGCGGCGCTCGCGCTCCGCTTCCGCCTGCTTCGCCATGGCCCTCTGCATCTCCACGGGGAGGTCGATCTGTTTCACCTCGACGTTCGAGATCTTGATGCCCCAGGGCTCGGTATGATAGTCGATGATCTTCTGCAGCTCGCTGTTGATCTTGTCCCGTTCCGCGAGCAATTCGTCCAGTGCCGACTGCCCCAGGATGCTCCTCAGCGTCGTCTGGGAGAGCTGGGAGGTGGCAAAGAGGAAGTTCTCAACCTCCACGATGGCCTTGTCGGGCTGGACGACGCGGAAATAGACGACCGCGTTCACTTTGATCGAGACATTGTCCTTGGTGATGACGTCCTGCGGCGGGATGTCCATGACGACGGTCCGGAGGCTCACCTTCACCATGCTGTCGACGATCGGGATGAGGAAGATGATGCCGGGTCCCTTGACCGCGATGAGGCGCCCGAGACGGAAGATCACGCCACGTTCATATTCCCGGAGGACGCGTATCGCGTTGCCAAGGAGTATGACCACGAAGAGGATGAGAACGAAGGCGACAACGCTGAATGCTTCCATGGAATGGTCCTTTCGAGAGTTGAGCTAGGCTCTGCGTACGGTGAGCCGCAGGCCGTCGACGCGGTCGACAACCACCCGGCTGCCGGCCGGGATGGTGTCGCCGGAGGTGACGGCCCTCCAGAGTTCGCCGTGCACCCGGACCTGACCGGAGGGTGCCAGTGCGGTGAGGGCTTCCCCGGTTTCGCCCACGATCCCTTCGACACCGGTGACGGGTTTCCGGCGCTGTGCGCGGATGCCCATGCCGATGGCGAACAGGAAAAACGCCGCCGTGCACAGGACGGCGGGAATGATGACGCTCCAGGATATCGCCACGAACTCCAGCGACGACTCGGCTTTGACCAGCATGACCGAGCCGAGAAGGAGGGATATGATGCCCCCGACGGTCAGGAGGCCGTAGCTGGTGATCTTTATTTCAAGGATGAACAGGACGACCCCGAAGACGATCAGAGCAATGCCGGCGTAATTGACGGGGAGTGTGTGAAGCGAATAGAAGGCGAGGATGATCGCGATGACGCCGACGACCCCCGGAAGGATCGCGCCGGGGTTGTACAATTCGAACATCAGTCCATAGAGTCCGAGCAGGAAGAAGATGTAGGCGATGTTCGGGTCGCTCAGGACGTCCAGAAGCTTGAACTTCCAGCCCATCTCGGTTTCCGCGATGGTCGCACCGGCCGTGTGAAGCGTCCTCGGCGCCCCGTCCACAGCGACTTCCTTCCCGTCGATCGCCTTCAGCAATTCCTGCATGGTCGGCGCAATGACATCGATGACGCTGTCGCGGAGCGCCTCCGTTTCCGTGATGGAGAAGCTTCTCCGCACGGCGTCTTCGGCCCATCGGACGTTGCGGTGTCT
>Ga0315276_10006239_pt1 | contig 11012 bp, 11 predicted proteins | sample YL17G05_0_MG_FD_204542 | JGI IMG/M metagenome (GOLD analysis project Ga0315276, IMG submission 204542) | Sediment microbial communities from Yellowstone Lake, YNP, Wyoming, USA - YL17G05_0 | ecosystem: Environmental > Aquatic > Freshwater > Lake > Sediment | place: USA: Wyoming | collected... | reverse complement strand
GCACCTCCTCGAACTCCATGCCCCGGCCCTTGAAGACGCTCTCGGCGTTCCCCGCGAAGAGATCCGCGACCAGATGCCGGCTGCGGATCTCGAGCCGCCGGACCTTTCGCAGCAGCTCGGCAGTCTGCATACGCTAGGGCACGCGCACCTGTTCGAGGATCCGGCGCGCGACCTCCTCACCGTCGATGCCCTCGGCCTCCGCCTCGTAGGAGACGTGGATGCGGTGACGCAGCACGTCCGGGGCGATGCCTTTCACGTCCTCGGGCAGCACGTAGGGCCGTGCCGCGAGCAGCGCCAGCGCCTGCGCGCCGCGAACCAGGAAGAGCGTGGCGCGGGGCGAGGCGCCGAACCCGATGAGGCTCTCCAGGGGAAGGCCGAACTCGCGCGGCCGCCGGGTGGCGGTCACGAGGTCGAGGACGTACTCTTGGATCTTGTCGTCCACGTAGATCGAGGCCAGCGCGCCCCGCGCCTCGAGCACGTCCTCGCGTCCGGCGCGGGGCTGGAGCGCGGGCAGCTCGGAGAGCCCCACGCGGCGCAGGATCTCCTTCTCCTCCGCGCGCTCGGGATAGCCGATCTTGACCTTGAGCATGAAGCGGTCGCTCTGCGCTTCGGGCAGCGCGTACGTCCCCTCCTGCTCGATCGGGTTCTGGGTCGCCATGACGAGGAACGGCTCCTCCAGCCTGTGACTCTCGTCGCCCAGGGTCACCTGCCGTTCCTGCATGGCTTCGAGCAGCGCCGATTGCACCTTGGCCGGGGCGCGGTTGATCTCGTCGGCGAGCACCAGGTTCGCGAACAGCGGCCCGCGCTTGGCCGTGAAGGAGCCGTCTCGGGGGTTGTAGATGAGCGTCCCCGTGAGGTCGGCGGGCAGGAGGTCCGGCGTGAACTGGATGCGGCGGAACCGGATCGCCAGCGCATCGGCGAGGCTCTTCACCGCCAGCGTCTTGGCCAGGCCGGGCACTCCCTCCAACAGCACGTGGCCGCCCGTGACCAGGCCCACGAGCAGCCGGTCCACCATCTGGCGCTGGCCCACCACCGCGCGCCCCACCTCCTCACGGACGCGCTGGAGGGTCTCGCCGGCGCGCTCGATGCGGCGCGCGGCCTCCTTCAGGTCCACGGTCATGCGGGCTCCTCCAGGGCAGGTGCGAAGCAGCGGTCCGGCCGTCTCCAGTGCGCGACGGCAGGCGCGCGCAGTATATCGGAGCGGCGGACGAGTTCAATCCGCGCAGGCCGAGGGCACGGAAGGCACGCTCGTGGCGGCCCGGCGGGGAACCTCAGGCCGCGAGCCGCTCCGCGTCTGCCCCAGGCTCGGCGCCCTCGAGCCAGCTCGCCAGCAGGACGTGGGCCGGCACGAGGGCGAAGGGCGGCTCCGGGGACTCGATCCAATCGAGTCGCGTGAGCGCCCGGTCCACCTCGAGCGACAGCGGGCTGATCCACCCGCCGGCGGCACAGGCGCGGGCCATGAGCTGGTGCACGCGCACCCGCGCCAGGGGCTCCGTCCTGAGCGTCTCCCGATAGCGCAGGGCCGCCCCCTCGAAGAGGCGAATGGCGGTCTCATGCTCCCGGGCGGTGAAAGCATGCAGCCCGGCGAGGTGCAGGTACTCGCCGGCGAACATCCACGGGTGCTGGCACGCCAGAGCCCACGCGCGCGGTGACTCGAGAAACACCTTGAAGGAAGCGAGGCGGAGTCGCACGCTCCCGGGTGCAGCAGGAACGGTGCCACGCCACCCGGCCCACCGGGCCAGCCAACCCATTGCAGCAGAACGGCTCCGGGCCAGTGCATCAGGCCGTTTCGAGACCCTCCGACCGCTCCCAATGCAACCTGACGCGCAGCGCCCTTCACCCTGCACGGGACGGCCCCTCGAGGCCTCCCCGCGGGCCGTCCTCCGGCCACCCCCATCCCCGGCGCTATCCCGCCACGCCCGGGCGTTTGACCGGCTCCCACGAGAACAGCGGGAAGCCCGAGCACAGCGCGAGCACGTCCTTCTCCACCGCCGCCGCAACGGCCGTGTCGTCCGGCTTCTCCAGCACGCGCGCGATGCAGTCCCCGATGACCTGCATCTCCGCCACGCCGAATCCGCGCGTGGTCAGCGCAGGGGTGCCGATGCGCATGCCGCTCGTGACCCAGGGCTTCTGCGGGTCGTTCGGCACCGCGTTCTTGTTCACCGTGATCCGCGCCCGGTGCAGCGCCTCTTCGGCCGCCTTCCCGGTAAAGCCGCGCTTCCTCAGGTCCACCAGCATCAGGTGGTTGTCCGTGCCTCCCGACACCAACTCGAAGCCGCGCTCGAGCAGGCGCTGCGCCAGCGCCTTCGCATTCTCCAGCACGCGCCGCTGGTAGGTCTGGAAGCCGGGCGTCAGCGCCTCGCCGAAGCACACGGCCTTGGCCGCGATGACGTGCATGAGCGGCCCGCCCTGCAGCCCCGGGAACACGCTCTTGTCGAGCTTCTCGAGCAGCGCGGCCTTCGCCAGCACGAAGCCCCCGCGCGGCCCGCGCAGCGTCTTGTGCGTGGTGCTCGTGACCAGGTCCGCGTGCGGCACCGGGCTGGGATGCAGCCCGGCCACCACCAGTCCGGCGATGTGGGCCATGTCCACGACCAGGCTCGCCCCCACCTCCTGCGCGATCGCCGCGAACCGCGCGAAGTCGATGACCCGCGGGTAGGCGCTCGCGCCCGCCACGATGATCCGCGGCCGGTGCTCCCGCGCGAGCGCTTCCAGCTGCTCGTAGTCGATGCGCCCGTCCTCGGGGCGCACGCCGTACTGGACCGACTTCCACAGCTGCCCGGTGTAGGAGACCGGATGCCCGTGCGTGAGGTGGCCGCCGTGCGCCAGGCTCATGCCCAGGAGCGTGTCGCCCGGCTTCGAGACCGCCAGGTAGGCCGCCATGTTCGCCGACGCGCCCGAGTGCGCCTGCACGTTCGCGTGCTCGGCGGAGAACAACTGCTTCACCCGGTCACGCGCCAGCTCCTCCGCCACATCCACGAACTCGCAGCCACCGTAGTAGCGCTTGCGCGGCAGGCCCTCGGCGTACTTGTTGGTCATGACCGAGCCCATCGCCTCGAGCACCGGGTCGCTCACGAAGTTCTCGGAGGCGATCAGCTCGAGGGTCGTGAGCTGGCGTCGCCGCTCGTTCCGGATCGCGTCGAAGATGGCGGGGTCCTGCTCGCGGAGTGATGACATGGCGCCTAGCGGCTCCTCCAGTGGAGGTCTTCGTACGTCCGGATCTTGTCGAGCCGCGGGACGTGACGCCCGCCCTCGAAGGGGGTTTCGAGCCAGATGCGCAGCCAGCGCACGGCGTCGTCGTGACGGTTGGTCCGGGCCCCCACCGCCATGACGTTGGAATCGTTGTGCTCACGGGTCAGCCGCGCGGTCTCGTCGCTGGTGACGAGGGCCGCGCGCACCCCCGCCACCTTGTTGGCCGCGATCGCCTCGCCGATCCCGCTCCCACCCAGTACGACCCCGCGGTCCACCTCGCCGCGCGCCACCAGCTCGCCCACCGGGAAGCAGTAGTCGGGGTAGTCCACGGGCGGGAGGGCGGCGGCGGTGCCCACGTCCAGCACGTCGTGGCCCAGGACCGCGAGCTCGAGCTTGAGGCGCTCCTTGAGCTCATAGCCCGCGTGGTCGGTGCCGATCGCGATCTTCATGCGGATCCCCGAGCCGGCGCCTCAGCGCGCCGCGGCCGCGCCCTGGCGGACCATGGTGAGCCAGCCGTGCCGGTCGGGCACCTCGCCCCGCACCTCGGAGAAATAGGCCTTCTGGAGCGCCTTCGTGATCGGGCCCACCGTGCCCTTGCCCACGGGGATCTTGTCCACCGAGGTGATCGGCGTCACCTCGACGGCCGTACCGCTGTAGAAGAGCTCCTCTGCCAGATAGAGCATCTCGCGCGGCAGCGACTGCTCCCGCACGCTGTAGCCCAGCTCGCGCGCCAGCGTGATGACGCTGTCACGCGTGATGCCCGCCAGGACGCTGTTCGCCAGCAGCGGGGTCAGGACCTCGCCCTTGACCACGGCGAAGACGTTCGCCGCGCTGCCCTCGCTCACGTACCCGTTCACGTCGAGGGCGATGGCCTCGTCGTAACCCTCGACCACGGCCTCCATCTTGAGCAGCTGCGAGTTCATGTAGTTGGCGGAGGCCTTGACCATGACCGGCAGCGTGTTGGCCGCCAGGCGGTGCCAGGTGCCGACCTTGACCGAGCTGCCCTTCTCGAGCGCGTCCTTGCCGAGGTACCGGCCCCAGACGAAGGCGGCCACGCAGACATGCACCGGGTTGCCGAAGGGATTCACGCCCATGTTCTCGTAGCTGCGGTAGACGAGCGGGCGGACGTAGCAGTCCTTCAGATCGTTCACCGCCACGATCTGGAGGCAGGCGTCGCGGATCTGGTCACGCGTGAAGGACAACTCCTGCTCCATCCGGTAGACCCGCGCGGAGAACATCAACCGGTCGATGTGCTCCTCGAGCCGGAAGATGGCCGGGCCCTTCGGCGTCTGGTAGGCCCGAATGCCCTCGAAGACGCTCGAGGCGTAGTGCAATGCATGGGTCAGGACGTGGACCTTCGCGTCGTCCCAGGGGACCAGCTCCCCGTTCATCCAGATGCTCTTTGCTTTGGTCATCGGCATGGCTCACCTCACCGGATGTGCGGCACGTGATTCAGGCCGGCCGCGACCGCAGCACCTCGCGGACGCGTGGCACGATGCGGCGGACATGGCACTGGATGCGGCCCAGGCACTCTTCGTACGCTTCCAACGAACCCCCGAACGGGTCGGACACGGCGAGCGCGGGCTCGCCCGGCTCAGGCCACTCGGACAATACATGGGTACGGCGCGGGTCGGCGCCCAGAGCCTCGGCCGCGCGCGCGTGTTCACGCTCCATGACGAGAACCAGGTCGGCGCCGCGCAGCAGATCGGCGCTGGCCCGCCGCGAACGATGGGCCGCCAGGTCGAGTCCGACCCGCGCGGCTGCCTCGCTCGCCCCCGCGCTGGCCGGCTGCCCGTCCCACGCCGCGGTGCCCGCGGAGAGCACTTCCACCCGCTCCGCATCGGGCCCCAGCTCCTCGCGGAACGCGGCCGCAGCCAGCGGGCTGCGGCAGGTGTTGCCCGTGCACAGCAGCACCAGGCGGAGAGGCACATCGCGGGACGGCATCGCGGTGGAGAATAGGCGCGGTGCCACGAGGGGTCAAACTCCGCGGGCGCCGGGGCGTCCCGCGTCGGCCGCGCCCGGCTGCGTCCACCGCGGTGCGCGCCTACGCCCCGGTCGCGCCCCTCGTCTCGTCGTCGAACGGCCCGAGCTCCGCGCTCACGTCGAGGGCGCCACGCCGCATCAGGCGCGGCCGCTCGCCGCTCACGTCCACCAGCGTCGTGGGCGGGCGGGCGTGCCGCGGGCCCCCGTCCAGCACCAGGTCCAGCTGGTTCCCGAAGATCGCCACGACCTCCGCGGCGCTCTCCGCGGGCGGCTCACCCGAGAGGTTGGCGCTGGAGGAGACGACCGGCCCGCCGATACGCTCGAGGATACGCTGGCACAGCGTGTCCCTCGGACACCGCAGGGCGATCGTTCCGCCGCGTCCCAGCACCTGCACCGGCACCAGGGGCGAGGCGCGGAAGATGAGAGAGAGCGGCCCCGGCCAGTACCGCTCGATGAGCCGCTCCGCCACGGCACCCACCTCCGCCCCCAGCGCCCAGGCCTGCAGTGGCTCCGGGATGAGCGAGATGAAGGCGTGGCCCCGGTCGCGGTGCTTGATCCGCGCTAGCATCTCCACCGCGTCCGTGTCGAAGAGCGAGCAGCCGAGCCCGTAGGTCGTGTCGGTCGGGAACGCCACGATCCCCCCGCGCAGCACCTCCTCCGCGGTGCGGATCAGCGCGATCTCGTCCGGCTGCTCCGGGTCGATGTGGAAGATCTCCATGCTCATCCTCCGCGTCGCGAGTTGGGCCGTGACAGCGCCAACGCGTGCGCCTCGATCCGCCGCGCCAGGGCCGCGTCCTCCAGCGCCAGGATGCGCAGCGCCAGGTGCGCCGCGTTCTTGGCGCCCCACGCGCCCACTCCCAGCGTGCCCACGGGCACCCCGGGGGGCATCTGCACGGTCGCGAGCAGCGCGTCGAAGCCCCCCAGCGGCGAGGTCGCCAGGGGCACGCCCAGGACCGGCAGGCGGGTATGCGCCGCGACCGTTCCCGCCAGGTGCGCCGCCCCACCCGCCCCGGCGATGATGATGCGCAACCCGCGGCTCCGCGCCTCGCGCGCCCAGCGCGCCGTGGCTTCGGGGGCCCGGTGCGCAGAGTACACCACGACCTCGCAAGGCACGCCGAACTCGGCCAGCACCCGCGCGGCCTCCTCCATCGTCGGCCGGTCCGATTCGCTGCCCATCACCACGCCGACCCTCGGGCCCTGCCGCTTCCGCTCACGCGCCGCCATCGACTCTCCCTCCCGGGCCGGCCTCGGAGGCCGGTCCCCGACCCACGACCCGCCCCGGGCGGATGCCCGGCGGGCGTCCGGCGGGGACCCGGCCGGGCGCCGCGGCGATGTCGCCGCGCGTGCGCCAGCCGCCGCCGTCCAGTTCCGCGAGCGCTTCATACACCCGCGCCCGCGCCTCCTCGCGCGTGGTGGAGCGCGCGACCACGTAGGCCGCCCGACCCCCCGCCACCTGCCACTCCTCGCCCACGCGCCGCGTCCCCGCGTGGAAGACCATCACGCCTTCGCGGCCCCGCAGACCCTCGAGTCCCGTGATGCGCCCGCCCCCCCGCACGTCCGCCGGGTAGCCCGCGTCCGCGAGCGCCACCGCCACCGCACTGCCCCGGCCGCGCGTCACCGCGCTCCGATCGAGGGCGCCCCGCGCCGCGCTCGCGAGGAGTCGCCCGAACGCGCCCTCCACCAATGGCAGCACGACCTCGGTCTCCGGGTCCCCGAAGCGGACGTTGAACTCGACCACCCGTGGTCCATCCACCGTCAGCATGAGACCACAATACAGCGTCCCGCGGAACGGCGTCCCGCGCCGTCTCAGCGCCTCGAGCACGGGTGCGATGATCCTGCGCCCGACCCCGTCCTCGAGCGCCTCGTCCACCCACTCGCTGGGCGCGTACGCTCCCATGCCACCGGTGTTCGGGCCCTGGTCGCCGTCAAAGGCCCGCTTGTAGTCGCGCGCCGGCGGCAGCAGGACGAAGTCGTGCCCGTCGCACACCGCCATCAACGAGGCCTCCTCGCCCTCGAGGAACTCCTCGATCAGCACCCGGCGTCCGCTCTCGCCGAAGCGCCCGGCCTCGAAGCAGTCCGCCAGGAAGGCCTCCGCCTCGGCGCGCTCCGCGGTCACGCACACGCCCTTGCCGGCTGCGAGCCCGTCCGCCTTGATCACCCACGGCGGGCCGGAGCGCCCGACCGCCCGGCGCGCCGGCTCGAAGGCGGTAAAGGCGTCCGCTGCCGCCGTCGGCACGCCGGCCTCGCGCATCACGTCCTTCGCGAACCACTTGCTGGACTCCAGCCGCGCAGCCTCGCGTCCCGGGCCGTACACCGCCACACCGGCCGCGCCCAGCTCATCGGCAAGCCCCGCGGCCAGCGGCGCCTCCGGACCGATCACCACCAGGTCCACGCGCTCGCGACGACAGGCTGCGACGAGCGCCGGGCCGTCGAGCACCGGGTCCGGCAGACGCCGGGCGACATCCTCCATGGCCTCGTTCCCCGGGGCCACGAGCACCACCGGGGCCTCCGGATCCCGGGCGAGACGCCACGCCAGCGCGTGCTCGCGCCCGCCTGTGCCGACGACGAGGATGCGGCGAACGTCCATGCGGCGACTCTATCCAGCGCGCCGCGGGAGGGTCAAGGAGCGAACCCCGGGGCGCGGCCTGGAGCCTCCCCGGCGGCGCGCCGGGTGAGCTCCGCCGCGAGCAGCTCCTGCACGACCTGCGGCGCGGCCTGTCCGCGGCTCTTCTTCATGACCTGACCGACCAGGAAGTCCAGAGTCCGCGATCTCCCAGCGAGGTATTGCGCCACCGCCCCTTCGTGCTCCCCGAGCACCTCCAGCACGAGCGGGCGCAGGTCCGTCGCGGCTCCCATCGCGCGGACGCCATGGCGCGCGAGCAACTCGTCCACCCCCCCTTCTTCCTCCAGCATCCAGGCGAAGACCTGCTTGGCGAGCGGCCCCGGGATCTCCTTCGCGGCCACCCGCGCGACCAGGCCACCCAGCCGGACCGCCGGCACGCGGGCCGCGAAGTCCCCGATCGAGCCCGCGCGCTCATGCAGGACGCGCAGCACCTCGGTCATCACCCAGCTGCCGGCCAGTCTGCCCTCCGCGACCGCGGCGCAGGCCTCGTAGTAGTCCGCGAGCTCCCGCTGCTCGCAGAGCACCGAGGCATCGCAGGCAGACAGGCCGTACCGCGCGACGAAGCGGGCCGCGCGCGCCCATGGCAGCTCGGGCAGCCCCGCGCGCGCCTCCTCGAGCACGGAGTCCTCCACGCGCAGCTCGGGCAGGTCGGGCTCGGGGAAGTAGCGGTAGTCGTGAGCGTCCTCCTTCGAGCGCAACACAGCCAGGCGGTCGTGCTCGACGTCGTACAGCAGCGTCGCCTGCCCGACCGGGCCACCCGCCTCGAGCAGCCTTCGCTGCCGGGCGATCTCGGCCGCAAGGCCCTTCTCGACCCCCCGGATCGAGTTGAGGTTCTTCAGCTCGGTCTTGACCCCCAGCGCGGCGGCGCCCGCCGGCCGCAGGCTCACGTTGGCGTCGCAGCGCAACTGCCCCTTCTCCATGTCCCCGTCCGAGACGTCGAGCCAGCGCACCAGCCGGCGCAGGGCCGCGAGGAAGGCGGCGCACTCGGCGGGCTCCCGGAACACGGGCTCCGTCACCAGCTCGAGCAGCGGCATGCCCGCCCGGTTGAAATCCAGCAGCGAGAACGGCCGATCGCCCGCCCGCACCGGATGGGAGGACTTGCCCGAGTCCTCCTCGAGGTGGAGCCGCTCCAGCTCGTAGCGGCGCTCCACGCCTGCGATCTCCACCGGCAGGGAGCCGCCCACGCAGATCGGCCGGTCATACTGCGTGATCTGGTAGTTCTTGGGGCTGTCCGGGTAGAAGTAGTGCTTGCGGGCGAAGGCACTCTCCCCGCGGATCTCGCATCCCAGCGCCAGCCCGAGCCGCACCGCCGCCGCCACCGCCGCGTGGTTCGCTCGCGGGAGGGCGCCCGGCAGGCCCAGGCACACCGGGCAGACGTTCGCGTCGGGCGCAGCGCCGAACTCCGCCGGGCATCCGCAGAACATCTTGCTGCGCGTGCGCAGCTGGATGTGGCACTCCAGCCCGATCACCGCTTCGTGGGCCATGCGAACTCCACTTCGTGAGAGCGTTCGAGCCGCGCGCGCGCGCCCTGCACCTCCAGCGCGCGCGCGGCGCGCAGCAGGAGGCCCTCGCCATCGTCCGGGCCGAGGAGCTGCACGCCCCGCGGCAGGCCACCCGCCGCCGGCGTGACCGGCGCGCTCAGCCCCGGGATGCCCGCGAGGTTCGCGCCCAGCGTGAAGATGTCACTCAGGTACATCTCGAGCGGGTCCTGCAGCTTCTCCCCCAGCCGGAACGGCAGCGTGGGCGCGACCGGCAGGAGCAGCAGGTCGCAGCGGGAGAACGCCGCCTCGTACTCCCGCCGGATCCGCGCGCGGGCGCGCTGGGCCGTGAGGTAGTACTCGTCGTAGTACCCGGCCGAGAGCGCGTAGGTGCCGAGCAGGATGCGGCGCTGCACCTCCGCGCCGAAGCCCGCGCTGCGGCTGCGCGTGTAGAGCGCGTGCAGGTCGGGGCTCTCCGGATCGCGGTAGCCATAACGCATGCCATCGAAGCGCGCCAGGTTCGAACTGGCCTCCGCCGTGGCCACCAGATAGTAGGTCGCGACCGCGTACTCGCCCGGCAGGAAGTCGAACGGGACGCGCCGCGCTCCGGCCCGCTCGAGCCAGGCCGCGGCCTCTTCGAGCCCCGCCACCACCTCGGCGTCCACGCCCTCCCGCCAGAGGTTGGCGGGCCAGCCGATGCGCAGGCCCTCCACCCCGCCGTCCCAGCCGCTCACGTCCGGCGGCGGACCGGGCCGGCTCGTGGCGTCGAGCGGATCCGGACCCGCCAGCAGCGCGTAGAGCAGCGCCACGTCCCCGGCGTGGCGGCCGAAGATGCCCACCTGGTCGAACGACGAGGCGAACGCCACGAGCCCGTAGCGCGAGAGCCGCCCGTAGGTGGGCTTGAGGCCGATCACCCCGCAGAAGGCCGCCGGCTGCCGCACCGATCCGCCGGTGTCGCTGCCCAGGGCGAGCGGCGCGAGACCGTAGGCCACGGCCGCGGCCGGGCCCCCGCTCGAGCCGCCCGGCACGCGCGCCAGGTCGTGGGGGTTGCGCGTCGGGCCATAGCAGGAGTACTCGGTGGACGAGCCCATCGCGAACTCGTCCATGTTGCCCTTGCCGCTGATGACACCGCCGGCCTCGCGCAGCCGCCGCACGACCGTGGCGTCGTAAGGCGGCTGGTAGCCCGCGAGGATCCGCGAGCAGCAAGTCGTCGGGTAGTCGCGCGTGCAGAGGTTGTCCTTGACCACGACCGGCACGCCCGCGAGCGGCCCGGGCGGAGCGGCCCCGGCGCCCGCCGCCCGCACCTCGGAATCCGAGTGCGCGATCGCGTGCACGTCCCGCTCCCAGCGGGCTCCCGGTCCGTCCCAGCCGGCCGAGACGGCCTCGAGCGCCGTGCACGTCCCCGCGCGCACGGCTTCCGCGAGTGAGCGCGCCGGGAGCCGCCACAGCTCGCCCCCGCTCACCGCTCCGGCCCTCCCATCACGGGCGGCGCCACGAAGAAGCCGCCCTCCGCCTCGGGCGCCATCGCGAGCGCCTGCTGCGGCGTGAGGCGCCGGCCGTCCGGCTCGTCGGCGCGCAGCGCGGCTGCGAGCGGGGTGAAACTCGGCGGCTCGCAGCCCGCCAGGTCGAGGCGCTTCAGGACCTGCGCGTAGTCGAGCACCGCGGAGAGCTCGGCCGCGACGCGGTCCAGGTCCTCCTCCCGGATCTCGAGCCGCGCCAGCTCCGCGATGCGCCTGACC
>Ga0315276_10006238_pt1 | contig 11014 bp, 9 predicted proteins | sample YL17G05_0_MG_FD_204542 | JGI IMG/M metagenome (GOLD analysis project Ga0315276, IMG submission 204542) | Sediment microbial communities from Yellowstone Lake, YNP, Wyoming, USA - YL17G05_0 | ecosystem: Environmental > Aquatic > Freshwater > Lake > Sediment | place: USA: Wyoming | collected... | reverse complement strand
CACCGCCGACACCGCGGTGATGGCGATGGAGAAGGACAGGTCGTAGCCTTCCTTGACCTGGGCCTCGATGAAGATCTTGCCCTGGCTGGCGGCGTCGGCGGTGGAGGACCCGGAGATGCCGGCGAAGAACACCGAGAGCAGCACGTTGATCTGGGCGAGAGCGCCGGGGAAGTTGCCCACCATCGTTCGCGACAGCGTGACCAGACGGTCGGTGATGCCGCCGACGTTCATCAGGTTGGCGGTGAGCAGGAAGAAGGGCACCGCGAGCAGGATGAAGGAGTTGTAGGCCTTGAAGGTGGTGTTGAAGACCACCATCGGCGACAGCCGTGGCTCGATGAAGAGCACCGGCAGGCAGGCGAGGCCCAGCGCGAAGGCCACCGGCACGCGCAGGACCATCAGCACGAAGAAGCTGCCGAACAGCAGCATCGCCGCCACGGCCGGTGTCAATGTTGCGCCAGTCATACGGCGCTCCCGGTGCCGATCTCGCGCTTCGCATCCGCGGCGCTCTCCGGGCCGGGGCCGTCGATGAACGTGCGCAGGTCGGCCCTGAACCGCTCGAACCCGAACAGCAGCCAGGTCACGCCGGTCAGCGGCCACGCAACGAAGAGCCAGGCCATCGGCAGGTCCGCGAGCTCGGAGGACTGATTCCAGCCGAATTGCACGAACTTGGTCCCGTACCAGACGAACACCAGCGCGAAGACCAGGACGAACACCATCGAGACGATCCGCAACGCGGCGTTCGCCCGGGGCTTCAGCTCCGGCCAGACGTCGACGTCGAAGTGGGATGCGTCGCGCACGCCGATCATCGCGCCCAGCATGACCATCCAGATGAAGAAAAAGCGCGCCATCTCCTCGGTCCAGATCCAGGCCGGGATCAGTCCGGTGAGGCGGGAGATCATCTGCAGTGTGACTGGAACGATGAGGATGGCCACGCTCGCGCCGAGCAGCACGCTGAGCAGCCGATAGTAGCCGTCGATGAATTTGCGCACGTGTCTTCCCGAGTCCCGTCTGCCCGGAGGTGAGACAAGAAAAGGCCGGCGGAAGCCGCGCTTCCGCCGGTCCCGTCGACTGGTGCCTACATCGAGTTGATCTTGTTGTAGATATCCGACGCGCCGATTTCCTTGGCGTAATCGGCCATGACCGGGTCCGCCAGCTTCTTCATGGCCGCGCGGTCGGCGAACGGGATCATCTTGAGCCTGCCGGCCTTCTCCATCGCCTCGAGCTTCTTCTGGTCCTCGCCCGATTCGATCTGCCGGCCGTAAATCCCCGCTTCCTTCCCGGCCTTGATGATCGCCGCCTGCAGGTCAGGCGGCAGCCTCTTGAACGTCTTGCCCGAGAAGCAGATCGGCCGGATGGTGATGGCGTGCTGCGTCATGTTGAGGTTCGGTCCGACTTCGTAGAACTTCATCGCCTCCACGCCGGCGGCTTCGTTCTCGCCGGCCTGGATGACGCCGTTCTGGATCGCGTTGTAGATCTCGTCGTAGGCGATCACCGTCGGCGACATGCCGACCGCGGCGAAGGTCTTGCTCCAGATCGGAGCGCCCTGCACGCGGACCTTGAGCCCCTTCATTTCGGCGAGATTGCGCACCGCCTTGTTGGCGAAAATGTTGCGCGTGCCGCCGCCGGCGAAGCCGATCAGCATCACGTCGCCCTTGGCCGCGACTTCATCCGCAATGGGCTTCAGCGTGTCGGCGTCGAGCACCTTGTTCCAGTGGTCGATGTCGCGGAACAGGAACGGCGCGTCGATGAAGGGCGCCGCCTTCGAGAACGTCGACATGTGCGCCGGCGACACGATGCCGTAGTCGACCGAGATGCCCTGGTTCATGTAGGCGAAGTAGTCCTTCTCGAGGCCCAGCTCGCTGTTCTTGTGCAGCACGAAGTTGATCGGCTTGCCGTAGTACTTGGCAGTGAGCTCCTGGAATTTCTCCAGCGCCCGGTTGAACGCATGGCCGTCGTTGAACTGGACGGCGCCGTGCAGCGTGATCGGCGCCTGGGCAGCGACGCTGAACGAAACCGCCGCCGCCAGCGCGGCAACGCAGCGCAGTGCTGCGCGAATCGAATCTCGCATTATTTCCTCCTTCGATTTTTTTGGACCTTCCCGGTTGCAGCGCCGCCACGCGGCTGTCGCGCTCTGGTCAGGTGGTCAGACCAATTGAACAGGTTTGGCCGCGCCGTGTCAACGCGATTCGATTGTGCTCTGCACCATTCGCCCGGGTCGGCGCGCAGCCGCGGGAGGCGCCGTCCGGCGCCGCTCCGGCGCAGCGTCAGGGTTTCTTCGGGGCCCCGGCCGACGCCAGCGCCCGCACCGGCGCTTTCACTTCGACCGTCTGCTTCCCGCCGGCCTTGTCCTCGAAGGTCAGGGTGACGGGCACGGTGTCGCCCTCCTTCAGCGTCTGCTTGAGGTCCATCAGCATCACGTGATAGCCGCCGGGCCGCAACTCGACCGCCTTGCCGGCCGGCAACGCCAGCTTGTCCACGGCGTTCATCCGCATGACGCCGGCGTCCATTTTCATTTCGTGGACTTCGACGATCCCGGCCACCGGCGATGCTGCGCTCACGAGCGAGGTGTCGGTCGCGGACTTGAGTTCCATGAAGGCGCCCGTTGCCTTCTGGCCCGCGACGGTGCCGCGCACCCACGGGTTGGCAACGACGACCTGGGCAACGGACGGCAGCGCGGCCGCGCCGGCCAGTGCGGCGAGGAGAAGGGCAGGGAGTCGGGGCAGGGGCACGGGATGTCCTCGGTCGTTGGGGGGGGGCGGCCGACGGGGGTGCCGCGGCGGCGACGCCCATTGTACGGAAAAGAGGGCGAGAAGTGATGCAAATAGAACCATCTTAGGATCATGGAGTTAGCGCCACATCTTCTGGTGGTGTAGCAAGTTTGCTCGCACAATATTGACCTGGATCAAGAAAAACCGACCGCAGACCCGGCGAGCGTTGTCGACCACCATGGCTTGCGTTAGCCTTTGCCCGAACCTACAACATCTAGTGGTCAGGGGGAATCCGGGAGCACCGGTCCCGCCAACCGCGCGAGGAAGATCCCCATGCCGCTCGAAACCATCGCCCTGCCGCCGCTGCGTTCCGGCCCATCCCCCGCCCCGGTCCTGCCGGCGCACGCGATCAAGCGCGACGGCACCCGCGCGCCGTTCGTCCTCGCCAAGATCGCCTCGGCGATTGCGCGGGCGGGCGCCGCGACCGGCGAATTCGACGGTGAGGAGGCGCAGCGGCTGGCGGAAGCGGTCGGCCGCGTCCTCGCGCACAAGTTCGCGGGTGGCGCGTCCGACATCGAGCGGGTGCAGGACACCGTCGAGCACACGCTGGCTGCCGCCGGCTACTTCGACACCGCGCGCGCCTACATCGTCTACCGCGACCGGCATGCGCGGCTGCGCGCCGACCGCAAGACGCTGGTCGATGTCGCCGCCTCGGTCGACGAGTACCTGGAGCAGAAGGACTGGCGCGTCAACGCCAACGCCAATCAGGGCTACTCGCTCGGCGGGCTGATCCTCAACGTCTCGGGCAAGGTGGTCGCCAATTACTGGCTGTCGCACGTCTACGCGCCGGAAATCGGCCTTGCGCACCGCGAAGGCGATGTCCACATCCACGACCTCGACATGCTCGCCGGCTACTGCGCCGGCTGGTCGCTGCGCCAGCTGCTGCACGAGGGCCTGAACGGCGTGCCGGGCAAGGTCGAGGCGGGCCCGCCGAAGCACATGTCGAGCGCGGTCGGCCAGATCGTCAACTTCCTCGGTACGCTGCAGAACGAATGGGCGGGCGCGCAGGCGTTCAGTTCGTTCGACACCTACATGGCGCCGTTCATCCGTCGCGACGCGATGGGCTATGACGCGGTCAAGCAGTGCATCCAGGAGCTGATCTACAACCTCAACGTGCCGTCGCGCTGGGGCACGCAGACGCCGTTCACCAATCTCACGTTCGACTGGGTGTGCCCGGAAGACCTGCGCGAGCAGATCCCGGTGATCGCGGGCGAGGAGATGCCGTTCGCCTACGGCGACCTCCAGGCCGAGATGGACATGATCAACCGCGCGTACATCGAGGTGATGACCACCGGCGACGCCAAGGGCCGCGTGTTCACGTTTCCGATCCCGACCTACAACATCACGCCGGATTTCGACTGGGACCATCCGAACTGCGAAGCCCTGTTTGCGATGACGGCCAAGTACGGGCTGCCGTACTTCCAGAACTTCCTCAATTCCGAGCTGAAGCCCAACATGATCCGGTCGATGTGCTGCCGGCTGCAGCTCGACCTGCGCGAGCTCCTGAAGCGCGGCAACGGGCTGTTCGGCTCGGCCGAGCAGACCGGCTCGCTCGGCGTGGTGACGATCAACTGCGCGCGGCTCGGGTATGTGCACGCCGGCGACGAAATCGGCCTCTACGAGCGGCTCGACGAGCTCACGCGCTATGCCCGCGACAGCCTCGAAGTGAAGCGCAAGGTGATCCAGCGGCTCATCGACCAGGGCCTGTTCCCTTACACGAAGCGCTATCTCGGCACGCTGCGCAACCACTTCTCGACGATCGGAGTCAACGGCATCAACGAGATGGTGCGCAATTTCACCGGAGGCGCCGACGACATCACGACCCCGCGCGGGCACGCGTTCGCGGTGCGGCTCCTCGATCACCTGCGCGCGCGGATCGTCGGCTTCCAGGAAGAGACGGGCCACCTGTACAACCTCGAGGCCACGCCGGCCGAAGGCACGACCTACCGCTTTGCCAAGGAAGACCGCAAGCGCTGGCCCGACATCCTGCAGGCAGGGACGGCGGACAAGCCCTATTACACGAACAGCTCGCAGCTGCCCGTGGGCTTCACCGACGACCCGTTCGACGCGCTGACCCGGCAGGAAGAGCTGCAGAGGAAGTACACCGGCGGCACCGTGCTGCACCTGTACATGAACGAGCGGCTGTCGTCGGCCGCCGCGTGCAAGGCGTTGGTGCGCCGCTCGCTCGAGCGCTTCCGGCTGCCCTACATCACCATCACACCCACGTTCTCGATCTGCCCCGGCCACGGGTATCTCGCCGGCGAGCACGAGTTCTGCCCGAAGTGCGACGACGAGCGGCTGGCCGCGAAACGGCGGCAAGCCGCGTAGCCGTGTAGCCCGGGTCGAGCCGAGCGAAACCCGGGCTACGCAAGCGCACGATTACGCAGTTACGCGACCACACAACCTGTCGAGGAGGAATGGATGAACACCATGACCGAAATCACGCAGCTGACCGGCGACGTCACGCTGGCCGACCACGAACGCCAGCGCTGCGAAGTCTGGACCCGCGTGATGGGCTACCACCGCCCCGTGGCGTCGTTCAACGTCGGCAAGAAGGGCGAGCACGGCGAGCGCCGCTTCTTCAGCGAGGAGCGCGCCATGCCGCACCTGTAGCCGGGCACGCCCTCGGGGCCACGCGGCGATTTCGGTGGCTGACCCTCGCAGCGACGGCGGCGACGCTGCGCCGGCACCTGCCGCCGCGCTCCATCTCGGCGGCCTGATCCGTTTCTCGAGCACGGATTTTCCTGGCCGGCTCGCGGCGGTCCTGTTCCTGCAGGGCTGCCCTTGGCGCTGCGGCTATTGCCACAATCCGCACCTGCTCCCGATGCGCGGCGAGCAGGAGCTCGACTGGGACGCGACCCTCGCCTGGCTCGAGACCCGCCGCGGCCTCCTCGACGCGGTGGTCTTTTCCGGCGGGGAACCGACAGCGCAGCCGGGACTCGCGCCGGCGATCCGCGCGGTGCGCGCTCTCGGGTTCGAGATCGGATTGCACACCGGCGGCGCCTGCCCGCGGCGGGTCGCGGAGGTCATCGGCGACGTCGACTGGATCGGGTTCGACATCAAGGCGCCCAGCATCGATTACGCCGGCGTGACCGGCAGGCGCACGAGCGGCATCGCGGCGTTCGAGAGCCTCGATCTCGTGCTGCGCTCCGGCGTGCCGGTCGAAGTCCGCACCACCGTGCACGCCGATGTCACGTCACCCGCGATGCTGGAGGCGCTCGCCCGCGAGCTGGCCGAGCGGGGCATCACGCATTGGGTGCTGCAACGGTTTCGTCCGATCGGCTGCGCCAGCGACGCGCTCGTCGCCGCGGCGCCGCTCGGGACGCGTATCGGCGACGAGGTGCTGGCGGCGCTCGCCGCCCACGTGCCGGACATTGTCGTCCGCTGAAGTCGCAGTCGGGCCGCATCGCGTAGCCTGGGTTGAGCCAGCTGCGAAACCCGGGCCTGACGTTCACCGCAGCCACGCTTCTCCGGCTCTCCGTGGGCGCGCCATTGCGCTTCGCGGCGGGTGATAATGAACCCCTTTTCCCGCCGATCGTTCATTCACGCGGTCGCCGCGTCCATCGCTTCACGGCCCATGCCATGACCCAGAATCCGATCAACCCGGTCTCCGAGCCGCGCCACGACGACCGCACCTCGCGCACCGACGACGAGCACGTCGTCGACATGGTGCTGCTGCCGCCGCCGGAGCACCTGATCCGTTTCTTTCCCATCCAGGGGACGCCCGTCGAGGCGCTGGTCGCCGGCACCCGCAGCCGCATCCGGAAGATTCTGCGCGGCAGCGACGACCGGCTGCTCGTCGTCGTCGGCCCCTGCTCGATCCACGATCCGGTGGCGGCGCTCGACTATGCGCGGCGCCTTGCAGTCGAGCGCGAGCGCGCGTCCGATACGCTCGAGATCGTGATGCGCGTCTATTTCGAGAAGCCGCGCACGACGGTCGGCTGGAAAGGCTTGATCAACGATCCGTGCCTCGATGAAAGCTGCCGCATCAGCGAGGGCCTGCGCATCGCCCGCCAGCTCCTCATCGACATCGGCCGCCTCGGCGTGCCCTCGGGGAGCGAGCTGCTCGACACCATTTCGCCGCAGTACATCGGCGACCTGATTGCCTGGGGTGCCATCGGCGCGCGCACGACCGAAAGCCAGGTGCATCGCGAACTCGCCTCGGGCAGCTCGGCGCCGATCGGCTTCAAGAACGGCACCGACGGCAACGTGAAGATCGCCTGCGACGCGATCCAGACGGCCGCGCGTTCGCACCATTTTCTCGGCGTGCACAAGAGCGGCCAGGTGGCGATGGTCCGCACCCGCGGCAATCCGGATTGTCACATCATCCTGCGCGGCGGCGCGACCCCGAACTACGACGAGGCGAGCGTGGCCGCCGCGTGCGCCGCGCTCGACCGCGCCGGCCTCGCCGCGTCGTTGATGGTCGATTGCTCGCACGCGAACTGCGGCAAGCAGCACGAGCGGCAAATGGACGGCGCGCGCGAGATCGCTCGCCAGGTGGCTCGCGGCAGCCGCGGTGTCTTCGGGGCCATGATCGAGAGCCACATCCACCCCGGCGCTCAGAATTTCACGCCGGGGCGCGACGATCCCGCGAAGCTTGCGTACGGCACCAGCATCACCGATCCCTGCCTCGGCTGGGAGTCCACGGCCGAGGCGTTGCGTACGTTGAGCGACGCGGTGCGCCGCCGGCGGGGCTAGTACCGCGATCCACAAGTTTCGCTATGTTCGAATCGATTCCGCATGCCGACCGCTTTGTCGCTCATCCTCGCCATAGCTTGGGCTATGGCTGCGGTTCGCTTCGCGCGCTCGGCCGGCGGAATCGATTCTCGGCATGTACGCAAACTTGTGGGTCGCGGTACTAGGCGGCGGATTCGCGCATCGCGTGCGGCTCGCGCGCTGGGGTCGTCGAATGGACAGTGAGCGGGTATTGAACGGAGGCGACATGACCCGGAAAACGATGCAGGCCGAGCCGTACGAGTTCGACTTCGACCCGCAAACCACGGCGCTCGTCATCATCGACATGCAGCGCGATTTCGTCGAACCAGGCGGCTTCGGCGAGGCGCTCGGCAACGACGTCACGCCGCTGCAGACGGTGATCGCGCCCTGCCGGCGGATGCTCGATGCGGCCCGCGGCATGGGCATGCTGGTGATCCACACGCGCGAGGGCCACAGCCGCGATCTCGCCGACTGTCCGCCGTCGAAGATCGAACGCGGCAGGGGGGCGACACGCATCGGCGATGCCGGGCCGATGGGACGGATCCTCGTGCGCGGCGAGCACGGCCACGACATCGTTGCGGAGCTCTATCCACAACCGGGCGAGGTGGTGATCGACAAGCCGGGCAAGGGCGCGTTCTTCGCCACCGATCTCGATCACATCCTGCACAACCGAGGCATCCGGTCGCTCATCGTCTGCGGCGTCACGACAGAGGTTTGCGTCAACACTACGGTGCGCGAGGCGAACGACCGCGGCTACGAATGCGTGGTGCTGGCCGATTGCGTCGGCTCGTATTTCCCCGAGTTCCAGCGGGTGGCGCTGGAGATGATCAAGGCGCAGGGCGGTATCTTCGGCTGGGTGTCGGACTCGCAGCGGGCGCTGGCGGCGTTGGGCGGGTAACGCCGCGGAGGTATGCGGGGTCGTTTCCCGCGGGCTCCGCGCCGCCGACGCGCGCGAAGTTCCACCGTTGGCCGCGAACCGCCGGTCCGATGATCGTCGCAGTTCGACCCCTATGCATGGTACGCAACCAGGCATGGTTGTGTTCAGAAGAACGCCGCCGCCCCCTATTACGCAGTACATCCGGAGCCGGGGAGTTCTATGCATAGTTTCAGCGTTCCCAACAACCGCATGAGTGGGTCTGGCGCGCGAATCCACCGCACCTGCTATAGAGGTACCACCGTGCGCGAGGGTGTCGGATGTTGCCTATGGCGGTTTCGGAAGTTGCGCCGCCACTGGACTCGGCCCCGAAACCATGCAACAAGTTTGCTGGCTCACCTCGCCAACAGCCCCGCTCCGCTTGCGTCAACAGGATTCTGCCTGTGATCGTGCCTGGTTCGCGGTGGTTCATCTCCAGGGAACGTGCGCGCCAAGCCCTGTATTGCAGCAGCCCGCAACATCGCATGCCTTGGTTCCAAGCCGCAAGAACTTGTGAGTGGTGACGGTCTGCCACCAAATCACGCAGTGGAAACCGACGCGCGAGATGCGGCGCGCGATTCACGGCAAACGTTGAACGTCCGCAATTCAAGAGTCTGAACTTCCGGATTGGGTCGGGTACAGCCGTACAGCCGGCCGATCCATCACGATGGCCGGCGGCTCTACGCTCCATACCTGACCTTCGCGCTCGGACGACAGCTATAGTTTGTTCAGCGGGCGCTCGATCGAATCGTTTGAACTGCGGCAGTCGGCCATTTTCGGACACTCCGATGTCCCCCCGGCTAAGAACTCGCTAGTCTGCCGTCCTTGGCGTAAGCGAGCATAATGGCCGCCCAATCGGGGGGATGAATGAACAACCGCCGCAAACTAATCGTTGCGCTTGGCGCAAGTGCGCTCGTGGCGCCGCTTCGGATTTGCGCTCAACCAGTCAAAAAGTCGGTCGTGGTGGGAATCCTGGGAACTCAAGACCAGTTGAGTGCCCAGACCCTTGTCGCTGCCTTCAAGCAGGGGCTACAGGAACTCGGTTATGTCGAAGGGAAGAATCTCACTCTGCAATTGCGCTTCGCAGACGGGAAATTCGAGCTCGTTCCCGGATTTGCGACCGAACTGGTAAATCTCAAAGTAGACGTTATCGTTAGCGCAGGAACGGTCACTACCATCGCCTTGCAGAAAGTGACCGGCACGATCCCTATCGTCATGGCAAACACCTTGGACCCTGTTGGTAACGGCTTGGTGAAAACCCTGGCGCGGCCCGGCGGCAACATTACCGGGCTTTCCAGTCTTGGTGACGATATCGGTGGCAAGCATCTTGAAATGCTGCTCAGCGTGGCGCCGAAACTTTCCCGTGTGGCTGTTCTGTTGAATCCTGGCAACCAGTCGAATCCCTTGGTTCTCAAGAGCATCCAGTCTGCAGCACTGAAAACCAGCGCAAAGATACTACCCTTGGAAGCACGGACCGCGCCGGAGATCGAAAATGCCTTTTCCGCAATGACCCAGGGGAAAGCCGGTGCCGTCATCGTGGCGCGCGACGGGTTTTTCATCCGCCAGGCGCGGCCGATCGCGGAATTGGCGCTGAAGAACCGGTTGCCGTCCATATCTGAGCGGGCCAATTACGCAGAGGGTGGCGGATTGATGAGCTATGGAGTGAATCAAGGGGAACAATTCCGGCGTGCCGCAGCCTATGTGGACAAGATCTTCAAGGGAGCCAAACCAGCCGACCTTCCCGTAGAGCAACCCACGAAGTTTGAACTTGTCATCAATCGCAAGACGGCCAAAGCGCTGGGCCTCACCATCCCACAGGCGCTCCTGATAAGTGCCGACAAGGTGATCGAGTAAGACCGCGAGTGACGGCTTTCGAGAAACCTGGATGGCGGGTGTGGGTCGCTATGTAAAGCTTTACAGTGCGACCCTGACCGGACGCAGCAGAATTGAGGAAGCAGACACTCAACGCCCCTGGTTCAGCGGCGGCGCGACAGCGCCGTCGGATCTGCGCCGAGCGCTCTCGTAGACTAACCCGCTGACAAGCGCGAGTATTGACGCCTGTCAACGCTCGGGCAGTTCGGCGCCGGCCCGGCTGTACCGACCAGTGTCACCGTGTCGGTGCGAGGGGGCGCCGGTTCGCCTTGCTCCGCGATCGCCGGAATTCGGTCAATTGCATAGGGTCGTGTGGCGGCCGACTGCCGGCGTTGAAGCGCCTCGAACGAGCGGCGGCTGATTGACACATAGCTGCCGCCCAGCACCGGGGTGCGTGCGTCCGTGCCCGACCCGAAGCGGACGTACGATTTTGCGTCCGGCTTCAGAGCTCGAGGTGGGAGCTACCACCTTATCCGCACGCGGATCTCGACCAGGGCACCCACAGCGTCCGCATATTTCTCGATAGTGCTTAGCGTCGGACGGGTGCACACGCCGCTCTCCAGACGCGACACGACGCTCTTGGTAGTCCACATTCTCGCGGTGACTTGCTCCTGCGTCATTGCCGCCGCCCTGCGTGCAGCTACGAGATCGGCCACGAGCTGTTGCAATGTGCGATCGGTCTTGAGCATCCGTGCACGTCTTTTCTTGCGCTCTCCCGTCACTGAAGCGAGGTTTCTGGCCAGAA
>Ga0315276_10006236_pt1 | contig 11017 bp, 6 predicted proteins | sample YL17G05_0_MG_FD_204542 | JGI IMG/M metagenome (GOLD analysis project Ga0315276, IMG submission 204542) | Sediment microbial communities from Yellowstone Lake, YNP, Wyoming, USA - YL17G05_0 | ecosystem: Environmental > Aquatic > Freshwater > Lake > Sediment | place: USA: Wyoming | collected... | reverse complement strand
CAAGAACGGTGCCCTGCGGCGTGTTCTGGACAGTTTCGAAGAGCGTGATCAGCAAATCCAGATGACCCGTGCGGTTGCACAGGCTTTCAACCAGCGGCAATTCCTGGTCGTGGAAGCGGGTACCGGTACCGGAAAATCTATGGCCTATCTGCTGCCGGCCGTAGAATGGGCGGTTCAAAACCGGGACTGCAATGAACGGATCCTGATCAGCACCAATACAAAGAATCTGCAGGAACAACTTTTCTTCAAGGATATTCCCACTGTTTTTTCGGTAACCGATCAAAAATTTAAAGCTGTGATCCTGAAAGGTAAATCCAATTATCTATGTCTGGATAAATGGAAAACCACGCTGATCGATATGGATCAGCGTCTTTCTTCCCAGGAACGGAACCGTATTCTGCCCTTGATGCTCTGGGCCGAGCAGACCCAGACCGGTGACATCAGCGAAAACGCCGGATTTCAACTCAATCAGAACTGGGGATTATGGGGAAAACTGATCGCGGAGAATAACTATTGTCCGGGCAAAGTGTGTAAATTCTACTCCGACTGTTTTTTAATGAAAGCCCGCAATCATGCCCGCCGGTCCGACCTGGTGGTGATCAATCATTCCCTGCTTTTTTCTGACCTGATAACCGATAATACTATCCTCGGTGAATATCATAATCTGATCGTCGATGAAGCCCACCACCTGGAAAAAACCGCCGGTGAATATCTGGGGGTACGTTTTAACTGGTGGACCTTCCGTAATATCTATCATAAACTATACGAAGAAGAACCGCGCCAGGCCGGTACTCTGACCCAGCTGGAATACCGTCTGAATCAGGCTAAACTCAGCGAATCGGCCATCGAACGACTGTTCAAACAGATCTCCCGTCTTAAAACTGCTTGTTCAAGTTTGAAAGCATCCAGCCAGTTCTTTTTCAGTGAATTAAACCAGAAACTGCGCGCTAAATTCCAGCAGAAAGATCAGAATGGATATGAGGAAACCAGGATTCGCTATCACCAGAACTTCCGCCATTTCAAGGAACTGTCGGACAGAATTGACGATGTAAAGACAGATCTGTCCAATTGTAAAAAAGGACTGATCGAACTGCTTAATATATTCGGTGAACTGCACACCGATTCCTTTCAATTCCAGGATCAGATCCAGCGTGAACTCATTTCCCTGCAAACCGATCTGGAAAATCTGATCATTTCCTTTGATTTTGCTCTGGTCGCCGATCAGGAGAATTTTGTTTACTGGTTCGAACTGCCGCTGAATAAAGAAAGTACGGATGTTAGTTTCAATGCGGTGCCACTGAATATTGCCGACCTGCTCAATAAAATATTATACCATCGTCTGCATACTGCCATCTTTACCTCGGCTACCCTGGCGGTCAGTGATTCGTTTGATTACTATGAGCAGCGGGTTGGATTGGATCTGGTCAAACATCCTCCGGTACAGACCTTGCTGCTCGGTTCCCCCTTTGATTACAAAAATCAACTCCTGCTGGGAATCCCTGATTTTCTTGATGACCCCCGTCAGGCAACCTTCTCCGATCAACTTGCCAGCATCATCAAAGAGATCCATCAGCGTCATCCAACAGGTATGCTGGCCTTATTTACCAATTACTCCATGCTGACCCAGATGTACAATCAATTGAAAATCCATTTTGAGAGTGAGAATATATTACTCCTGGCCCAGGGCAAGAGCGGCAGCCGCACCAGTATCATTAATCAGTTCCGTGAATACAAGGATTCCATCCTGTTCGGGACCGATAGTTTCTGGGAAGGAATCGATGTGCCGGGAGAAGCACTGGAACTGCTGGTTATCACCAAACTTCCCTTTGATGTGCCCAGCGAACCATTGATCGCCGCTAAAATGGATCAGATCAAAAAAAGAGGGGGTAATCCTTTTCTGGAGTACGCGGTTCCGGAGGCCATCATCAAATTCCGGCAAGGATTCGGGCGGCTGATCCGGCATAAGAATGATATCGGTGTTGTGATCGTGTGCGATAACCGGTTGAACCGTATGAACTACGGAAAAGAATTTTTAAATTCCCTTCCGGTGGCCGCAGAAATCTTTCGGGATAAAACCGAAATGTTTACCAGTATGAGTGACTGGTTTAATCTGAAGAAAAATAAAAATTCACCATAAGATGAAGAAATTAAATTTTGTCATCGGATCCGGACCGTTAAACCTGTAAACATTCAAATTAACTCCGGCTATCTCACCATTCCGGTTGCCTGAATAATATAAATTATATACATTAATTAAATATTTTAGATTTACACAAATTATGGTAACAGGCTGATTGTCTCCACCAATTAAAAATCTGCAATCTGAAGATTGCGGTTACCGTCATAACTTTAAATGAAGAGATCCATATGAAAAATAAAATCATCGCCGAAGCCCTTACTTTTGATGATGTATTGCTACTACCGGCCAGAACCGATCTACTACCCACCCAGGTTGATGTACGCTCCAGACTGACCCGCAACATTAATCTGAACATCCCGATCGTCAGTGCTGCTATGGATACGGTTACCGAAGCTGATCTGGCCATCGCCCTGGCCCGGGAAGGCGGACTTGGTATAATTCATAAAAATATGACCATCGAACAGCAGGTTCATCAGGTAGACCTGGTCAAACGTTCGGAAAGCGGGATGATACTCAATCCCGAAACCCTGGGACCAAAGAACAAGTTATATGAAGCCCTGGATAAAATGGATCGTTTCCGTATTTCAGGAATTCCTATCGTCGAGGGTGAAAAACTGGTCGGGATTCTGACCAACCGCGATATCCGTTTCACCACCGACCTGGATCAACCGATTGAAAACCTGATGACCAAGGAAAACCTGGTAACAGCACCGGTTGGTACATCCCTGGAGTTTGCCGAACATCTGCTGCAGCAGCATCGCATTGAAAAATTACTGGTAGTCGATGAAGGAGGACATTTGCAAGGATTGATCACGGTTAAAGATATCCAGAAAAAGCGTTTATATCCCAATGCCTGTAAGGACCGTCATGGTCGTTTACGGGTGGGTGCTGCAACCGGGGTGGGTGAAAACGGACTCAAACGGGCAGCCGCTCTGATCGAAGCCGGCGTAGATGTGATCGTGATCGATACGGCTCATGGCCATTCTAAAAACGTTTTGAAGACAGTTGAAGAATTCAAAAAACGCTTTTCTGAAGTTGATGTGATTGCCGGTAATATTGCCACCGCCGAGGCCGCCAAGGACCTGATCGCCTGTGGTGCGGATGCGGTTAAAGTAGGAATTGGTCCGGGATCTATTTGTACCACCCGGGTAGTGACCGGGGTGGGTGTCCCGCAGATATACGCTATTTCCGAGGTTGCTTCGGAAGCATCGAAACACAATATCCCGGTTATCTCCGATGGCGGAATTAAGTATTCGGGGGATATCCCCAAGGCCATTGCCTCCGGTGCCGACAGCGTGATGATCGGCGGACTGTTTGCCGGTACCGATGAAAGTCCTGGTGAAGCTATTTTATTAGATGGTCGTAGTTACAAGTCGGTACGTGGAATGGGTTCCATCGCGGCCATGAAGGGCGGCAGCAGCGATCGCTACTTCCAGGAAGGATTATCGGTGGACAAACTGGTTCCAGAAGGGATCGAAGGACGCGTCCCTTACCGCGGGCCTTTACGTACCACGGTTTTCCAGTTGGTAGGTGGTCTGCGTTCGGCCATGGGATATACCGGGTGTGCTACCATCGCTGAATTAAAAGTAAAGCCAAAATTTGTAAAGATCACCAGCGCCGGACTTAAGGAAGGCCATCCCCATGATGTGATTATCACCAAGGAGTCTCCGAACTACCAGACCCGCTGATACGACCATAGAGTCATTCCCGCTTATGGTGCACCAAGATTGATCCAACACAGCGGGAATGCCCGACAACATGCGATCATGCTCTGTACTTTACCCCTCGGGCATGACACGACTGGGGTCATTCCCGCAATGCGTGTACCTTGCTTGACCCAAACACGGCGGGAATCTGATGTCCGATAGCACCGTCATTCCCGACCTGACTGCCGGCAGGCAGGTGATCGTGTGCAAAGGTTAATCACAACACGGTGGGAATCTTCTGATTTAATCAAAAATTTACTCAATAATCTTACTATACAAATCATCCCATCCCGGATTTTCTTTTTCAATCAATCTTGTCTTCCATACCCTGTTCCACTTCTTAATTTGTTTTTCCCTTACAATTGCATCATAAGGGGATGAAAAAACCTCAAAATATATAAGATTATCAATATTATATTTACTGGTAAATCCCTTTAATATATGATTTTTATGTTCATATATGCGTCTTACTAAATCATTTGTCATTCCAACATATAATACTCCATTTTTTTTGGATGCTAAAATATAAACGAAGTATTTATTATCCACCCATCACTCTTCTTCATTATTTATAGTGATAGTATTGAACACAGCAACTATTATGCCCGAATATACAGTCATTCCCGCTGTGTAGGCGAAGTCATTCCCGCTTACCCAATACCAAGGTTTAGCCAACACGGCGGGAATCTTTCCCCAGTACCATCAAAGATGCCCGACAATACTTCGATCATACTTTGTAAGTCACATCGGGCATGACATTCACAAGGCATGCCCGTCACCATCGTCATTCCCGCTGTGTAGGCGAAGTCATTCCCGCTTACCCAATACCAAGGTTTAGCCAACACGGCGGGAATCTTTCCCCAGTACCATCAAAGATGCCCGACAATATTTCGATCATACTTTGTAATTCACATCGGGCATGACATTCACAAGGCATGCCCGTCACCACCGTCATACCCTTTTTCCGATGGAGATAAATATTTCCTTGTCCCATCCCCTTCCGTATGATAACTTTTAATCCATATGAACATCGAGGAAAAATTAACTGCCCTGCCGGATAAACCAGGCGTTTATCTGTTTAAAAACAAGGATGGAAAAGTACTTTACATCGGCAAAGCGATTATCCTGCGCAATCGTGTCCGCTCCTACTTCCAGAAATCCCGTCCACTGGATCCGCGGCTGCAGATCATGGTTGGTAAAGTTACCGATATTGAATGGATTGTCACTGATTCCGAAATAGAAGCACTGATCCTGGAAGCCAATCTGATCAAAAAACATAAACCGCGTTATAATGTCAACCTGAAAGACGATAAGAGTTTTCCCTTTATCCGCATCACCGCTGAAGACTTTCCCCAGGTCTTCCCCACCCGCCGGGTCATCCGTGACGGATCCAACTATTTCGGCCCTTATACCAATGTACGCGATATGCGTGAAGCCCTGACCACTTTAAAACGTCTGTTCACGATCCGTACCTGTAAATATGATCTCAGCGAGCAGGTGGTCGCAAAAAAAAAGGTGCAACTCTGCCTGCAATACTATATCAAGCGGTGTCTGGGACCCTGCCAGGGTTTGCAGTTGATAGAAGAGTATAACCGCATGATCGATAAGGTGAAGCAGTTTCTGAAAGGAAAAACCAATCAACTTCTTTCCGAACTGCAGCAGGAAATGTCCCAGCTGGCCGGACAACAAAAATATGAAGAAGCCGCCCGGATTCGTGACAAGATCGAGGTTCTGGAAAAATACCGCAATGCACAGAAAGTAGTCATGGGTGATCCCTGGGATCGCGATATTGTTGCCGTGGCGCAGGAGGATGATGATGCCTGTGCAGTGATTTTCAGGATCCGCGAGGGCAAGATCATTGGACGGGTACATTTCTACCTGAACGGTGTGCTGCATAAAGAATACACCGAAGTACTGGAGCATTTCATCAACCAGTATTACAGCGCGGCGCAGGAGATCCCGTTGGAAATATTTCTACCACAGGAATTACCCCGGCCGGAAGTAACCGTTGCCTGGTTAGGTGGTCTCAGTAGTCAGGCGGTGAAAATTATTATTCCCAAACAAGGCGAGAAGAAAAAACTGGTCGATATGTGTGAAAAGAATGCCCGCTATCTGCTGGAAGAGTTAAAACTGCAAAAACTTAAAGCGAAGGATACAACTCCATTTGTTTTAAAGGCTTTACAGCGGGATTTAAGTTTACCCTCCCCACCAAGGCGGATAGAATGTTTTGATATTTCCAATATCCAGGGCAGTGATCCGGTCGCTTCCTTAGTCTGTTTCATCGATGGTAAACCACGCAAAAGCGAATATCGCAAATTCAAGATCAATGTCAAGGATACACCCGATGATTTCGCCATGATGCGTGAAGTGGTGCGGAGACGCTACGTGCGGGTACTGGAAGAAAAGAAAGAATTACCCGGTCTGATCATGGTCGATGGCGGTAAGGGACAGTTATCCAGCGCCCTGGCGGTATTGAATGAACTTAATATGAAGGATCAGCCCATCATCGGTCTGGCCAAGAAACTGGAGGAGATCTTTCGTCCTGGTGTGAGTGATGCCCAGATGCTGCCTAAAAGTTCAGCCAGTCTCAAGTTATTGCAGAAGATCCGCGACGAGGCCCACCGCTTTGCAGTGACCTACCACCGACAGAGAAGAGCCAAACGTACCCTGACTTCAGATCTGGACCAGATTCCTGGTATTGGACCAAATCGTCGCAATCAACTGTTACAGGTGTTTGGATCGGTTCAAGGTTTGAGAGAGGCTTCGGTGGATAAGATAATAGAGAAGGGAAAAATTCCCGCGGCACTGGCTGAGAAAGTATATGCCTTTCTGCATGGGAAATAGGAAAGAATCCAATACTCTTTCTATTCAATAGCAGCGCACACATGCTTTTCCGCATGATACCTCGAATAATCGATCGATTATAATTTACATCCCGGAGGGATTAAACGTTTATAACTAGGATCAAACTCTCATATTCTGTCCAATGCCGCAGATATCGCACATAATTTGAGAATCGATATGTGATATGCTTATAAAAATCTTCGACTCCTTTGGGGCCTCTATGATTTATTGTTTTAATTTGTTACAAGCGTATGATGCCTTCTGTATCTATTTTTTAGTCTTTAATCTTTCATCTTTAATCTTGACATCGTACCTCCTGAATAATAAAATTTGTTTTTAATTTATGAAACCTACGCCAGGTCATTGTATTGAATTACGAAGATTAATATATTGATCATAGATTTAAAAAGGAATTAAATATGGAATACACTTTTACTGCGATAATAAAAAAAGTTAAGGAAGGATATATCGGGTATATCGCAGAATTACCAGGCGCTAATACCCAGGGTAAAACCCTCGTTGAGACCCGAGAAAATCTTAAAGAAGCTGTCAGTCTGATGCTTCAGGCAAATAAAGAAATAAACGATAAAAAAGATACGGATAGGACCATCAGGGAAGAAATTAAAGTTGTCGTTTAATGAAAAGACAACATTTATTCCATCATCTCCGAAAACATGGATGTATCAAATACCGGGAAGGAAGTAAACATTCATTATACATAAACCCGGCTAATAATAAAGTAACCACAATCCCACGACATAATGAATTAAATGATTTTCTGGCGCGGAAAATTTGCAGGGATTTAGATATTCCAAGCATATCTTAAGACTCGTTTTACTCGCTGCAGGTAAACCAGGATTCTAAAAACCTGGTCTTTTTATTGATAATACAATCTGAAAACCTATATATAAGATGTTATTCGCGTGTGATTTCACTCATTCTTTGCATACCGCACCAATATTCCTGTGTTCAAATTGTATTCCATAAATAAAATTTGACATCTTGCTATTCAATTCTCTAATTGCTGGCAATTTTATGTCAACTGAAAAATACTCGCGAGTAATTTTTAGTGTGGAAGAATATATCCCATTCTCGTATCACTAACATTGAATGCTAATGGGTTAACTTTTATATTAAAACAAATAAAATTGTCACAAATATGTTAATTACTATTCTAATCATTTTATTTCACTTTTTAATTTCAGAAACCGAATCGCCTTACCACCCCACCACCTTTGTCTTCCCTACCTACCGTCATACCTACGGCATCCGTAAAGCAGGACCAACCGAACTGTTCCTGTTCATGAGTTTTAAAGTTAAATTCCGCGATCCGCAGGGACTGGCCTGCGTGCGGCTGGATGCCTGGGAGGACACCGAAGATCCGCACGACGATGACGAATTGACGGTGTACGGTGTCAATTCCGGTCAGGATAATATCATCTATAATAAATCCATGTGGGGTCTGGAGGTATACGGTCTGCATGAAAAAGGTGAGCAGCGGTTGAATCAACCCCACGGTATCTGTGCCAACAGCCGCGGGGATGTCTACGTGGCCGATTCCGGAAATAACCGCATTGTCCGCCTGTTCAATCCGGCCCACAAACTGCAATTCGATACCGCCATCGGCAGTGCGGGAAAAGAACCGGGTCAGTTCCAATACCCCCTGCAGGTGGCGCTGGACTCCCACGGTACTATCTATGTCAGCGATTCACAGAACCATCGCATCCAGGTTTTTGACCGGGAAAATAAATTTCTTTTTGCGTTTGACAATATGGGAAAATTATTGAATCCCACTGCCATTACCGTTACCGATCTGGAGGAGAAATTCAAACATCATGGGGAAATTTTTCTGGTGGTAATCGATTCTGCCGACCAGCGTATCAGTAAATTTGACCTGCAGGGAAAATTACTCCGTTCCATCCACTGCCATGATTTCGGATATACCCAAGCCAAACTGGAATATGTTTGCCTGGATTATTACAACCAGGTACTGATTACTGATTCCAGAAATCACTGCATTCATAAACTGGATCATGATCTGAATTACATTGTTTCCTTCGGCCGGGAAGGGGATAATGATTATGAATTCAACAAACCACGTGGAATTACCATTTACCGGCGTTTGGGTCAACTGTTCGTCGCTGAAAAAACCGGGGCCCAGTATTACTGGGTCGGAACCGACCTGCAGGAGATATCGCTGGAAACCGGCAATGATAAAACGAATTTTTATTTTAAGGTAACCGAACCGTCCTATGTTTCAGCGGACATCCTGGATCAGGATGGTAAATTTGTGCAGCGTATCGCCGATAAAATTTTTCTATTTCCCCTGACTCGGCATCATTTCGTCTGGGATGGAAGAATGGGTAATGCCATCCCCAGATTCCTGGAACAGATGAAATACACCCCATCCTCCCTGGCCGGATACGGTAAAAATTTACCTCCTGGTACTTACAAGGTTCGTTTAATAGCAGAGCCGACTTATTCGTCACGAACCTACTTCGAGCGGATTGAGGAGAGGACTTTTACGCGGTAGAGGCAGGAAGTTCAAAGTCATTCCCACAGTGTAGGCAATGTCATTCCCGCAATACGTGTACCAAGATTGATCCAAATACGGCGGGAATGCCCGACAATATTTCGATCATACTTTGTAAGTGTCACATCGGCCTGCCTGACCTGACTGCCGCAGGCAGGCGGTAGGCAGGGCATTACAGACAATCTCCCCCCTTATCGTATAAGGGGGGATTAAGGGGGGTCAGTACGACATCGGCGGGAATCAAACCGATTTAATGATCTTTAGCAGAATTTTTTTAGCAGTTTCTTTATCGTCGGGATTAAAATACTGGAACTCCCTGCCATGTGCTTCTTCAAACCCTTTGGTCTTTAAGACCGTCGGCTCCAGTCCGTGGACTGGTAAGGCACAGATGTGCAGGGGGGTGGAATATCTTTGTTCCAGATATTGGATTACCTGGACATTTTTTTCAAAAATATCTGAATTACTCAAATCACAGACCATGATGCACCCGATGGCATGCGGTATGATCAGATCCCAGAGATAATAGTATTCTTCATTTTCCTGATTCAAAAAATAAAAATAGATATCCAGCCCGGCATCCAGTTGCAGATGACCGACATCCAGCCCTTCAAACTTGCGGATGGACTGATCGGATAGCAGAGAGAACAGTTTCTCTTTGTCATTCTTGCGGCTGCTGATGACCGGTATTTCAAGGATATTCATCAGAGTTTCTCTATTTTTTGTTTGAACCGGTTGATATCCACAGTACCAGCAGTATATATAGAATCATATTTAATATTTTTATCCGCCAGTTCTTTTATGTTTTCAGCCAGTGCAATTTTTTCTGTTTTTTCCACTTTCTTGTCCGGCTCTTTAACCGCATCCCCTTCCTTGCCCCTGAAAAATTTCTTAAAAACGTTTTTCAATCCTGCTTCCTCGATTTCCCGTTCCTGTTCTGTTTTATGACTATCAAAAACTTTCCGGTTCATCAGGTTTTGCTTATCGATGAATCCTTTCACTATATCGAGCAATTTCAATTCATCTACATCGAAGGCCGAAAGGAAACCGGAAATGGTTTGCCCCCCCTGGAAAAAGCGCAGATAATTGGCCTGTTCCGTATCCATCTGTACCATATCCGTTTCCGGAGAGATCAGCAGGTACTCATTGAGACCCGGTAAAACATCGATAAATTTATTACGCCGGTCGATATACTGAATACAATCCAGCAGGATCTGTTGATTATCCTGTTCAATTTTTGATTCATATTTATGATCAACGAACGAAATCGAAAAATCCCCTTCCATCCAGGTGACCAGTTTAAAAATTGCGGCCAGATTTTCGAAGGAGCGGACTTTCGCCTCACAGATACGTCCGCCCATGAACCAGATCCTGCCTTCATCCCGGTCGTGATACAGCGTCAGAATACCGGTTTTCTTATTCTGGTCCAGCGTCTGGATCAAATCCAGTAAATTATAATCTTCCAGTTTACCCTGCATACCGGCTATCTGCTGATCTTTTTCGACGTCTGTGATGCCATGTAAAAAATTTTCCAGTGCCAGTCTGAATTCTTCCTTAGAGACAGGTAAATAAATAATATCTTTCACCCCGGTCTTCCAGAGTGCTTCCCTTTGTCCTTCGGTGGTGAAAGCCGTACCGCATAGCACCGGTAATTTTTTAAATTCTTCCGAACGCTGTAGATTCTGCATGATCGATTGAATATCTTCAATCTTTTCTTCGATGATCAGCAGATAATCGAACATTTCCCACTCCAGGGCCTCCCGGGCCGAATTCAGGGATTGGGCATATTCAAAAGTA
>Ga0315276_10006235_pt1 | contig 11018 bp, 7 predicted proteins | sample YL17G05_0_MG_FD_204542 | JGI IMG/M metagenome (GOLD analysis project Ga0315276, IMG submission 204542) | Sediment microbial communities from Yellowstone Lake, YNP, Wyoming, USA - YL17G05_0 | ecosystem: Environmental > Aquatic > Freshwater > Lake > Sediment | place: USA: Wyoming | collected... | reverse complement strand
CAGGGATCCGGGCCAGCACGGGCGGTTCCACCCTTCAGCAGCTCATCGCCATCGCCAACTCCCCTTGGCACGAGGGCTTCAAGCCCGGGATCGACCCGTATTACGCCCGCATCTTCGGCCTGAAGGGCCAGGGCGATCTCGGCCACACCATGGGCGCCACTCCGATGATCGTCGGGGAGGCCGGTCGCGAGACGGTCGCCATCCTCCGCAACCCCCGCTCTGCCTCCCTGTCCGGCATGGGCGGCGGCGGCGGGCCCGTCACGATCAACATCAACGGCCCGGTCGTCCGCAACGACCAGGACATCTCGAGCCTCGCCCGCCAGGTGGCAATCGAGGTCGAGCGCAGCCTGTCCCGCAAGGGCCAGATGTTCGGTCTGCGAGGTCCTGCGGTGTGAGCGTCGAGGAGTACGCCGAAGTCACGATCACGGTCGGGGAGCACGATGTCACGGGCGACGTGGTGTTCCGCGAGACGAACTTCCAGGTGGTCGCGGCGGCCCAGCCGGGATCGTGCCAGGTCACCCTTCGCGGACTCCACTCGTTCATGCCCGGTCGTGACCTGATCTGCCTCTACATCAACGGCAAGAGGATGTGGTGGGGCTACCTGTTCATCCTCGAGCAGGGCTTCGTTTTCCCTGACGACCCGGAGCCACGGGTCGTCCTTCACGGCGTGGACCTGAACATCATCTTCGACAAGCTGGTCCTCTACAACCGGGCCAACCCGCTGAAATACCCGGACGGCAGCATCCCCAACCTGGCTTGGGCCGCCGCGACGGGCAAGCCAAAGGGCACCGACGGCTACAAGGTCGAGCATGTCGAGATCGAGGATGGCAAGGTCACCGGTTACCTCATCTCCGTCCCGCCGCACACGATGGACCGCGACTACATCCAGAAGATGCTGCGTGACTTCGACCTCGATCTCATCAGCCCCCTGATCAAGTGGGGTCAGCCAGGGCAAGCTCCCCACGACATCAGGATCGAGGAGATTAGCGAGGTCAACACGGGAGACACGGGCAACACCTGGACTCCACCAGCCGCCGGGACGACGCTGCGGGCCTTCTTCCAGGATGTCTCGACGAACATCATCCGCAGCCAGCCCGGATCCGCGATCTGGTACATCGACCCGGAGGGGTACATCGTCTGGCGGGCCCAGGACTTTGAGAAGGGCCCCATGGTCGGGGATGCTCCGGGTGGTCTCCTCACCCGAAATCTGTCCGTGACGACGGATGTCAGCAGGCTCAAGAACGATGTCCTCGTCTTCACCGGGACTCTCGATCCGACTCCCCAGTCCACCCAGGAATTCCTCAAGTTCATCCACAAGATCAACGAGCCCTCGGTGAACCTGTTCGGCCGTTTCCAGTGGAGCGAGGTCATGGGCTCCGACTGGGATCCGGGGATGATCAAGGCCCGCGCCAACAAGGTCATCACCCAGGAGGGCGTGCCGGCCATGAGGGCCGAGTTCACGGTCTTCCAGTCCGGCCTCTACCCGGGACAGATCATCGAGATCAACTCGAGCGTCCACACCTTCATCACCTACGACCCAGACCTGGGCCTCCAGACATGGAGCAGCGTCCTGCTCCCGGTGCGGTCCCTCGAGATGACCTTCCCCACCCCGAATGTGGTCGAGTATCGGGCCACCTGTTCATACGACACGCAGGACCCGTGGGGCCTCCTCCTGGCCCTCAAGCGAGCTCCGTCTAGGGGCCTCGTCCAGCCCAACTTCAACGTCATCGACAGAACGCGGGAGCCGGATCCGGGCGAGGAGCTCGCCTACATCACGGCCAGCGGGATGATCCATGTCAAGGAATGGCCGTCGCGCAAGAGCGGCAACCGCTGGCAATGCACCTACGCCTACATCCGCAACAGTCTGAACGTCTTCTTCATCGACCCCAAGGACGGACTAGGCCGCCGCATGACGAACGTTCCCGAGCCCGACAGCGGGCTAATGGGCTTCATCGAGCCGGACGACGGTCCGAACAAGGGCTATTTCGAGACGGACGGCAAGTACCGCGTCTGGTGCGAGTATCACGTTTGGCACAACCTCGATGAGAGCTCGATCTGAAGGGAGGGAGAACCATGGCAATCCTAAATATGTATTCGTGGGACTACTCGACATCGCTTTCTATCCCAGGCATCGGAAGCAACGCGGCGGCAAGTATCGTGACCACCCCGGTGCGAACCGGACCCAATTCGGCCCGTTGCATTACGGCGGGGATTGCCGGGGACACGCACGGCTGGATCGGCGTTCCCGTCAGCCCCACTCGAACAAAGATGTGGGCCCAGGCCGCTTACCTCGCAGACGCTATGCCCACGACATTCCCCGACTCGCTGTGCTGGGGCGGTGGGGTGTTCAACTTCGTCCACGACACGACAATTCAGATCACGGTAGGGTTCAACCCGACTAGCGGTGCCATGGAAGCCTACAAAGGCCGGACCACCCTTCTGGCGTCCAGCGCCCAGGTCAACCTGTTGACTCCGGGCACCTGGAACTCTTGCACGGTCTATGTCGAGATTGATAGTGTCAATGGGCGCGTCATCGCCACTTGGAATGGTGTGGAGCAAATCAACTTCACGGGAAATACCGACAACGGAGCTGACCACATTGACTACATCTACATGACCCAAAACAATGCGGGGCCCGGCAAATCTACCTACTATGATGATGTCATGATTGGCGATGACAGTGGCCCCGACAACATCGTCCCTCCTGGCGACTGTCGGGTCGAGTACATCGTTCCAAACGGAACGGGTATCGCTACTCAGTTCACGCCGTCCGTAGGCTCCAACTGGTCCAATGTGGACGAGAAGAGTAGCCCGGTCGATACCGACTACAACGCGTCCTCCACGCCTGGGGCCGTGGACCTGTTCACCATGGAGGAACTTTCCACTGCCGGATTGGTATATGCAGTTCAGACGATTGCGCGAGCCAGAAAGGACGATGCTGGGATCCGCGCCATCGAACCCGTTATCTACATGTCGAGTGGAGCGGGCGAAACACCCCGCACATACACGAGGACGTCCACAGCCTTGTCCGACTCGTTCTCGTATGCGAATAACATTTTCCAGGTTTCTCCTGATACGGGAGTTGCCTGGACGGTCGATGAAATCAATGCGATGCAATATGGATACTCCGTGGCTGGGGCGAAGCGGTTCACCGCCGATGCTTGGATGAAGGCTTTCTGATGGGCATTACGCACGCCACTGCCGCAACAGGCGTTGATAGCCAAGACGGCAAGATCAGCAAGGACGCATGGAACGAAGCCCACGAACCGGGCACATTGGCAATAGGTCAGATTGTTGCTGTATTCGATGCGGGAGCATATGCCATAACGGGGAACCCGGAGGTGGACGTAGTCATCCCGACAGCAGGCACAATCACAAGTTGGACGATCTTGGCGGATGTGTCCGGTACGGCGGTTGTTGACATATGGAAAGACATAGCTGGTTCGTTTCCCCCAACGAACGCTGACAGCATTACGAACGGCCACGAGCCAACCATTTCGTCTAGCAACTACGCGACAGACACGAGTCTTGGCGACTGGTCTAGCGTGACCCTGGCGGCTGGAGACATTATTCGTTTCCATATCGACAGCAACCTTGCCATCAAGCGGCTGTCGATCACTTTGACCTATGTGAGGACTTGATATGGCCTTCCTCTTCGGGGACTCCTTCGATCACTACCTGTTCGCTGACATCGGCAAGAAGTGGACGCCATCAGGCGGGCAGGACCGAACGGACCTCCTGCCCGCCTACGCCTGCCCCGGTCAAGGCCACGTCGTGGGGCTCGCCTTTGGTGGTTCCTCGACCGGATATCTCCGTCGGACCATTGCCGCGACGGAGACATTCGTCGCGGGCGTGTGGTACTGCTCCCCGACAGGCACGGCTGTCCCCGTCATGGTGTTTCTCGACGGGGCCACGGAGCATGTCTCGGTCAGGATAGACGCGACCTACCATCTCACGTTCACGCGGAATGGGACTGTCCTCGCGACCTCCAGCAACGTGCTCTCCTCCGGGGCATGGGCGTTCATCGAGGTAAAGGTCACAATTGGTGACGCCGGGGACAGCCCCTCCGGTCGCTATGAGGTGCGCGTCAACGGATCGGCCACTGGTTGGATCCCCGACTCGGGCGTTGGACAGGACACGCGCAACGGCGGCAACAAGAACATCACGGTCGTCGGGCTCCAGACCGGCGGAAGCACGACCGCCACGACGCACCGCTTCCAGGACTTCTACGTCCTCAACACGTCGGGCGCGGTCGCAAATGACTTCCTCGGCCCCTGCCGCTTCGCGGTTCTCCGGCCAGTCGGCGTGGGCAGTAGCGCCCAATGGACGGGCAACTGGGCCGAGAACCTCGCCAACGTGAATGAACAGTTCGCTGACGGCGACACGACGTTCAACCAGGATGCCACGGCCGGGCACATCGACTACTTCACGATGACCGACATCCCGGCCGGGACGGTCCACGCGCTCCAGCACGTCCTGATGGGCCGCGACTCCGGGGCGACCCGGACGATCCGGCCCAAGACGCTGATCAGTGCGACGCCCTACAGCGGGACGAGCTTCGCGCTCGGAGCGGCCTATACGTTTCACTGTGATCCGGTGACGGTCAGCCCGGCAACGACGGCGCAATGGGACGATGCAGAGGTCAATGCCGCCGAGTTCGGCTACGAAATGGTCTCGTGACATGAAGGCCCGACTGAGTCAGTACGTCGTCGAGGTCCTGATCCCGTCGGCAGCCAAGTCGCCTACGACGCCGACGGGAGCGGGGATCAGCCAGTATGTCATCGAGGCGCTGGTGGACATTCCGCCGGCTTACGCTGTCCTGTCGCAGTACGTCGTCGAGGTTCTGATGTCGCAGGGCGAGACGCAGACCGACCCGCCCGGTCCCGCTGGTCCTGGTGTCCGTGTATTCGGCTACGCGGGGTAATGGCCGCAATCCCATGCGGAGTGAGCCAATCCAATGGCAGTGTTTGATGGCGGAGTCTTCGATGTCGGCGTGTTCGATGTGGGTGGGTCAACCACCTCATTGTTCTCGGCGTCCGCTGTCATCTTCAAGTCTGATCTCCCTGGCAGTTTCACTACTTCGTCCGTCTTAGCCAGGCAAACATCTGGGTCCTTCATGGTCGAAGCGCGGATCATGCCGCGCTTTTCCGTCAACGCCGTCAAGCTGAAGACCCAAATCCCGTCGATCAGTCCCGCTCCAACAGGCTTCTGGGTTGACTATTGCTGGGGGCCCGGCGGCTCGATCCGGGTTGATGCAGACCTCGCGAAGACGATGGTCTTCCCGACCGCCAGTGAGATCCTGAAGGACAACCCGGAATTCCTGGTTCGCTTCGAGGAGCTCTCGGGGAGCTTCACGGACTCTTCGGCCAATGGCCGAACGATCACCACGACCGGGACACCCACCAGAGGCGTCTCGTCCCCGGTCGTTGGGTACGGCATCACCCAGGATGGATCCCAGTCCCACTCAGTCAACTACACCCCGACCAACCTGACGGGATCCTCAGTCGAGGTCTGGTTCAGGGCCACGGGGTCCGGCTTCTACTACTTCAACCAGGGCCGCAATGGTGGAAACGGGTGCGGGCTTACCCTGGCGATTGGTCAGAATGCCTGGGGCTCGAGCGCTGGTCAGCTTGATGCCTTCGTCACAGCCAACAGCGTCTGGGTTGGCATCCACACGCTCGGCACCTACAACGACGGATGGTGGCACCACGCCGTCGCCACCTGGTACACCCCGAGCGGATCGCTCGTATCGTCGTCCGACTTCACGATCTACGTCGATGGGGTTCGCGTTTCCACGGTGGCCGACAGACAGGCCGAGATACCCACTTCTCCCCTGACGGGCACCGGCAACATGACGTTGCTCGTCAACTCGTTCGTCGGGTCCGCAGACGAGCTGGCGTTCTACTCCTACGCCCTCTCGGCAGAGAGAGTGCTGGCCCATTACCAGGCGTGGTACGGCATTGCCGTCAACGCGATGATCAGCAGCGGCCACTTCACGGTCGATGGGATCAAGGGGCCGGGGAACCCTCCGCTCCGAGTTTCGATGGTCGGGGTAGAAGTAGCCAGGGTGGGGAACCCCAACGCTCGGGAGTCCCTAGCTGGCCTAGAGGTAGCCCTACGGGACATCCTTGCTAACTTGGTCGTATCCGAAGTTGGCATCGAGGCAGCCCGAACTGCGCTTTACCCGGAAGTTGATATCACCCAGTTCGGGATCGAGCGAGCCCTTCAGGGCAACCCTTATGCCGTCTTTGCTCTTACCGGAATAGAAGTGGTGAGGTCTGGAGTCGGGAGCGTAGTTGCCTCCCTGGCTGGCCTCGAGATCGTTATCGAGAAGCCCAATGGCTCGCCGTTCCTGAACGCCAACATCTACCGGCCGGGCAGCCTGATGCCTCCCACCACGTTTACGGTGGGAGCCACCCTGTCGCTCGCGACGAAGGTTGACGCTGTCATCTTCGCGGTGATGCCCGGCTCGTTCCATGCTCGGGCGTCCTTCATCGTCAACATCGAGGGGCATTTCCACCTCGACGCCGAAGTCCAGCTCGGCTTCCTGGCGAATGCGGTGATCATTGCCCGCCTGGAAAAGCTATTTTATCTCTACGCCAGAACGGTTGTCGTGGCCGCAAGGGCTGGTTTGTTCACGGTGGGGGCATGGAAACACGCTCCGTACTCCTTCGTGGCAAGTTCCGTGACCCTGGCCCCGAAGTCCGGCTCGTTCACGGTCGGCGCGTCCATGATTATTGCGGGCCAGCCCATCAGGAGCATGGCCCTCGACGCGACCGTAAGAGCGGAGACTAATCGGGACTTCTTGCTCGAGGCATTCATCTATGCCGAGCGCACCGTCATCTATGAGGGCACCGGGTCAACGAGGGTCGTCCGCAACCTCATCACGGACCGCCTCCAGTTTCCCGGCTGCGCCAATCCCATTGTTCCCCAGGGAAATCTAGCTGCGGACGACGTCAACAATCTCTACGGCCCGTTCAGGCCCATCGACTTCACCCCGGTCACGCTCACGCTTTTCTCGTTCCCCGACTACGACGGGAGCCGCAGCTTCGGCATCCACTCCTACAACACGAACGCATGGGTCTGGCCGACCGGCCCGGGCATCACTTATACCTTCTGGCCGTCGTACTTCTTTGAGGACCACTACGTCTACACCTGGCGCGACGGGGTTCCGTTCGATCCGACCCTTCAGGGAGACGGGGTGATCAGCTTCTACCGCGACGACGTGGTCGTGGACGCCCTGCCTGCCCCGACCATCGACGCCTGGCTCGTGGGGTCGCTGGGCGAGCCGTTTACCCTGGACGCCGAGCTCGTTGGCGGGGAGAAGACTGGATCCTTCACGGTCGGGGCCGACCTGAAGAAGGTCGGGGAGCAGCGCGGCCACTTCTGGGCCGATGCCCACCTTCTGGCCCCGGTATCCGCCTTCTTCTCCGTCGGGGCCGTCCTGCGGGACAAGGGTTTCCTGGTAGATGCGCTGATCCACCAGCCGCACATGACCCTCGATGCCCACATTCACAATGCGGGCGGTGGAGACGGGTCATTCGGCCTCGATGCCGTTCGTCTCGGTAGCCGCTCGAACCATTTCCACGTTGACGCCTACAAGTTCCGCCCCAGGAAGAGCGGCTCGACGACCATCGACGCCGACATCTCCCCGACCGGCGAGAAGCGAGGGACAATCCACCTCGACGCGGTCCTGCTCGCGAACCGCGTCCCGCCGCGCTTCTATGCCGTGGCGCTTCTCTCCCCGGCCCCGTCCTTGTTCACCGTCAACGCGGTAATCGCCGGGTGGTTCCTTCTCGATGCCCTCATCGTCACCGAGAGCGGTGGCAAGGGCATCTTCACGGTAGGGGCCTACATCAGGGGTAGCTCGTACATCATCTTCCCCGACAATGGCGGGGACCCGACTGACCCCTTCGGGAACCCGCCCGGTGTGGCTCGCAAGTTCTCGATCAAGATCGAGGCCGGCTTCTCCAGCCCCCAGACATCCAACCAGGCCGAGATCAACCGCCTCCTGGCCCTGATCATGGAGGCTGAGGATGACCTCGCATCGCTCACCTGTATCCCGGAGGCCGAGCGACTCCCGGTCGAGGTCGAGGAGATCAAGCGCCTGCGGGAGTACATCGCGGACCTGAAGGAGCAGCTAGCTGCCGCCAAGGCCGCCGATCCGGCCCACAAGTATTGGGACGCGATGGCCCGCATGCAATACCTGATCAACATCTATCTCGCGATCCCGTCGAACCAGAGGACGCCGGCCCAGAAGGCAGCCCTCGCCATCGACCAGAAGCAGCTCGCCTACGACACCATGCAGTACCGCATTGCCCGGGACCCGAAGCGGACATGGGTGGACATCACGGGTGACGTGATCTGGTCGGGTACGGAGTTCAGCCAGCAGGCCCGGACCGGTCCGGGCAGCTTCACGATCACCCTCAAGGGAGCCCAGGTGGACTTCAAGGGCGGCGAGGAGATCCACTTCGAGATCGACGATCTGCGCGTCTTTGGGGGCTGGGTGACCGACGTTCAGAAGGACAGCTTCTTCGCGGATGTCGAGGAGCCCCGGACCGTCCTCCACGGCACGGACTACAACATCCTGTTCGACCGCCTGGTCATCCGCAACTACCCGTGGGAGCTCGCCAACTACTACGCGACGGGCGACAACATGGGGCCCTACCAGTCGTGGAAGCCCTACAAGCAGTACACGATGGACGACGTGATGATCCGTCACGCCTTCCGCAACTACATCGCCCCGGATCTTCCGCCCGAGTTCAACTGGGAGGACGAGGTGGACGCCATCACCACCCCGGCCCCGGTATCGCCGTGGGTCATGCCCGAGGCGGGATCCACCCTGCGCTCATTCATGCAGTCGATCTCCATGATCACGACCGGCATCTGGTACATCGACCCCTACATGGTCCTCCACTACCACGAGCGAGGGAAGATCACGGCCCCCTATCCCCTGACCGACGGCCTGGGTGGTATCAGCAGTCGTGGCCTCCGGGTTGCGACCGACATCAGCTCGATGATCAACGATGTGATCATGTGGGGCACCCTCGCCAAGACCGTCGATGGGGAGATCATCGTGTGGCACGAGATCGGTGACGGGAAATGGTGGGAACGCCGTTACCTCGCGGCCATCGAGCATGACCAGAAGGTCCTGGCAATGCTTCTCGCCATTCCGGCGTCCGAGAGGACGGACTGGCAGGACGAAGCCATCGTCCGCTACCGGGCCGCCATCGCTCTCTACAAGCAGCGCCTTGCCGAGGTGCGGGCCAATGCCTGGGACCCCGACAGCGGCCTGCCTCGGCCGGCCAACGCCCAGATCGACTCCATCGGGCACTGGGGTCGCTGGCAGCACGGCGAGTTCCGCGAGGACATCCACCACCAGGAGTGGCTGAACAGGCGCGGCCACTCGATCCTCGTGCGCTACGACGAGCCCATCGTCAAGGCCACGGCCACCGTCTGGGACCCCGGGTACCAGGCCGGCCAGGTGGTGACCGTTAAGTCGTCGGTCTACGGGGTCAATGTGGACCTCGTGATCCGCGCTCTGAAGATCTCTTTCACGGTTCCCAAGGAGCCGGTCGGGGACGTCTACTACGCCCTGCCCCAGTACGATCTCGAGATGGGCATCGACCCCGAGAGCCCGTGGAACATCTATGACTTCCTTCCGTTCCCCGGACAGGGCACCCCGGGCCTGCGGATGGACACCACCGGAGGACTCTGAATGCCGAACCCAGGATCCAGCGAGGTAGGCCAGAGGCGCTTCTGGAATGCCCTGGCCGACCAGCCGGGCGTCATCTTCATCGGCTCGTGGGGAAGCCTTGTCAACGCCAACCTGTGGGCCTCGGACGACGGCGGATCCTGGATGCTCGTTTACACGGGAGCCCAGCTCGACACGGGGGTCCTGCCCTTCCCGGTGCGCTACAAGCTGTGCCGCTACTGGAAGATGACTTACGAGAACTACGGCGGAGCCTACAGTTCGACTGATTGGAACGGCACTAACGAGTGGATTTTCAAGCCTTATTCCAGCGACATGCACCTAGCTGGGCCCAGTTGGTGGGCAAGGGGAGATGATTGGGAGACAGCCAACCTATTTTATGACTCGAGTCCCTACTCGATCCCAACGAGCATCCACTATACGGCCGCCCTTCAGGGGGCACCCATTGAGGGAGGCTACTTTGAGCCGTATGCGTCAGGCTTCGGGGCCGGCGGTCTCCTGTACGGCTACCTGAACAACCACTATTTCGGGAATAACGAGATGGGTGGCGATAAGCCATCCGAGGGAGTAGGGCCCAAGAAAACGGCCGTCGGTGACCTCTCTAAGGTGTTCGGCGGGTTTTGGGGAGCATTCGGGATCAGCCACGGCGTGGCTCCGGGTGGGTACTCAATCAAGGCCGAGTGGGTCTTTGATCTCTGTGACCGCCCGGCGATGGCCGCCACAAGCGCCAGCCTATCTCTTGGCAACCAAGGCGAGGGGTGGGGCACGGACGCCGTGAAGGTCACCACGTCTGAGGGGCGGCGGCAATTCATCCTCGATGTCACTCCCGCCCGGGGAACCCTCAACGTCTACACACCCCAGGGAGAACGACTGTTCGAGGGAGTCCACTACATCCCCCAGGACTGTGACAGGAGCGGCCGGTACTACTGGCTCCTGTACGAGCCGACGGATCCCTGCAACAAGGTCTATCACCTGGTCGTGACCTACCTCGTCCTCGCTGCCACACTTCGCCAGGGCAAGAGAACATCGCGTCTCGTGGACACGAACGAGGGCCACGACCGCCTCCGCAACCTCGACATCAGGGGCTTCTCATGATCTTCGACCCGGGCATCACCACCCTCGACGACTTCACCGACTACGTCGAGGCGAACCGAGCCAAGCCCTGCCACCAGGCCATCGCCTGGTTGCGGACGAAGGACTGGACGAACGTGGACGAGGCTCCCTTCGAGTTCGCCTACCACCTCCTGCTCGAGTTCCGCGACGTCCAGGGTCCGATCTTCCGGGCCGGCACCATCGAGCGCATCGG
>Ga0315276_10006234_pt1 | contig 11019 bp, 11 predicted proteins | sample YL17G05_0_MG_FD_204542 | JGI IMG/M metagenome (GOLD analysis project Ga0315276, IMG submission 204542) | Sediment microbial communities from Yellowstone Lake, YNP, Wyoming, USA - YL17G05_0 | ecosystem: Environmental > Aquatic > Freshwater > Lake > Sediment | place: USA: Wyoming | collected... | reverse complement strand
ATCTCCACGGTGTGGGAAGACTTCAAGAGGCGGCGGGATGCCGGGGAGGACCTGGGCACCCTCCTCACCGATCTCGGTGTGCAGCGGTACTGCTGTCGCCGCATGCTGCTGACGCATAAGGAGATCATCGATGATCTCAATCCGTACCAGTGAGGGGTCGTGGGGTAGCCTGGACCATCCTACGGCGTTCGGGATGCTGTGACCTGAGTTCGAATCTCAGCGACCCCATGAGAGGTTGAAGGAATTTTTAGGGGGCAGAGAATGGAATCGTATACTCGGTATGAACGGGCACGGATTATCGGAGCAAGAGCACTCCAGATCTCGATGGGGGCGCCGGTGTTTCTGAAATCCTCGCGGATCGATCCGCTGGAGATCGCCATCGAGGAGTTCACCGCAGGCGTGATCCCCATCACCGTGAAGCGCAAGGTGGGGTCGCTGTGATGGCAATCCCGATGAGGTGGCAAGAAAATGACCATGATGACGACGAGGTGGTCACCGTGACCACTGGAACGATGAGGTAGTCACCGTGACCACCATCCAGATGATCCGGCTCCGGACGATCCTGGACAGCCGGGGCAACCCGACCGTGGAGGCGGAGGTCTGGACCGACCACGGGTTCGGCCGTGCGGCGGCTCCCAGCGGGGCGTCGACGGGGATGTACGAGGCGAAGGTCAGGCCGGTGAAGGAGGCCATCGGCCTTGCAGAGGAGCGGCTGGTCCCCTCGCTGATCGGCGAGGATGCGGAGGACCAGCTCCGGTTCGACGAGATGCTGCGGGAGATCGATGCCACGCCGGACTTCTCCACCATCGGCGCCAACGTGGCGGTGGCCCTCTCGCTGGCCAACGCCCGGGCGGCGGCGGACGCCGTGGGCATGGACCTGTTCCGGTACCTGGGCGGGATCTTTGTCACCGCAACCCCGCTACCGCTGGGGAACGTGATCGGGGGCGGGGCCCATGCAGAGGGCGCCACCGAGATCCAGGAGTTCCTGGTGGTCCCGACCGGTGCCGCGGACGCCGAGGAGGCGGTCTTTGCCAACGCGGCGGTGCACCGGAAGGTGAAGGAGATCCTGGCCGCGAAGGGGGAGGCATGCGGCAAGGGCGACGAGGGTGCGTGGGCACCCCAGATCGGGGACGATGCGGCCTTCGAGATCCTCCGCGAGGCAGTGGACCAGGTGTCGGACAGCCTGAAGATCACCATCAACATGGGCCTGGACGTGGCCGCGAGCCAGCTCTGGGACGGTGGGGCCTACCGGTACCGGAAAGGGGCGAAGTCCACCGAAGCGCAGATCGCGTACATGGCCGAGCTGATTGACCGGTATTCCCTGGTCTACGTGGAGGACCCCCTCCGGGAGGACGACTTCGAGGGGTTCGCGGAGCTGACCCGGCAGGTCAACGACCGGTGCCTGATCTGCGGCGACGATATTTTTGTCACGAACGCGGAGCGGATCATGACAGGGATCGAGATGGGCGCGGCCGACTGCGTGCTCATCAAGCCCAACCAGGTGGGCACGCTCACCGACACCCACGAGGCTGTGAAGCTGGCCCAGCGCCACGGCATGGAGACGGTGATGAGCCACCGCTCCGGGGAGACAACAGACGATAGCATCGCGCACCTGGCCACGGCCTTCGGCTGCATCTTTTTAAAGACCGGCGTCGTCGGCGGGGAGCGCACGGCAAAACTGAATGAACTGATACGAATCGAGGAGCTGATCTGATGCACGCACAGGCACAGGCACAGGCAAACGAGATCGAGATTGAACTGAAGGAGCCGCTGGTCCCGGTGGAGGAGTACCTGGCGGCCGGGATCCACATCGGTACCCAGCAGAAGTCCAAGGACATGAAACGGTTCATCTACCGGGTCCGGGGAGACGGCCTCTACATCCTGGACATCCGGGAAACCGATGCACGGATCAAGACCGCGGCCAAGTTCCTGGCCCAGTACCCGGCACCCCGGATCCTGGTGGTCACGTCCCGGCAGTACGGCCAGTACCCGGCCAGGAAGTTCGCGGAGACCATCGGCGCCATGTCGGCGACAGGGCGGTTCATCCCGGGCATGCTCACGAACCAGAACCTGCCGGGATACCTGGAGCCGGAGGTGGTGATCGTCACTGATCCCATCGGCGACGCCCAGGCCGTGACCGAGGCGATGCAGAACGGGATCCCTATCGTGGCCCTCTGCGATACCAACAACATGACCGGGTTCGTGGAACTGGTGCTCCCCACCAACAACAAGGGGAGAAAAGCCCTCTCCCTGGTGTACTACCTGCTCGCCCGGGAGATGCTGCGCCTCCGGGGCATCGCCACCTCCCTCACCCTCGAGGACTTTGAGACCGAGATCTGAGACGGTGCCTGCACACAGGGGTGAATCCGCATGAAGGTGCGCACCTGCAGCGTGGCGGGGCAGTTCTACCCCGCGGAACCCAGTCACCTGGAGCAGCGGCTGGAGGGGTTCTTCCGGCAGGCCGGGGACGGGCGGGACGCCCGCGGAATCGTCTCCCCCCACGCCGGGTATGAGTTCTCCGGAAAGACGGCAGCCCGTGCGTTCTTGGCCATCGACCCGGCCTTTGACGGTACGTTCGTGGTCCTTGGCCCCAGCCACCGGGGGTTCCTCACCTGCGTCTCTGCCGTGCCCTGGGAGACCCCCTTGGGCATGGTGGAGACCGACACCGAGTTTGTGGAACGGCTGGAGGTGGAGGTGGACGAGTTCTCCCACCGGGACGAGCACTCCCTGGAGGTCCAGATGCCCTTCATCAAGTACCGGTTCCCCCGGGCCCGGGTGGTCCCGGTGATGATGGGGGACCAGGAACCTGCCAGCGCGGCGCACCTGGCGGACCGGATCCTGGAGGCGGTGCACCGGACCGGCCGTAACGTGCGGATCGTGGCCTCCAGCGACTTCTCCCACTACGTGCCGGAGGAGGAGGCCCGGAGGGACGACCTTGCCGCCATCGCAGCCCTTGCCGGCCTGGATACCGGAGCGTTCTACCGGACGGTCCGGGACCGGGGGGTGAGCGCCTGCGGGTATGGCCCCATCTCGGCCATGGTGCTGGCAGCAAAGGGCCTGGGCGCGAGAAAGGCGGAACTCCTCCAGTATACCACCAGCGGGGACGTAACCGGGGACCGCGGCCAGGTGGTGGGGTACGCGGCCATTGCGGTGATGTAAGTGGCAACGTGGTCTGCGCCGGGGAAGGTCTTCCTTTTCGGCGAGCATGCAGTGGTGTACGGGAAACCCGGCCTTGCCATGGCCATCCAGCCCCGGGTCCAGGTGACCGTCCGGAAGGCACGGCACCCGGCCCGGCCCCGGTCCTCCTATATCCAGGAGTGTTTCCAGGAGACGGGGGTCCGGGGCACGGTGTACATCCGGTCCCAGCTCCCCAGTGCCTCGGGGCTGGGATCGTCGGCCGCCGTCACCGTGGCCACGCTCTGCGCCATCAACGAGGAGTTCGAGCGCGGCTTCACCCGGGAGCAGATCGCGGATCTCGCGTTTTCCATCGAGAAGAAGGTGCAGCAGGGCCGGGCCAGCCCCACGGACACGTACGTCACCTCCTTCGGCGGTCTCGTGCTGGTCCACGGGTCAGAACGCCGCAGGCTCCCGCCCCGGAACATCCCGCTCGTGGTGGGGAACAGCCGGGTCTCCCACAATACCGGGAAGATGGTGGAGCGGGTGGCCCGCGAGCGCGAGATCCGGCCCGGCATGGTGAACCCGGTGCTGGACGCCATCGAGGCGGTGACACGGGAGGCCCTGGACGCCCTGCAGGACCCCCCGGAGCTGGGCAGGCTCATGAACATCAACCATGCGCTCCTGGAGGCCATCGGCGTGGGCCACCCGGCCCTCTCGCGCCTGGTGCTGGCCTCCCGGGCGGCCGGGGCCTACGGGGCCAAGATCACGGGAGCGGGAGGCGGCGGGTGCATGATCGCGCTCACCCCGAAACGGGCGAAGGGCCAGGTGGCCGAGGCCATGGAGTCCTGCAATGCCCAGGCCATCATGACCACCATCGACACCGAGGGCGCACGGAGGGAGGCGCATGCCTGAACGGGTCGTGATGAAGCTCGGCGGATCGGTGATCACCGAGAAGGCAGGGCCCTGCCGGATCGATCACCGGCGGCTGGAGGAGATCAGCCGGGCTCTGGCCGGGCGGAACGACGTGCCGCTCATCCTGGTCCACGGGGCGGGCTCCTGCGGGCACCCGCAGGCGCAGCGCTACCGGCTGAAGGACGGGGTGGGCGGGGCGAACCGGAAGGGGATTGCCGCCACCCATGCCGCGGTGGCCCGCCTGAACCGGGCGGTGGTGCGGGCGCTGCGGCGGGAGGGCGTGGAGGCCCTGGGCCTTCACCCCCTGCAGCTCTGCGTGGCAGAGAACGGGAGGATCGCCTCCTTTGCCCGGGAGCCCCTTGAGCGCCTGCAGGGGCTGGGGTTCACTCCCGTGCTCCACGGGGACGTGGTGACGGACCGGGCCCGGGGGGCATCCATCGTCTCCGGCGACCAGCTGGTGACCTTCCTGGCGACTGCCCTCCGCTGCTCCCGGGTGGGGGTTGCCACCGATGTGAAGGGAGTGCTCGGGCCGGGGGGGAAGGTGGTGCCCCGGATCAATGCCGCATCCGTAGAGAAACTCGTCATCGGCGGGTCGGGGGCCCGCGACGTGACCGGGGGGATGAGGGGGAAAGTGGAGGAGCTGCTGCGCCTTGCGGAGCAGGGGATCGAGTCCCACGTCTTCCATGTCTCCCGGATCGGTTCGTTCCTGGACGGGAAGGACCATGGCGGCACCATCATTGGAGGGAGATAGCGCATGGCAAAGGACGAGTTCACCTCACTGCGGAAACTGGACCACATCCGGATCTGCCTGGAGGAGCAGGTGGAGGCGGGGAACCCGGGGTTCGCCGACGTGCACCTGGTGCACCGTGCCCTCCCCGGCTGCAGCCTGGACCGGATCGATACCTCGGTCCGGTTCCTGGGACACCGCTTCCGCGCCCCCCTCTTCATCGCCGCCATGACAGGGGGGCACCCGTCCACCACGGTGATCAACCGGAGGCTTGCCGCCGCGGCAGAGCACTTCGGGATCGGCATGGGGGTCGGGTCCCAGCGGGCGGCGCTGGAGCACCCCGAGCTGGCGGAGTCATTCACCGTGGTCCGGGAGGAGGCGCCGACTGCGTTCCTCTGCGCCAACCTGGGGGCCGTGCAGCTCCGGGACCACGGGATCGAGTGGGCGGACCGGGCAGTGGAGATGATTGATGCCCAAGCGCTCTGCGTGCACCTCAACTTCCTGCAGGAGGCAATCCAGCCTGAGGGGGACCACGATGCCGCCGGGTGCCTGGAGGCCATCCGGGACCTCTGCAGCGACTTCCGGGTGCCGGTGATCGCGAAGGAGACCGGCGCCGGCATCTCCCGGGAGACGGCGGATCTCCTCCGGGGGGCCGGCGTCGCGGCCATTGACGTGGGAGGTGCCGGGGGCACCTCCTGGGCGCTGGTGGAGGCCCTCCGGGCGAAGGACGAGGGCACCCGGCGGGCCGGCCGGGCTTTCGCCGGCTGGGGGATCCCCACGGTGGTGAGCCTCTGCGAGGTGGCAGCCACCGGTGGGCCGGTGATCGCTACGGGCGGGGTCCGGAGCGGAATGGATATGGCAAAGGCGGTGGCCCTGGGCGCGGACCTCTGCGGGATGGCGCTCCCGCTCCTGCGGCCGGCCGTCGAAAGCGGAGAGCAGCTCTCGGCCTCGATCACGGATCTGCAGGCAGAGCTGCGCACGGCGATGTATCTCACGGGTTCCCGATCGGTGGCGGAGCTGCACCGGGCACGCACCTGGATCACTGGGACCACGCGACAGATGACAAAGAAAATGAAAGGAGTTTAGCAATCATGGAAATCGAAATTGTGGCAGTGGGCGGGTATGAAGAAGTGGGACGGAATATGACCGCCGTCCGCTGCGGAAAGGACATTGTCATTTTTGACATGGGGCTTCGCCTGGACCAGGTGATGATCCACGAGGATGCCGAGATAGAGAACATGCATTCCCTGGACCTCATCCAGATGAAGGCGATCCCCGACGACACGATGATGAACACGGTGGAGGGGACGGTGAAGGCCATCGTCTGCACCCACGGCCACCTGGACCATATCGGGGCCGTGCCCAAGCTGGCCCACCGGTACAATGCCCCCATCATTGCCACTCCCTATACCATCGAGCTGATCCGGCAGCAGATCCAGGGGGAGCAGAAGTTCGGGGTCAACAACAAGCTCTTTGCCCTGAAGGGCGGGCAGCGGTACACCATCTCGCCCACCCTCACCCTTGAGTTTGTCCGGGTCCAGCACTCCATCATCGACACGGTGATGGGGGTGCTCCACACCCCCCACGGGGCCATCGTGTACGCGAACGACTTCAAGCTGGACCGCACCCCGGTGATCGGCGATCCGCCGGACTTTGCCCGCCTGCGCCAGCTGGGCAAGGAGGGGGTCCTCGCGCTGATCGTGGAGAGCACCAATATCGATATCAAGGGACGGACCCCGAGCGAGCGGGTCGCCCGGGACCTCGTCCGGGACGTGATCACGAGCTACGAGGACGACAAGTCCGCCATCGTCGTCTCCACCTTCTCCTCCCACATCGCCCGGGTGAAAACGATTGCCGAGTGCGCCCACGAGATCGGCCGCAAGCCGGTGCTCCTCGGGCGCTCCATGGAGCGGTACTCCTCCACCGCCGAGCAGATGAAGCTCGTCGCGTTCCCCGGCACCCTCTCCATGTTCGGGAACCGCCGGACGGTGGAACGGACGATGCGGCGGATGATGAAAGCCGGCAAGGAGAAGTTCATGCCCATCGTCACCGGCAACCAGGGCGAACCCGGGTCCGTCCTGACCCGCATCGCGCTGGACGATACCCCCTACAAGATCGAGAAGGGGGACAAGATCCTCTTCTCCGCGAGGGTGATCCCCAACCCCATGAACTTCGGGCAGCGCTACATGGTGGAGACCCGGCTGAAGATGAGGGGGGCCCGGATCTTTGAGGACCTCCACGTGAGCGGCCACGCCCAGCGGGAGGACCACTACGAGCTCCTGCACCTGCTGAACCCCCAGCACGTGATCCCGTCCCACGGCGGGATGAACTTTACCGGGAGCTATGCCACCTTTGCCGAAGAGGTGGGCTACAAGTTCGGGAGCAACCTGCACATCCTCCGGAACGGCCAGCGGGTGCAGGTGGCCAAGTAAGGGGTCCGATCATGGAACTGCAGGAATACCTGAAGAACGTGGCGCAGGACATGGACCTCATGATCTCCCGCTACTTCGGGACTCCCTACGGGCAGCTGCAGGAGGCCTCCGCCCACCTCCTGGCCGCCGGGGGAAAACGCCTGCGCCCCGCGGTCTGCCTCCTCTCCGCCGACGCGGTGAAGAAGGGGTCCTCCTTTGACGTGGCCCCCGCCGCCCTCGCCCTCGAGCTGATCCACACCTTCACCCTGATTCACGACGACATCATGGACCATGACGCCGAGCGCCGCGGCGTCCCGACGGTCCACACGCTCTGGGACGAGCCCACCGCCATCCTGGCGGGGGACGTGCTCTATGCCCGGGCCTTCGAGTTCCTCTGCCGCACCCCGGCTTCGGACAACGCCCGGGTGCGGGCCGTCTTACTGCTCGCTGACACCTGCAACGATATCTGCGAGGGGCAGCACATGGACATGTCCTTTGAAGTGCGGGATGATGTCACCGACGTGGAGTACCTGGATATGGTGAGGAAGAAGACGGGCGCACTCTACGCCGCCTCGGCGGCCATCGGGGCCATCATGGCCGGGGGAAAACCGATGCAGACCGATGCCCTGTTCCAGTTCGGCATGTCGGCCGGGATCGCCTTCCAGATCCAGGACGACCTGATCGACCTCACGGCCCCCTCCTCTGTCAGCGGCAAGGACCGGGCCTCCGACATCCGGGAAGGGAAGCAGACCCTTGTCTCCATCAAGGCCCGGGAGGCCGGGATAGACCTCACCCCGTACCGGAAGCCCTCCTCCGATGCCGAGGTGGATGCCCTCATCGCACAGCTGGAGGAGGCCGGGGTGATTGCGGAGGTGCGGGAGGTGGCAGGGAACATCCTGGAGCACGGCCGGTCCGTGCTCACCATCCTGCCCGGAAGCGAGGAGCGCCGGATGCTCTTTGAGCTGGGCGATTTCTTCCTCTCCCGGGGGTCCTGAATGGGGGAGGACCTGCGGGAGATCCTCTATCGCTACGCCCTCCAGAACGCTGTAAAGTACGGCGACCTCCCCCAACCATCCACCGTCCTTGCCAAGGTGATGGGCACCCACCCGGAGCTCCGCCCCCGGGCGAAGGAGATCGCGAAGCTCCTCCCGGAGGTGATCCCCCGGGTGGCAGCGATCCCGGCGGACCAGCGCCGCGACACGCTCGCGGCCATCGCGCCGGACCTGCTGCAGGAGCTCTCTGAAGCAAAGGAGCCGAAGAAGGGTCTCCCGCCCCTGGAAGGCGCCGAGGGGGGGGTCGTGATGCGCTTCGCCCCCAACCCCAGCGGGCCCCTCCACCTGGGGCACGCCCGGGCTGCGCTCCTGAACGACGCCTACGTCCGGCGCTACGGTGGTAAGTTCGTGCTCCGCATCGAGGATACGGACGCAAAAAGGGTGGACCCGGCCGCCTACGACATGGTACGGGAGGACATCGCGTGGCTGGGTCTCGCCGTCCACGACATTGTGTACCAGAGCGACCGGCTGGATTTGTATTACGGGTATGCCCGGAAGCTCATCGAGCGGGGCGGCGCCTACCTCTGCACCTGCGAGGGGGACATGTTCCGGGACCTGAAGCTCGCGAAGAAAGCCTGCCCCTGCCGTGACCACCCCGTCGAGGAGAACCTGGCCCTCTGGGAGGCGATGCTCGCCGGGGAATACGGCGAGGGCACCATCACCCTGCGGGTGAAGACCGACCTGTCCCACGCGGACCCTGCCATGCGGGACTTTGCGGCCTTCCGGATCGTGGCCTCGCCCCCCCATCCCCGGGTGGACGCGCTCGTCTTTCCCCTGATGAACTTCTCGGTGGCCATCGATGACCACCTGCTGGGTATCACCCACGTGATCCGGGGCAAGGACCACATCGCCAACACCGTCCGGCAGAGCTACCTCTTCGGGTACTTCGGCTGGAAGCCCCCGGTGTACCGGCATTACGGCCGGATGGGGATCGAGGGCGTGGTCCTCTCCACCTCTCAGATGCACAGGGGCATCGACGAGGGTACCTACACCGGCTGGGACGACATCCGCCTAGGGACCCTGCGGGCCATCGCCCGCCGGGGGATCTCCCCCGACGCGGTGAGAAACGCCATCCTCGAGATCGGGATCGGGGAGACGGACATCTCCTTCTCCTGGGACAACCTGTATGCCAAGAACCGGGACCTCGTGGACCCGGTGGCCAACCGCTATGCCTTTGTTCCGGATCCCGTGGAACTCACTATCGAAGGTGCCCCGGTGAAGCTGGCACAGGCCCCGCTCCACCCCGGCGACCCGGCGCGGGGCTGCCGCCTGCTCCCCTTCGAAGGAAAAGCGCTTATCTCCCGTGCGGATCTTTCAGGCCACCACCTGATCCGGCTCAAGGACCTCTGCAACATCACCGTGACCAGATCCGGCAGTACCTTCACAGCAGCCTACGCCGGCGATTCCCTTGACGAAGCCCGGAAGGCGAAGGCGCCCATCGTCCAGTGGCTCCCGCCCTCGTCGGCAGTCCTCTGCGTGCTCCACCACCCCGAGAGGGACATGCAGGGCTCCTGCGAAGCGGCCGTGCGGTCAGAACTCGGAAAAGTGATCCAGTTCGAGCGGGTGGCGTTTGCCCGGATCGAAGCGGTGACGCCTGCAGGTATCGAGGCGTACTTCACGCACCGGTGAGACACGGTTAACCGTGTTTTGGGCTCAACTGGAAGTATCTCCTCTACCTCAGCCCCTATGGCAATAGCACCGAGAGTATATGCATTAGCGCAGAATAATATTCATATTGGCCAGTAGAGGGGGGCATATGGTAAAAACCTGCCAGAGATGTGGAAGGGGATTCTCTTTTTTTCAAGGATTAACCGGAAAGACAATTTGTAACGAATGTTTGGCAGCAGAAGCCGCAGAGAAAATGAGAGTCGAAGCAGAGCATCAAAAGAAATTGGATCTTACCGCTAACGAGATAATTGGTACGAAAAAATTCACTGAGCAACATATCGAGCTATTAAAAAATTACAATAAGTCGGACCAAATTCGAATATTCAGTAAAATCTGGGAAAATTTTACGATTGATAAAGAGATGGATAAAAATGAGCTCGAAACCCTGATTCTACTCCAACAGGCTTTAGGGTTATCGAATGAGGAGATACAATATCAAGAGCGAATCATGCCCTATCAATATATCTACCTTGTCAGGACCGAGGATAAACTCCCCGTTGTTACTCTCCAAGACGGGGGGGGAGGTAATGTGGCATTAAAGAAGGGGGAAATAGCCCATTTCGCGACTGCTGCACGATTGAAAGAGATAAGAATTGTCGAGCTTGGATATTCGGGTGGATCTCATGGTGTGAGCCTTCGCATTATGAAAGGCGTTAGCTATCGAGTAGGATCACATAAAGGACACATTTTTAAGGAGGAGCGGATGGTCGAGACCTCCAAGGGACATCTTATTCTCACCAATAAACGGCTCATCTTCCATCCATTTCCAGGAAATAAAGCAGTGAGTATGCCTCTCGGAAAGATCACATCTTATAACTGCTACGGAAATGGAGTTGAAATCTTTAAAGAAGGTCGAGAGAAGGCGTTCTTTTTCCAGATGGAGAACAGTGGAACTTCAGAAATTGCGGGTATTTGTCTGGGATTTTTATTTGAGCATGCGAAGTAATGAACTCAACTGAGATAGAGATGGGGTGTCGGGTGATTGTATCTGGAGGAAGTGCCTTCGGCATGAAAAGTGGTACGCCCCAGCCGGGACTTGAAATGACCCCATTTCCAGAGCTCGTCGGTTCCCACCGAAGCTCCCCTATCCTCACCGGGGGAGGGCGACGGGGGGGGGGGGGGGGGCGCGCGC
>Ga0315276_10006233_pt1 | contig 11019 bp, 15 predicted proteins | sample YL17G05_0_MG_FD_204542 | JGI IMG/M metagenome (GOLD analysis project Ga0315276, IMG submission 204542) | Sediment microbial communities from Yellowstone Lake, YNP, Wyoming, USA - YL17G05_0 | ecosystem: Environmental > Aquatic > Freshwater > Lake > Sediment | place: USA: Wyoming | collected... | reverse complement strand
TGCCTTACTAAATTAGAATATATAAAACCAGTATTTCTATTTGGATTCAGACTAATATGATATATCTATTGTTTATTTTTATTTTTCTCTTGCCTAAAATAGTTTATGCGGCTCCAGCTGTTATTGCTATAGGGTACATATTGTCTGTCGCAGGTGTAGGTATGTATGCGTATACAATAGCATCAGTTATTGTTACTGTACTAACTGTAGCAGCTATAGGGTACTCTATTTATAGTTCTATAGCTCAATCAAACTCATTAAAAGATAAACTAAAAACTCCTGGAAGTAAATACTCTGCAAATAGTATCGATAATACTTGGTCAAACGAAGGAATTGTTCCTATAGTATATGGCGGCCCTATTGTTATGGGGGGTAATATAATATGGCAATCAGACCCTGGATCAGTGGTAAAGAGGTTCATTGCTTTTTGTGTAGGGGAAGTCAGTGCAATAACTAATGTATGTATTGATGAAACAGCTATAGAAGCATTAAGTGGATGCAGTTATACGGCATATTACGGAACTTCTGCGCAAACACCCGATTCCAGGTGCGCGAGTGCGGTAAGCGGACTTAAAGATCTTGCTTATTTAGCATTGACATTGACCGCAAGCGATAAAGTAACTAGTGGATCGATTAGTTCTTGTGATATTACTGGAAGAAAAATAAAGACATGGAATTCTTCTACAGGCAGTTGGGATACTAATGCACTCAGTTCTTCTAAAAATCCCGTAGCTATTACAAGAGATTATTTATTATTAAGCACTACGGTAGGTGGTTGTGGATTGCCTGAAAGTTATATTGATAATGCAAGTTTTGGCATAGCATCAGAATATTGTGATGTATTGGTTGATGGAACTATAGGAGATTTTGGAACCGAATTTGGAACTGATATAATAACTATGGCTGATACAACCCATAGTTATACTGGGACTAAAGACGGTGCCGGAGTACTTTCAATCGATACCCATTTCTATACTTTCCAAGGATCGATAACCCCTAATCAAGCTGGAAAACCAGTATCGTGTTCTGACTCCTGCATATCACAACATATCTTTAATGTCCCCACCGATATAACCTGCGTTAGGTACAAGATGTACGGTGACGCATGGTACGCATTTGAAGGATCCGCTTCAGTAAGTGTTAAAGTAGAATATACAAATGATGGAACTACTTGGCATACAGTAGCTGGAACAGCAGATTCAGGTACTGGTGGATTTGGGTATATGGGAAAACAAACGATATCTGACTTAGGAGAGCAAGTATTGTATGTCAATATTCTTGCTTGCAAAGGGATTCGTGCATCTGTTGCTTGTTCCGCGAGTGATCGTGATGGTTGGGTATCCAGTACCGCTAAGATATTTGAAATACAGGCATATGGGAGATCAAATTCAGCAGACGAAAAAAGATACGAACTTGACCTAGTTATAGATACTAAACATTCCGCACTTGATAACCTTGCCAATTTCTTTGTTACTTGTAATATGGCCTTAATAAAAAGTGGTGCGCAATACAAGATAATGATAGAAAAATCAGAAGAAACAGCGGTCATGGCTTTTACTGAAGATAATATAAAGAAAGGATCCTTTAACTATGGGTATGGGAGAGCAGAAGATTATCCCAATAAAGTAGGAGTAGAGTGGGTATCCGCACTTGAACCAAGGAATCCAAAGCGATTATCATTTGCTGAAGATGAAATTGACCAAGAAACAAGAGGAGTACACGAAGAAAAAATACAGACATACGGAATAATACGCCAAAGCCAAGCTCTGCGCCTAGCCAAAAAGATACTTTATGAGCGAAAATTAAATGATATTTGGTGTGAGTTTGAAAGTAATATGTCCGCGATGCATTGTGAACCTATGGATGTCGTGAGTATCACGCATTCCAGACCAGGATGGGTTGTTGCACCATTTAGGATAAAGGAAATTACTGAATCAGGTTTTGGAAGGGCTAAATATTTATGTCAGGCGTATAATTCTTCCGTATTAAATGACGGTTATGATACCGCTTATACTAATTGGGATTCTGATAATTCTAATTTATATTATACAGAGAATGAAGATTCAGAATATAAGTTATTGACTGTGGCCGAAGATTATAAAAAATTAGCTCAGTCATTCACTACTATTGATGCGTTAGATATAAGCCAAGTTGTTCTAAAATTAAAAGCAGTAGGGCAACCAGGATCAAGTAGCTCTAGTAGTTCATCCTCTTCATCATGGTCTAGTTCTTCTTTTTCATCAAGTTCATCTTCCATATCTTCAGATTCATCTAGTTCTAATTCAGAAAGCTCAAGTTCAGGATCTTTTTCATCGACTTTTTCTTGGAGTTCATCTTCATCTTCTTCATCAAGCAGTTTAAGCAGTTCAAGTTCCAGTTCTAGTAGTTTAAGCTCTAGCAGTTCTAGCAGTAGTTCAAATAGTTCTAGCTCTAGTTCTAATAGTTCTAGCTCTAATTCAAATAGTTCAAGTTCTAGTTCTAGCAGTTCAAGTTTTAGTTTATCTAGTTCTAGCAGTAGTTCATCTAGCTCTATGAGTTCTAGCAGTAGTTCATCTAGCTCAAGAAGTTCTAGTTCTAGCAGTTCAAGTTCAAATTCTACCAGTAGCAGTTCTTCTTCATCATCTAATTCTAGCAGTTCAAGTTCTAGCAGTTCAGATTCAAGCAGTTCGAGTTCATTATCTAGTAGTTCCAGTTCAGAAAGTTCAAGCAGTTCAAGCCAATCCAGTTCATCTAGCAGTGATTCAATAAATAATGTATGGTTATGGGCTACCATAGAATCAGATAATTCAAACCAGCCAAGTGGAACGATCCTTGCACAAAGTGATTTTGTTTCTACCGGAGATGTTAGTTCTATATTTGATTGGGTAACTTTTTCATTACCTACTCCGTTATCATTGGATGCTGCTACGAAATATTGGATTGTATTCCACGGACATTACACTAAAAGTGATACCGAATATATCACCTGGAAATGTGATGCAAGTTCATCATCTTATAGTTTTGGTGATCTTGCATATCTACTAGATAGAACAGGGTTATGGACGGTTGTTTCCAACGCAGATTTTATGTTTAGGATAGTACAATAACAACTTAAGAAAAACAACGGAGTTTATATGACCCCAAACGAAAAGGATATGAGGCCAGAGTGTTATAAGCGCCATGCTGAGATAGATAACCATATTATTGAAGGTAAGGGATGGCGCATGGCTATTATTGGAATACTCATCACTGTCATAACCCAGGTAGGTGCTTTTCTATTTATGTGGGGAGGGTTGACCAATACGGTGAATAAAAACAGCAGTTACCTATGGGGAGAATTGACCGATTCTGCCAGAGAGAATACACGCAATATGGACAGGCTTATGGTTAAACTTGAGAATATAAAATTGATAGCGGTTGTAGGTGACCAAGGTATTCCAGTTATTCAAGGAGAACAAGGTATTCAAGGAGTGCCTGGTAAAGCGGGGAAGCCTAAATAAGGAGGAACAATGCCTGCACTAATAATAGCGATACTCCCGACTCTTTTAGGTATCATTGCTACTGTTGTCGCATGGAAATTGAATCCTAAAAGAATAATCTATACTGAATTAGATTCAATTTATAGGGAACTTGAAAAACTTTACGGGCGCAGAGATAAAGCGTTGCTAGGTAATGATACTGATGAACTCACTATAGTAAATTCTCTTATAATCAAGTTGATCGAAAGAAAAAACACCTTACTAGCGAGGTTAAAATGAAAAGAATAATCTTGATAGCACTCATTCCTATTATGCTTTCCGGATGTGCATGGTTCAAGAAACAAATTGTATTTTTTAATGATTCTGATAAGATAATGGCTGATGATGCTAAGAAAGGAGTATGTGAAAAAACATCATACCCCTGTGTGGTAATGAGTAAAGGAATGTATCGCAAGCTCACGGACGTGAATGGAATTAAAACAGTTGAAGTGGTTGATTGTTCTCAATGTAAATAAGGAGGTTCCTTATGTTCAAAAACCAAAAGAAAGTAAAGTTGACCGTGGATACACAATTGGATATTTTTGAAACTATATTTTTACACTTACTCGATATACCTTCAATGAGATGGAAATTAAAAAGAATGATCGAATCCCGCGAAAAAGTAGACCAGGCGGAACTTGATCTTAAATTGAAGGTTTTAGAAATAGAGATATTACAACAAAAAGGAGGTGATGTATGAGTTGGTATACCATCGCAAGCACCATAGCGATACCGTTTGTGGTTGCTCTTTTGAAGAAAATTAAGCTACCTTCAAAATGGGCTCCTTTAGCGGCATTCGCAGTCGCAGGGATCCTGGTAGGAATCGGTAAAGTTTTTGGGGTCGAACAGAATGTAAACGACATAGCCCAAGCAATACTTACCGCATTAGGAACAGCAGGTGTTGCAGTATTAGGATACGATACTGCTAAGAAAATAACAGAAACAAAATAAAATAGGAGGGATGTAATGAAGAAGTTAGTATTATTAGTTGCAGTATTGTTGTTAACAGTTACACCAGCGTTTGCACTTTTAGACACTATTAGAAATAACAGCCCTGAACAAGATCAAACACAAGGTCAAGCACAAGGTCAAGCACAGGGTCAATTGCAAGGTCAGGCGCAAGCGGCCATTGCCGCACAAGGGCAGGGGCAAGGGCAAATCGGAGTTGTTTCTACCAATGTTGGCGGGGATACCGTGAAAGATAATTATGCTCTTTCATTCCCTAATGTAAGTGCAGCAGAAGGAACAAATTCTGCAACTGCTACTTATTTATTTGGTAGTTTAGGATTAGCTGATACCGAAATGTATAAGAAAGGCATCGCTACCATTCAGACAGTTCTAGCGGTTCCTGATGATATCATTTCTAAAGAAGAAAAGAAAGTTCTTGTCAACCAGGTCATCGCTAAAATGATGGCTTCTATCAGAGCTAAAAGACTTCTTGGTATCGGTCCTGAACAACACTCCAAAAATCTGTTCAACCTATTCGGTGTTATTTCTACCGATTCAGTATGGGCAGAAGGACAGCAACCGTTCCAAAAAAAGAAAGATATTAAGTAATATTAGCAACAAAAAAGCCCACTTTATGAGAGTGGGCTTTTTTTATGCCTAAAAGAGGCGATTTAAGACACGATCTCCTTTAGATGTACGCATATACGATATTGCTTGTTTTGGGTAGAGTTCGTTGAAATGTCAAGCGTGAAGAATTGAAAATAGGGGCATTTTTAAAGATTGTCCTACTTCTTCTTAAAGACCCAAAAGTAGGAGTGAAACTTTCTTGCATGCCTTTGGACTAGATTTGGATTGAAAATCCTGGCATTTGCTACTAGGATAAATAGATCTTGAGCGTAAAAACCCATCTCTTCAGCTATGGTATACACTAAGCAGTGGGTCATAGTAGTAACCGAATCGGTATAATCCTGGCATTTCCATATCAAATACCCACCTTTGCGCAGTACGCGGTAGAACTCTTTGGCACTTAAAAAGTAATGGTCATAGAGTTCTTTATAATCCTGGTACACGGTGAATCTTTTACTCATAATATTATTCTTTACTTGGCCGTGGATCCCGAAACAAAATGGCGGATCAAATACGATTGAATTTAATTGATCTTTTTCAAATGGTAAATTGCATGAAGTTGCTTGTACGGTATCGGGTGTCTGCGGCTTAATATCAAACTTATACTTCGGCGCCTTAATATTCTTATAAAAGTTACCTTTAGAATATGTCGGATCACAATCGAATCCATCCGGGCAGTAAAGGTCAATGATGCTCTGCAATATTTCATCCTGTGAATATGATACTGAACTAATTACCTTTTTCATTTTTGGATGACTCCTTTTTTTTAATTTCTTTTCTTACGCAGTATTTACAGATATAACCTACTATAAAATCCTTAGTTTCTCCTTTCTGGTTTGTTCTTTTTTCATGCGCGGTTAAAGGGAAGTTATCTGATGTAGCACTTAAAGATTTGCTACAAGACCGACAAGTTATATTCATTCTAGCATCTCCGTTCCTATTATTTCAGCATCAAAAATACCCATTATTTTCTGCACATCCTTATCCGCTTCAGCCCGGCGCCTTAAATAAAGTGGAGCTAACTTGTTCTTTTCCGCTGTGGTTAATTGATCAAATATGTCATCTAAAGGCTTTTCGTACTTAGTTCTGAAGTTATTCTGAATCTTAGCCCAGCGAGCTTGGTCTTTTTGTAGTTCAGTAGCGTTTTTGACCAGATATTCCAATGCTTCGACAAAATTCTTGTATCTCTCTTTAAATTCAGTTACTTGCGACATTTTTCCTCCTTAAAAAAACCTGTTATGAGCATAACGGTATAACGGATCGTAACGGTATGACATTGAGGTTTTGCAATAGTTTATATCAAAAAACCAACAGGTATGGTCAGATTCCTTAAGATATGACATATATTTATTTTCATTAAAAAACAGCCTAAAAAAACATATATGCGTCATATCTTAAGGGATTTAACTATACTTGTTTGTTTTTTGGTATAAACCATTGGCATTAGAAGAAAACATAACCGTTATGGCAACTTCCGCGTAGAATCGTTTTGTGCCTTTTGGTCCATATGAATTTGGTAAGAATATCTGTATGGATCAGCATAATGTTTATGGCAAAGACCCTTAGAATGATGTTTTGCATAACATCCTTTGACAGAACAAAGTTTTGGTAAAGAAATAACTGTACGTACTCGTTCTGGAGTTCTATGTGGAATGATATGAAGTACTTTTTCTTTTTTTACCTTACGCAGTCCACAAGATACCTCACGCTCAAGCCACTGTTGCTGTGTCAACTTGAGATATCCTATATTTCTTTTAGCATTAGGATGAACAAGATAAGGATCTTTCAATGGCCCATATTTTTTCTTTTTTCTGTTTAAAATGTATGCTTTATTTTTTTCATAGTATTCTTTTTGGTGTGCTGGAATATCCTGTATCTTGCATTCCTGGCATCTCCTTGATGCAAATGTATCACTCTGATATTCCTTTTTACACTTATGGCATATTTTATTCATCAAGCAACCCTTCTGGAGCGTCTAGAGTAACTGGGTTCAATGGCTTACCATTTATAGGGTTATAGAATAGATTCTTATCGCAAGGGTATTTGTCATACAGATCCTCAACCTTTGGGAGGAAATTAAGTGCGCCTGTAGAATAATCTATCCCACGCTTACTGATCTTGAATACAGAAGCCTTACCTTTTCCCCCAGAAGATAAGGCAGAATAATCTATAAGCCCACCTGCAAGAAGCGTATACATCCATTTCTTGACCTTTTCTACTTTCCAATCCAGTTCTTCTGCTACTGATTTATGAGTAAAGTTGAATTCAACATCTGGACCCATCCCCAAGTTCTTGAAGTTCTCATTCATTGAGTTAATGGCTTTCCATATATCTTCTGCTGATGGACCTATTTCGTATATGGTGTAAGTCAAAATAGACTCTGCTACGCATTTAGCAATATAATAATCTGCAAGAGTAGAAACTAACTTACTCCCATTATCCTTTATCTTCTCTTGTTTCCTATGGAATTGGTGCAGGACTGTTATTATTTCTATTAAAACCCTGAATCTCTCCCTATCCCTGCGTATGCGTACAGGCTTATCCGGGAAGCTCGCGAATACCTCTTCCGCATAAGGGATTATTACTTTAAAATCAGGATTAAGCAATCTTTGCGTATTCTTCCATAGGTTAAGTTCTTTTTCATCTACCTTGAAATCTTCACCTTGCGCCCTACGGATCGTCACATCACCTATAAGCCTGGTTAATTGCGGTGAATCATCAGAGAATACAGAGAAATTCCTTGTTTCATTCTCATCAAACATCTTGGCTTTGGTGGTTGTGATCAGAAATCCAACTGGACCTTTTACACGCTTGGTGATTGTTTCCATATTCCCTGTATTGGGATCCTTCACAGGCATCATTAAGATAAGATCTCCTTCAGATTGAGCTGTCCTGATAGAGTAATCCGCGCTTTCAGATCCTGGGAGTTCGTTGACGTATATAATTCTATGCTGCATTCCGTCTTCTTGCAGATGGTAGAAAGCGTTTTGCGTAGCTCTAGTAATAAAATGATAGCCTTCTTCTGGGATAAGTTTTTGGATATTTTGGCATGAGAAAGATTTTCCACTTGAAGATTCTCCTTTCACTGTTATAGACAATGGGTCTTTTAATATCCTTGAGGTAAAACATAAGTACACCATAAGCCTGGCGATCTCTTCGCCAACAACCCCCATCCTATTTGTGGCATCAATCACCTTGTATAATAAGTCTGGGGTGCTTTCAAGATACTTTACCGCTTCGTTTTTCTCCTGCTCTGTCATTATGTAGAGTTGTTTCGGCGCGGTAAGTTTTTCGTGTTCTTCTTTTTCTAATTGTTTGCGTACCAGATCTTCGATCTTAATCAAGTCTGCATCGATATCATCATCCGCGGCAGCCTTAGAGAATCTTTTCCGGTGGGAAGCCATATCAAGGTTTATCAGATCCTTGAATATAATCTTATCTCCTTTTGAAAGAGTAAGGGATATCTTGAACTTAGAACCTTGGGTAAACTGGAAATTAGTCAAGCGGTATTCATATTCTTTCTTCCTGAATACCATGATCTCCGCATCACGGAATATCATCGTGATGATACCTTTTTCTATCTGATCTTTCCTAGCTTGGGCTTGCATCATAGGACATACTGCTTTGTCGCAGTAATTCGTTATGATGCCGTCTTCGCATCCGTAGCCCTTATAATTACCCTTGAATACTGATTCTACTATAGTAAGTATCTCTTTGTCGCTTAATGGTGCCGCATTCTTTGCGTTCCAATTTTTCAATAGAACTCCTATATCATCACGCGGCATATTGCGTTCTTTGAAGAATATAGTCAGTCTAAAGCAAGCATCGTTCCTATGACCTTTTTGAACTCCTTGTTTTATTTTTTCTATACAAGGTAAAACCTTGGTGAATGTTCTTGTTTCATCTAGAGATCCTTCTTGCATCACTACTTTTCTGCGCTCAAGAGAATTTATTTCTATTAATTCTTCGATGACAGATATATCCGTATATTCTATTTTATTTAAATCTTGGGAATGATCTATGATGATATTGTTCTTATCATCAACAAAAACTGTTTTTCCATTCTTTGTATCCCCACCAAATAACGGAAGGAATATAAAATTACCAAACTGGTTTTCCCCCACTTCATCTTGTTTAGGAAATAATTCACATTTTATCTCAAGTTCTTCAAGGATCATCTCGAATACTAAGCGAGGTTTTACCGCTTCGATAGGCTTATTGAAGAAACACCAGACATGGAATCCCTTGCTCTTGCTTCGTTCTATCCACATCTTTATCTTAAATTTATCAGCCTTTTGTTTTATCATCAATGCGGTATCAAAATTAGGGAAGTCTATGTCGCATGCGATCCAATGAGTCATTTTTTGTTCGAATATAGGATATACTCCTATGCGCTGAACACCTTCGAGATGATTCTTATATTCTTCTTTAGTCAATGGCTGTTTCAGGCAGATCTGATTTATTCCATAGCAATCTGTTCTTCCTGAAAATAATTTCATAAAATGTGAAGTGGTGGGCATGGTATTCCTCTCTTATCGAAGTAATAAATACATACAAAGAATAAGCAATGCACTAGCAATTAATGCAGAACCTATTAAAATCAATATTATTTTTAACATAACATCTCCTATATAGCGGTTCTCATTTGTCATTGGGAATAGAGAGCGCTTTGACACCCCCATAGGAATAATTAGCTGTTATGAGCCTTGGCCATTCCTTCGATCACCTGCGCCATGAACCTCTGCATCTTTGAGCAATTTTTCAATGAAGTCATTTCATTGATGTTTACTACCTGCTCAGCTCCTAATAAAACTGATACAAACAATGTTGCTTTCTTATCATCAGGATCAACTTTAGATAATTTAGGCAATCCTTTAAGATGATTTTTTACTTCTGATACAACTTTGTCAGGAATATCTCCAATAGTAATTGCGATCTCTGATGTGGTTATCCCTGTTACTAACAATTTAGCTTGCAGTTTCATTTCTCTGTCTCCTTTTTAAATATTTTTTTCAATGTTGATTTGTTAACTCCGTACCTAGCTACAATTTCAAACACTCCTTCCGTATAGGTGCTGACTATTTTTTTTCTTTTCAGCTTTTCCACAGATGGATCCCCGCTTCCTACTATTACATATACCGCATTCGCCACTTTTCACCTCCTTTATGGTAGTTGCCTCCAAGTTTAACTTAAATATTTTTCCTGGAGGAAAATCAAATCCTAATAATTCTCTTACTCCCCTGTAGCACGCAGAGAAGAACCAAGTGTCATCTTTCTTGAGTTTGCAGACTACAAGTTCTCTCTGTCTTTCTATGAACAATTTCACTACTCCCTCGCTTTCAGATATTCAATTATTTCATCTATCTTCTTTTCATGGTCTTGGATAATACACAAGGCTTTTACCAAATTCCCAGGAGTAAACTTGTCTACAAACTCCACATTTTCTGATAGGGTAGTTGGATTATGTTTTAGCTTGCTGGGCAACCCTGGCAACTGTTTGGGCTTGCTCCAGTCTGTGAGGTTGCAGGGCATACCACAATTACTACAAACATAATACTTCCCAGGTTTTTCAGTACCTTCGACTTTTGCAGCTCCTGCCCTGCAACATTCTGATACCGGAAACATCTTGCCTAATGGTTCTGCTTCATGCACAAGGAGGCTTATAAGCGCATCAATTAAATCCTCAATCCACTCCCTGTTATTTCCAGAATAATGAGCTAATTGGCTATCCTGCACTATTCGCCTAATCTGTTCGTTCAATCGTTTCATCTCCCCAACCTCTCTAAGTTGTCTAACATTACTTGACGGCAAGCGTTCCATTCCTTTGAAAAGCCTTCCCCCTTAATTGTCAAAGTATCGTGTGGAGCTTGCCTGTCAATACCGATAGCTAATTGGAAAGTAATTTTTCCAGAGCAGTTACGGACTTTGCAAGCTCACACACGGTTGA
>Ga0315276_10006229_pt1 | contig 11023 bp, 14 predicted proteins | sample YL17G05_0_MG_FD_204542 | JGI IMG/M metagenome (GOLD analysis project Ga0315276, IMG submission 204542) | Sediment microbial communities from Yellowstone Lake, YNP, Wyoming, USA - YL17G05_0 | ecosystem: Environmental > Aquatic > Freshwater > Lake > Sediment | place: USA: Wyoming | collected... | reverse complement strand
CAAAGGAAGGAAAAGTTACTTTAGATTTAGAAATAGACAATAAAAACATTACAATTGAAAGAAGCCTGTCAAGAGGAAAAACAGTTTCTCAGGAAGATTCAAAAATTACAATTGATGATGAAGCAAAAGAAATGTCAGTCACAGAATTAAAAAATTCAGTTCTTTCCCTTCTTCAGTATCCTCAGGAATTTGCAAAAAAATCAAACATTCTCTACAGATTCACAGTCTATACTCCCCAGGAGGAAATGAAGCAGATAATCTTGGAAAGCAGTGAAGCCAGATTAGACACATTAAGGCATGTTTTTGGAATAGACAAATACAAAAGAATAAAGGAAAATACAGAGATAATCCGCCTGAAAATGAGGGAAGAAACAAAATCAAAAGAAGCAATGATTTTTGACCTGGAATCAAAGAAATCAAGGAAAATTCAGAAATCAGAAATAATTGAAAAATTAATGTTGGACTCTATTGAGATAGAAAAAGAATTTCTTAAAAAAACAGAGGAAAGAAAAAATATTGAGTTAAGCATAAAGGAAGTTCAGGAAAAAATAGAAGAAAAAAGAAAGTTTGAAAATGAAATTGGAAAAACCCAGGCTCTTTTAATAGGAAGAAGAGAGTTATCTCTTTCTTTAAATAAAGAGGAAGAAAAATTAAAAATCCAGATTGATGAATTGGAAAAGCTTCAGATTAATGAGCAGGAATTACTAACTTTGCAATCATCAAAAAAAGTTTCCCAGATTCAAATTGACACCTTAAATCAGAAGTTCATGGAAATTTCAAGCATAATTTCCTCGCTAGCCATGAAAAACTTTGACAGTGAGAAACTAAAACAGAGCATTTCAAAAATAGAGCTCTGCCCAACATGTCTCCAGGAAGTAAATCCAACTCACAAGGCAAACATTATGAATAAGTCTGATTCTGAAATATCAGAGAATAAATCCAAACTATCCGAGCTTTCCAATGAAAAATCAAAAATATTTTCAGAGCTTGAAGTTTTAAAAAAGAAAATTCTAGAAGAGGACTCAAAAATCTCAGAGTTAAGACTTGCAAAAGTAAAGCTTGAGGCATTGAAGGAAAAGAAAGCAAGATTGTTAGAAATAGAAACCCAGAAACTCTCAATTGAGAAAGATTTTGACATGCTTGAAAAACACGTAATTTCACTGAAAGAATCAATTCTCGACTTGTCAAGATACGACTTAATTTTTAGAACAAAAGAAAAAGAGCTTGATGATGCAAGAAGAAATGAAAAAATGGAAGAAATTAAGTTAGAGAGGACAAAAAAAGAGCTCGAGCTTAATAGGCAGGAGATTATTGAATTAGAACAAGAAATACTTGCAAAAGAAGAAATAAAAACAAAGCTAAGCAGTCTATTAAGTCTCCAGGATTGGCTTACCACAACCTTCCTGGATATTATCTCATTCACAGAAATGAATGTTCTTCTAAAATTAAGGGGGGAATTTTCAAAACTTTTCAATGAATGGTTTAATATTCTTGTTCCAGAGATATTTACAGTAAGATTGGATGATTCTTTCACTCCAATCATAGAACAGCAGGATTATGAGTTGGATTACAGCTTCTTATCAGGAGGAGAACGAACAGCCATAGCATTAGCGTACAGGTTAGCGTTAAATCAGACAATAAACTCCCTGTTAAGCAAGATAAAAACAAAGGACATTGTTATTCTGGATGAGCCAACCGATGGTTTCAGTGAACAGCAGTTAGACAAGATGCGTGATGTTCTCAGCCAGTTAAAAGTCAAGCAATTAATTCTAGTCAGCCATGAGTCAAAAATAGAAAGCTTCGTGGAAAATATCATAAAATTCAAGAAAGAGCAGGGTGTGACTCGAGTTGAAACGTGATTTTTTTAATAAAGTAAAAAAACAGAATTAAGCATGATCCTGCATGTATTCAATAACAATTTCTATTATTTTTTTAACAGTCTCATTGCAGTTCTTAAAATAAACCCTGTCTAAAATTTTAATCCCATTTTTTCTGATTACATCGCTTATTAATGCATGTATGAATGATTGTGTTGCAGATTTAACTTTATCAAAGTCTAATGTAACCTCATCCCCATTCTCCAAACTTGGGATAATCTTATTTATTCGGATATCTTTCGCTACGTCTTTATTTTCCGCAAAACCTCCAACAAGTGAATAAAGCTTTATTTCCATGAGCTAAATAAATTGAGGTTTTTTGTATTTTATTTTATTTTGGTGTTTTCTTCCTTCTCGATAAACTTTTCTAATCAAGTCAAGCAATCCATTAAAGTTAAGAGTATTATCTAGACATAAGTCTATAGCGACCACCGTTCCTCTCCAAAATGGCAGGTTCGTTTCAAAAGAATGATGGTCTTTGAGGGGGTCAGAAATTAGCTTTACTTGTTTATTTTTTGGATTTTTTAACAGTTTGTACATCGCCTTTCCGCTGTATATCATAAAAAAGTCTCGGCTCATTTTAGCAAGAGATTTAATAAAGAATAACCCTGCTCCAGCATTTGCTTCTGTCCCGCCAATTTTTGTTGTAGTTCCAGTTATGCCGGGAGTTAAAGCCAAAGTTAATGCATGAAGGTCATCTTTTGGATGATGAAATCTCTCAAGAGTTTGCCTTATTCCAACTCCAGTATCAACCACTCCTATCCTGATGGTGTTGCTTTTCTTGTAGTACTGAGCGCAAACTATTGCTCCATCAGGAGAAGATGCATGTTCAAAAACATTCCTTACCAACTCACTGATTATATACTTTATCGGTTCTGCCTGTTCAGGGTTAAGATGCAGCATAGGAATCATATCCCTAATGAAATCATCTAAATTCTGGGAATTTTCTATAAGCTGTAGGGGTATAAATTTTCCAGCGGATTCATGGGGGGTTATCTTGATTCCTGAGTTGATTTTCAATATCTTAAACAGCCCCATTCTTTCAAAATAGTGTTTTGATGTTGCCTCCATTTTCTTAAAATTTAGTTTTGCCCGGTTTCTTCTTATAAACAATCCTAGCCCCGTAATCATGCACAACACAACCGGATGCACAGACACCCATTTTTTGTGGGAAGTTATCTCTAAAATTTCGCTATTGCTTGTATCAAATGAATGAATAAAAGGGTCTATGTTGCCTATCCAGACACTATTCGACAAATGAATTTTCATACTGCCGAGAAGAAATCCCGGTTTATAAACCCTTCTAAAACACCGGGATTCCCGGTATTTCACTAAAAAGTCGCAAGTAAGGGAAATATGCATTAAGCGCAAGCCTGCAAGAGGGGCTAAAAAGTCACGAGTCAAAAATTGAAAGCTTCGTGGAAAACATCATCAAGTTCAAGAAGGAGCAGGGCGTAACTCGAGTTGAAAGCTGAATCTTACAATAATCAGATTTAGTTTCAGACAATTATAGAGAAGGAGAATTAAGCATGATCCTGCATGTATTCAATAACAATTTCTATTATTTTTTTAATAGTATTTAAGCCGCGATCTATTTTGAGAAAAGTTTATAAACCCTGAAAGATAGAGGAATATATATTCTGGAGAGGTATTAGGTGTTTCTTATAACATAATGCAAAGATGGACGAAGAACTAAAAAACAATGTAATGAAATCTGGAACAAGCATTCTGGGGCTTGTCTGCAAGGATGGAATCGTAATGGCGTCAGACAGAAGAGCCACAGCTGGGAACTTAGTTATGTCAAAGAACACTCAGAAAACAGTAAAAATTAATGATTATCTTGTTGCTTCAGGAACAGGCATGGCGTCTGATATTCAAATGCTCCAGAAAATAGTTGCGGCAGAATTAAGATTAAAAGAACTTAAGAGCAAAACAAGACCAAGCGTAAAGGAAGCAGCAAACTTATTTGCAATGCTATCATTCAGAAATATCAGGCAATTTACAACAATCCCAAGCATAGCTGGAACTTTAGTTGCAGGATATAATGAAGACGGAACTTTCGAGCTGTACACCATAGAACCAGCAGGAAGCATAGCAAAGGTGGATGACTACGATGCAAACTTCTCAAGCGGAATGCCTTTCATCTTAGGTTTATTGGAAAGGCAGTATAAAAAAGACTTATCAGTAAAGCAGGGAATAGAGCTTGCAATTGAAGCAATCAAATCCTCGACTCAAAGAGATATTGGTTCTGGAAACGGATTAGACGTCTTCGCAATAACAAAAGACGGGATAAAACAAGTAGTAGACCAGATTATAGAGCCGAACTTCAAGTGAGAATTTAATGAAGATTACACTATTTTAAATTAATATAAATTAGCAAATAATCATAATCAGAAAATTAGCAGATAATTTCTAAAACTAAAATAAAAATGAAAATCACTCATGAAGCAATATCGGCGGGAAAAATAGCCAGAATGTCAGAGATACTTCTTATCTCTGAGCACACTCAGAAATCCGAGATTTCTGATGAAACCGGAGGTTGTTCGGCATGGACATAATAAAAAATATATTAGATGAACTTCCAAAAGAAGTAAGCAGCGCAGGATTTGAAGGCGCAAACATAGTTCTTTACACAGATAATGAAAACTTTTTTAAGGATGGAGAATCAAAAATTAAGGCAATTGTTGACAAAATAAAAAAGAGAATTGAATTGAGAGCTGACGAAAAGATTCTGAAAGATAAAGAAGAAACCGAAAAGATAATCAGAAAATTAGTTCCGGAAGAGGCAGAAATCACTCATATAATCTTTGATGTGCAGAGAAGCATAGTAGTCATAGAAGCGAAAAAACCCGGATTAGTTATTGGAAAGGGGGGAAGCATTTTACAAGAAATTAGAAAAACAACTCTGTGGCTTCCGCAGATACAAAGAAGTCCCGCAATTCCAAGCCAGATTACAGAAAGCATCAGGGAAGTTTTATATGAAAACAACAGCTACAGAAAGAAATTCCTCAACGGTATCGGAAAGAAAATATACGAGGGATGGAATCCTGAGAAAGTAAATGAATGGATTCGAGTCACTTTCATGGGCGCAGGGAGAGAAGTAGGGCGTTCTTGTTTGCTCTTGCAAACGCCCGTTTCAAAAATACTTCTAGATTGTGGAATTAACGTAGCAGCATATAACAGCAGCGATAAATTTCCATATTTTGATATTCCTGAATTCAACATAGAAAACTTAGACGCAGTAATTCTTTCTCACGCCCACTTAGATCATTCCGGTTTGGTTCCTTATCTTTATAAGATGGGATACAAAGGCCCGGTTTACATGACTCAGCCAACTCGGGATATAGCTGCACTGCTTGCCTTAGACTTTATCGGAGTAGCATACAAAAAAGCATCATCCCCATTATTTTCTTCTTCAGATATTAAAGAAATGGTTAAGCACTCAATATGCTTGGAGTTTAATGAAGTTACAGACATAACTCCAGATGTAAGATTAACATTTTGCAATTCCGGGCACGCCTTAGGGGCGGCAATGGTTCACTTAAACATTGGAAATGGACTGCATAATTTGGTTTATACTGCTGACATGAAGTATGGGAGAACAAGATTATTAGATCCAGCAATAACTAATTTTCCAAGAGTTGAAACAATGATTATTGAATCTACTTATGGCGCAAAGGAAGACGTTCTTCCCCCAAGAAGAGATTCAGAAGCCCAGCTAATAGAATTAATTAAAAAAACAATTGAGAGAGAGGGCAAAGTTCTTATTCCAGAATTAGGTTTAGGAAGAGCTCAGGAAACAATGTTAATTATTGATGACGCAGTTAAGCAGGGTTTGCTTCCTCCAGTTCCAATTTACATTGATGGGATGATATGGGATATTAACGCTATTCACACAGCCTATCCTGATTTCCTGTCAAGTTCTGTAAGAAGCATGATATTCCAGGATAAAAATCCCTTCTCATCAGACGTTTTCCAGAGAGTTGGTTCAAGCCAGGAAAGAAAAAAAGTAATTGAAGGCGGGAGTTGCATTGTTCTTGCAACTTCAGGAATGTTGCAGGGCGGGGCTTCTGTTGAATATTTCAGGGAATTCGCAAGCAATAAAAGAAACACAATAGTTTTTGTGTGTTATCAGGGAGTAGGAAGTTTGGGAAGACAAGTTCAGGAAGGAATCACTGAAGTAAAAATGTCTGCTGATGGAAAAGAAGAAGACGTAAAAGTTAATCTGGAAGTTACCACGATTGCAGGGTTAACAGCTCACAGCGGGAGAAACGAGCTTTTAGCATTTGTTAACCACAGCAATCCCCGCCCAAAAAAGATAATAATCAATCACGGTGAAGCGAGCAAGTGCATAGATTTAGCAAGCGCGATTTACAAGCTGGACAGGATAGAAACAGTCTGCCCAAGAAATTTGGAAACTGTTCGAATAAGATAATTTTCAGTTTTCTATGAGTTCTATAAACTTTTGTATTACTGCTATCAAAAATTTACACTTTAGAAGATTCTGCCACTTCAGCTAATTGTCCTTCTTTTGCTCTTGGAACCTCAATTAAATTTTTAAGTTCCCATAAATCAAGCTCTACAGCATGACCATACTCCTGAATAACAAAACTATAATCTCCACCAACTTTTTTCATAAAAAATTTAATCTCATACTCTTCAAATCCGCCTTGAGTAGCATTAGAGCCAGTATACTTGAATTTCTTTCCCTTTAATGCCTTTTCAGCTTGTTCTACTAAAATATCCTGTGCTGTTTTTTGTTGATGGTTTAATTCGCTCATGCTATCACAAATTTCAGTCAGTTTTTAACTATTTCTATACTTGAGAATATACGAACCGACTTTCTCACCCGAGGATGTGCCTTAACTAGAAAGATTATCTTAACTCCTGAAGTTGTTTTCTGTGAGATTCTGTTTGAAAGAAGCCACGCTTAACTATTTCTTCACATCTTTCGGTACATGAAATACAGTAAAACACAATTAATTGTTTAATAGTAAAGTTTATATACTAAACAATTAAACAATTAATATGGAAGAAAAAATAGCTTTAGAAGTAATTTATAATCTTAGCGCAGATAAGCTAATTAAATGCTCTGAGGGAGAACTTTTCGATAGGACTGCCTGCGACCAAGAAAATATAGGGGTTAGAATAGCTGGTTTTGGAACTAAAAATGGGGGCGTAATTCTTATTGGACAAAGAGATTTAAAAGAAGGAGGAGAAATACTTGGTGTTAATGAAGACGAATTTCAAAGAACTTTTTCTCAAGCGATTGATAATGTTAGACCTGCGCCACTAACCAAATCTAAAATTGTCGAGTATAAAGACAAAAAATTGGGGGTTATAGAAGTTAGGGATGTTGGGGAACTTAGACCCTGTGCTTACAAAAAAAATTTTTATGAACGCAAAGGAGAATCCACTCTGCCATTGCAACCTGAAGAAGTAAGACATTATCACATTGTCTACGGGGGCGTTAATATGGAAAATTTGCCTACCCATGCTACTAAAGAAGATTTAGACAAAGATGAACTAAAAAAATATTCAGGGCTATTAAACAAAACTGAAGGAAATATTTTAAAAAGCATTGCTCATGACGACTCTTTAACCATAAGGGGAGTAATTGCATTAGCTAAAAACCCATCCAATTATGTTGAAGGAGCATTCATAGAAATTCAGAAATATGAAAATGTTCTTGGTAGTCCCCCAATACCAATAGGGCCTTCAATAAAATTATCAAAACCCGCAGCTATGTTAATTGAAGAGGCAACTCAAATAGTTCTACAAAATTTGCCTATCGAACGAAAATATGACGGAGCCAAAATGATTGAATTGCCAATAATTCCTGCAAGCGTTATTCGTGAAGTTATCACTAATTCTATAGCTCACAGAAACTATAGAAGTAGCGAACATGTTAGAATAAGACTCTTCGCAGATTGTTTTGATGTGTGCAATCCAGCAATAATTTCTGAAAAAATGTGGCAAGACATGTTGTCAAGTCATTCTACGTATCATCCAAATGAAGGACTTTATACTTTTCTTAATCCAAAACACCTATATGAAGGCAGGGGCGAAGGTATTTGGAAAATTAAAGGAGAACTTGAAAGTTTGCGTAAAATAGAACCAGAGTTTAAGGTAATTGGAGAATTGCCTTCTTCATTCTATGTTAAAATAAATTTAAGTTCAAAAATAGCTAAGGACATAAAGATAGTGCGATTATATTCTATGATAAAAAAAGAAAAAATAATAACTTCTTCAAAGGTGATGAAATATTTGGGCGTCTCTAGAGTAACTGCTCTTAAAATACTAAATGAGTTAGTTGATTCTAATTTACTTGAACATGAAGGAACAACAAAAACAAGTAAATATATAGTTAAAAAGTCTAACCTGCCTCAATAATAATTTTTCCTTCTTTTAAAGAAGCTTTAATCTCTTTTCCTAATAGCTTACTTTCCTTAACAACATCTTTAGGCAATATCAAAATATAACGATTATAAGTAACCTCTCCCACTTTTTTGTCTAATACTTCTCGTATCCTCATAAAATAATCATGTGCCTGAACTTTAAATATCTTTACAGAGCCAGAAATCTGAATCTCTTAAACATTTATATCTTTTAGAACCACTGTCACACTGCCATTGTTTATCAGCTTAATCATCAGCATTCACAGTATCTCTAACTAAAGTAACTATAGATTTTCTTCTATCTTTGTCAGTCATTAATCTCTGCCTCTCCGCAGCATCATCAGCCAATCTTCTCATCTCAGGATATTTTGCGAAATATTTTTCAACTTCATGCGCATCCAAGAGAGGGTAATACTCAAACTGATCCATATCCCTAGACAATTTCCAGGCTTATATATTTTTCTAAGTTTACAAATCAGAATAATCAGTTATATCTTCTTTATTGCCACACTCACAAATAATCTCCACAGTCACACCGTCGGTTGAATGTCCATACATAAAAGAATATTCCGGTTTGAAAATAGGATCAGGACTATCCCTGTTTATATGGGAATCATGCGCCCTGCGAAATTTTCTCAATTTTGCCAAATCAACACTAGCTTCATGCTCAATTTTATTTCCTTTCAAACAATCTTCAATTGACATAATTTTAACATTAACAATTACTTTAAAAATATTTATGTGCTGACTTTCATTTATTTTCTAAACAAAATATCGCTCTCTTTAACAAAAAACTCCTCAGCATACCCTCTTGAATTTGTTTTTACAAGATAATCCCTAGTTGCTGTAGGCCCTATCATGCTTAAAATCCCCTTGCAATTTAAAAGAATAGGGCTCTCCCCCATAGCTGCAAATTTCTCAACAGGCGTGAGCAAAGTCAAATGCTCGGTTCTAGCGAGTATTTCCTTCCCATTAACAGAAACTCGAGTTTCTCCACAATGAACATCCCTCCTGTCAGGAACTAATTCACATTTTATTCCAAGAATACTCTCTTTTATTTGCATAAATTATTTTGTTTTCATGTGTTTAAAAACCTTTAGAAAACAATAAATTATCTAAAAAAGATTTATTCTTATCATAAATCCATTATCTCTTTTCCATTACAATATCCAAAGACATTTTTGCTTTGGGCATGCATTCTGTTGTCAAATCCAACTGCCCAGTCGCATTTTCAAATGCTTCAAAACATTTTCCAACATAAAATTGGAAAGCAGGTGACATTCCATCCATCAATTCAGCTCTGTCAACAGGCTTTTTGTCCCTTAACACTTGCAATTGTCCTTTCTCGTATCTGAATTCTACATCCATTTTCTTATTTCCTTGCTATTTAATTTTCACTTCTTATACTTTTATCTTGTCTCAGAATTCACTGAGGTTAATCGCCTCTAAGTTCCAAGAAATTACTTCTTTTTAAACATTTCTGCTACCCCTTGCATTACCAAGTTTCTCAACATTTAAAAACAAACTTTTCCTAGAATAAATATAAAAGAGATATAACTATGAATAACATAACTAAATTAGGAGATATAACCATGAAATCACTCATGAAGCTAACTTGGGAAAACTCGCCAAGAAAACCGGAGGTTGTCATGCTATGAAACATAACATCCAAATCACAATAATCATTCTAAGCATGTTTATCCTAACTCAGTTCATAGGATTGCTGGTTGTAAATGCATATTCTCCGATTCATAAGCAGATTATAAATGAAACTACAGGAGAAATACAGAATGTAACAATTGACAAGCTTCCGGAAGGATTTCAACCTCCAGCAGATATAAAGCCAATGGAATTCCTTCCAATGCTGATAATTTCTTTTGTCCTGGCAATAGTAATAATGCTCATTTTAATGAAATTCGGGTTAAATAGAATTCTAAAATTCTGGTTTTTCATAGTGGTGATAATTGCCATAGGATTGACATTAAACGCAATACTCGCTCTTTTCCCCTCGCTAAACAAATTCATTATTCCTGGCAATTTAACCTATGCATTTTTCATATCGTTAGTATTAGCCCTTCCTCTTGCAATATACAAAATATTCAAAAGAAATATCTTAGTCCACAATTTCACAGAATTAATGATTTACCCTGGCTTGGCAGCAGTTTTAGTTCCGCTATTTAACATTCCGGCAATAATCATAATTCTGATAATAATCTCAATTTACGATGCATGGGCTGTCTGGCATTCCGGAATTATGCAGAAAATGGCAAAATTCCAGATGAATGAACTGAAAATCTTCGCCGGATTTTTCATCCCATACATTGGAAAAAAACAGAAACAGGAGATTGACTTAATAAAATCAAAATACAAATCCCAAATTTCAAGAGATAAGGCAGTAAAGAAAAAGAAAATTCAAATCTCACTCGCAATTCTCGGAGGAGGAGATGTAATTTTCCCAATAATTGCAGCAGGCACTCTTCTAAGATTATATGGCTGGACTCCCGCAATTTTCATAATTTTCGGAGCCTTGGCAGGCTTGTCTTTCCTGCTTTTAATCTCCCAAAAGAAAAAATTTTATCCTGCAATGCCCTTCATAACAGCAGGAATATTCTTGGCAATGTTAGTCTGGAGATTATTTTTATTTTGATCTTTTGACTTTAAATCTATTAACCGCATAATTTTATAATAATAAATTATCTGGATATACTTAACCTTGATAGAGATTATCAATAAATAATAGATAGCTGA